>Ga0181517_10000685_pt1 | contig 43624 bp, 42 predicted proteins | sample PEATcosm2014_Bin_31_FD_119748 | JGI IMG/M metagenome (GOLD analysis project Ga0181517, IMG submission 119748) | Peatland microbial communities from MTU Mesocosm Facility, Houghton, MI, USA - PEATcosm2014_Bin01_30_metaG | ecosystem: Environmental > Terrestrial > Soil > Wetlands > Peat | place... | reverse complement strand
CCGTCTTCATCCACGGCATCGACACAAACATGAGTCCCCCCGCCACAAAATACGCAACGAACGCTCCCACCGCCGCCAAAGCAATCCGCATCGGATTCATCGCCGCTCCTCTCCCATTCACAAATGGACCGAAAACGCCCGCCGATGGTCCACGCGTCGGTGGAATATCTCGCCGCGCGAGCCGGATATTAATCCATCGCCCAATTCCGCGCTGCTATTTCTCGCTGCCGCTCTGGCTTTCGATGTTCGACTTTTAACTGTCGACTGTTAACTCTCAAAAACGATCCGCCGAACCTCTGACAAAATAGAAAGCCCCGGAAGAAGGAAAATCCTTTCTTCCGGGGCGGCCTGGGCAGGACTTAGATCGGGCGGGGTTTGGGCGGGAGCGGCTGCGGGTTCAGTAAAGGCTTCACGGATTTCAATCCAGCGCCAGTCTGTAATTTCCTGCTGCGTCCAGCTGCATTGCCTTTTTTCGCTTTCATCTGAGTTTCTCCTTTGTTCGCGTTCTAGCCGGTGCTTTTGACTCTGTAGCGGCCAGCTTTACCTGGGCGCCTTTGACTTCGCTCGCCTTTTCGGCGCCGTCGCAGCAGACCTGCCCGCCGTTGCGGGGAGCCGCGCGATCAGCGCACCTTAAGCGGCGGCAGCGGCTGCGGATTCAACAACGGTTCCACTTGCTTCAGTCCCGCTCCGCCCTTCAACTTCTTGCTGCGCTTCGCTGTCTTGGCTTTTTTCGCTTTCATCGGATCATCTCCTCCGTTCATATTTTTGCGTCTTGCCGTCCAGCGTCCTGCCCGACCACACCGTCCCTACATGCAACCCACTCGCCAATTCCACCCACCCCAGCCCTAACACGCCATTCCCTTGTTTTTGCGCCACTTCCCGCCCAGCGCAAACGCCGTAAATCCCGGCTTAGCCCCCAATCGCGCCACGCCCCGGTGAATATCTCAACTCAATGTAGAAATATTCAACACCCCACTCCTCAGTTTCCGTGCGACGCGCACACTCAATATTCGCGCGGGTGCCTTTGGCCATCCCGCGCTCCCAGCTTGTCGTCGGACGGCCAAGATTTTCGCCAAGGGGATCAACATCCTCCACCGCGGCAACCATCGAGTTCCGGCAAGACCGCACAAGTTCCTGTCCCGCTGCCATCCTAACGTACAGCTGCAACCCGCTTTCGCGAGTGTTGCCGTGGCGGGCGAAAAAAATATGCGGCGATCTCAAAATTCGCCCAAAGATGACGTCGCCGGCCCCGTGTGCCCGGATCAAGAAGCAGGAATTACAATTCACGATTCACGAATCACGATTCTCCCCTCACTACTCACCAATCACCACTCACGAATCACGCCATTTCTAATCGGCTCCTCCGCGATTAGAAATCGCTGCAACCAAATGAAAACAAACGGAGGAGTTCCATTCTAATCGGTCGTAATAACGGGGTTTGGCGCACACGTTTCGTCGCATTTCGCGCACAAGAGTTGCGCGCATCGCCCGGCCCAAAAACCACAAGTTATGCACTGGGTAATCCACGCGATCCACAAAGCTCCTGTGGATATCACTGTGGATAAAGGGAGGTCCTCCATCAGCGAAAAAGCCCAACAAAATCAACATTTTAAATACCATAGGCTGGTACCGAGCCTGTATCACGATGCAAACACAGTGCTTATCGCGACAGTGATGCCAAACTACCCAGCGCCTCCGCCCTCCGCACCCAATATTACGCTCATATGGAATATGCACAGGTCTGGGGCGGCATGTTCCCTAAACGTCACTAGCGTAGGGATTTGCCTTTCTAGGAAACAATGCGTAGTTACCGCATTCGCGCCAATTTCTCCGTACATCCCGCCGCCGCCGTTGACTCGCCCGAAATGCCGGAGTATTGTGAATCGAACCTTTGGAATGCTCGTTGGCCCGCGAGCCGGGGTTTTTCCGGGGACCTCATGAATCTGCCTAACAGCTTGACGACCCTGCGGATCTTTTTCGTGCCGCTGCTGGTCGTTGTGCTGCTCACCCGCCAACCCAATTTTGATTTCTGGGGATTGCCTATTCATTTCGAAGTGCTGGGTGTGCTGATTTTGCTGATGGCCGCGGCTACCGACATGATGGACGGGTACTTGGCGCGTTCGCGCAAGGAAATCACCACGCTGGGAATTCTGCTGGACCCGATCGCGGACAAACTGCTGATTTCCGCGGCGTTTATTTCCCTTGTCGAAATGGGATTGATGCAGGCTTGGATGGTTGTGATCATCATCGGCCGCGAATTCATGGTGATGGGCCTGCGCGAGATTGCTTCGGTGGAAGGCTTGATCATTCCCGCTTCGCCGCTGGGCAAAGTGAAAATGATCTTGCAAGTGGTGGCGGGCTGCACCGTAATTTTGACCGCGAATCATCCGGCGCTGAAACTCGTGGGCACAGTGTTGCTATGGCTGGTGGTGATCAGCGCGGTGGCGTCGGCCGGACATTACTTCCAGATGTTCTGGGCCCAAATTAATTTTCGCGTGCAGCAGCGCCAGCGCGGCGCGCTGCTCGTGAAGCAGGAAGAAAAGCCGCAGGATGTCCTCACTCGCTGAGCGCGAGAAGCTGCTGCTCCTGCAGATCGCCCGGAGCGCCCTCACTCTCGCCGTAACAGGCAAACCCCCGTTGCAGGATTTTCCCGCTGAAGAATTTTTGCAGCAAGCAGCCGGCGCGTTTGTCACGCTGCATCGCCGCGGCCGCCTGCGCGGCTGCGTCGGCCAGCTCCCAGGCCGCGACTCGCTAGCCGCGGTAGTCGCGCACTGCGCCCGCGCCGCCGCACTAGAAGATTCTCGCTTCGAGCTGGTCATCAGCGCGGAGCTAAGCGAGATTGACATCGAGGTTTCGGTTCTGTCCGCGCTCGAAGATGTGACGCTGGAGGCGATCGTAGCAGGGAAGCACGGACTGGTCGTCAGCCAGAGCAGGCAGCGCGGAGTGCTGCTGCCGCAGGTAGCCACTCAGTTCAACTGGCAGCCGCGCCGCTTCCTGGAAGAGACGTGCGTCAAGGCGGGTTTGGAGCGCTATGCATGGAAGGATTCTGCGACACGTGTCCAGGCGTTCACCGCTGATGTGTTCAGCGAAGCGGCTTTCCCGGTAATGCCACGAAACGTGCAGTCAGGCTAATGCCGCGCGCCAATGCCGCGAAGTGCGCCGGTCTCGGCTAAGGATTACTCGAGCTCGACGTAATCGCCGACGAAGAACTCCCGCAGGCTGAAGGTGGTCAATACCGTCGCGGAGTTGGTGCCGGTCCTGAGCACGATACCCTCGCCGATAACTTCGCGAGGCGTGTTGTCCCACTTCCATTTCTCCGGAGAGCTCCCGAATCCGTAGATCCGGCCGTACACCGTAGCTTCCTTGTCGTTGTCGAATGCAGCCCGCTTGGTTTCGTACGCGAGCTCATGCTCGGTGCCGGTGTAACGGAAGATGCGGAAATAGTCCCCCACCCGCACGCCCTGCTGGCTGCCGAGGTTCACGAAGAAGACGTCGTTGGTGCCCAATTCCACTTGAAAGTTCTTGCCAATCATCACCATCGCGGTGGCTTTGCCGCTGAAGGGTGCGAAGCGGTCGAAATTGGCCTCAGATTTCAGAGGCGGCGTAGGGCGCTCATGGAACGGCAAGAGGATATCGCCGCGCTGCACATAACTGCAGGAGTGTTCTACTTGCGCGACAGAGGTGTCGGGCTGCGCGACAACGACGCGCACGCGGCCTTCGTCCTCCCACCATGTGCCCAGTTTGCGGATGATCGCGAACTGCCACTTGGACCACTCCACTTCCGTAGGGTCCACGACCGGACGGATCACCGAGAATTCATCGCCGACCTTCACACCTTGGCTGGCGCCTTTATTCAAGTACACGTAGTCGCCGTCCCAGAAGGTAATCTTATAGTTGGAGCCTTCGCCGGTGATCACGTAGGAATCCTGTGGTACGGACTCGTTGGTGATGGTGCCGGAGCAATAGACGTCCTTGTAGATCGGGGCGGAGGCGGCGGGGTTTTGCGCCGAAGCGGCAACGCCCGAAAGGCTCAAAATTAGACTGGCAAGGACAATTTTCCCACGCATAATGCTTGCTCCTTTGAATATCGTGCGCCGCTGCACAGACGCTAGCCCAGAATTAGCCCGATGTACGGACTGTAATGGACGTACTGGAACCCGTCAAGACAATGGTCCGAGCCGCTTTACACATTGTGCACCACATGGTACAAGCCCTGTAGTACCTGTACGATAGGCCAGGGTGCCTCAGAATTCGCGAGAACAGAGGCCCGCATCAGTGATCCGAATACGGCCCAATCCAAGACATTTCTGATGATCGCCAAAGACAAAATCTGCGCCGTGGTGGCAGCCGCCGACGCTTTCGGGATGCGGAAACAGCTCGCGGAGGCGCTGCGGGTTACAAGGATCGTCGAACTGAGGCTGGATTGGCTATCCGGCGACGGCGAATTGGACCGGTTCCTGGCGCGGCTTGCAAAGCAGCGGCCGCGCGCGACGCTGATCGCGACATGCCGGCGGCGCCAGGCGGGCGGGAAATTTCGAGGGACGATTGCGCAGCAGCTGGTGCATCTGACAGCGGCGGTGCGCTCGGGCTGCGCTTGGTACGATCTAGAAATTGAAAGTTCCGCAAAGTGCCCGCCGGAATTGCTGGATGTGCTGCTCGGTGAGGGCCGGCGGATCGCGTCGGCGCATTTTTTCGCGGACTCGCCCAAGAATTTGCGGCGGGTTGCAGCTGAATTGCGTCGCGGCGCCCCCGATGCGATCAAGATTGCGGTGCAATGCGATTCGCTGGGGCGAAGCAGGGACGTGCTGCGGCTGGCGCGCGGGCGAAAGGATCTGATCGCAGTGCCGATGGGCGATGTTGCGCTACCCGCCCGGGTGCTGGCCCTGCGCGAGGGAAGCGCGCTGGCGTACGCGGCGGTGGAGAATTCCACTGCTCCAGGCCAAGTAACATTGGATGAAATGAAAGGTTTGTATCGCGCGGACAAATTGCGCCGCAACACGCGCGTGTACGGAGTGATTGGCAATCCGATCGGCCACTCGTTGTCTCCGGTGATGCAGAATGCCGGTTTTCAAGCGCGCAGGATGGACAGTGTGTTCCTGCCGTTTCTGGTGCGTGACCTGCGCGATTTTTTGCGCAGCGTGGAGCCGCTCGGAATTGCGGGGTTCAGCGTCACTCTGCCGCACAAGCAGGCGATTCTGCGGCATCTGGACGATTGCGATCCGATGGCGGCGGCGATTGGTGCAGTGAATACGGTGGTGGTGCGCCGCGGCGCGAAATTGTACGGCTACAACACCGATTACGTGGGCGTGCTGCGCGCACTGGAACGCCGCATCCCATTGCGCGGCAGCCGAGCGTTGTTATTCGGCGCGGGAGGTGCAGCGCGCGCGGTGGCTTTTGCGCTGGCGCAATCAGGAGCGTCGGTTTGTGTTTGCGCGCGTCGTGCGCAGGCGGCGAAAGCGCTGGCGCGAGCGGTGGGCGGCGAAGTCGTAGAGCGGTCGCGTCTGCGACGCGAATTTTTTGACGCAATCGTGAACGCTACGCCGATAGGCATGTATCCAGTCGCCGACCGCTCGCCGCTCGCGGCGCTCGAATTGAATTGCCGGCTGGTGTTCGATCTGATTTACCGGCCGCGCGTGACAAAGCTGATGCAACTCGCGGCGCTGCGGGGCATCGAAACGGTTTCGGGCGTGGAGATGTTTGTCGCGCAGGGAACGGCGCAGTGGGAAATATGGACGGGTGAGCGCGCGCCTGTGGAAGCGATGCGCCGCGCCGTCTTGCGCGCTCTGACGCGCGAAGAGAAGATGGCGAGACGATGATTCAGCCGGACTTCAAGATATTCATGAAACTGGCGCGCCAGGGGAATCTGGTGCCGGTTTATGAGACGTTCACGGCCGATCTGTTGACGCCGGTGGGGGCGCATCTGCGCCTGGCGCATAACGCGAAATATTCATTTCTGCTGGAAAGCGTGGAGGGTGGCGAGAATATCGCTCGATACACATTCGCGGGCGCGAATCCGCAGGAAGTTTTTCGCTCGCGCGGCAGGAAATGCAGCCTGGAAACAGGTGGCAAGGGTAAGAAGTTCGAGGCTGATCCCATATCGTATTTGCGGCAGCTCACCGAGCGGTATAAGCCCGTGCGCGTGCCGGGCCTGCCGCCGCTGATTGGCGGAGCCATTGGGTATTTCGCGTACGACATGGTGCGGCTGGTCGAGCGGATTCCAGCGAGCGGGCGCGACGACCTAAACCTGGACGACAGCGTGATGATGTTCTATCTGGGCTTGGTGGCGTTCGATCACGTGCGGCATCGCGTATGGGTGATCCGCAACGTTTTCACGGAAGGCCCGGGAAGTTTGCGCGCAAAGTACGATGCCGCGGTGCGCGAAATTCGCCGCACGCGCCGCAAACTGGAAAGTCCGCTGCCGCGGCAGCGCCGCACGCGGCGAGGCAGGGCGCTGCGCGTGGAATCGAATTTCACGAAAGCGCAGTACATGGCCGCGGTGCGCAAGGCGAAGAGCTACATTCGCGCGGGCGACATTTTTCAGGTCGTGCCCAGCCAGCGATTTTCAGCGCGCACCAGCGCTGATCCCTTCGAAATCTATCGCGCGCTACGCGTCGTGAATCCCTCGCCGTATCTTTATTATTTGAAGCTCGACGAACTTGCAGTGGTGGGCAGTTCGCCGGAAATGCTGGTGAAGGTGCAAGGTCGCAACATTTCTTATCGTCCTATTGCCGGGACGGTGCCGCGCGGGCGCAACGAGGCGGAAGATCGCGCTCTGGAAGCAAAGCTGCTCGCGGATCCGAAGGAGCGCGCCGAACACATCATGCTGGTGGATTTGGGCCGCAACGATCTGGGCAGGGTGTGCGAGTACGGCTCGGTGAAGGTCGAGCGGCTGATGTTTGTGGAGCGGTATTCGCACGTGATGCATCTGGTTTCGAGTTTGCGCGGGCAATTGCGCGCGGATGTGGATTGTTTTGACGCGCTGATGGCTTGTTTCCCGGCGGGAACACTATCGGGCGCGCCGAAAATTCGCGCGATGCAGATTATTGATGAGCTCGAGCCGACGCGGCGCGGGATTTACGCTGGCGCGGTGATGTATCTGGATTTTTCGGGCAACATTGATTCGTGCATCGCGCTGCGCACGATGGTGGCGAAGGGCGGCCGCGCTTATATTCAGGCGGGCGGCGGAGTGGTGGCAGATTCGGTGCCGGAGCGCGAATATCAGGAGACGGTGAACAAGGCGCGCGCGCTGCTGACGGCGCTGGAAATCGCGCATCGCGGAACGAACGGCAGCCGAGCGGAATAGGAACGCGTAACGGCAATTTTCACGGAGATTGCGAAAAGGCAAAGAGCGGGCGGGACGCCGGCGCTACGAAAGGCGCGGCTCGAGGCGCTGCAGCCACGCCCTCCCGCCTTTGCGAGTTGTGGTTCAGCCTTGGGGATACGTCAGACGTGAGAGAATGAACGCGAGATGATTCTGTTGCTCGACAACTACGATTCGTTTACCTACAACCTGGCGCAGTACCTCGGCCAGATGGGGCAGCAGCTTGCTGTGCGCCGCAACGATGAGATCACGCTGGATGAAATCGAGCAGATGGCGCCGGAGCGGATTGTGATTTCGCCGGGGCCTTGCACGCCGAAGGAAGCAGGCGTCAGCGTTCCTTTGATTCAGCGATTCGCGGGGAAGATTCCGATTTTGGGCGTGTGCCTGGGGCATCAGGCGATTGGCGCGGCATTTGGCGGACGCGTGATTCGCGCTCCGAAATTGATGCACGGGAAAACCAGCGAGATCGAGCATGACGGGCGGACGATTTTTCACGGGTTGCCGCAGCCGTTTATTGCCACGCGTTATCATTCGCTGATCGTGGAACGGAAATCGCTGCCGCGCGAGTTGGAAATATCGGCGGAGACGGACGATGGGACGATTATGGGTTTTCGGCATCGCAAGTTGCGCGTCGAAGGCGTGCAGTTCCATCCGGAATCAGTGCTGACTGGCGCGGGATTTGAATTGCTGAAGAATTTTTTGAGTATTTAGCGGGGGCGCCAAGCATCTGAGGAAGGCGCCTGCCTGAAATGCAGGCGGCCGCTACAGGTGGTGTAACTGGACGTTTTGAGTAGGGCTCTTCCGTTGCGCCTGAACCGGGATCTCGTGACGATACCCAGAGAACATTCGTTCCAAGAGAAGCGCAGAGATCGCGTTGCCGAGATGGCGTTGCTCTGCGTGGCGCTCGCCTCCGTTCTTCTGTTCCCCTGGACCGCAGGTACTGGCGCGTCGCGGCAATCGGGAATAGAAAACCCGCCCCGAACCTACCTTGGTTTCGATGCAAACGATTATCCGGGCGACGACGCGTTGCCTGGTTTGCGCCGAACTTTCGCGTTTTCCGGCTATTGGTTGAACGCGCCTCCTGGCGCGAAGGCGAATTCTTGGATCGGGAAACGCGCTGAGTTGCTGAAAAACGGATTTGGTTTTTTGGTCCTCTTCAACGGACGTTTAGCGAAGGAACTGCAGCCGCCAGTGGATGCCAGCGATCTGGGCGCGCGCGACGCCGCAGTTGCGGTGGCGGCGGCGCGGCGCGAGGGATTTTCCGCCGGCAACGGCAATCAGATCGTGATTTTTTTGGATATTGAAGAGGGCGGACGAATGTACCCGGCGCAAATCAAATATATTCGGGGCTGGAGCGGGCGAGTGGCGACCGGTGGATTCGTGGCCGGAGTGTATTGCTCGGGAATGAAGGTGAAGGAAGGTGAAGGGAAAACCATCACGACCGCAGCTGACATTCACGAGAGAGCGCCGGTGGCGGCGTACTTCATTTATAATGACGAGTGCCCTCCTTCGCCGGGTTGCGTCTACTTGAAGAATCCTCCGGCGCCATCACAGAGCGGATTTTCGGATGCCAATGTCTGGCAATTTGCGCAATCGCCGCGCCGCCGCAATTTTACAGTTTCGTGCGCGTCGACATATAGTTCGGACGGCAATTGTTATCTGCCGGCGAGCACAGCAGCTAGCCATTTTCTGCTTGACCTCGATTCGTCAGTCTCAGCTGACCCGTCCACGATGAAAATCCGCATAGAGCTACAAGATTAAGTCGAACAGAAAATCAATCAGGATGCGGACTGGCTGTCGCGGGCTGCCCCGGCTTGTGAAAACGCTACCAGCTCTTCGAGCTTGGCGCGGGCTGCGCTGGAGTCGATGGAATCTGCGGCGAGGCGCACGCCATCGAGAAAATCCGTAGCGCGGCCTGACGCGACTAGCGCGCCGGCGGCATTTGCGAGCACGATGTCGCGGTGCGGGCCGTGTTCGTGGGGGTGGGACGTGCTGCCCAGCACTTGATGGATGATTTCGGCGTTGTGTGCGGCGTCGCCGCCGCAAATGGCTTCGAGCGGGGCACGGCGCAGGCCGAAATCTTCGGGGACAACCTTGTAGCTGCGCACTCTGCCATCGCGCAATTCGGCGATGTTCGTATCGCCGCTGATGGAAATTTCATCGAGGCCATCGGCGCCGTGAACCACTAGCGCGCGTTGCACGCCTAATTCGCCGAGGGCTTGCGCTACGAGTTCGGTGAGGCTCGCGTCATAGACGCCGACGATTTGCGCGGAGGCTCCGGCGGGATTGGTCAGCGGGCCGAGCAGATTGAAAACCGTGCGCACGCGCAGCTCGCGGCGCGCGGGAATGGCGTAGCGCGTGGCGGCGTGCATCGCGGGAGCGTAGAGGAAACCGATGCCGATTTGTTCGATGGATTCGGCGACGCGCTCGGGTGGGAGTTCGATTGTTGCGCCGAGGGCTTCGAGCACGTCGGCGGAGCCGCTGCGCGAACCAGCGGAGCGGTTGCCGTGTTTTGCGACGCGCACGCCGGCGCCGGCGACTACGAAAGCGACTGCGGTGGAAATGTTGAATGTGCCGCGCGCGTCGCCGCCGGTGCCGCACGTGTCCACGATCACTTCGTCGGGATGTTTGCGGCCGTGGGGAAAAATTGGCGTGGCGTGGCGGCGCATGGCGGAGGCGAAGCCGACGACCTCGTCAACCGTTTCGCCTTTGATGCGCAGGGCGATCAGCAGCGCGGCGATCTGTTCGGTGCTGGCGTGGCCGGAGAGGATTTGCTCCATCGCGGCTTCGGCTTCGGTGCGCGAGAGGTCTTCGTCTTTGATCAGTTTATCGAGAGCTTCGTGGATCATTTTTTTGTTTGCATTTGTGCGTACCACGATGGCGCGGGCCTAATGAGTGATCGCGATCGGCGGTTGCCGCGTCATACATGGCGCACTAAAGTGCGCCGCTGCGAAAGCAAAGTGACGGCAAGTCGCGCGTTTGGGTGCGATGTGGCGGCTTGCCCGTGCCGCATGTTCCAAGTAAACTAAGTCGTTTTAATTGTCCTCGAATCTTAGCACTATTCAAGGCGACCTTCAGGAAGCCGATGGAGTCGGTATGAAGATCCACGAATATCAAGCCAAGGGTATCCTTGCGAAATTTGGCGTGCCGGTGCCGCGCGGGGAAGTGGTTTTCAAGAAGGATGAAGCGCGGGCGGTGGCGCAGCGGCTGGGAACTTCCGTGGTGGTGGTGAAGGCGCAAATTCACGCGGGCGGGCGCGGGAAGGCCGGCGGCGTAAAGCTGGCGAAATCTCCAGACGATGCTTCGACGCTGGCGGAACAAATTCTGGGGATGAAATTGGTGACGCCGCAGACGGGTGAAGAGGGGCGCATCGTGCGGCGGTTGCTGATCGAGGAAGGCCTCAACATCAAGCGCGAACTGTATCTGGGAATTTTGGTGGATCGCGCGCTGGGCATGCCGATTTTTATGGCGAGTGCCGCCGGCGGAATGGAAATCGAGGAAGTGGCGAAGGATCATCCGGAAGCGATTTTGCGCGAGGCGATTGATCCAGCAACCGGATTTCAACCTTATCAGGCGCGCAAATTGGCGTTTGGCTTGGGCTTGACGCCGGAGCAAGCGGGCGCGGCCGTGCCATTTTTTCAGGCGTTGTACCGCGCGTTCATTGAGACGGATGCTTCGATGATCGAAATCAATCCTTGCGTGGTGACGGGCGACGGGAAATTGGTGGCGCTGGATGCGAAAGTAACTCTTGATGACAACGCGCTTTACCGGCATCCGGAATTCAAGGATTTGCGTGACCTGGAAGAGGAAACGCCCCTGGAAGTGGAAGCTTCGAAGTTCAAATTGAATTACATCAAGCTGGATGGCGACATTGCTTGCATGGTGAATGGCGCGGGCTTGGCGATGGCGACCATGGACATTATTAAATTGAGCGGCGGGAGCCCGGCGAATTTTCTCGACGTGGGAGGCGGAGCTTCGGAAGAGCAGGTGAAGAACGCGTTTCGGATTTTGCTGAGCGATCCGAACGTGCGCGCGGTGTTCGTGAATATTTTCGGCGGGATTTTGCGTTGCGATGTGCTGGCCAGCGGCGTGGTGAACGCGGCGAAGGAATTGAAGTTCAAAGTGCCGGTAGTGGTGCGCATGGAAGGCACCAACGTGAAGCAAGGTAAGGAGATTTTGCGTGACTCCGGATTCAATTTTGCCGTTGCCGAAGGGATGAAGGACGGCGCCGAGAAAGTCGTGAAACTCGCGGGAGGAGCACGATGAGCGTGCTGGTTGACAATAATACGCGGCTGATCGTGCAGGGGATTACTGGGCGCGAGGGGAGTTTTCACGCGCAGCAGATGCTGGATTACGGGACGAAAGTGGTGGCGGGCGTGACGCCGGGGAAGGGCGGGACGGAACATCTCGGCGTGCCGGTGTTCAATACCGTGGCGGAAGCGGTGAAGGCGACGAAGGCGAATGTGTCGGTGATTTTTGTGCCGCCGCCATTTGCTGCCGATGCGATTTTGGAGGCGATGGACGCGGGTTTGGCGCTGGTAATTTGCATTACGGAGGGCGTGCCGACTTTGGATATGGTGCGCGTGGCGGCCGCGTTGAAGAATTCGCGCACGCGATTGATCGGGCCGAATTGTCCGGGAATTATTTCGCCGGGAAAATGCAAAATCGGGATTATGCCGGGCTCGATTCACAAGCAGGGGCATGTGGGAGTGGTGAGCCGCAGCGGAACTTTGACATACGAAGCTGTGGATCAGCTGACGCATCTGGGGATCGGGCAATCCACTTGCATCGGGATTGGCGGCGATCCGATCATTGGCACCAGTTTTCTGGACGCGATCAAGATGTTCAACGACGATCGCGACACACATGCGATCGTGCTGATCGGCGAAATCGGTGGCAACGCCGAGGAAGTGGCGGCGGAATACATCAAGAAGCATGTGCGCAAGCCGGTGGTGGGATTTATCGCGGGGCAAACCGCGCCTCCGGGGCGGCGCATGGGTCATGCCGGGGCGATTATCAGCGGCGGGCAGGGAACCGCGGCGGAAAAGTACAAGGCGATGCGCGCGGCGGGGATTCACACCGTGCAGAGTCCGGCGGAAATTGGCCACACGATCGCGGGCGTTCTTGGCAAGTCGAAAGCGAAGGGGAAGGCGAAGCCCGCTGCGAAAAAGAAGATTGCTGGAAAATCCAAGCAGGCGGCTAAGAAAAGGAAGTAGCTCGAGACGCGTGGCCGGTGGCTCGCGCGATATTTTAATTTTGGGAGATGAATCGAATGGCTGTCGAGAGAACTTTGGCGATTGTTAAACCGGATGCGGTGGGGCGCGGGCTCACTGCGGACATTCTCAGCCGCGTGCATGCCGCGAAATTCAAGATCATTGCGATCAAATCGGTGCGCTTGACGAAGAAGCAGGCCGAGGGATTTTACGCGGTGCATCGCGAGCGGGGGTTTTTCGGCGAGTTGACGGATTTCATGAGCTCGGGCAAGGCCGTGGTGATGGTGCTCGAAGCGGAGAATGGGATTGCGAAGTGGCGCGAGACGATGGGCGCGACGGATCCCGCGAAGGCAGCCCCTGGCACCATTCGCAAGGAGTTGGGCGAAAGCATTCAGTTTAATTGCACGCACGGTTCGGACGCGCTGGACACAGCGGCATACGAGATTGGGTATTTCTTTTCCGGGGCGGAGTTGGTTTGAGTTGATCGGGTGCGACGCGGTTTGGGCGGGCGGTTCGCGAACCGCCTCAACGAGCCGATCTCGCTTCCGAAATTGTGGCAAGCTGGGGCGCAGCCGTTCGAACCGGCGCTGCCGGTTCTCAGGATGAATCGCCCCGTGGGTTCTACCCTTCCACCCGGCACCGCCGGGTCTCAGAGTGAATTGCGCTGCAGCGGAATTCACAAGCAGCGCCCCTACCCTGGTTAGAGTCCTCGTCTACATCTCGGTTTCCGCACGAGCGTACCGCTACTTCAATTTTTCGGGAAGTCGGGAGAGGCTTCCACTTCCAGAATTTGTTTGGTGTGGCGTTCGCTGTGCGCGGCGATGAAGAGCAGCCACTCGTAGGCATCCAGCGGACCTAGCGGGCTATCCATCACGTGTTGGCGCAGATCGGGAGTGGTGCGCAGGAATTCAATGGTGCGCGCGCGACTTTGCAGGAAATGATCGAGCGTTTCGGCGGGAGCCCAGCGTCCGGTGGGGACGAGGTCCGGCGGAGCTTGGCGCTTGGTGCTGCGGTCCGGGACCATGGCGAGGACCTGGGCGTCCATTTTGGCCATGTCGCGGTCGGGGGCGCCGGCGGGTGATTTCATGACCTTGTCAGTGACCAGTTGATAGAGGTTGTCCTCGGCGAGCGCGATGTGTTCGAGCGTCAGGGCGACGGACCATTTGTCGGGCGCGGCTTTGAAATTCCATTGCGCGGCCGTTAGGTTTTTGGTGTCGGCGACGATGGCGTCACGCGTTTGTTCCAGATATTTGATGCCTTTCTCGCGATCGGACTGAGACAGCGTTTGCGCGAAAATCGTGGGTGCCAATAAGACAGCAGCACAGAGCAGCAGGATTGTCTTTCTCATCGAGGTTTCTCCTCTCGTTTCTTCTTTGTGGAATCGTTAAATGTGAAGTGGCGATTGCGAGTATCTGAGGCGCTGTGGCGCTGGAATCGTACGTCGGGCGCAGCTCGCAGCAGTTTCGCACCGCCTACGCGGCGCATACCCCGGTTTGATGGCATTACTATAATAAAGGTGCGTGTAATTGTCGAAGGTCGCAGTGGGGCGGCGATGGCGCACTGAAGTGCGCCGCTACCAAATCGCATCTGGTCGATTGGTTGGGGTTAGAATGGAGCGCTGAGCAAGCTGTCATGGATCCATTACGCGAGACCGGGAAGCTCCTTCTTGTGGTGGGAATCGTGCTGGTATGCGTGGGGTCGCTGCTCGCGTTCGGAGGGAAGCTGCCATTTCGGTTGGGGCGTTTGCCGGGCGATGTTGCATATCAAGGACGGAATGGAAGTTTTTATTTTCCGGTGGTGACGTGCGTTTTGCTGAGCGTGGTGTTGAGCCTGCTGTTGTGGGTCGTGAATCATTTCCGCAGATAGAGCCATGAGCCAGACATCGCTTTTCAATTTGATGCCGGAGCGGCGGACCTGGAAGGTCAGCGAGCTGACGGCGCGCATCCGCGAGCTGCTGGAATCGGCGCTGCCGGAAGTTTGGGTTGAGGGCGAAGTTTCGAATTGCCACATGGCGCAGTCGGGGCACTGCTATTTCACACTGAAGGATGCGAAGTCGCAGATTCGCTGCGTGTGTTTCCGCGACCAGATGCGCGGAATGAAATTCAAGCCGGAAGATGGGTTGCACATGACGGTGCGTGGCGCACTCAGCGTGTACGACGCGCGCGGGGAATACCAGATTTACGTTACGCTGATCGAGCCGGTGGGATTGGGCGCGTTGCAACTGGCGTTCGAGCAGCTGAAGAAGAAACTGGAGCTCGAAGGACTGTTTGCGGCGGCGCGCAAGAAGCCGCTGCCGGTGCTGCCGCGCTGCATCGGGGTGGTGACTTCGCCGACGGGCGCGGCGATTCGCGACATTTTGCGCGTATTGAAGCGCCGGTTCCCGAACGCGCAAGTAAGTTTGTATCCGGTGAAGGTGCAGGGCGCGGGAGCGGCGGCGGAAATCGCGGAAGCCTTGCGTTATTTCAACCAGGCGAAAACAGTGGACGTGCTAATTCTGACGCGGGGCGGCGGGTCGCTGGAAGATTTATGGGCGTTCAACGAGGAAATTCTGGCACGGGCGATTTTCGCGTCGGTGATTCCGGTGATTACGGGTGTGGGGCACGAAACGGATTTCACCATCGCGGATTTTGTGGCGGATCTACGCGCGCCGACTCCTTCGGCGGCGGCGGAAATCGTGGTGAAGTCGCGCGAGGAATTCGAGCGGCACATCGCGGAATATCAGCGGCAGATCGCGCACCACGTGCGCTACCGGCTTTCGCAGTGGCGGCATCGCGTGCGGGATTTGCAGACGCATCGCGGATTCCGTCAACTGGAATTGGTGTTGCGCAACCGGCGGCAGCAACTGGATGAGATGGCGAACTCGCTGGCAATTGGTTTGCGGCTGCGGTTGGCTATGGCGCGGCAGCGATTGACGGAAGCAAACGCGCATATTGCGTCGTTCGATTTGCGCGGGCGCGCGGCGGTGTTGGCGAGGCGGATCGAGCAGCAGCGCGGTTTGTTGCGGGCGGCGCTGGAGCGTGTTGTTGCGCGGAAGCGGCGTGGATTTGCGGCGCCGCAGGTGCGGTTTGCGGCGCTGGATCTGCGCGCGCGGGTGGGGTTGTTGCGGCGGCGATTAGAACGAGATTCCACGGAGTTGGAGGTGCGGATTGACCGCTTGATGATTGCGAGGCGGCGATTGCTGCAAGCTGCCGCGCTAACTCTCGATGAACGCAGCCCGCTGCGGATTCTGGAGCGCGGTTACGCGATTGCGTACGACGCGTCGGGGGGAGTGCTGCGTTCGCCAGATCAGGTGGCGATCGGCGAAGATATTTCGGTGCGATTGGCGCGCGGAGAGATTGGAGCTACTGTACGAAGTAAGAAAAAATCCGAGGCTTGAAGCTGGTCGCCCTTCCAACGAGCGTGCGCGATTCTTCGAGGAGTTGCGCACGAAATCTCAACAGCTGTGTCGCACCTACGGCGCTCCAGATTCCTTTTTACGATTTTTCCCAGGCCTTCCGGCCTGGGCTAACTTATGCCGCGCCTACGGCGCTGGAGCTTTGGCCTGTTGGGATCTGGGTAGTTGGGTCGACGGCCTTGGACCTAGCTTCTAGCAGGTTCGTATCGCGCGCTTCCGTGTTTGTTCGATCTTACGCAAGACATGGTCGTAGGGAATCGGAGTTCCACCAGAAGCTTTGGCAGAATCGTAAGCGTGAATCGCTTCAAGTTCTTCGTCATCATCGGTGGGCATCGTGAATTCTGCCGTGGGCGGAAGGGCAGTAGGCTTCTTGGAACTGGTCTTGCGCGGGAATCGTTTTTTCTTCATCTGTTATTCTTCATCGGCGGCGCCGCCGGAAACTTTCAGGACCGCCAGGAAGGCTTCCTGGGGGATGTCCACGCGGCCGACACGTTTCATGCGTTTTTTGCCTTCTTTTTGTTTTTCAAGGAGTTTGCGTTTGCGGGAGATGTCTCCGCCGTAGCATTTGGCGATTACGTTTTTACGGATGGGGCTGATCGTTTCCCGGGCGATGACGCGGCTGCCGATGGCGGCTTGTATGGCGATTTCGAACATCTGGCGCGGGATGAGTTTGCGCAAGCGGCTGACGAGGTCGCGGCCGCGTTCGTAGGATTGATCGCGGTGACAGATCACGGTGAGCGCGTCGACCGGTTCGCCGCCGACGAGAACATCGAGTTTCACCAGATCGGATTCGTGATAACCGGAAAGATGGTAATCGAGCGAAGCGTAGCCGCGCGAAACGCTTTTCAGGCGATCGTAAAAATCGAGAACGATTTCGTTGAGCGGCATTTCGTAGGTGAGCATGATGCGCGTCGGCGAAAGGTACTCGAATTTCTTCTGCGTGCCGCGCTTTTCCTCGCAGAGCTGCAAGACGCCGCCGACGGATTCTTCGGAAGTGATGATCATGGCCGTAAGCATAGGCTCTTCGATTTTCTGAATCGAAGCGGGCGGCGGAAATTTCGTGGGGTTATCCACTTCCATCACTTCGTTGGCGGTGGTGGTGATGCGGTATTGCACGCTGGGCGCGGTGGTGATTAGGCCGATGTTGAATTCGCGCTCGAGGCGTTCCTGCACGATTTCCATATGCAGCAGGCCGAGAAAGCCGCAGCGAAAACCGAAGCCGAGGGCCACGGAATTTTCCGGCTCGTAGAAGAAAGCTGCGTCGTTGAGCTGCAATTTACCCAGGGCGTCGCGCAGCATTTCGTAGTCGCTGGCGTTCACTGGAAAAAGTCCGGCGAAGACCATGGGCTTGATGGCTTCGAAACCGGGCAGCGGCGGCGCGGGATGGCCGTCTTCGACCACCGTATCACCCACGCGGGCGTCGGCGACGCGCTTGATATTCGCGACGATGAAGCCGACGTCACCGGCGGCAAGTTCCTGCAACACCACCGGTTTCGGCGTGAGCACGCCGAGATTTTCCACTTCGTACACTTCGTTGCTGGAAGTGAGGCGAATTTTCATGTGCGGAGCTAGGCGGCCTTCCATCATGCGCACCAGCACAACCGCACCGCGGTAAGAATCGAACCAGGAATCGAAAATCAGGGCGCGCAGAGGAGCGTCCGCGGAGCCTTGCGGCGCGGGAACGAGGCGCACGATGGCTTCGAGAACTTCTTCGACGCCTAGGCCGCTTTTCGCGCTGATTGGGAGCGCTTCGTCGGCCGGAATTGCCAGCACGTTTTCGATTTGTTCTTTGGCGTAATCAACGCGCGCGGCCGGCAAGTCGATTTTATTGATCACCGGAATAATGGTGAGGTTGTGGCGTGAGGCGAGGAAGGCGTTCGCGACCGTTTGCGCTTCGACGCCTTGACTTGCGTCCACTACTAGCAGAGCGCCTTCGCAGGCGGAAAGCGCGCGGGAAACTTCGTAGGAAAAATCGACGTGGCCGGGGGTGTCAATCAGGTTCAGGCGATATTCGTGGCCGTCGCGCGCGGTGTAATGCAGGCGAATACTTTTGGCTTTGATGGTGATGCCGCGTTCGCGTTCCAGGTCCATGGAATCGAGCACTTGCGAATGCATCTCGCGCTGGGTGAGCGCGCCGGTGAGCTCCAGCAGGCGGTCGGCCAGCGTGGATTTGCCGTGGTCAATGTGCGCGATGATGCAGAAATTGCGGATGTACTGGGGATCCATGGCTCTCTGTGCGAATGCGCGGCGCAGGCGGGAGCGATGCTCGCTCTGCGCGCGGGCGTCGCGCCGTTCAAACTATCGAGTTTGCCATAGAACGTGGGGAAACGCGAAAGGGGCGAGTGGAAAGTTGACAGGTAAGAGTTGAAAGTTAAAAGCACACATCCGTCCCTTGTGCGGCCCGCGCAGAGACTGGGTCGAGGCTGCGCCTTGGCTGTTCTGGCGTGCCCCCGGCCGCAGCGCCCCGTGGTGTCCTAGCACATCCGCCGGTAGTCTCGGATTGCCTGTGGAAAGCTGATATCGTAGGCTGTAGCCGGTTTAGCGGTTCGGCGGCCGTACCATTTGAGTCAACAGGGTGGCCGAAGTACGGCCAGGATGGGGGACCTGCGGTTGAATCTGCCAATGCCATCACACGTTAATCTCCACCCAATTCACCACTCGCGCGCGGCGGAAGCTGCTCATTGAATACCACGGCCCAGATCGTCGTCGTACAAAAAAAGTCCAGGGTGCTGAGGATTCTCGGCTACACGCTGGCGACCGCCTGCCTGATTTGGGTGCTGCACGATTTTCATTTCGTGCAAGCGATGCGCGAACTGTCCCGCGTGGATTGGAAGTGGGTAGCGATCGGGATGGGTTTCGACGTCCTAAGCTACGGGGTGCAGGCGCTACGCTGGAAATGGCTGCTCAGCCCGTTCGGGAAAGTGAAGCTGACGCACACGATTCGCGCGGTGTATGCGGGCCTGTTCGCCAACCTGGTGTTTCCGCTGCGGCCGGGAGAATTGTTGCGCAGCTACATCGTATCGGACGCCGAGGAAATCCGGCTCGGCCGGGTGCTGGGCTCAGTGGGCGTGGAGCGGCTGGTGGATTTGGTGATTGCGACCGCGTCACTGGCGGTGGTTTCGCTGCTGGTGGATTTGCCACAGCGCTTCCGCAGGGTGGCCGACACGCTGGGAATCATCACCCTGGTATTGCTGGCGATCGTGGTGATAATTATTTACTACTTGGAAGTGAAGCTTTCGCAGGATCCGGATTGTTACACGGGGAGGCGTTTGCCTGGAAAGCTGATGCGCGCACTGCTGGGATTGCACGCCATGGGCACGGCCCCCAGTTTTTATGCAGCGGTGTTCGCATCGCTGTTGATGCCGGGCTGCCAGGTGCTGGGGCTATGGGCGATGATGAAGGCTTACGGCTTGCAGCTGCCATTTCTGGCGGCGATCGTGGTGCTGCTGATCATTAATCTGGGTGTCTCGTTGCCGAACGCGCCAGCCAACGTGGGGTCGTATCAATTTTTCTGCGTGTTGGGATTGAGCGTGTTTCAGGTGGAGAAGACGACTGCGACAAGTTTTTCGATTTTCGCGTTCCTGGCGTTAACCATTCCGTTTATTTTCCTGGGATTTGTGGGATTGGTGCGTAGCGGGTTGTCGCTGAAGTCCATGCGCGAGAAGGTGAAGGAATTGCCGAGCCAGGCGCGCGCGGGTGCGCGGGCGTAGGCTTGCCCTCGTCATTAAGGCCCGCCTGCAGTTGGAAATTCACGGCCTCAGCGGCCGAAGCCGCTTAGGATTGGCGCTTATTTCGGCACAGCTAAAGCCGTGCCCTGACAGTCTTTGCGTTCCTTGGCCGGACGATCTCATTTTGCGAATCCTCGAACGGTCCTCTCCCGATTCACAGTGTTTTGTGGTCCTTCTGAGCACGCTGGGCTGATTTCGTTTTGAGAGCGGCTTGGCGTCCGTTATATAGTGGATGTTCGACCCGCGCGAAGAGATCGGGACCCGCGACGATGTCGCGGTAAAGCTCGGGCGGACTTCCCCAGCAAGCCCGCAAAACCCGAAGAACGCGCCTTTTCCCAATGGCACAGGACATTAACAAGCATCTCGACCGGGCGCGCAAGAGCCTGGAGAAGAACAAGCTTCGCGAAGCTGTCTCCGAGTACCAAGCGGTGCTCGAAGAGGCTCCCGCGCATCAGGAAGCGCTGCAGGCGCTCGCGGACATTTATACGCGACTGAACGAGCCGCAGCTCGCCGCCGAATATTACGGCATTCAGTTCGATCGCCTGATTGAATCCGGGGACGGTGCCAAAGCTTCCGCTGTTTTCACTCGTTTTCTGCGCACGTTCCCCCAGCCTGCCGACCGCTTGATGCGTTTTGCAACACTGCTGCAAAAACAAAACCGCACTTCGGAATCGATCGAGCAATTCGGAAACGCCGCGGAGCATTACGTGAAGGAACAGCGCTTCATCGAAGCGCTGGCTTGCTACGAAAGCATGGCGATGCTGGACCCGGAAAATCCGCAGCGGCATATCGTGCTGGGCGAAATGGCGGAGAAGCTGCGCCATGCGGACATGGCGGCGCGCAGTTACGTGCGTGCGGGGCAATTGACTCTCTCGGTGGGCGCGCTGGATGCGGCGCTGGAATATTTCGGGCGCGCGCACCTGCTGGCGCCGCAGGACCGGGCCGGAGCGCTGCAGTTCGGCGAAGCGAAGCTGCGAAAGGGCGACGCCGAGGGCGCGGTGATGCTGCTCGAGCCGTTTGCTGCGGCGGAGCACGACCCTACATTTCTGGCGCTTTACGGCGAAGCGCTATTGCGCACCGGTCGCTTGGATGTCGCACGTGACGTGTTCCAGGCTTATTACTCGCAAAAGCCGGAAGGCTTCGTAAAATTATTCGAATTGGCTGCCGCGTACATACGCGCGGGGCAGGACGCCAAAGCAGCCGCGCTGCTGGTGCATACCAAAGAAATCATGCGCGCGGTACGCAAGGAAGTAGAGTTATCCGCCAACCTGGACCGGCTCGCCGCGACCTATCCGCAGTCCCTGGCTCTGGCGGAAGTGGTGGCCAAGTTGTACGAGGAATTGAACCGCGAGACGAAATACTTCGATTCGCTAGTGAAGCTGTTCGATTTGTATCTGGTCGCGGGCCGCATGAAAGAAGCGTGCGAATCGCTCGACCGTCTGGTGGATATTGATCCGTACGATTACCGCAACCACGAGCGCATCGGAAAACTGGAAGGCAAAGCCGATCCCGCTTTCTTGCAGAATATCTTGGCGCGCGCGGCGAAGGCGGCGACGGTCTCCACACGCACCGATGGATTCACCGGCGCGGGGCGCGAGCCTTCGGAAAACGCGGCGGGCGTGCCAGAGGAAGTACGCGCACAGCAGGCGCTGGAAGATCTCGTGGTGCAGGTGGAAATTTTCTTGCAGTATTCGTTGCAGAGCAAAGCCGTCGAAAGACTGGAGCGTATCGCCGAACTATTTCCCGCCGAAGAAGAAAGGAATGAGCGGTTGCGCGCGCTCTACGAACGCGCGAACTGGTGGCCTAAGGGCGGGGGCCGCAAGCCTTCATCGCGCGCCGCCGCACCGGCAGCGCCCGCGCCTGTGGAGGCTCCTCCGCCCCTACAGCCGGCGCAGCAACTGGAAGCTTACGGAACTACCGCTGCGCCCACTGCGGCGGAAACGCACCGGGATTTGGCAGCCATCGCGGAAATCAATCGCCTGATGTACAGGCAGCCTACGCCGCGTGAAGTACTGGTGACGACTGCCGCGGAAATCGGAAAGCATCTGCGCGTGAGCCGCTGTCTGGTGGCGGTGGGCGCTCCCGGCGAGGGAGCGCAAGCGACGGCGGAATATGCGGCGCCGGGATTCGCCGCGGTGGGGCCGCAAAAAATTTCCAGCATCGTGGGCATGGTGACGCAAGTGACGCCGGATTCGATGGGCGGAGTGGAATTGCAGGCAGCGAGTTTGCCCAGCTTGCGCGATTTGGGATTGGAATCGGCGCTCGGTGTGATGCTGACGGACAAGGAAACGCAGGCGCCTTCCGGCGCTTTGCTGATCGGCGACGCGCACGGGCGAAAATGGAAGCCGAACGAAAGCTATTTTCTGCAGGCCGTAGGCGACCAGCTGGTGATGTCGGTGAATCACACGCGCTTGCGTTCGCTGGTGCGTTCGCTGGCGGTGGCGGACGAGAAGACTGGTCTACTGAACCGCGGAGCGTATATCGATTGCCTGTTGGTGGAGTCCAATCGAGCGCGCGCGCAGAACACCGCGATCTCCCTGATTGTGGTGCACGTGGACCGCGGCGGCGATCTGCTGCGCCAGCACGGCGATGCGGCCGTGGATCATTACATCGAACAACTGGCGCGCGCGCTGTCGTCGGCAATTCGCCAGACCGACGTGGCTGTGAAATATACGGCCTGGTCGCTCGCGTTTATTCTGCCGGATACTTCGCTGGAAAATGCTCGGGCGCTGGGGGAAAAATTGCGGTCACTGGCCGCGTCCGTGCGGCCATCCTGGGGCACGCCGGATTTGACAATCAGCGCCGTGGTGGCGGAAGCTTCGTCGCGTCCCGGTGATGAAACCGAGGATCGCGTCACCGAATGGATCAATCGAGCCGAAGCTGGCCTCGACGACGCGCGCCAACGCGGCGGCGACACGCTGGTAGCACTTTCAACACCCTAATCTCGAAGCACCCCGAGGACACATGTTCATTACTGATGCTGTGATTTTGCACGGAGCGCGCACGCCGATGGCGCGTTACATGGGCGCGTTTGACACCACCACCGCGATTGAGCTGGGCGCAGCCGCCAGCCAAGAAGCGATCCGCCGCGCCGGAGCCGAACCCGCGGATTTCGACCACGTGATTTTCGGCAATGTGATGCAGACCAGCGCCGACGCGCTGTACGGCGCGCGCCACGTGGGCCTGAAAGCCGGGCTGCCAATTGAAACTCCGGCGTTGACGGTGAATCGCCTATGTGGCTCGGGAATGGAATCCATCACGCAAGCGGCGCAAAGAATATTGCTGGGCGAAGCGCGCGTGGTGCTCGCGGGTGGCATGGAAAACATGTCGCAATGCCCGCATGTGATTCGCGGCGCGCGCGCGGGATTTCGGCTGGGCGAGGGCAAGCTGGAAGATTCGCTGATGTCCGGCCTGTTCGACACGTATTGCGGGTTCAGCATGTCCGAGACGGCGGAAAATCTGGCGGCTGAGCAGGGAATCACGCGCCGCGCATCCGATGAATACGCGCTGCGCAGCCAGCAAGCGGCGGAGGCCGCATTTCGCGCGGGACATTTCAAGGACGAGATCGTCCCGGTGGAAGTGAAGAAAGGCAAGAAAACGATAACGGTGACCGAGGACGATCACCGGCGTCCGGAGACAACCATTGAAGTGCTGGAATCGCTGCAACCCGCCTTTCGCAAGGACGGCATCGTCACTGCCGGAAATGCCAGCGGAATTGTGGACGGCGCGGCGGCCGTGGTGGTGACGCACGCGAAAATCGCGAAAGAGCGCGGCTGGAAGCCGCTGGGACGCATCGTCGGATGGGCGACGGCGGGTGTGCCGCCGCAGATCATGGGCATCGGACCTGTGCCGGCGATCCAAAAAGCGTTGGCGCTCGCGGGTTTGAAACTTGAGCAAATGGATCTGGTGGAAGTAAACGAAGCATTCGCCGCGCAATACCTGGCGGTGGAAAAAAAACTGGGGCTAAACCGCGAGAAAACCAATGTGAATGGCGGCGCGATCGCCTTGGGACATCCTCTGGCGGCGACCGGGACGCGGGTGGTGCTGAGCCTGCTCCTGGAATTGCGGCGGCGCGGCGCGCGCTATGGCGTGGCCAGCGCGTGCATCGGCGGCGGGCAGGGAATTGCGGTGATTGTCGAATCGGTTTCTTGAGCGCGGCGGCATAACGCGGCAAACCACGGCCGATTCGGGTACCATACCAGTGTTAAAATCCCGAAACTTACGGCAAGGAAGATATGGCCTACGATAATTTGCTGTTCGAGGTGAACGAGAAGATTGCGCGCATCACCTTTAATCGCCCGAACGTGTTGAACGCGCTGAACCGCAAGACCATGGACGAGCTGGGCGATTGTCTGAAAAAAGTGCGCGCGGACGACGACATCCGCGTGTTGATTCTCACCGGTGCGGGTGAAAAAGCTTTCATCGCCGGTGCGGACATCAACGAGCTTTCGCAACAGACGCCGGTGGTTGGCAGGGAATACACGTTGTACGGTCAGGAGATTGTTCACCGGCTGGAAACGCTGGGCAAACCAGTGATCGCCGCGATCAATGGTTTCGCGCTAGGCGGCGGATGCGAACTGGCGCTGGCTTGCACGCTGCGCATCGCCAGCCGCAATGCGAAGCTCGGACAGCCAGAAGTGAAACTGGGAATTATTCCTGGCTACGGCGGTTCGCAGCGGCTGCCGCGACTGTGCGGCAAAGGCGTGGCACACGAATTAATTTTGACAGGCGAAATGATTTCGGCGGAAGAGGCATTGCGGATTGGTTTAGTGAATCGCGTGGTGGAGTCCAGTGATTTGCTGGCTACGGCCGAAGCGATCGCTAAAAAGATAATCGCCAACGCGCCGCTGGCCGTGAAGTACGCGCTGGAAGCCGTGGAGCACGGGATGGAAATGCCGCAGGAGGAAGGCTTGTACCTGGAAGCCACGCTCTTCGGGCTGTCGTGCGCGACGCAGGATATGCGCGAAGGCACGCGCGCATTCCTGGAAAAGCGTCCTGCGAAATTCGAGGGGCGCTGAAGCATGGCGGCAAAGTTGAAGCCGGCGAATTTGCGGGGTGGTTTGGATGCGGCGGGGCTGCGGATCGGCGTAGTCGCGAGCGAGTTTAATAATTTTATTACGGACCGGCTGCTGGCTGGAGCGCTCGATGCGCTGCAGCAAGCGGGCGCCACCGCAGAGCAGATTCAGATTGTGCGCGTTCCCGGCTCGTTTGAGCTTCCGATTGTGGCCAAAAAACTGGCCGCGAGTGGGCGCTTCGATTCCATCATTTGTATCGGCTGCGTATTGCGGGGTGAGACTTCGCACTACGACGTTGTAGTGTCCGAGACGGCGCGCGGCATTCAACTGGCGCAACTCGATACCGGCGTGCCACTGATTTTTTGCGTGCTGACCTGCGACACGCTGGAGCAGGCCATTGACCGCGCGGGGCTGAAATCGGGCAACAAAGGTTACCAGGCGGGGCTGGCAGCGGTGGAGATGGCGCAGCTAGTGCGTAAATTGCCTGGTAAGCCCAGCGCTGCAGCGGTCGGCAAAACCAAGACCGCGCCGCGCCGCGGGCGGCGCCGTTAGCATGACGCTGCGCCGCAAATCACGCGAGTTCGCGCTGCAAATGCTTTTCGAGTGGGACATGACGCGGCGAAAGCCCTCGCTGGTGGAGCAGAATTTCTGGAAGCAGGCGCGCGCGGCGGATTCCACCCGCAAATTTGCCAATCAATTATTCGAAGGCGCGGTATCCGCCGTGGACGTGAGCGACAAAACGGTGGAAAAGCTCTCCGAGAACTGGAAGCTTGAGCGGCTTGCCGCGGTGGATCGCAGCATCCTGCGCCTGGCGATTTACGAATTGCGCTTTGGCACCGCGCCAGTGAAGGTGGTGATTGACGAGGCGCTGGAGCTCGCCAAGAAATTTTCCTCGGCGGATTCGCCCGCATTTCTGAACGGCATTCTGGATGCAGCAAGCAAGGCCTTCGAGGATCCGCGTCCCGCTAAGAAGTAGGGAATTCGCTACGCTTCGATGTGGCCTTCGAAAATCCGCACCGCCGAGCCGCTGACTTTCGGAGTCAGCTTTCCTTTGTCGGCCGCCACTTCCACCAGAATTTCGCTGGGCCGGCCCATTTCCACTCCTTGCGTAATCTGCAATTGCTCTGCGGCCTGTAGTTGGCCGTGATGTACCAGGTACGCGCCGAGCGAGCCGCCAGCAGAACCCGTCGCAGGATCTTCGATCGATCCCCAGGGAACCATGCCGCGCGCGTAGGCGTGTCCGCGGCCGCTTAGCGCGAAGCAATACGCCATAGTGCCGTGCGGTGACACCAAATGCGCGAGCGCGGGCATATTCATCTGAATTTTCGCGAGCACCGTGCGGCGGCTCACCGGAACCATCAGGTTCGAGATTCCGGTGGAAGCGAATTCGATGGGCAACGACGGCGCCAGGTCGCTCGGCTTCAGCCCGAGCGCCGCTGCGAGCGTCGCCCGCGAGAATGCCGCGCGCGTGAATCGCGCTGGCCGCTGCGTCATGGTAACGCGCACAGGGCGGCCGTTGTGAAAAGCCAACTCTACGGGAAGAATTCCCGCGCCGGTCTGCTGCAGGATGTGCACGCTGCCTTCGGAAGCCGGGACGACGCCGAGTTCAGCGAGCAGAAACCATGCGCCGATCACGGGATGCCCGGCCAGCGGGAGTTCGCGCGTGGTGGTGAAAATGCGTAGGCGGGCCAGCGCGCGGTTGTTCGTGGGCCGCTGGATGAAAACGGTTTCGGAAAGATTCATCTCGCGCGCGATGGCTTGCATTTTCGCGGTAGGAATGCCGTCGCCATCGGTGACGACCGCCAGCGGATTCCCGGCGAAGCGCTTGGTGGTGAAGACATCGAGCGTGTAGAGTCGGCGATTCAAGTGGTTCCGCTTTCTGGCGTGGCCCGGCGTCGGGCGCGCGCGATGAATGATAACGCGTTCTGGCGTTGCGCTTGGGAAATAAACCGCAGGTTTTACGCGCGATAAGTAGCGCTTCGGTAATAGTCGAAAGTTTGCTTCGGTCTAGAGGCGTTGCAGTTCGACGCGGGTACGTTCGTTGCGGACGTTGCCCGTGTTTAGAGTTGTTTTCGGCTCGATCAGCACTACGTGAACTTCTTCATCCGCTACGGGCATGTGCTCTACGCCTTTGGGGACGATGATAAATTCACCCGGCAACACGCTGACTTCGCGGTCGCGAAAGCGCATGCGCAGGCGGCCCTTCACGACCAGAAACATTTCGTCTTCGTTGTCGTGATGGTGCCAGACGAATTCGCCGGTGAACTTTACGATTTTCACATAGGTATCGTTCAGCTCGCCGACGATCGTGGGGCTCCAAAATTCGTTTACGCGGGACAGTTTTTCGTTCAGATTCACTGCTTCCATCGTCAGTCTCCTATTTTTATTTGCAGCGGGCCACCGCCCCGGAAAGCCCGTTGCTTACTGATCACATTTTTTGCACGAGCGCCACGACCGTATCCAGAACGCGCTTGGTTGTTTCCGGACGCGTAGTCTCGGAATAAATCCGCAGCATGTTTTCGGTGCCAGAAGCGCGCAGCATCAGCCAGCCGATGTCGTCCAGGTACACTTTGATGCCGTCGAGATTCTCGCGGCGCGTGATTGGCCAATCGAGCAGGCGCTGAAACTTGTTGCCGGAAAAATAGCCGATGGCTTTTTCCTTCTGGCCTTTTTTCACGTGCAAGTCCACGCGGCCGTAGTGGTGTTCGCCGAATTCCGCGTGCAGCAGCGCGACGAGTTCGCCGAGGCTTTTGCGGTGCCAGGCCATCACTTCTGCGAGCAGCAGTGCGTTCACGGTGGCGTCGCGTTCGGGCAAATGCAGCTTGGTTCCGATCCCGCCGCTCTCTTCGCCGCCCAGCAGGATGTCGCTTTCCAACATGCGATCGCAAATGTATTTGAAGCCGACGGGAGTTTCCCAAACCTGGCGGCCGTATTTCGCGGCGATCTTGTCGATCATTTTGGTGGTCGAAAAAGTTTTGGCTACCGCGCCTTCGAGCTTGCGGGTGCCGGCCAAGTGCCACAGAAGGATGGCGAAGATCTGGTGCGGATTGATGAACGCGCCGTCGCGGTCCACTGCGCCGATGCGATCGGCGTCGCCATCGAGCGCGAAGCCTGCGTCGAATTTACCGTGCACCACGGCACGTTGCAGCGGCGCAATGTGCGGTGCGATCGGCTCCGGATTCACGCCGCCGAAAAGCGGATCGCGCGTGCCGCGAATTTCTTCGCAGGCGATTTTGTGGCGGCGGAATAGATCGCGCAGCAGGCCGCGCCCTGCGCCGTGCATGGGATCGATGACGAAGCGGAATGTGGCGGCGCGCAGGCGATCCCAATCTACGAGGGCGTCGAGCGTTTCGAGATACGGCGCGCGGACGTCGAGCGAATGAATCAGGTCTTGGCGCGGCGGCAGAGCCGGTACGCCTTCGCGGAGGACTTTCGCAAGTTCGGATTCGATTTGCGCGACGATGGCGGGCGAAGCGGAACTACCGTAGCTGGCTTTGTATTTTACGCCGTTCCACTGATAGGGATTGTGGCTGGCGGTGATCTGGATTCCGCCGGCGGCACCGCGCAGTTTCACGAGCAGGGAGAGCGCTGGCGTGGGGGCGGCGTCAGCGGCGAGCCACACGGGAATTCCCGCGGCGGAAATGGCTTCCGCAGCAGTGCGTGCAAATCGTTCCGAGCCGAAACGGGTGTCGTACCCCACCAAAATTCCCGCGCCCGGCTTTTCCGCGCGTACGACGTAACGGGCGATCGCGCGCGTCACGGTGCGCACGTTCTCGAAGGTGAAATCTTCGGCGATGATGCCGCGCCAGCCGTCGGTGCCAAATAGGATGTCGCTCACGGTAAGCCAGTATAAGCGAACGAATTTCCTGCGGGAAGGCGGTGCGGGCAAAAAAGTGGTTCACAGCGAGCGCCAATATGGCGCGCGCTACAGCAGGCGCGCGAGTTTCTGCTGTTCGAGATATTTGACAATTCTGCCGACGTCTTGCGCGCGGTCGCGCGGGCAGACCAGGATGGCATCTTCCGTCTCGATCAGGAGCAAGTCCTGCACGCCGATAGCAGCGGCAAATTTTCCGGGCGCCCAAAAGAAATTTCCGCTGGCGTCCAGCGTAAACGAGGGCCCGGCGGAGACGTTCGCGCCGCGCTGCGAGGCAAGCAGATCGTACACCGCGCTCCAGGAGCCGATGTCGCTCCAGCCTACCTTGGCGGGAATCACCGAGACGCTGGCGGCACGAGCGGCGGGCTCCATGATGGCGTAGTCCACGGAGATGTTTTCGAGCCTGGGATAGATGCGTCGCAGCGCCGCAGCGTATTTGCGCGTGCCGATAGTTTCGGCGAGCCGCATCAGCGCGGAGTGCGTTGCGGGGAGAAAGCGGCGCAAGCATTCTAGATACGTGGAGACGCGCCAAAAAAATATCCCCGCGTTCCAGAAATATTTCCCGGAGGCAAGGTAACGGCGCGCGAGCGGCAGCGCGGGTTTTTCTGTGAAACGGCGCACCGCCAACGCGCGGATGGCGCGAACGCGCGCGCTAACGTTTCCGGCTTGGATGTAGCCGTAACCGGTTTCCGGGCGGGTAGGCGGCACGCCGAAAACCACCAGTTTCCCAGGGACGCGCGCCAGGTCCAACGCAGCGCGAATGAGTCGGCGATACTGTTCGGGGTCGGCGACGTAGCTGTCGGACGGCAGGACGGACATCAGCGCGTCCTTGTGTTCGTGTAAGAGGTGAATTGCGGCCAGGGCGATGGCGGCGGTAGTGTTGCGGCCGACAGGCTCGGCAAGAATATGCGCGGCGGGGACTCCGGGAAGCTGCTTCCGCACTGCAGAGGCTTGTTCGACGTTCGTGACCACCCAGAAATCGCGCAATGCGAAAACCGGTTCCAGGCGTGAGACAGTTTCGCGTAGCATGGTCTCGCCGCCGATGATATTCAGCAACTGCTTGGGCGTCCGCGTGCGGCTGCGCGGCCAGAAACGCGTGCCGCGACCACCGGCGAGCAGGACCGCGCACACAGGAAGCGAATCGTGTTTGGGCTTTGCGCGATTTTTCATGGATACACCAGGCGTGACAGCTCGGGCTCGCTGACGCCCCCAGCCGCGAGCTTGCGCGCGAAACCGTCGAACGGCACCGGAACGTAGGCGCGGAGCGCTGAAGTGCTTTCGCGCGGCGTCAATTGATATTCGCCAAGCGCCGCGGGCAGCAGCCAGGTTTGCGCCGGTGCGTATTCCACGGATTCGCCGCCCCATTGAATCGAGCCGCGGCCCTCAAGAATAATCAGCAATTCAAAATGCTCCGGGCAGGTAGCCAATGCCGCGCGCTCGGCGAATTCCCATTTTTCCGCGGCGAAAAAGCGGCAGGCGACAAAGAACGTTTCGTTGGCGTCGCCGCGTACAATCCGCGCCGGCACGATTTTCCCTCCGCACTGTTCGCCGAATCGAATCACCTGCAGCGCTTTTTCAATGTGCAGCTCGCGCGTGCGACCCTGCGCATCGCGGCGGTTGTAATCGAACACGCGATAAGTAAGGTCCGAATATTCCTGAATTTCGCAGAGCACTAGGCCGGCGCCAATCGTGTGCGCGGTGCCGGCGGGAACAAAAATTGCTTCTCCCGCGCGCACCGGGACGTGCTGCAGACAATCCTCAGCGGAACCGTCCGCGATAGCCCGCTTGAAAAGCTCCGGCGTGACGCTGGGTTTCAGCCCCGCCAGCACTTCGGCACCGGGCCGGGCGTGGATTGCATACCACATTTCCGTCTTGCCGCGGCCTCCGGCAGCTTGTTCGTGCCGCGCAGCGTATTCATCATCGGGATGAACCTGCACGGAAAGTTTCTCTTCGGCAAAAATGAATTTTATGAGCAGAGGAAACGGGCCATCGGCGGCGCTTATCTTCGTCCCGGTCCACGCCGATGGCAAAGAGTTCCACACGTCGCCAAGTTTCTGGCCGGCGAACGGGCCTGATGCGAAGCGGCATTCCACTCCCGTCATCCAGGCTTCGCCCAACGGCTCGGCCAGATTCGATTTTTCGGGAAACAGTGGCGCAAGAGTGCGTGCGCCCCAGGGACGCGCGCTGAAAATCGGGCCCAGCCGCGCGGGGCACAAAGAGGCGCTGCCTGGAATCACGCCGCCTTACCGAAGAAGCGCGCCAAGCGGCGCAGACCTTCGTCGATCCGTTCCATCGAGGTGGCGTAAGAGAGCCGCAAAAATCCCGGCGCGCCGAAGGCTTCGCCGGGAGTGACCGCGACGTATTCGCGCTCGAGAAGCTGTTTGGCGACAGCCGTAGTATCGGGCATTTGCGGATTGAAATGCGCTGCGACGTTTGGGAACACGTAGAACGCGCCCATCGGCGGCGTGCAGGTCACTCCGGGAATCGCGCGCAGGCCGGCAAGAATATGTTCACGCCGCCGCGCATATTCTTCCTGCATGGCCGTTACCGTATCCATTGAGCCGCGCATCGCCGCGAGCCCGGCATACTGAATGATCGAAGTGGGATTTGAAGTGGACTGGCTTTGCAGCTTGGCGATCGCCTCCACCAACGGCTTGGGCGCCAGGATGTACCCAAGGCGCAAGCCGGTCATGGCAAACGTCTTCGAGAACGAGCCCGCGACGATCAAGCGATCCTTGGGGCCGGGAATGCTGGCGGCGGAAAACGGCTTGGCGTCCTTGTAAACGAAGTGTGAATAACATTCGTCGGAGAGCAGCCAGATGTTGTGCCGGTTGCAAAAATCCTGCAAGCGCGCGAACTCCATCGGTGGAATCACCGAGCCGGTGGGATTATTTGGCGAATTGGCGATGACGATCTTGGTTTTCGGCGTGGCCGCCGCTTCCACTTGCGAAGCGCGCAGGATGAATGAGTCGTTCGGGAGCGTCTCGACGAATACAGGAGTTCCGCCGGCGTACTTCACCATGTCCGGATAGCTGACCCAGTAAGGGGCGCCGATAATCACTTCGTCGCCCGGATTGATCAGCGAGCAAATCGCATTGAAAATTGCGTGCTTGCCACCGACGTTCACGACGCACTCGGACGGCTGATAGGCAGAGCCCAATTGCGCGGCGTGCCAATCGCAAATCGCCTGGCGCAGGGGAGCGATGCCCGCCACCGGCGTGTATTTCGTGCGATTTTCTTCGAGCGCCTGGACGACGGCGCGCTTGATGTGCTCGGGCGTGGGAAAATCCGGCTCGCCGGGTCCGAAGTCCGCGACGTCAATCCCCTGAGCTTTCAGCTTTTCAGCTTCCTGCAGGACGACCATGGTCGGCGAAATGCTGATGCGGTTCACGCGGTCCGCCAGCTGAACGGATTTCTCGGTTTTCTTTTCGGTGGCCAATTCCATCACACGCTCCCAAGTCTGTAAGTGCCGCGAATTCGCAGCGGGGCCTGGTCCGCGGCGCGCAGCCCATGCAACAATTCTACTTGAATTTGGCGCTCAGGCGGTCCTGCACGAGCGCCGGGACAAAATCCTTGGTTGGGCCGCCGAAACGCGCCAATTCTTTCACGAGGCGCGAGCTCAGATAACTGTATTGCTCGGCCGGCAGCATGAATACCGTCTCGATATCAGGCTCGATCTTGCGGTTCATCATGGCCATCTGCAGTTCGTACTCGTAGTCGGATACGGCGCGGATGCCGCGCACGATCACGCTGGCCTTTTTCGCGCGCGCGTAATCCATCAGCAGCCCGTCGAACACATCAATCTCCACGTTCACCCACTTGAACGTCGCGGTCTCCAGCATCTCGACGCGCTCTTTTTCGGTGAACAGCGGGTCCTTTTCCAGGTTGTGCGCGACCGCCACCACTAGCTTGTCGAAAATATTAGAAGCGCGGGTAATCAGATCCAAATGACCATTAGTGACCGGATCGAACGAACCGGGATAAATTGCAGTGACGGGTCTGGAGCCGCTGGAATCCATTCGCTACGCGATTCTAACCTAGAAATTCCTTTACTGCGGGCAGAAAAATCCTGGCAACGAGTCGATCAGCGCAGTAAATGCATGTTTTATTGCACCAGCAGGAACCCCGCGTCAATGGAGTAACAGCCGACAAGATGCCCTCCGCCCCGGAAGCCGGGTCTCTTCCGATGGAGCCCAACCGTTTAACGAGCCAAAACTGCCGTTTGGGCCTGGAATTACACCGTTAGGCCTCGGAACCTTGACCAGTACGACTAAAATGGTCGTTGTTTAAGGTATTGTGCTGGTTGGAGTTGTGGGAAACGCTGCGCTTGACTTTCCTGTCCCGCAGGCTTTAGAATCAATATGCGACCGTATCAGTCGCATATGCATCTATGATGAAGCTATCGAAGAAAGCCGACTATGGTTTGATCGCGCTGAAGCATTTGGCCATGCATGGCGGGCACGGGTCTTGCAGCGCGGGAGACATCGCCGAGCTCTATAAGATGTCCACGCCGCTGATGGCGAAAGTGCTGCAGAAATTGGCGAAGGTAGGGCTGGTGGCAGCGCGGCATGGCTCGGGCGGCGGATACACGCTAGGACGCGACGCCTCGTTGATCTCGGCGTTGGATGTGATCAAGGCGATTGACGGGCCGCTGTTTATTACTTCTTGCGTGACTTCGCGCGGGGCGTGCGACGTGTCAACTACCTGCTCCATTCGCGAGCCTTTGCGGCGCGTGAACGACAGCATTCTGGAAGTGCTGGGCAAGGTCACGATTTCGCAGATGACGGATGAGGCGCCGCTTTCGGAGATGGTCGAGTTGCGGGTTTGACGGAACGATGCGAAAGCGCCGCAGCGATCCTTCGGCCGGCTTGAAGCAAATGCGCCGGCCTCAGGATGACGATGCTCATCGCAGCGTCAGAGAAAGACCGAAACGAGTTTTGGGGTGGCGTTACTTGGGCTGGCGGCTACAAACACTGAACGGGGTTGAGGAGACAGAGAATGGCGATCAAGCTTCCAATTTATTTTGATAATCACGCGACGACGCAGGTGGATCCGCGCGTCGTTGAAGCTATGGTTCCGTATTTTACGGACAAGTACGGCAACGCTGCCAGCCGCAACCATGAGTACGGCTGGAAGGCGGAAGAGGCAGTGGAGAATGCGCGCGGACAGATCGCGAAGCTGATTAATGCCACGCCTAAAGAGATTGTGTTTACCAGCGGCGCCACGGAATCGACGAACCTGGCGATCAAGGGCGTCGCCGAAATGTATCGCGAGAAGGGCAACCACATCATCACGCAGGTTACCGAGCACAAAGCGACGCTCGATACTTGTAAGCGCCTGGAGAAAAACGGCTACGAAGTGACCTATCTGGCCGTGCACAAGGACGGCCGTATCAGCCTGGACGAGCTGCGCAAGGCGATTACGCCGAAGACGATTCTGATTTCGATCATGTACGCGAACAACGAAATCGGCGTGGTCCAGCCCATCGCGGAAATCGGCAAGATCGCGAAAGAGAAAGGCGTCTTCTTCCACGTGGATGGTGTGCAGGCGGTAGGCAAGATTCCGGTGGACGTGCAGAAGGACGGAATTGATTTGATGTCCATCTCCGCGCACAAAATTTACGGGCCGAAGGGCGTGGGAGCATTGTACGTGCGCCGCAAGAATCCGCGCGTGCAGCTCGCCGCACAGATTGATGGCGGCGGACACGAGCGCGGCATGCGTTCCGGTACGTTGAATGTGCCGGGAATTGTGGGTTTGGGCAAGGCTTGCGAGCTCTGCGGGCAGGAAATGGCGCAGGAAAGCGAAAAGCTGTTCAAGCTGCGCGAACGGCTGAGAGAGTCAATCATGTCGCGGCTGGATGAAACCTTCATCAACGGCTCGATGGAGCATCGTCTGCCGCACAACATCAATATCAGCTTTGCGTACGTCGAAGGCGAATCGCTACTGATGGGCATCAACGACATCGCGGTGTCCAGCGGCTCGGCTTGCACTTCGGCGACTTTGGAACCCAGCTACGTGCTGAAGGCGTTGGGCGTCGGCGAGGATCTGGCGCACACCTCCATCCGTTTCGGCCTCGGCCGCTTCAACACGGAAGAAGAAGTGGACTACGTGGCGGATCGCGTCGTGGAAACCGTATCGCGTTTGCGTGAACTTTCACCTCTGTATGAAATGGCTAAAGAGGGAGTGGACGTCAGCAAAATGAAATGGCAGGTGGCAGCGGAATAAAATTCGTCTCAAAGGGGGGAACGTGATCTACGAAGGCACAGTCGGCGTACATCGTACGTTCAGCGGCAACACCCCGGTATTTGACGTATTTTTCGCTCCTAACGTAGATGGCGGCGCGTGCAACTCGCGGCGCTTTCGTGACCTGGAAGAATTGGCAGGGTTTTTGGAGTTTCTGAAGTTGCGTGAAGATGTGGTGGTGCGGACGCTGGAGGAAGTTTGCGCCGGACGTTCGGCATCCATCGCGCACGTGACTTTGTCGGATCGAGTGATTGCAGAAGAAGGGCTGGATAGCAGCGTAACCATGAAGAGGAGAATCAACTAATGGCGTATAGCGATAAGGTAATCGAGCATTACAACAACCCGCGCAACGTCGGCTCGCTGGACAAGGCTGATCCGAATGTGGGTACGGGCCTGGTAGGCGCGCCGGAATGCGGCGACGTGATGAAGCTGCAGATGAAGGTGAATCCGCAAACGCGCGTGATCGAAGAGGCGAAGTTCAAGACCTTCGGTTGCGGTTCAGCGATTGCGAGTTCTTCCCTGGCCACCGAATGGGTGAAGGGCAAGACCGTCGAGGAAGCGCTGGCCATCAAGAACACGGATATCGTCCGTGAACTGGCGCTGCCGCCGGTGAAGATTCACTGTTCAGTGCTGGCGGAAGACGCCATCAAGGCCGCTTTGGGCGACTGGAAGAAGAAGCAGGGCGAAGCGGACTTGAAGCCTGCGGAAACCGCGTCGGCGCACAACTAACGAGTCCACAAGTTGTTTGCTGCGGCGCCGCGTACGGTGAGTAGTGCGCGGCTTTGTATGCAATCGGGACAACGACCATGATTCACGTATCGGAAAAAGCTGCGGTAAAAATTCGCGAACTGCTGCAAAAAGAAGGCGTGCCGGCTGAGTCCGGCGGACTCCGCGTGGGCGTGCAGGGGGGCGGATGTTCGGGGCTCAGTTACGCGATGCGTCTGGATACCGAGGCGCGCAACCGCGATAAAGTGTTCGAAGAAAACGGCGCGCGCATTTTCGTGGATCCCAAGAGCTATCTCTACCTTCACGACACCACGCTGGATTATCACGAGGACCTTATGAAACAGGGCTTCGTCTTCCAGAATCCCCAGGCGGCGCGGAGTTGCGGATGCGGTAGTTCGTTTACCGCCTGAGCTGGGCGGCGGGCTGTAAGCGTTAGGCGTTAAGCAGAGATATTTCTCTCCTGTGCCAATCGCGCTCTTCTTCCCTCGGGGGCGCGCCCGGACGAGACAAGACCCATGAGCGTCATACGATCCCAAGATGTGCAGGCTGAGGGTATACCGGTCACGAGTTGCTGGAATTGCCGCGCGGCAGTCACTGGCGCGCATTTTTGTGCGGCTTGCGGGAAAGTGCAGCCGCTGCCGACGGGCGCGAGTTACTTTGCGTTTTTTGGATTGCCGCAGAAGCTGACGATCGAACCAGCCTCACTCGAAGGCCAGTTTCACATGCTCAGCTGGAAGCTGCATCCGGATAATTTCGTGCGCGCGAGTGAATTCGAACGGAATTTGTCGTTGGAGCGCTCTTCGCAATTGAACGATGCGTATCGCACGCTGCGCGACCCGATTGCGCGCGTCGAGTACCTGCTCGAACACCTGGGCGTGCGCAAGGAAGGAACCACCAAGCAGCAGGCGCCGCCGGAATTGCTCGAGGAAGTTTTTGAGTTGAACGAGTCGCTCGATGAGTTGCGCGAGGCACGCGCGGCGGGCGGCGATGTGGCTGTGCTGCAAGGCCGGTTGGAAGACGCGCAGCAAAATTTTCAGGAAAAGCTGGACGAGGTGGATGCAGAGCTGGCAGGGCTCGGCCGCCAGTGGGACGCTGCGGTTGATTTTGGCGGCGATGATTCGAAGAAACAAGCATTGCTGGCGCGGATGAACGAGTTACTGAACCGGCGCGCGTACATTCGGAATTTAGTGGCGGGCGTAGCGAAAGAACTTGGGAGCTGACGAGCGATGGGACGTGTAGTTGGAATCGATCTTGGCACCACATTCAGCCTGATTGCGTACTTGGATGCGCAAACGCGGGCTCCGGTGTGCATTCCGGGGCCTTACGGCTCGACCTTGTGTCCGTCGGTTGTGAGTGTGGGTCACGACGGCAAAGTGATTGTGGGCGAGCCGGCGCGCGCAAAACTGCTGAAGCAGCCAGAGCGCACAATCTATTCCGTGAAACGCTTGATGGGCCGCGGCGTGGCCGACGTCCAGGACGAACTGAAGATTTTTCCGTTTCGTATTGATCCCGGCAGCGACAACGTGATTCGTGTGCGCCTGGGCGACAAGAGTTTTACGGCGCCCGAAATTTCCGCGTACATTCTGCGCGAACTGAAATCCTGGGCCGAAGCTTATTTCAAGGAACCGGTGGATCGCGCAGTGATCACCGTGCCGGCGTATTTCAACGACGCACAGCGCCAGGCCACCAAAGATGCGGGCCGCCTCGCGGGACTTGAAGTGTTGCGGCTGGTGAACGAGCCGACGGCCGCGGCGCTCGCTTACGGTTTGCACAGACAGAAGCGCGGGCATGTGGCTGTGTATGATTTCGGCGGCGGCACGTTTGATATTTCGATTTTGAAGCTGATCAGCACTAACGAAGGCGACATTTACCAGGTACTCGCGACTAACGGCGACACGCACCTCGGTGGCGACGACATTGACAACGCGCTGCTGGAGCTGGCGCGCCGGGAAATCCGCGATAAATTCGACGTGGAGTTCGATCATCGGGGCGAAGCGATCCAGACTTTGCGCAAGAGCCTGATCCGTGCCAAGCACGAGCTTTCCACGGCCGACAAAACGATCGTGCAATATCCGCTGGAAGCCAAAGGCATGTACATCCGCGAAATCACGCGCGCGGAATTCGACGAGCTGATTCGTCCGATCATTGCGCGCACCATGGCGCCGGTGAAAATGGCCCTGGCCGATGCCAAACTCGCGCCGAAAGAAATGGACGAAGTCGTGCTGGTGGGCGGCTCGACGCGTATTCCGCTGGTGCGCAAGACGGTGGGCGATTATTTTCAGCGCGCGCCGCATTGCGAACTGGACCCCGATGAAGTGGTGGCGCTGGGCGCGGCGGTGCAGGCGGACATTTTGGAAACGGGCGTCAAGACGATGCTGCTGCTGGATGTGACGCCGCTTTCGCTGGGCATCGAAACCATGGGCGGAGTGATTGCGAAAATTATTCCGCGCAATTCCACGATTCCAGCAAGCGCGCAGGAACTTTTCACCACTGGCGTCGAAAATCAGACGGCGATTGACGTGCACGTGCTGCAAGGCGAGCGCGAACTGGCCAAGGATTGCCGCTCGCTGGCTCGTTTTCAGTTGAAGACGCCGCCGGGACCGGCGGGCCTGGCGCGCATCGAAGTGAAATTCCTGATTGACGCGAACGGCATTCTGCAAGTGGCAGCGCGCGATTTGCGTACCAGCGAGCAGCATACCGTCGAGGTGCAGCCCAGCTACGGCCTTTCGGATACTGAGATCGAACGCATGCTCGAGGAATCGATCGAGTATGCCGAACAGGATTTTGCCGAGCGTCAGGTGATCGAGGCGCGCACCGAAGCGGAGTCGATCCTAGCGGCGACGGACAAGGCGCTCGCGGATCCGCGCTCGCAGGAAATTTCAGCCGCGGAACGAAAAACGATCACGGAATCGGAATCGCAGCTGCGTACGGCGTTGGCGGGCAGCGATTACAAGTTGATGCGCACGCGGATTGATGAAATCAATGCGGCCACGGCGCATCTGGCCGAAGTGCTGATGAATGGCGCGTTGCAAACGGCGTTTGAAGGGAAGCGGCTGGACGACGTATAGACGCGCAAGCGAGTGAGCGAGCTGTAGGTTTTGCTCACGACGACAGTTTTGGAGTTGGGCGCTCGACCGTTCTGATTTTGTGATGAGCGCGTTGAGAGAGGAGCAGCAAAGCATGGGCGGCAAGAATCCATATATTGAAGAAACAAAGTTCACGCCCGCGACGAAGAAATATAAGGTGACATTTGTCAGGGAAGGGAAGACCGTTGAGATTGATCCCGACAAAATTCCCTACGGTCATGACGGCCTGCCGGGCAGCCTCCTGGATATTTCGCAGGGCTATCACCTGGGCCTGGACCACGCGTGTGGCGGCGTATGCGCTTGTTCGACGTGCCACGTGATCGTGCACGAGGGCCTGGATAGTTGCAACGAAGCCACCGACGCGGAGCTGGACCAACTCGACGAGGCGCCCGGAGTGACGCCGAAGTCGCGCCTCGGTTGCCAGTGCGTGCCGGACGGCACCAAAGATATCGTCGTCGAGATTCCAGAGTGGAATAAGAATTACGCGAAGGAAGCCGAGCACTAGAAACTTACGACGTGAAATGACGCCGCGGGTACATCCTGCGGCCCGCGCGAAAAATCCGGATCGAGGAGCGGGAAAGAATGCCGAACACGTTTGACTGGGACAACGCCGAGGAAATCGGCATCCAACTCTCGGAAAAACATCCCGGTGTGGACCCGCTGACCGTGCGTTTCACCGATATGCACAAATGGATCGTCGAGCTTCCAGGATTCACAGGCGACCCGAAATTATCAAACGAAGGAAAGCTGGAAGCGATTCAGATGGCTTGGCACGAAGAATTCCAAGACGGCCAGTAAACCGGTTCCGCGCATGCCGCATCCGCACGGGGTTTCGTGCATACTTTCACGTGCAACTCTCCACGCGCTCCCATTCCTGATTCCGCAGTAGTCCAAATTGTCCATCGAATCGTGCGCGCGATTCACTGCATCCAATCCGGCAATTCGCGCCGGCGTGATACATTTTTGCCTTCAAGATCGAACGTGGCGCACTGAATTTGCCGGGTCAGGAGGCACGACCATGGAAGCGGACTTGCGATTTCCGGTGGGAAAGTTTCAACGTCCGACGGCGTCGCTGACGGACACTCAGCGCGCCGAGTACATTGATGCGATTGCCGCGACCCCAGCACGTTTGAGCGAAGCCGTTCAGGGGCTGAAGCCAGAGCAACTCGACACGCGCTACCGTCCCGAGGGATGGACGGTGCGCCAGGTGGTGCATCACGTTCCGGACAGCCACATGAACTCCTACGTGCGATTCAAGCTCGCGCTCACTGAAGAGTTGCCGTTGATCAAGCCCTACGACGAAGCAAAGTGGGCGGAGCTGGGCGACGTCCGGACGGCGCCGATCGAGCCCTCGCTGGCGCTGCTGGAGAATCTGCACAAGCGATGGGTGCTGCTGCTGCGCACCCTGGGCCCAGCGGAATGGTCGCGCAAATTCCGCCATCCGGATTGGGACAGGCCCATGTCGCTGGACGATGCGCTCGCGCTGTATGCGTGGCATGGAAAACATCACGTGGCGCATATCACCTCGCTACGTGAACGCCAAGGCTGGCAATAGGAAAGCGGAATTTAGAAAAGCGAAATTGGGAAATGGAACAGCATGGAAGACACCAACCATCGGCCGACGTGGAAGACGCTATTAGCCTTCGGGATTATTTATTTTGTGTGGGGCTCCACGTTCCTCGCAATCCGAGTGGGCGTGCGCGAAGTTCCGCCGTTAGTGCTGGCGGCGATTCGCTTTTCGGTCGCGGGACTGGTGCTTTTTGGCTGGATGCTGGTACGCGGCGAACGCGCACCCAGCGGGCGCCAATGGCGGTCGGCGTCCCTACTCGGAATGATAATTTTTCTTTTCGATTATGGGTTGTTGTTCTGGGCTGAGCAGCGCGTGCCTTCGGGGATCGCGGCCGTCATGCTGGCTATGATTCCCGTGTTTATGGCGCTGTGTGAAATTATTTTCCTGCGCACGCAGCAGCTCACGATACGTTTGGCCCTGGCGCTTCTGATCGGCCTCGGCGGCGTCGGAGTTCTGATGAGCCACGCGCTAAACTTTGGCGGCGCCCCGATTGATAAATTAGGCGCGATGGCGCTGATTTTCGCGTCCATCAGTTGGTCGGTCGCATCTGTGCTGGCTCGCAAGCTGCCGCTGCCCAGTTCCAAAGTAATGAGTTCAGGCGCGCAGATGCTTACCGGTGGAATTCTTCTCACAATCGCGGCGGGCATGTTTGGCGAATTTCGAGATTTTCATCCGTGGTTGGTTTCGCGCGGAGCGTGGCTGGCGCTGCTTTACTTGATTGTCGCGGGTTCGATCATCGGATTTACCGCGTACGTGTGGCTGATTCATCATGAATCGCCCACGAAAGTCGGCACGTACGCTTACGTGAATCCGATTGTGGCCGTACTGGTGGGATATTTTCTGGGCGGCGAAGCGCTCACAACGCGAACAATCCTAGGAACTTTTTTGGTGCTGATCAGCGTGATCGTGATCACGACCACGCCGGCAAAGAAAGCGGCAGAAACGCTCTTGGCGGAAGACGCAGCCTGAAACCCGCCGGTGCCGCGCGATGCTGCGCAAATCTTAGCGCAGCTTTTCGATCTGTTGCTGGACGTGGCTGCGAAATTGCAGCGGATGCGCGACTTTGCGAAATGGATCGGAAGTTCCGCCGGTGCCGATCATCACAATGGTTCCGTAACCAAGCATCCGGCCAAGCGTAGTCTCGGTCACTTCGATGCTTTCCACTTTGTTCAGCAACATTTCGATGGTCTTGCGGCTCATCAGGCCCGTCTTGATCACCACGCGCCGGTTGGTCACCGCCATTTCCGTCGCGTTGCGCCGCACCATGCCCATCAGGATTACGATGGCGCCGCAAACGAGGAGTGCCACGCCGCCGCCTTCGGTCAGGCGCAACGAATTGGCGTCCATCCCGTGTTGGCTGAACGCATAGTAAAGGAGCAGCACTCCGGGCAAGCCGAGCAGCAGGAATCCTACGAAGAGGTGGCCGAGCATCACGATCCAATGCAGGCGCGTCTGGTAAATCACCGTTTCGCCGGGAACCAAGTTCGATTCTACGTAGCTCATCTGCGCGTACCCCCGAACCGCTCAGCCAAGGAAAAAAATCGAGGCGCCGGGTTCGTCATTCCATGAGGCTAACACAGTGGACGGGGAGTTCTCGTGTAAGCGTGGGTACAATCCGGGACGTGCGACGCAATCGGAAGGTGGCCGGCCGGCAGGCGATTGCCTGCTTGTGAATTCCGCCCGTATCTCTGATAATCTAACTACGTCCGACAGCACTTCCTCAGTGGCGCTATGGTGCAACGGTTAGCACGCGGCCCTTTCAAGGCTGAAATACGGGTTCGATTCCCGTTAGCGCTACCAATTACGAGCTGATTCAGCAGTCCCGCACCTTCCCGCATCCCCCATCATTTTGCCCGAAAAACCGCGGGCAACGCGACGCAGCGTGGTTCGCAAGCCCGCGTTGCCTTTCTGGAAACAGCCGCGCGCCTACCCACAACAAACGCCGCCGCAGCGTGTTCTACTGGATCGCAGGGTAAAGCTGTGGTCCTGCCCTGCGAAAGCCAGCTCAATTCCAGACGAGGTGATAGTCCGAATGAAAACTTTTGCTAAGATAGCCTTGATCGCTGCGGCGATCGCTTTCCTTCTCCCGTTCTCGTCGCAAAACGTTCGCGCGCAAGGCAAGCATCCGGCTTACCTGCACGCCCTTTCCGATCTGCGGGATGCGCGAGCACACCTGCAACGCCCCGACGGTGGCGCTCTGCATGCAGAAGAGCGCGCCGCCATTGAAGAGATTGACCATGCCATCGATGAAATCAAGCGCGCCGCATTCGATGACGGCAAGAACATTGAAGACCACGCTCCCGTGGATCCTCACAATCCGTGGGCCGGACGTCTGCACAAGGCCCGCGAACTGCTGGACAAGGCTCATCACGATATCGAAAAAGAAGAAGATAATCCCGAAGCGCGAGGCCTGCGAGACCGCGTGATCCTGCACATTGACCGTGCGCATCATCATGTGGACGAAGCCATCGCTATCGTTGACACGCACTAGACTCGAAAATTCGTTCCCAACACTTCCCTGGGCTGGCGAAACGCCGGCCCAGGGATCTTTATTTTCGCCCGGCCTCGCGCAACATCCGCCACGCGTGAAGAAACCCGAAATGAGGTAAAATTGGCGCCGTACTTGGGAATCAGCAAACTTCGGACGTACTTCCGCGCGCGCGATGCAGTTCGGGCGCGCAGTATTCGCAAAGGAGATTCATAGTGGCGGATTTAATGAGGACATCGAACCCGGCGCTAAACGCCAAGGCATTTCAAGGCGAAGGCGTCGGTCTGGGCGAGGCGATGACGCTGCAGGGGACCGTCAACAAGACGGGCGTGCTGCTGATCTGCGTGATCGCGACGGCAGCCTGGACCTGGAACATCTACACACATTCGCAGAATCCGTCGGCAGTGCTTCCTCTGCTGGCAATCGGTGGAATCGGCGGTTTCATTTTCGCGCTGGTGACGATTTTCAAGAAGACGTGGGCGCCGGTGACCGCGCCGATTTACGCGCTGCTCGAAGGCCTGCTGCTGGGCGGCATCTCTGCCATGTACGATGTGCGCTTTCACGGGATCGCCATTCAAGCGGTCAGCCTTACGTTCGGCACACTCGCAATCCTGCTGCTGGCATATCGTTCCGGACTGATTCCGGTTACGGAGAAGTTTAAGCTGGGCGTGGTGGCGGCGACGGGCGGAATTATGCTGTTTTATGTTGCGTCAATCGTGCTGGGATTTTTCGGTATCCACTTCACGACGATCAACGGCTCAGGACCAATCGGAATTGCATTTAGCGCGTTTGTGGTGGTGGTGGCGGCGCTAAATCTGGTGCTGGATTTCGATTTCATCGAAAGCGGAGTGGCCGCGGGAGCGCCGAAGTATATGGAATGGTATGCGGCGTTCGGGTTGATGGTCACACTGATTTGGCTGTACCTGGAAATTCTGCGCTTGCTCTCGAAGCTGCGCAGCCGCGATT
>Ga0181517_10000684_pt1 | contig 43679 bp, 28 predicted proteins | sample PEATcosm2014_Bin_31_FD_119748 | JGI IMG/M metagenome (GOLD analysis project Ga0181517, IMG submission 119748) | Peatland microbial communities from MTU Mesocosm Facility, Houghton, MI, USA - PEATcosm2014_Bin01_30_metaG | ecosystem: Environmental > Terrestrial > Soil > Wetlands > Peat | place... | reverse complement strand
CGCCCTGAGCAGCGGCAGAGCTTCAATCAACATCCCCGCCGGATCGCTTACGGTTGGCAACGATAGGCGGACCGCCAGTTACCCGCCGGACAACGGAAGCTCCTCCACATACAACAGCGCCACCGGCACATCGCCGCAGGTCACGGTCGCGAAGATCATGCCGGTGGTTACGGTAACGCCGGCCTCATCGAGCATTACGACCGCGCAATCGCTGACGGTGGCAATTACTGTCGGCGGGGGAAGCGGCAATGCAACGCCGACCGGCTCGGTGACGTTGACAAGCGGTACCTACACTTCAGCTGCCACCGCCCTGAGCAGCGGGAGCGCTTCAATCAACATCCCCGCCGGATCGCTTACGGTTGGCAACGATACGTTGACCGCGAGTTATACACCGGATAATGTAAGTTCCCCCATTTATAACAGTGCCACAGGTCCTGCCCAGGTCACGGTAAGCATTCCGCCCAATCTCGTCCCAACGATAAGCAGCATGTCGCCTGCGTATACAAGCGCTGGTGGAACCGCCTTTACGCTTACGATTTCCGGAACGGGGTTTGTCTCCGGTTCAACCGCTTATTGGGGAACCACGGCGCTTACCACTCAGTCAACGAGCGCAACGCAACTGACGGCTACCGTCACTGCGGGAATGATTGCGAGCGCCGGTCAGACCGCCATCACCGTGCAGTCACCCGCTCCCGGCGGAGGCACATCCAACGCAATGCAATTTGAAGTCGACACCGCGGGAACAGGCACGAGCACCGCGCCGGTCTTCACGCAGGCGGCCGTTTCCGTAGCGGGCGGATCGGCAGCTAACTACCCTGTGACGCTGCCCTCGTCGACGTCCAACGTCTCGGTAACGTGCGTGAATCTTCCCGTCGGCGCAACATGTTCCTACTCTTCATCGAGCGGCGCGGTCACGATCTCCACTTCGTCAACAACACCAAAGGGAACCTACCAGGTTACAGTGGTCTTCACGGAGACTCTGGCGGGAGCAGCTAGTTCGTTTGTAATGCTTCCGGTCCTGCTGCTACCGCTCCTGTTCTTCCGCAGGAAGATGTCGGGCCGAGGCATTTGGTTTGCTTCTTGCCTTGGATTGGCCTTTTTGGCAGGAACGTTTGTGGCTGTTGGTTGCGGAGGTGCTGGCGGGTCAACACCTGTCACTCCGCCGAGTCCAACTCACGAAGTGAGCAGTTCCGGTGCGGTCACACTGACGGTCCAGTGAGGTCAAACTCCCTTTGGGACTACACAATCGATGTGACCGCGGTTGGCTGACGTTCGACAAAACGTCAGCCAGGCCGGCGAAACCACATAGTGTGATGCGAACGTCCTTCCGGTTTTCCCCTTGCTCTGTCCGGTAAGAGCGGCGGACAGCATCTTCAGCGCGGCGGCATGCCCGCTGCCTTTGCCGTCCGCGCCTTGACAAGAATCGCAATGACCAACAGAAAACTCCTTGCCGCGTCGGAACCGCAGGGCTCTTCACGCGCACTCAATCTCAATAGAGATTGAGTGCGACCTGTTCGGCAACGCGCTCTAATCCAATGGGAGATCCCCCGGCTCTGCAGGAAAGGCAGTAACAGTTTGATGTTTACAGGAGTCCATCCATAAATTCTTCGAAGTGAGCCGCCAAGCAACATCAAGGAGAAACCAGATGGACGAGTATGAAAGATTAAGCCACTCCATCGCGCGAGTGGAATGACGTGTGCACGGAGTTTGGGCCGATCTTCAACTTCTAACCATCCCATTGCACGTCTCGAAGAGCGGCGCGAGGTCAGATCCCGCTGCTCTTTGGAACACCGATTGCGCCTGAAAATTTGGTTTCGTGCACAGCAGTCGAAGCTGGTTTCGTTATATCCACCTGAGCAGGTCCCCGGCCACAAACTCGTGCCGTTGTCCGAACAAAAATTCTCTGCGACACCCTTCATCACCTTCACATCCGCCAGCGCGCCGATCAATTTGGCGCATGTCCAACTGTGCCCCCGCCCAGAGCCCAGAAGTTCCCGAGCCTACGCCTTCAGTGCCCGCTCGCAGACAAATCAACTTTTCCACGAAATTTGCTGTAAATAAAGACGACGTAACCGACGGCCAGTACCATGCCGAAGCTCCACCAGACCAAACCGACAGCAAGCGTGTGCGGGCCGGAGATGGCACTGCTGAGTGTAATGTCGTTTGCAGCGCCGGTGGTTGCCGGCAGGAGAGTTGGATAGAGGCCCCAGCACGCCCCTGCCAGCATGAAGAACAGGTAAAGGCACGAAGACAGGAATGCCTTGACCGGCTGGCCCTTGCGGCTGAAGAGCGAAATCGCCACCAGAGATCCGACGACGCCGATGGGAACGACAAGAGTGAATGGGTAATTGAAGTAATTGTTCAGACTCGCCGGGCGCACGGTGATGGTGGCTACGAGGCTGACCACGGTGAGCGCTACCAGGACGAACCAGAGTGGCGTAACGATGCGGCGAGCGCGCTGTTCCAGATCGCCGGAGGTTTTTATGGTGAGCCAGAGAGCTCCGTGCAGCGTCAGCGCCACCAGCGCCACCAGGCCGCCTATAACTGTGTACCAGTCCAGAATGCCAGGATGGACACCGGGTTGCCAATTGGTCCACAGGGGGAGAAAGAAATAGCCGTCCACTTGCAGCGGAACGCCGCGCAACACGTTCGCCAGGGCCGCGCCAAAAAAGATCGTAAGCAAAGCGCTCGAGAAACCGAAGAGACCGTCGAGCAATGCGCGCCACACTCCGACTTCAACATGGTTGCGCAACTCGACACTGATTCCGCGCACGATCAACAGCCACAACACAATCATCAGCGGGAGATAGAAGCCGCTGAAGGCCGAGGCGTAGAGAAGCGGAAACGCGAAGTAAAGCGTACCGCCGCCGGCCAGCAGCCAGACCTCGTTGCCGTCCCACACCGGGCCGATGCTGGCAAGCGTTGTGCGGCGCTCGGCCTCGTTGCGTGCCAGGAACAGGTGAAGCACACCAACGCCCAGATCAAAGCCGTCGAGCACCACGTAGCCGACGATCATCACAGCAACCAACCAGAACCAGATAAAACCCATCATGGAAAAACTCCTGCTCAATCTCTTTACCGCTGGTGGAGCGCATCAATCAACTTGAACCCTATCGTCCAACGTGAACCGTATCGGCAGAGACGGCCTCTGGACCGTTACTGATCTCGCGATAAATCAGAACAGTAAACAAGATGCCGAGCAGTAGATAAAGCCCCATGAAGCCCAGCAGCGTAAATAATCCGTTGCTCGCGGAAACAGTATTCGAGTAGCCTTCGCTGGTGCGCATCAGGCCATAGATGAGCCAAGGCTGGCGGCCAAGTTCGGCGGTCATCCATCCGGCGGTATTGGCAATGTAAGGCAAAGGAAAACTCAGCAGGAACGCCCACAATGCCCAGCGCGCTGTGTAAAGACGCTTGCGCCAAAGCAGGAGCGCGCAGACAATCGTCAGTAGCGCAAACCACGTTCCCAGGCCAGCCATGATGTGGTAGGCGTAGTAGAGCAGTGGCAAGGCGGTCGGCCACTGGTCGTGGGGAATCTGATCGAGCCCCTTTACTTCGGCCTTGGTCGTTCCATAGATCAGGAAGCTCAACATATCGTTCACGACAATCGGATTGTCTATCTGGCCAGTCTCTTCATTGGGTTGTCCCATCAGCACCAGGCCCGCGCCGGCCTCGCTGTGGAAGAGCCCCTCCATTGCGGCGATAGCGGCCGGTTGATTGCGCGCAACGTACTTGCCGTGCAGGTCGCCGGTGGGAAAGATGATGAGGATCGAGGATACAAGGCCCGCAATGACACCGACCTTCAGGAAGATGCGACCGTAGTTTTCGATCCGCCCCTCAAGCAGATAAAAAGCCCCGGTGGCGGCCATGACGAACGAAGCGGTAACAACCGCGCCGGTCATATTGTGCGCATATTGCAGCAGTCCCCATGGATTCACCAGCAGTTGCCAGAAGCTCAGCACCTCAAACTGTCCGTTGGGCAGCCTATCGTAGGCAACGGGATGCTGCATCCAGGCATCGGTGACGATAATGAAAAACCCGGAGATCCACGACCCCACGAAGACCATGACAGCCGAAAACCAATGCATGAGTTTGGAAATGCGCTTTTCGCCATAGAGGAACAGGCCCAGAAAAGCCGACTCCATGAAGAAGCTGAAGACTCCTTCCATCGCCAACGGCTGGCCGATCACACCGCCTGAAAGCCGCGAGAACCTCGCCCAATTTGTGCCGAACTCAAACTCCATCGGAATCCCGGTGACCACCCCGAAGACAAAATTGATGGCGAAGATGCGCCCCCAGAAACGTGCCGCCCGATCCCATTGCTCGTCACCTGTTTTGAGCGCTACCGACTTGAGCACCACGATCAACAGTGCCAGGCCCATGGTGAGTTGAGGAAAGAGATAGTGGAAGGTGATGGTAAAGGCAAAGTGCAGGCGATGGATCAATTCTGCGGTCATCGAGAACTCCTGTCCCGGACGTACACGGGAGGTATTGCGGCATTCCTGCCTGACACGAATGCGGCGCTGAAGGGCATCTCAAGGATAAAGCGAAAGGATGGAGGCCGCAGGTGCCGTAATTCCCATTGCGCGGCATCCCGGATTGAGAACAATCCATTCGTCAGCCTTGATTGTAAGTGCAGTTTACTACCAGCACCAAGTGACATATTGTATTTCGCATGTTGAACGATAGTGTCTCTTGGTAAATAATAGGGGAATGACACCCCCCTTATTGAGTAACACTCAACGAGGATGAACGCAACCGGCTGGAATGACTGACGCGCTGCGGCAAGATGGCTGGCGCCTCACCACCGAAAGTGCCTGCATCAAGCTGAAACGCCTCTATCCGAAAATATGAGTGATGCATGGTACTAGCCAACATGTTAGTAGCACAGAAGGCTTTTGCCGATTTAGGGTTCTCGAATGATCCGGGGTAGACCCTCCCGTTCGAGCAAAGATTGCACTCTGCCTTTGATTTCATCCCTGATAGCGCGAACTTCCTCAACAGGCTGGCCCTTGGGGTCGCGGAGCGGCCAATCGTCCAGGCGAAGCCCTGGAACGTAGGGGCATTTGTCCCCGCAGCCCATGGTGATCAGCAGTTGCGCGTCTTGTGCCATCTCTTTTGTCAACTTCTGCGGCTTGGCGCTACTGAGGTCGACCCCCACCTCTTGCATGGCAGTAAGAACCTCCGGATGAACACGCAGGCCGGGGTCTGTGCCCGCCGAGACGGCCAAAGCTTTCGCTGGATCTGCAAGCTGATTGAAAAATGCTGCCGCCATTTGTGAGCGGCCGGCGTTATGAATGCAGGCGAAGATTACTTTAACCACGGTTTCCCTTCTTGTTTATTGCTTTCCGATGTTGTCTAGCTCGCGTTGCAGTGCAAAGGTTTCAAGGGATGCCAGAGACAGGCAGAGGAAAAGGCTGATTCGGCGGTCGAGCATTGCCAATGCCTGGGCGAATGCGCGCTCGATTTCCTCAGGCGTACCCCGCACCGCCGCCGGGAACTCCCCAATGGGCGGTCATTGGCTGAGCAGGCCACAGGGGACAGACTTCACTGGCCTCCCTGTCGCAGACAGGGAACACGAAGTGAAGGGGTGGCGCACCCGGCACCACAAACTCGTCCCACGACTTGCTGCGAAGAGTTGCGGTACTCAATCCACCCTTTTCAAGCTGATAAATAGCCTCGGGGCGCACAGTTCCAGCGGGGTTACTTCCTGCACTGTAAGCGGTGAAGTTCGGTGCGCCCTTGCGGTTCATGATCGCTTCCCCCATGATCGATCTGGCGGAGTTCCCGGTACAGAGAAACAACACGTTGTATTGGGCCAGTGCAACGTCCTCTGGCGGTCCGAAGAGGGGCTATGAATTCGTCCCGGGCTTGATCGCGTAAACCTTGACGCTGGCCGCGGCTTCATTGACGTCATATTCCGCCAGCAGTTTCTTCAGATCCTCATGGACCGAGGAACTATCACTTGGCAGGGTTGCGCAGCAAGACGATTCGATAACCTGAAGCGGATTCGATGTGTCCATGGCCGGCGAACAACAGCCGGACTGATTCTCCATCTTGGCGTATGCATTGAGATCCTTGCCGCTGTCGACAATCTCGACATGCTCGAATCCGGCAGCAAGCAGACCGGCGCGATAATCGGCGATCTGAATGGCTCCGGCGATGCAGCCGACATAGGCTGCCACGCTCTGCGCGACGGCCTCGGGGAGTTCCCGTTTCAATGCAATGTCGCTCACGGCCACTCTGCCACCCGGTTTCAGAACGCGGGCAATTTCACGGAATACCGCAGGCTTGTCGGGGGCAAGATTAAGAACACAGTTTGAGATCACACAGTCGACCGACGCGTCCGGCAATGGAATCCGGTCAATCGTCGACTGATAGAACTCGACGTTAGCGTATCCGCCTGACTTGGCGTTTGCACGCGCGCGTTCAATCATGGCCGGCGTCATATCGATGCCGATGGCGCGGCCTGTTGAGCCAACCATCTTTGCTGCAAGGAAGACATCGAGCCCACCGCCAGAGCCTAGATCGACAACCACCTCACCGGTCTTGATGTGCGCTGTGGCCGTGGGATTGCCGCAAGACAGGCCCATATTCGCTTCAGCGGGAATGGAGGTAAGCTCCTCTGCCGTGTAACCAAAAGCCTCGGCTACCGCTTTGACGCCAGCGTTGTCGCTCGACAGAGAGCTTTCTGCCACCGCCCCATACTTCGACCTGACCGATTCCAGAATCTGTTCCGACATAATCACCTCGAGATAACATATTCGCCAAAACGACTATATTCCTCGCATACATATTCGTCAAGACGTATACTGCGATTCATGGCAACGAGATCTTACCCGATCGATATGGAACCCCTTTTCAGGATTAGGGCGACAAGGCTTGCCTCGGTCTGCTCAACCTGATGGGCGAACAGGAGATTTGCGTCTGTTATTTCGCCGAGATTCTTGCATAGGGTCAGCCAAAGATCTTGCGTTACCTTGCCTATCTGCGCACTCCCAACCGCGGGAAGCGAACGCTCGGGGCCAACCCCTTCCCCTGAGAACAGATCGAGCATTTTGCTCACAGGTCGCCCCCGTTCCGTTGTAAGGCAAAAGGGCGGCATTGAATGGGAATAGCCGCAAGATGGCAGATGCACCAAATTATTCGCTATCGCTCTATGTGCCTGATTTTGAGGAGATTGTGCTTCAATTTCAGTAAGATACGGTAGTCTCTGGCGGAGAGAGCGAGACTCGAACCCTTCGTGGTTCAATAGAATCTGTAACTTATAGAGAGAGCCGTCCCGTCTCTCCTGTATCCCCAATGGCTCCCTTCGCTCATTGCCCCATTCTCGAGATCCAACCGGCGCATAAAGGTTATGAAGATCAACTTGTTGCAGGACCGGAATCCAGCATTTTTGCTGGTCTTGCGCCGAACGTCCTTTCATTTGGTCCGACTTTGGTCCGACCCCCTTTTTCGTCATCACGGTCAGAGCTGAGTTTAATCTGGCGCAGCATGGGGGGCTGCGTTGCGGTTGAAGATGGTTGGGAGGGAACCGATGACCTCTTCCAGGCCATCGAAGGTCAAGGTTTCATGTTGTAGATGGCAGATGACTTGCGAGATTGAATAGCCGGGTAAACCGGCACAGTCGGCGCATATTGACACCAAAGAAGCGAATGGGCCTAGGGCTGAACGTGGCGGGACAGTCCTTGCCGTTGTAGTCATGATTTCGGAATTGAAACCATCAGGGACCGGTGTGCCGGACGATCGGCAAGTTCGGGTGTTCGCCCATATAGGAGGAATGGATCTGGGGGCAAGGCTGGCGCCAGGTCGATTGCCCGGTTTATGGTGCTGTTCCGGGCAAGGTCTGCATCGTCATTAAGTATGGCCACGGCAAACACTTCAATCTTCCTGTCCATCTTGCCGCAGTCGCGCCGAAGGTATCGAAGTGCGTTAGGCGTTGACGCGCAAATAGTTTTTACAATTCTTGTAACGAATGCGTCATCTCGTGACTTTGTTCTTGTGAATGCAACCCACGAGGACAGTTCACCGTATGAATCTCCGCGCGTATGAAATCCCAGGGATTGCGCTGCTGGCCCTTTTTGGAGGGCTGGCCGCCAACTCGCAACAGCCGCTTTCGCTTCGGCAAGCAATCCAGCAGGCGCTAAGCCAAAGCCCTGACGCTGCCATCGCACAAGCTGGCAATCAAGATGCGAAAGCCTCGGCAACGCTGGCTAGGACCGCGCTGTTTCCCCGGATGACCTTCGCTGAAGACATCTCGCGCGGTAACGATCCTGTATATGTCTTTGGCACGCGGCTTCGCCAGCGGCAATTTACGCAGTCTGATTTTGCGCTGAACGCGTTGAACTCCCCCCAGCCGATTGGCAATTTCGCAACGCGTTTTTCCGGCTCCTGGACGGCTTTTGATTCGTTCAAGACAGAGAAGGAGATTCGTCGAGCCGACCTTTATAAGGCGAGTTCGGAATCGTCTGCGAAAGCCGTTGACCAGCATATCGTCTTTCGCGTTGTCGGGGCATATCAACAAGTGCTTTACGCACAGCGTGAGATTGATGTAGCCCAGCATGAGCAGGAGACTGCGGTCGCTCTTTCGGCATCCGTAGAAGATCATGTCGCTGCAGGGCTCGGGGTTGAGTCTGACCGCATGTCGGCGCAGGTTAATGTCGCAGCTCGCAAGCAGGAGTTGATTGCGGCGCAGGGTGATCTGGAACTGGCTTGGGCGCAATTGAGCGAGGCAATGGGCGCCCCGAGCCTGGCAGAATCCGCTTTGAAACCAATCGAGCCGCACGCATTTCTGCAACTGCCGCTGGAGCAGGAAATCGCTTCGGCAATCAAGAAGCGGCCCGACCTGACCGGGCTGGCGCAGGCGCAATTGGCGCAGGCATCCGCACTGGGGGCAGCAAAATCAGACTACGGCCCTCGCGTCAGTGCGTATGGAAACTGGGAGGAAGACCAATCCTCCATCGGTGGCCGTGGCGGCAACAACTGGGCTGCAGGGGTGCAGATCAGCGTGGACATTCTGCCGTTAGGCAAGCGCGCGCAACTAGCACGTGAGAACTCCGCGAAACGGCGGATCGACGGTCAGGTCTCAGCTTCGCAACAGCATGTGAGGCTGGAAGTGAGCCAAGCTCACATTCACCGGCAGACAGCGGCCTTGCAACTGGAAACGGCTCGGGCTTCGATGAATCAATCGGCAGAGAGTCTGCGCATTTTGAAGAACCGTTACGACGCTGGACTAGCGACCATCACCGACCTGTTGCGGGCTGAGGACGCCGAGCGGCAGAGCCAATTCAACTACTGGCATGCCGTGTATGGCAATGCCGTGGCCTATAGCGAACTTTTATACGCTACCGGGACTCTGACCCCCGATGCCGCGGAGGAACTGCAATGAAAAATATCGTATGGGCAAGTTTGCTTGCCGTTTCAGGGATGGTGATCTCTGGCTGCCATGGAGGTGAATCTGCCGCAACACCAGGGACCGCGGAAACCATGCAGGCGCGGGTTGTTGAAAGCCAACAGAAAGAGATTCCTGTGAGCCTGCGATCCACGGGCACTGTTCATGCCCGGGAAACCGCAGTGGTTTCGGCGCAGGTGATGGGCCGCATTCAGCAGGTGCTGGTGCACGAAGGAGACAACGTGCGGGCCGGGCAGACGGTGGTGGTTCTTGACGATGCGGCGCTTCGGTCTCAACTGGAGCAGGCGCAGGCAGGCGTGAAGGCGGCGCAGAACGCGCAAGCTGCGGCACAGACGAATGCCGCTCTTGCGGCAAGCACGCTGGGCAGGTACAAGCAGCTTGAGTCCGAAAAAAGTGTAAGTCCGCAGGAGATGGATGAGGTCTCGCATCGAGCGGAGGCAGCCGCGGCAAACCTGGAGGCAACGCGTGCGCAGACGGATGTGGCGCGGGCACAGGAACGCGGAGCGCGCACAATGCTCGGTTACACGCATCTGGTTGCTCCATTCGCCGGCGTGGTGACGGCACGGATGGCCGATCCGGGGACGATGGCCACACCGGGCCTGCCGTTACTCCAAGTAGATCAGGCTGGAGCGTTGCAACTGGATGCTGCGGTGGATGAGTTGGCGATTGGCGCAATCCGGAAGGGGATAAAGACCTCAGTTGTTGTCGACGGTGGTACATCCGGAAATTTAGCGGGTTCGGTTGCAGAGATTGTTCCTGCCGCGGATCCCTCGAGTCACAGCTTTCTCGTCAAGATCGACCTGCCTTCCTCCAAACAGACGCACGCGGGTATGTACGGAACGGCCGAGTTCGCCAATGGCACGAGACGGGCAATTCTCATTCCGCGCTCCACCGTCGTCTCCCGCGGCTCGCTCAACTGCGTGTACGTCCTGGATGACCAGGGGATTGCGCAACTCCGCTACCTTACACTTGGCGCACAGCTAGACAATCTCGTCGAAGTCCTGTCGGGGGTTTCTGCAGGTGAAAGACTCGTTGACGCACCTTCCGACCGGGACCTCGCCGGCAAGCGCATTGTGGCCTGCACAGGGGGCAGGCCATGACGCAAGACCTTGGAATTGCGGGGCGATTGGCGCATGCATTTATCAACTCAAAGCTGACGCTGCTCTTCATTGCCGCGTCGCTGGGCGTTGGAATCTTCGCGGTCGCCATCATTCCCCGCGAAGAAGAACCCCAGATTCTTGTTCCGATGCTGGACATCGCCACAGTCATGCCAGGTGCATCTCCGGCCGAAGTGGAAGAACGTGTGACACTGCCCATCGAGAACCTCGTACATCAGATCTCCGGTGTCGAATATGTGTACTCGACATCGGCGCCGGGGCAAAGCCTGGTGATTGTGCGCTTTCTTGTTGGTACGCCGCAGGAAGATGCGTTGATCAAGGTCTATAGCAAGCTTTACTCGAACTTCGATCGCATGCCGCCTGGAGTTTCGCAGCCGCTGATCAAGGCCCGCTCTATCGACGATGTTCCAATCCTTGCCATGACGTTGTGGGGCGACCACTATAACGGATATCAACTGCGCGCCATCGCCGACGAGGTGCAACACAACATTGCGCAGATTTCAGATGTATCTGAGACGACGATCATCGGCGGCCTTCCACGCTCCATGCGCGTTGTGCTAAGTACGGAAAAACTGAGCGCCTACGGTCTATCGCCGATGGTAATCGTGGGGCATTTGCAAGCCGCAAATGCGAGCGTGCAGGCAGGACACTTCTCTGATAACAATCAGGAGGTCCGCGTTGACGCCGGCAACCTCTTCACCCGCCGCGAGGATTTAGAAGCCGTGGTAGTGGGTGTGGTTCGCGGGCATCCGGTGTATCTGCGCGACGTGGCTGACAAGATTGTCGATGGTGCCGCGGAGGCTTCGGATTATGTGATCTACGGTACGACGAACGCAGGTAGCACGGCACCGCGGGGTGCGCGCCAATACCCGGCCGTGACCGTCACCGTGGCGAAACGCAAGGGGACAAACGCCACCGATATATCCAACGCCGTGCTAAAGCGGGTGCATGAGATGCAGGGTGTCACCATTCCCAACGACGTGACGGTGACCACCACGCGGAATTATGGAGAGACAGCGAAAAACAAGTCGGACGAACTCCTGGAGCATCTGCTGCTGGCAACATTGTCCGTAACATTGCTTGTCGCGCTCTTCCTCGGTTGGCGTGAATCGGGCGTGGTGCTGATGGCCATTCCAGTTACGTTGGCGCTTACCATGTCGGTGTTCTACTTCCTGGGCTATACCATCAACCGCGTTACGCTGTTTGCGTTGATCTTCTCAATTGGCATTCTTGTCGATGACGCCATTGTCGTGGTCGAGAACATGGTGCGGCACTTCAGGCTACCGGAGAATCATGAGCGGCCGATGAGTGTAGTTGCAGTGGAAGCGGTGGCCGAGGTTGGCAATCCGACCATTTTGGCCACCTTCGCTGTGATCGCGGCGGTGCTGCCCATGGCCTTTGTCCGCGGCCTGATGGGGCCCTACATGCGACCCATTCCCGTAGGCGCATCGGCAGCCATGCTGTTCTCGTTGCTGGTTGCATTTGTAGTTTCGCCCTGGGCTGCCCTCCGGCTTGTTGGTCGGCATATTGAAGGGGCCAAGATACTGGAGCCGGAGATCGAAAACTGGCGGACCAGGCTTTATCGCAGAATCATGACGCCGCTGATCCGGTCTCCGCGCAATCGCGTTGTGTTCTTCATTGGAGTGGTGGTGCTGCTTCTGGCCTCGGTGGCGCTTGTGCCGCTCGGGCTCGTGAAAGTAAAGATGCTGCCGTTCGACAACAAGAGCGAGTTGCAGGTGGTCATCAATATGCCCGATGGCACACCGCTGGAACAGACCGCGCGAGTCGCTCAGGCATTGGGCGAAGAACTTGCGCGGCAGCCGGATGTGTTGGACTACCAGACCTACACCGGAACGTCTGGACCCTATAACTTCAACGGGCTCGTGCGCCACTACTACATGCGCCGCCAGCCGAATCAGGCCGACATTCAAGTCAATCTATTGCCTGCCAATCAACGCAGCGTGCAGAGCCATGCGATTGCAAAGCGGCTTCGTCCGTTGCTCGACGCAGTTGGCAACGCGTACGGCGCGCGTATTCAGGTCAGCGAGGTTCCACCGGGGCCGCCGGTGGTTCAGACCTTGGTGGCCGAGGTTTACGGTCCAGACCTGGCTGGTCAGACTCAGGTTGCGCAGCAGATCAAGGCCATCTTTCAGCACACTCCGGGAGTCGTTGACACCGACTGGTATGTTGAAGATCCGGAACCGAGACTTGTGATGCGCGTGGATGAAGTCAAAGCTGCCCAGCACGGCATTGCAGTCTCCGGCGTTGCTCATGCGCTGGCGCTTGCGATCTCTGGAGCCGAAGTCGGCCTCGTCCACGACCAGGAAGCGCGGGAGCCTGTGCCCGCGATCGTGGAGCTTGACCGCTCGGATCGCTCTTCAGAGCAGGGATTGGAGAGCATCCGCTTGCCCGGCGCCGACGGCGGCATGGTCTCGTTGCGCGAGTTGGTCACCGTCGAGCAAAAGACGATTGAGCCGAGCATTTATCACAAGAATTTGCGCCGCGTGGTGTATGTCACCGGAGACGTGGCTGGGGCGGTGGAAAGCCCGGTCTACGCCATCCTGAAGATGAACAAGGATCTCGACCACCTCACCCTTCCTGCTGGATACACCTTGTCCCGCTATAACGCGTCGATGCCGGAGTCCACAGACCACTACTCGATGAAGTGGGACGGCGAATGGCACATCACCATCGAAGTGTTTCGCGACATGGGCCTGGCGTTCGCCGCGGTGCTGGTGCTCATCTACGTGCTCGTGGTGGGCTGGTTCCGCTCCTTCATTGTGCCGCTTATCATCATGGCTCCCATTCCACTCACCCTGGTCGGGATCATGCCGGCTCATGCCATGCTGGGTGCATTCTTTACGGCAACCTCAATGATCGGCTTCATTGCCGGCGCTGGCATCATCGTGCGCAACTCAATTATCCTCGTTGACTTTATCGAGCTTCGCATCCGTCAGGGAATGCCTTTGGCCGAGGCAGTGATCGACGCAGGCGCAACCCGGTTCCGCCCCATGCTCTTAACCGCAGCTGCCGTCGTAGTTGGTGCAAGCGTAATCCTGACCGACCCCATCTTTCAGGGGCTTGCTTTGTCGCTGATTGCAGGGGCGGTTGCTTCCACGTTTCTCTCTTGGCCTACCATTCCTGTGCTCTACTACGTGGCTCACTCTGCTCGCGGCTCAAAACCTGATGCCCAACCTGAAACAGATCAAGGAGATTCCTTATGACAGTTGAACGCGGTTTGCGCCTGATGGCAGGCTTCATGGTGTTGTTATCGCTCGCTCTTGCACATTTCTTTTCCCTTTACTGGCTCTGGCTGACGGTTTTCGTCGGGGTTAACCTGTTGCAATCGGCATTCACAAACTGGTGTCCGGCCATGAACATCCTGCGCGCCGTCGGCCTGAAGGATGCTGGAGGCGGCAGTGCGAAGTGAAAAGGAGTCATGCAGCCATGAAGCCGCGGAAACCATTGGTCGCATCGAGGAAGCCAGGTCGAAATCAAGGTGAAAAACTCAAAGATGAGGTCTACCGCCAAATGTTTCGGTTGGAGGAAGATCGTCCAGGCGCCGAGATGGGGCTTGCACTTGCCTTGTTGCGTGCATGGCTGGCCGCTGACTCCAGGCCTGGAAGCGCTGAAAACCGAGATTGGCTAAAGAAGGTATCTCCAATCTGCCTTCAGATGATCGAGGCAGATTTGAAATTCGGTGTGGCAACGATTCCTTGTGCGAAGGGCCATTCTAGCTGAATGCTCGGGCGCGGTGGATCGACGAGTCTCCGAGGAGAAGGGGCTCTATTCACCACGCACGAGAATATAATGATCTTGCACACGACGATCCCTTCCGATGCGACCTGAACTAATTCGAGCCATAGACCTCTTGCGCCGCAATACTCCGGAAGCTGTCGAAGAGGCTATCGGTTTGCTGCAGAATACCGTCTATTCCTTCAGCATGAAGGTCTGCGGGCATCCGGAAGATGCGGAAGACACCATGCAAGAGGTGCTCTCCCGCTCTATCGGGCACCTTGCCAAAATCCAGACTCCTCAGCAGATGGCCGTCTGGCTTTACACCGTCACTAGAAACCGCTGCTGGCGCATGCGCCGCAAGCCCGCCCACGCCCCGGCGAGCCTCCTTTCGCTCGACCAGTTGATGCCGGACAACGAAGAATTGGGAAGATTGCTTCAGGATGCCGCTGTGGGGCCGGAAGGCAATCTCCTTGCCGCTGAGCAGCACCATCTGCTGCACCAGGCGATTCTGCGCATCCCGCCAACCTTGCGCATTGTTCTCGTGCTCCACGATATGGAGGAGTTGACCACCGAGCAGGTTGCGCAGGTTCTCTCGCTTCAGCAGGGAACGGTTCGCATTCGGCTTCATAGGGCACGTCTAAGTGTACGCAAAGAGATGAATCAATTCCTACGGGGAGTTCCTGAAGAGCAGAAAGGTGCAAAACCCGCCGTGGAGAAGCGAAAGGTCACCAAGGTCAAGAATGGGCAACGTCCTGCGGAATGCCGCGATCTGTTCGCCAACCTCTCCGAATACCTGGATGGTAGAGTGGAACCGCTCACCTGCGAACAGATGCGCAAACATATCGAGGCATGCCCATCCTGCGTGGCATTCCTGCGCGATTTGCGCGTTGCTATTGATCGCTGCCGGTCCATAGAGATTTCCTGTGAGCCGGCTGTCGCGCCTCGATTGCGCGCCATCCTTACACGCGAGTATCTGCGTATGTTGGTTATGCCCGTCGAAGAAGAAACATCCGCGATTCTGTAACGAATCGCCGCCCTTATGACCTTCTTCAAATGGATGTGGAAAACCGTGAGGGAAGTAAGGATTACTCATCCCGACGAGATTGAATTTGCGGTACATTCGCGGCCACACTGCATTATATGTGACCAGTCGACAGAGAGTAGTGGGGAAGACTCCGGCATGACGCCTCAGGAGTTGGCCTCCGCGTCACTGGGGTCTCGTGTTGCTTTGGATGCTCTGCAGCATATGAAGACAACACGCAATCTCACGGAGACGGGTGTAGAGGTTACAGTGACCGCCGAAAAGTTGAAACAGCCTGTCCGCGTTGGTAGTTTTCGCGTGCATGTTGTACGCCCGTTCCTCTCACGGAAGAACAGATGGAGGGCCTCATGCGCTCCGTGCGGCACTGCCTGGTTCTCAACACACTCTTGACACGCCGATGATCGAGAATGTCCTAACGGTCGCCGAACCTGCCATGGCCCACAGCTGACATCCTGTACAAATTCTGGCCGGGCGCGAAGCGGTGCTCGTACGTAAAGGGTTGTCGCGATCTCCCCTGCAACGGTCCCTCCGGCCCTTTTTGTAGAGGAACCGCCACACATGCAGGAGCACCCCGGAGGAGAGTGACTCAAATATGGAGATGGCGGTGACCTTTTCCATGATTTCAAGAAAATATTGAACTGTTCGGGTCATATGGTAGGAGTTCTTGATCGTTGCATCTGAAAAGCCTGGAATCTTGAAACTGATTTCAAGGCTGCCTCGTGAAGCATCGGAGCGCTTACGAAGCAGTATAGAGAACCCTCAAGGTCGACAATGACCCGATGCTAAATCTCTTGATATCTCTGGCGCCATTTGGCACTGGGATGCCAAACCACTTTTCCGGCGGGTACCTTGGCAATCCAGATCTATTCAGCGAAAACATGCTTGGCTCCCTATCCTCTCCTGGATCGAATTCGAATGAATAGTTTTTCTTATGAACGATAAAGAGATCCGTGCAACCTTTTCACAGCTTGAACAGTCGAATAGATGCTATTCTACTGGCGTGCCAATGCGACTACGGCTCAGGCGGCTGCTTTAAGTCGGATTCGATCAGGCTGGATGACTTTGCTCTGTCTCGCGAAAAATCGAAAGTTCGGTCTCTCCAGGAGGCTCGCGTTCCTGGGATTGGCCATTTGTGTTTTTGCATGGGGATTTGGATACAAGCTGTCACTATATGACCAATCCAGTGCACCATCCCATCGGATTCCCATAGCAAAGCTCCTGTCCGGCAACGAAAGTTCCAGCACCGCGAAATCCCCACTCGTCATCAGGACAAAAACGTCTACCAGGGTCGTTTACATTGCGCCTACTGCCGTTTTCCTGTTCCTTTTGCTGGCCATCGGGCTCCTGAATACGTCGGCACCCACAAGAATGTGCAGGCGGGCGAATAAGTTATTACATCTGCATCGCGCAATCCTCAATACACTCTTTGTTCGTCCCCCTCCCGTTTTAGTCTAGATATCTCCTCATCACAGGTTTTGTAGCATTCGATTGCACAACTGTCGAATGCAGTGCTGCATATTCTCCTCTGGAGAACGTGCCTGTTGTCATGAACCAAGGAATATCAACTTCATATTAGAGGTGCATTCGAACTATGCGAAAGCGAACCTCCTTGATCGTCGCCGCGGGAATCGCATTTCTCGTTTTGGCCGGCATCGTTGCGTACAATGTTTTGAATCACCACCCGAGCGCGCGCGCTGCGGAGGTGCCATCGGCCAAGGTGGCCGTAGCCGCCACAGGTGACATTGCGCACACCCTGAGCCTTGCCGGACAGTTTCAGCCCTATCAAGTTGTCGATGTTCATCCTAAAGTCACCGGCTTCATGGTGAAGATCAACGTGGATATCGGCGACAGGGTTCACAAAGGGCAGACTCTGGCGGTATTGGAAGTTCCAGAGTTGAATGCGCAGTTGAAGGGAACTGTCTTCGAAGTGCAGCGAGCTAAGGACGACCTGCTGCGCGCGCAACATGAGATCAAGCGGGCCGAGGCAGTCCACTCCGCGCTGCACGCGGATTATCAGCGGTTGCTCGAAACTTCCAAGGCGCAACCCGGCCTGATCGCCCAGCAGGAACTGGACGATGCCGAGAGCAAGGATCTGTCGTCCGCGTCGCAGGTGGACGCCGCCAAAGCTGCCGCGGCTGCAGCCGAGCAGTACACGGAAGTAGCTCACTCAGACAACGACCGGGTCCAGGCGCTGAAGAATTACACCAACGTAGAGGCTCCTCTGGACGGCGTGATTGTCTGGCGCTATGCGGACACGGGTGCTCTGATTCAGAGCGGCACCAATTCAAATGAGCAGGACATTCCGATCGTGCGACTCTCGCAGAGTGCCTTGCTCCGCCTGCGGATGCCGATTCCGGAAAACGATGTGCAGTTTGTTCACATCGGCGATCCGATTCAGGTTCGAGTGGATGCGATTGGGCGTTCATTCACCGGCAAGATCGTGCGCTTCACGCGCGACGTGAACTTCGAAACCCGGACCATGGAAACCGAGATCGATGTTGACAATCAGGACCTCTCTATCTCCCCAGGTATGTACGCCAATACCCAGATGCAACTCGCTGTTGCGTCCCATGTGACCACGATTCCAGTTGAAGCGCTGGTGCTCAAAGGGAGCCGGGAATCAGTCTACGCACTGGATGCGGCCAATCGCGTTCACATTCGCAGTGTTGAGGTTGGGCTGCGCGGATCGAAGCTTGCCGAGATCAAAAACGGTCTTCAAACTGGCGACAGAGTGATTCTTGGTGGCCAGGAGAATTATGCAGAAGGTGAACAGGTTTCGCCCATTCTCACGCAGACGCAGTCTTCCGAGGTGATGCGCGAGTCAGGAGGCGTGATCGATATGAAAGCGGAAGCAGAAGAGAGCAACGGAGGCACAAAATAATGCCAAAGTTTGCTCTCCGGTATCCGTTCTTCATCATCATGCTCTGCTTGATGGTCTCGCTTGTCGGGGTGGTCAACACGGCGCGAATGCCGGTTGATCTCTTTCCCCGCATCGATATGCCCGTCGTGGTCGTAGCAACGTTCTACAACGGCATGCCGCCGCAGCAAATCGAAGCAGACATTACGAATACCTTTGAGCGATTCTTCACGCTCGGCGCAAACATCGACCACAGCGAATCGCGCTCGTTGACCGGCGTAAGCCTGATCAAGATCTACTTCAAACCGGGAACCGATCCCAATGCTGCGCTGAGTAACATAGCCAACCTTGCCATGGCCGATTTACGTCGACTGCCTCCGGGAACGTTGCCTCCCGTGGTATTGGGCATGGATGCTTCTACCCAGCCGGTATGCCTGGTTACATTGAAAGGCCAAGGGCTCAATGAGACGGCCCTCAAAGATATGGCGCAATTTCAGGTGCGCAACCAGATCTCAAATGTCCAGGGAGCGTCAGTTCCACAGCCATATGGAGGAACCTACCGGCAAATTCAGGTATATGTCGACCCCGTAAAGATGGAGGCGCGCAACCTGAGCCTGAATGACGTGGTGGAATCAGTCAACAGTTCGAATCTGATTCTGCCGGCGGGCGATGTACGCATCGGCTCCAAGGATTTCAATATTTATGCGAATAGCCAGTTTACCGATGCGAACGCAATGAACGAAATGCCCCTGAAGTCGGTGGGCAACTCTTCGGTCCTGGTTGCCGACATTGGCAAGGCGATAGACTCGGGCGCTCTCCAGTACAACATAGTCCGCATCGACGGCCAGCGCTCGGTCTACATTCCAGTATTCAAACAAGGCGGAAACAGCAATACGATCACCATCGTTGATGGCATGAAAGACGCAATCAAGCATCTGGTCGATATCCCTGCGTCATTGAAGACCGCCGTGGTTTTCGACCAGTCGGTCTTTGTCAAACTCGCTATCAAGAATCTCGTCAAGGAGGCCAGTATCGGACTCGTATTGACGGGCATCATGATTCTGGTTTTCCTCGGCAGTCCGCGAGCAACCTTCGCGGTGCTCTTATCGATTCCACTTTCCGCTTTGGTCTGCCTGCTACTGACAAGCGCGATGGGTGGTTCGATCAATACCATGATTCTGGGGGGGCTGGCGCTGGCATTCTCGCGCTTGATCGACGACTCTGTTGTGGTGCTCGAAAACATCTTCCGCTATATGGAGATGGGATTTGCCCCGCGAGAGGCGGCAGAAAAGGGAGGCATGGAAGTTTCACTGGCCGTGCTGGCGGCAACCTCTACCACGTCAATCGTCTTCTTTCCAGTCAGTTTTCTCTCCGGCATCAGCAAATACATCTTTACACCGCTCGCGCTTGGCGTAGTTTTGTCGATCTTCGCATCGTACTTCTTTGCCATGACGGTCGTGCCGCTCTACTGTGCAAATTTCATTCGTATTTCGGATGAGCACCCGGAAGAGAAGAGCGGGAAGGCTGGTCTTTTTCTCCGCTTCGAGCGGAAGTTCAATGAGTACTTCCAACGGCTTCTGACTTGGTATGAAGGTTTGGCGAATCGTGCGATGAAGCGTCCCGGATTCACGGCAGTTGTGATCCTTGGGGGAGTTGCGCTTACCATGCTTGTGCTTCTCCCGTTCCTGGGACGCGCCTACTTCCCACGAACGGATCCTGGCCAGTTCGTAATCAACGTCCGCATGCCGAGTGGAACGAGATTGGAGACCAGCAACGATTACATCGCCAAGGTTGAAGCCATTGTTCGCGACGTGGTGAAGCCGTCCGACCTGGATATGGTGGTCTCAAATATAGGCGTCTATCCTGACCTTTCGGCCATTTATACCACCAATGCCTCGATGAATACGGCGTTCGTGCAGATCAGTTTGAAAGAAGATCACAAGGTAGCCAGCTACGAGTATATGCAGCGAGTGCAGGATAGGCTCTCACGGGAAATGCCCGAGCTATCGACCTATTTCCAAGCTGGGGGATTGGTAGATGGCGTGGTCAACCAGGGTCTCCCCGCTCCCATCGATATCCAGGTAAGCTCCATGGATATGAATGGGGCATACGCTCTGGCCAAGGATCTTTCCCAGAAGATCAAGACCATGCCAAACGTAAGCGGAGTCTACATTCCGCAGGACATCGACTACCCAGGCATCGCGTTGAACATCGACCGCCAGAAGGCCAACCTGATCGGCCTTTCGGCAAAGGACGTCGTGCAGAACGTGATCACCGCGATGACTTCCGACGGCATGGTAGCTCCCAGCTACTGGATCGATCCGAAGAGCGGCAACAACTATATGGTGACGGTTCAATACGCAAACAACCTCATCAACAACATGTCGATGCAGGACCTGGAAAATATTCCTTTACGAGGCGTTCGCCCCGCCGGGGGCAACCCGATGCAGGATGCTCAAGGAGCTACTGACCAGTTGCGCGAACTCAAGAACGGGGATCACTCCGCCGGATATACGCCACTGAGTTCGGTCTCTGAAATCAAACAGATTACGACCCCAACCGAAGTGGACCATTACCAGATTCGACGCGTGATCGATATCTATGTTTCCACCAAAACGGAGGCACTGCAACGGGTTGGAGGAAGCATCAACAAATTGTTATCGAATACCCGAACGGACAAGAATACTGTGCTCAACCTGCGCGGGGCGGTGGTCAGCATGAATCGTTCGTTTGCCGAATTCGGAATTGGAATCCTCATCGCAGTTCTGATGGTTTACCTGATCCTGATGGCTCAGTTCCGGTCCTTTATCGATCCATTCATCATTCTCATGGCAATTCCGCCGGGTCTCGCGGGAGTCGTCATGATCCTGCTGGTCACAGGAAGCACCTTGAACATCATGTCGTTGATGGGCGTGATCATGATGACCGGCATCGTGGTCTCAAATAGCATTCTGATCGTTGAGTTTGCAGGGCAGTTGCACGAGAAGGGCCACTGCGTGGCCGATGCTGTCGTGCAGTCCTGCAAAATCCGGCTACGCCCAATTCTGATGACATCCTTAGCGACGCTGCTCGGCATGATTCCAATGGCGCTCGGCACGGAAGCCGGCAGCGAACAATATGCGCCGCTGGCGCGTGCTGTTATCGGCGGCCTTGGAGTCTCTGTGGTGGTTACAGTCTTTTTGGTTCCAGCTGTTTACCTGATTATTCATGGCAGGAAGCAGCCTGAAGTTGCGCTTGCCGGGGAGGCATAGAGAATGACCAGTCATGCAACTCTCCAGATGGGAACACACTCGTCAGATGGCCGCTACGCGATTGTCGGAGACGAACTCATTCAAACGGGACGGTTAGGAAATGCTCGGAATTCGCAGATCAATCGTACAGAGATGACAGAAAGCGGAGGTAGTCGGTAATGCCCAGGTTTGCGCTCAAGAATCCGTTTTTCATCATCATGCTTTGTCTGATGGTTTCGCTTGTGGGTGTAGTCAACACGGTTCGTATGCCTGTTGATCTCTTCCCAAAGATCGATATGCCCGTGGTAGTGGTAGCAACCTTCTACAACGGAATGCCGCCACAGCAGATCGAAGCCGACATTACGAACACGTTCGAACGCTTCTTCACGCTGGGCGCCAATATCGACCACAGCGAATCGCGCTCGTTGACCGGCGTAAGCCTGATCAAGATCTACTTCAAGCCAGGCACTGACCCTAATTCTGCGCTCAGCAACATCGCCAACCTTGCCATGGCCGATTTGAGGCGACTGCCACCGGGTACACTGCCTCCCGTTGTTCTCGGCATGGACGCGTCTACACAGCCTGTTTGTCTGGTCACGTTGAAGGGGCTGGGGCTGAATGAGACCGATCTGAAGGACATTGCGCAGTTTCAAGTGCGCAACCAGATCTCGAATGTCCAGGGCGCTTCGGTTCCGCAGCCGTATGGAGGCACCTACCGGCAGATCCAGGTATATGTCGATCCTTTGAAGATGGAGGCGCGCAACCTCAGCCTTACCGACGTAGTCACGTCTGTCAATAACTCCAATTTGATTCTTCCTGCAGGAGACGTGCGTGTTGGATCAAAAGACTTCAACATCTACGCGAACAGCCAGTTTCCCGACGCCAACTCGATGAACTCGATGCCGCTCAAATCCGTGGGTAATGCATCTGTTCTGGTTGGAGACATCGGCAAGGCGGTTGACTCGGGCGCGCTCCAATACAACATCGTCCGCATTGATGGACAGCGCTCCGTCTATGTTCCGGTCTTCAAGCAAGGTGGCAACAGCAACACCATCACGATTGTGGACGGCATGAAGGCCGCAATCAAGCATCTGGTCGACGTTCCGCAATCGCTGAAGACGGCGGTGGTGTTCGACCAGTCGGTTTTTGTGAAACTGGCGATCAGCAACGTAACCAGAGAAGCTGGGATCGGGCTTGTTCTGACCGCGGTGATGATCCTGGTCTTTCTAGGAAGTCCACGCGCCACGATTGCCGTGCTTCTTTCCGTTCCGCTCTCGATGCTGGTTTGCCTGCTCATCTCCAACTACATGGGCGGGTCCATCAACACCATGATTCTGGGCGGGCTTGCGCTGGTCTTCTCAAGGCTCATCGACAACGGCGTCATCGTACTCGAGAACATATTTCGCCACATGGAGATGGGGGAATCTCCCGCAGTTGCCGCGGAAAAGGGTGGGGCGGAAGTCTCCATGGCGGTTCTGGCCGCCACATTCACAACGTCGATTGTGTTTTTCCCGGTGACGTTCTTTAACGGCATCAGCAAATACATCTTCACGCCATTGGCCCTGGGCGTCGTTCTCTCGATCTTTGCTTCGTACTTCTTTGCGATGACGGTGGTGCCGCTCTACTGTGCCAAGTTCATTCGCCTGCATCCCAAGGGTGAAAAGTCGAAACAGGCAAAGCCCGGGTTCTTTAGCGCGTTCGAGCGCACCTTCAACGAGAAATACGAAGGAATGTTGAATTGGTACGAGCGCTTGGCAATGAAAGCCATGCAGCGGCCTGGATTTACTGCCGCGGTGATTTGCGGCGGAGTTGTGCTGGTGCTGGCGGCAACGTTGCCATTCCTGGGGCGTGCCTATTTTCCTCGTACCGACCCAGGGCAGTTTGTTATCAACGTGCGCATGCCCAGCGGCACCCGCCTGGAGGTCAGTAACGAATATATTGCGCGAGTCGAGGGCATTATTCGGAGCGTTGTTCCTCCCAAGGATCTGGACATGGTTGTCTCCAATATCGGAGTGTATCCGGATCTTTCCGCCATCTATACAACCAACGCCTCGATGGACACCGCCTTTGTTCAGACAAGCCTCAAGGAAAAGCACAGCGTTGGCAGTTATGTGTACATGAATCGTGTTCAGGAGAGGCTGGCGCGCGAGATGCCGGAGCTGTCCACGTATTTTCAGGCAGGCGGCCTGGTGGATGGCGTGATCAATCAGGGGCTTCCGGCTCCGATCGACGTGCAGGTGAGCTCCATGGATATGGATGGGGCCTATGCGTTGGCCAAGACCCTCTCGGCGAAGATCAAATCGATGCCTAATGTGAGCGGCGTATACATTCCTCAGGATTTGGATTTTCCGGGAATCGCGCTGAATATCGACCGCGAAAAGGCCAGCCTCATCGGCCTCTCCGCAAAAGATGTAGTGCAGAACGTGATTACCGCCATGACCTCGGATGGCATGGTCGCCCCTAGTTACTGGATCGATCCCAAGACAGGCAACAATTACATGGTGACGGTCCAATACGCGAACCGGTTCCTCAACAACATGTCGATGGAAGACTTTGAGAGTATTCCCTTGCGCGGTATTCAGCCTGCCGGTTACAGCCCCATGCAGCAGGCCCACGGCGCGTCAAGTGATGCGCGTGCGTTCTGGAAAGGCGATCACATCGCTGGATACACGCCGCTCAGTTCTGTCGCGGATATCAAGCTGGTCAATACGCCAACGGAAGTGGACCATTACCAGATTCGCCGCGTCATCGACATTTATGTTTCCACAAAGACGGAAGCGCTCCAGGGGGTTGGAAGCGATATCAACAAGCTTCTGCGGAACACCAAAACAGACAAGAATACCGTGCTGAACCTGCGTGGCGCGGTAGTTAGCATGAACCGGTCGTTCGAGGAATTCGGGATCGGCCTCATTCTCGCTGTGCTCATGGTTTACCTGATCCTGATGACACAATTTACCTCATTTGTAGACCCGTTCATCATCCTCATGGCGATTCCGCCGGGGTTGGCTGGAGTTGTCATGATCCTGCTGATAACAGGGAGCACGCTGAACATCATGTCGCTGATGGGTGTGATCATGATGACCGGCATCGTGGTATCCAACAGCATTCTGATCGTTGAATTCGCGGGCACTCTGCACAAGCAAGGACTTCCGCTCCTGGAAGCTGTCGTTCAATCGTGCAAGATTCGACTTCGCCCGATTCTGATGACTTCGTTGGCGACTTTGCTTGGCATGATCCCCATGGCGATGGGAACCGAGGCAGGCAGCGAGCAATATGCACCGTTGGCGCGGGCGGTTATCGGCGGTCTGGCCGTTTCGGTGGTCGTTACCGTCTTTCTGGTTCCGGCTGTTTACCTGATCGTTCACGGCAGGCATGACAAGAAACCTGCGATTGCCGGGGAGGCATAAGAAGGATGAAACCATTCAATACTCAAAGGTCTGTTCGTCAGTGTCTCGTTGTTTTTCTGATCCTCGGTTCGAGTGTTTTGTTTGGACAAACGACGAACGCGAAGACCTCGTTGCCTGATGCGCCGCAAGTGACGCTTATTGCTCTGGCACAGCAAGCAAACATGCCGATGCAGCAGGGATCAGGCGATGTCCAGGCGACGCAGGCAGGCGCCGCAACTTCCGGACAACTCCAGTTGCTGACGCAACCCGAGGCTGAAAAGCTTGCCATCAAGAACAATCCCCGGGTCAGTGTTGCAAGACTGCTTGCGTTGGCACAGCATCAGGTTGTTCGGGAGACGAGGTCAGCTGAACTGCCGCAAATGACGGCCAACATCACCGCTGAGGATGCCGAGGATGCAAGCCGCATCTCCGCGGGATCGCTCACTGCGTCGCGCCTCTTTGAACATGCGGGGGCCGGTGGGGAATTTACCCAGCTCATTACCGACTTTGGAAGAACCGGCAATCTCGTGGCGTCTTCGAAGCTTCAGGAGAAAGCACAGAATGCCAATGCGCTCGCTTCGGTCGAAGATATAGTCCTCACTGCAGATCATGCGTTCTTCAACGCGCTTCAGGCTCAGGCACTGCTCAAAGTTGCGCAACAAAACGTCAATACGCGCCAGACTACAGAGACACAAGTCAGTGAGTTGACGAAGAACAAGCTCAAATCGACTCTCGACCTCAGCTTTGCGGATGTCAATCTTTCGCAAGCGAAACTGTTGCTTCTTGATGCCCGGAATAATGTCGACATGACAATGGCGGCATTGGATGCTGTCCTTGGACTTGATCATCAGGTAACGTATCAATTGGTCGATAGCGATCAAACCGTGCAAGCGCCTCCGGCAGACGCGGAGCAACTTCTGCAACTTGCGTTTCAGCAGCGACCGGATCTGCAGGCATTGACTTATAGCCAGCAGGCAGCCGTCAAGTTCAGCCACGCACAGCGCGATCAGATGCTGCCGAGCATCAGTGCTGGCGGGACACTGGGAATCGTTCCCATACGGCCCGCCGCGTATTACCTGACGAATTGGTGGGGCGGCATCGGCGTCAATATGAATATTCCGGTATTCAACGGCCTTCTTTACTCCGCACAGGCGAAGGATGCATCTATCCGTGCCCAGGCGGCTTCTGAGCAAAGCCGGGAGTTGCGCGACAGGATCGTCCGGGATGTTCGCACCGCGTGGCTCGCAGCGAATACGGCTTATCAGCGCGTTACTGTTTCCGCCGAACTTCTGCAAGAAGCAGATCTCGCTCTGAAACTGGCGCAAACACGCTATCAACTGGGCCTCAGCTCGATTGTGGAACTGAGCCAGGCCCAGTTTCAGCAGACAGATGCAGCAATTGGCAACACAGATGCCCAGTACCAGTACCGGCTGGCGCTCGCTACTCTGAATTATCAGACAGGAGCAACTCCATGATTGAGAACTTCAAGTTGAAGGTCTTTCGCGTGGTGCCGACAATCTGAATTATCGCCGGGCCGCGGACGAACTTCATTTCACGCAACCTGCGGTCACAGCGCAGATCAGGTCCCTGGAAGAGAGCCTTGGCATCGCTCTCTTCGACCGTGTTGGCCGAGAAGCTCGGACGTAGGGAATTCAGCGTTTTCAGGTGTTTAAGAAGGGTGTTCCAACGGGAACTCACAAGGGACGCCAACCGGGAAGGCAAAGTAGAGATTCTCGGCTGTTTTGGTGTGCAAACCGCGCCGTCGCTTTACTGAGTCTCGAATAGCCCTGCAAAGTCTCGATTTAATCGGGTGTTCTTCGTGTATAAAGCGTTTGTAATGAGTGAGAGATATTAGCGTATGGCGGAGAGAGTGGGATTCGAACCCACGTTAGAGTTTCCCCTAAACACGCTTTCCAAGCGTGCGCCTTCAGCCACTCGGCCATCTCTCCAGTTCTCTACTTCTTGAATTTATCATACAGGGGCCGGAAGATGCCTAGCCGCACAAGAGGAGTGCCCGGCCACCGCGACTGGAGACAAGCATAGAGATGCGGGGGCGAATGAAATCGTTTACGCAAGCCTCCTGGGTGGTTTATAGTTCCGATTTGCCCGTGCTTCGATGTTCAAGAGGGCGAATGTCTTATTTTTCAATGAGGTCTTAATGCCTGGAATCTCCCGTCGCAATCTTCTTCGTTCGGGGATGGCGCTGTCGGCGTCGTCCGTGCTTGCCGGTTCAGCCTGGGGACGCACTGCTTCACTATTGGCGGCGAATGTCGAGGCGGCTTCGGCTGCCGCTTTGGCCGCGGTTGCTCCTCGTGAGCAGTTGCTTTTTGACTTCAATTGGAAGTTTCAGTTCGGTCATGCCGACGATCCGGCTCGCGATCTGGGGTTCGGCAACGGACAGGGCGACTTCGCCAAGACCGGCGAGTTTGAGTTCGCCAAAGGCAAATTCGACGACTCCAAATGGAGGACATTGAATCTGCCCCACGACTGGGCAGTTGAATTGCCTTTTGTGCGCGACGAGGTGCAGAACTCGCACGGTTACAAGCCGGTGGGAAGGCGCTATCCGGAGACCAGCGTGGGCTGGTATCGTCGCGAATTCGAGATCCCGGCCAGCGACCTGGGAAGGCGCATTACGGTGGAGTTCGATGGCGCATTCCGCAGCGTGCTGATCTTTGTAAATGGATGCTTCATCGGCCGCAACGACAACGGCTACGCGCCTTTCAATTTCGATCTGACCGACTTTCTGAGCTACGGCGCGAAGAACTACATTGTGGCGCGCGTGGACGCGAGCTTTGGCGACGGCTGGTTCTACGAGGGCGCGGGCATTTATCGCCACGTGTGGCTTGCCAAAACAGACGCGCTTCACCTGGGCAAGTGGGAAAGCACGGTGCGTACGGAAGTCAGCGGAAACAGCGCCGTTCTGACTCTGGGAACGTTGGTGCGGAACGAAGGCAAGCAGACGGAAAACGCCAAAGTGAAATGGCAGATTGTGGACGCAGCGGGCAAGACCGTTGCGACCGCGGAGACTGTGCAGCAATCGATCTCGGTCGATGGGGCAGCTTCATTTACAGCGACGGCGAAACTGGCGAATCCGGCGCTGTGGTCGGTGGATACACCGAATCTGTATTCCGCCATTGTGACCGTGGAGGCGGGCGGCAAGGCGCGCGATGCGGAGCGTGTCAGCTTCGGCGTGCGCACGGTGGTTTTCGACGCGGACAAGGGCTTCTTCCTGAACGGCAAATCGCTGAAGATTCAGGGCACTTGCAACCACCAGGATCATGCCGGCGTGGGCGCGGCGCTGCCCGACCGCCTGCAGTGGTTCCGACTGGGTGTGCTCAGGGAGATGGGCTGTAACGCAGTGCGCACCTCGCACAACATGCCGACCCCTGAGTGGGTGGAAGGCTGCGACCGCATGGGCCTGATGATGATGTGCGAGACGCGCCAGATGAGTTCGAGTCCCGAGGGGCTCGCGCAACTGGAAGCCATGGTCAAGCGCTATCGCAATTCGCCGTCGATTATTCTGTGGTCGATCGGCAATGAGGAAGGGCGGCTTTCGGATACGCTGGCGGAGCAGGGCACGAAGATTGCCACTACGATGGTTCGCCGTGCGCACGAACTGGATCCGACCCGCGTGGTTTCAGCAGCGGTGAACGGTGACAACGAGAAAGGTGTCTCCGATGCCTTCGATATCATTGGCTTCAACTACAACCTGAACTTTCCCGACGATTATCACAAGAAGCACCCGAAGCGGCCGTTGTACGGGTCGGAGACAGCCAGCGCGATTTCGACGCGCGGAGTCTATTCGACCGACCCGCTGCGTAACACTCTGAGCGCCTACGACACCAACCAGCCCGGCTGGGGCGAGACAGCCGAGGAGTGGTGGAAGTTTTATGGGACGCGCGATTGGGAGGCGGGCGGATTCGCATGGACCGGCTTCGATTATCGCGGTGAGCCCACGCCCTACGGCTGGCCTTCGATCAACTCGCAGTTCGGCATCGTGGATATGTGCGGGTTTCCGAAAGACACGTTCTTTTACTACAAGGCCTGGTGGGGCAAGGAGCCGGTGCTGCACCTGTTTCCGCACTGGAATTTCGAGGGCAGGGAAGGCGAGACAATTCCCGTGTGGGTGCATTCGAATCTGGATGAGGTCGAGCTCTTCGTAAATGGAAAGAGCCAGGGCAGCCAGAAGGTTCCGCACCTGGGCCACGTTGAATGGAAGGTCAAGTACGAGGCGGGTGCAATCGAGGCGCGCGGCAAGAAAGATGGCAAGATCGTGCTGACAGAGAAACGCGAAACGGCCGGACCAGCGGTGGCGATTCGGCTGACCGCAGACCGTAGCGAGATCGATGCCGATGGCGAGGATGTTGCGGTTCTGAAGGTTGAGGCGCTCGACAAGGAGGGCCGCGCGGTGCCCACAGCCAGCAACAAGATCGCCTTCAAGGTTTCAGGAGACGGAGCGCTGATTGGCACGGGCAACGGCGATCCCAACTGTCAGGAGAGCGACAAGGAGCCCAGGCGGTCGCTCTTCAATGGGCTGGCGCAGGTCATCGTGCAGTCCACGAAGGCCGCTGGCGAGATTCATGTTGAGGCAGTCAAAGAGGGTTGGGACGGCCCGGAATTGACTCCTGCCAAACTCGTGATCACGACGAAGCAGGTGGAAACGCGGCCTGCAGTAGGGTAATGAATCTACTGTCACAGTGCATGCAAGACAGAAAGGGCGGCCAATTGGCCGCCCTTTCTAGTGCCTTGTCTCTGAAGTTCGTTGAATATCGAGGAAAAGCAACCGCAGGTCCTTCGGCTTCGTTTGGCGCCCAACCACCCCGGCGACGAAGACCTGTCGCCGGGGACCCCGGTTACGCGCCAAACTTCGCTCAGGATGACAGCATTTTTGATGCGAACTTCAGAGACAGGACACTACAGCGAAACCAGAGTTGGAGTATCCCGAAGGCACTACCCCAAAGCCGACGCGACCATCAGGGAGCGGCGACCTTGCACGAAGGTCACCGGGCCACAAGGACTCTGGTTTCGCTCCAGCTGCTGCACAGAATCGGCAGGAAAAGCTGGAAAACGTCTCGCATGGCGAGATTTGGAGGGAGTTTTCACCATCAATGGTGCAAAAAACCGGGATAAAAACCGGGTAAAAACTTGACGGACCGGGCGGTATTTCACGGGTTTGGCCGAAAATGCGGAGAGTTTCACAACTCCACGAAATGATCCGCAAGAGATTTTCCTGGCAAAACATAGGGGGGGGTGGGTAGGGAGGGGGACGGACCGGGGACATCCCTGACATTTTGAACCACAGCGATGCCGGGCGGGATGGAGTGGATTTCTCACTCCTTGATTCTGCGCCGGGACGGGGTAATTCTTCGCAACGTCAACGGCCTGGCAGGCTGCAGCGGTGTCTCTCCCACTTTGAAGGTCGATCGGGACAATCCGGGAGACGCGCTCGATAAGGCTGTGTTGAGGTGCGGAATGCATCCGGAGAGTTATCGCGGTGAGTTGCAACCTCACGTGCCCTATTGATCCCGCAATGAGAGCGGTTCCAGGAAAGCTATACCCAATCTGAGTTCATTCAGGGTCGCCACTCGCTGGTGCTCGCGTCGACTTGTGGGGAGTGCCTCCGAGGTACACCATTCCTGGAACCGCTGTAGAGCATTTGTGGAAATGGTGTAGACCGGAATTGTGATTGGCTTCCCACCCTTTCCCGCAAAATACGCGGGAAAGGATGGGGCACCCACATAGTATTTTGTTGCCGGATCGATAAGAAGACGCGGGCGGGGAACTGGGGGTCATTCCACTGGCTTGCCCCATTCGCGCCGGTCGGCTTCAAGAGGGCATCCCTGGCACCGCGCGGTTCTGCCGCAATGCGCCTTTCCAACCGCCACGGTGAGGGCGTGGAATTCATTGAAAAGCCGTGCGCGAGCGTCAGCAGACTCAACGGCGAAAGCCTGCTCGGTTAGCAGCACCAGTGCATTGTATCCAGCCCGATTACGGCCGGGTGGGGGCGTCAGCAAGCGATGGCGTTCGGCAATCCTGCGCAGGTATTCGTCCGCTACCGGAACCGGATGCCCGAGAGCGTAAAGCAGGATGGCATCTGCGGTTTCAGGTCCCACTCCGGGCAGTCCGAGAAGCTTGCGGCGCAAGACAGGGGCAGGCGCAGCAGCCATTTCGTCGAGCGAGCCGTCAAACTCGGCGTCGAGCAGCGCCACAAATGCCTTCAGAGCGGGAGCCTTGCGGGTCTGGAAGCCGGAGGGGCGGATCAGCTCCTGCAACGCGTGGAGAGGGACGGCGCGCAGGCCGGCGATGGAAAGCGCATTGGCCGCACGCAGATTGTCCAGAGAGCGTTCGACCGACTTCCATGCCGTATTTTGTGTGAGATAAGCGCCCAAAACGACTTCGAACGGCGTTCGCGCCGGCCACCAGTGCTGCCGCCCGTAGGCCGCCGCGAGTTGGTCGTGCAGGGAGCGCAACCGCGTAGAATTGAATGGGCTGGATGGGGTCACGGCTCAACACAGAATATAGCCTTTGGAAAATTGTTGCGCCGCCGGACCGCGGGGACAGTTTTCGTTTGCTTCCACCGTCCCCGGCGTTTCTAATGTTCTGGGCTGAATGTTCCGTCGTTTCTTGCCGATAAGGAAAAGATGAGCTGCATAACGTTTGAGACCACGCTCCGTTTGGCACTCACCAATGGACTGCCGGTGTTATCGGTGAGTGAAGGGATCGAGGATTTACTGGGCATCAAGCGAGAGGATTTGCTTTCATCGGCGGTGAGTCTGAAGGACGCAGTTCATCCCGCCGATGCGGCCGCTGCCGAGGCTCTGTTTTCCGCCCAGATTCAGCCCAAGAGCGGGACGCTCAATCTCCGCTTCAGGCGGGGGGACGGGCGGATCCGCGTGGTCAAACTGGACTTCCGCAAGAAAGCCGGCGGCGCTGGAGAAGCGATTCTGGAACTCCATTTGCAGCAGCCGGGCGAACTGCCGGACCCGCGTGCGATCCTGAGCGATTGTCCCGCCCTGATGAACACCCTGGATGATTTTGTTTACCTGAAGGATTGCAACCACATCATTTTATGGGCGAATGAAAAGACTGTTCGCGCATATCCCGGCCTGGCGCGAGAGCACCGCGGCCTGAAGGGATTGACCGACTACGAATTGTTGCCGGAAGCAGCGGCAGACGCGCTTTACGGCGAGGACGAGAAGCTTCTGACGGGTGTGGCCGCGGCGGACTCAATTCCGGAGAACGGCTGCGGAGAAGACGGGCGGTACCGTGCTGCTTTCCGCGCGGTTCCGGTACGGAACGGGCGTGGCGAGATGGTGGCCCTGCTGAGTGTCGGACGGGATCTGACCGAGCTGCGGCAGGCCGAGGATGCTTTGCGGAAGAGCCGGCTGGCGCTCGAGGAATCGCAACGCGCGGCGGGAATAGGAAGCTATTCGATCGACATGCTGGACCGCACCTGGACCAGTTCCGATGTTTTGAATGAAGTGTTCGGTATCGATGACCGGTACGAGCGGACGCTGGAAAACTGGAAGAAGCTCATTCATCCGGACGATCGTGCTTTCATCACCGCCAGTTTTGCCGTTGAGGTGGTTGGCGAGGGGCAGGCATTCGATCGCGAATACCGGATCATTCGCAATTCCGATCATGCCGAACGATGGGTGCACGGCGTAGGCCGGCTGGAATTCGATGCGGACGGCAAACTGATCTGCGTTCACGGCACGGTGCAGGACATCACTGTTCACAGGCAGCGCGACCAGGAACTGGACCGGCTGGCGCACTACGATGCGCTGACCGGCCTTCCCAACCGGGTGCTGCTCACCGAGCGCCTGCATCAGGCCGTGGAGCAGGTGCAGCGGCGCGAGCGCTGGATCGCGCTGGCCTGCATCGATCTGGATGGATTCAAGGCCGTCAACGACCGCTATGGCCGCGAAACAGGCGATGAGTTCCTGCAAGCGCTGGCGACCCGCATGCAGCAGGTTCTGCGCAGAGGCGATACGATTGCCCGCCTGGGCGGGGATGAATTTGGCGTGGTGGTCCACGACCTTCAGAACGAACTGGCCGGCGTGCCGAGCATTGTTCGTTTGTTGAATGCGGTTTCGGCGCCCATTCTCATTGGGGATGCCGTTCTTCAAACTTCCGCAAGCATCGGAGTTGCCTACTATAAGCACGGGCAGGATCTGAACGGCGACCAGCTGCTTCGCCAGGCCGGCCATGCCATGTATCAGGCCAAGCTGTTGGGCAAGAATCGTTATCACATCTTCGACCCCATTCAGGACCAGGCCGTCCGCGGCCACCAGGAGACGCTGGAGCGCATTCGCCGCGCCATCGAGAAGAACGAATTCGTGATGTATTACCAGCCCAAGGTGGATATGAGCCTCGGCAAGGTGGCCGGCGTTGAAGCGCTGATTCGCTGGCGGCATCCGGAGCAGGGCCTGCTGCCTGCCACCGCGTTTCTTTCCCTGATCGAGCACAATCCGCTGTGCGACTCGCTCAATGAGTGGGTCATGGGCGCGGTTCTCGATCAGATGGAGCAATGGATGCAGATGGGGCTGGATTTGCCGGTGAGCATCAACATCGGTACGCGCCAGATTCGGCAGACGGACTTTGTCGATCGCCTGGCCGGGCAGTTGGCGCGGCATCCGCTTGTCAGCCCATCCAAAATCGAGCTTGAGATCAATGAAACGATCGTCTCGCAGAATGCCGACCGGCTGGCAACACTGCAGGAGGGATGCCGTCAGCTGGGCGTTTCCATTGCCCTGCAGAATTTTGGCGGCGGCTCATCGTCCTTGCAGGATCTGAAGCAATTGTCGGGCAGCATCTTCAAAATCGATCGTGGATTTGTGCGCGATATTCTCAACGATCCTAGCGAGCGCAGCATTCTTGAAGGGGTTCTCGGGCTGGCGGCGGCTTTCAGCAAACGGTCGCTTGCGGAAGGTGTTGAAAGCGTCGAGCAGGGACTGGCGGTTTTGAAGATGGGCTGCGAACTTGCGCAGGGATATGGGATCGCGCATCCCATGCCGGCGGAAGAAATTCCGCAATGGATTGCCACCTGGCAACCCGATCCGCGCTGGGCGGAGGCATCCTCGGAAACGATCGAAGAGAGTCCGCTGGCGAATGCCAGAACCGAGCATGTGGCCTGGCTGGAAGCTCTGGAAGCATTTATCAAGGGCGAGAGCAATGTTCCGCCGCAACTGGGGCGGCACCATTGCAAATTGGGCGCATGGCTGGATGCGGAGAACCTGGCAGGACGCGGGTCACAGCCGGATTTTCAGGCGATCGTCGCTTTGCACTGGCGCATTCACGCCCAGGCATCGGGCATCCTGAAGCTCAAGACCCAGAACCGGAGCGAGGACGCCTTCAACCGGCTGGGCGAACTGAGCGGCCTTCTGGAAAAGATGTTCGAACATCTGAAGGTTTTCCGCTTCAAAGGCTGATGCGGTTGCAGCGTTGTCGCAGATTGAGGCGGCACTTAATTACTTTTGTGCGGGGTTCCTCCGCGAGCTTTCCGGTTCGGAATGGTCAGCGCAAGCGCACTGAAAAGATCAACCATCGCTGGTGCGGTGGCCGCCGCTACATATCCATCGGCAGGGAATTTTTGATCCTGCAATTAATTAGTGTGATTGCTTTCCCACCCTTTCCCCCAAAATACGCGGGAAAGGATGAGGCACCCATACAGTATTTTGTTGCCGGATCTATAGAGCAGATGGAGCGCCGGATCAATTCTGCGCGGCGGTCGAATCGTCGTCGGTGATTTTTTGCCATGCGCCGGTGAAATGGCCGGTTTGCGGCAGCGACAGGTCGATCTTGGTGCGGGGCAGAACCACCAGGTCGACGCGGCGATTCTCCGAGCGTCCCTCGGGGGTTTCGTTGCTGGCGACGGGATGGAATTCCGCATATCCGGCAGCCGAAAGCCGCTCGGGAGGCATTGCCTTGATATCGAGAAAGAGCCGCGCGATGCGGGTGGCGCGGGCCGATGACAGCTCCCAGTTGGAGTCGAATTCCGCGGTATGAATGGGCACATTGTCGGTGTGTCCCTCGACGCGCAAATCGTACTGCGTCTTGCCCAGCGAGGCCGCAATCTGGCGCAGCGTGGGCAGCGTCTCGGGCTTGGGTACCGCCGAGCCGGAGTTGAAGAATCCCGCCTCGCGCAGGCTGATCACCAGGCCGTCACGCCCCATCTGAATGGAAACCGTGTGGGTGGCGACTTCGTTGGAGAGTGCCTGCGTCAATTCCTTCTTCAAGTGCTCCAGATCGTCTTTCACCTTTGCCGGCGAAAGCACATCCTCGCCCATGACGATATTCATGGGCATGGCCGCCTTGTCTTTGCCCTCGTCGCCGGTAGCGCCCTTGGTGGTTTTCCGCGCCGCGTCGGGGAAGATACCGAGCGAGTGAAAGGCCGATTCAATCGACGCCGACACTTCCACCTGCTTTTTCTGATCGGCCTTGGCAAAGGCGTAGAGCACCACAAAAAAGGCGAAGAGGAGAGTGATGAAATCGGCATACGAAACCAGCCAGCGATCGTGGCTGACGCGATGCTTTTCAGGCCGCCTGCCGCTCATGCTGCAATTTCCTTCTTTTCTTTCCCGGATTCATTGAGAAAGCCGGCCAGTTTGATCTCGAGCATGCGTGGGTTCATGCCTTCCAGAATCGAGACGATTCCTTCCAGCATCATTTCGCGGCGCTGATGCTCGGCCCTCATGCGCAGGCGCATCTTGCCGGCCATGGGGAGAAAAAAGAGGTTGGCCGCGCCGACTCCGTAAATGGTGGCCACAAACGCTACCGCGATGCCCTTGCCGACTTCGTCGATATTGTCCAGATGCTGCATCACCTGGATCAGCCCCAGCACCGCGCCAAGAATGCCGATGGTAGGTGAAAAGCCGCCCGCCGATTCGAAGACCATGGGCAGCTGGTCTTCGCCTTCCGAAGTGCAATCCAGGCTGACCCGCATGATGTTGCGCAACTCGTTCGGTTCGGTGCCGTCGACGGCCAGCATCAGGGCCTGGCGCAGAAACGGATCCTGAATGGTCTGCAGGTCGGAATCGAGACTCACCACGCCGTTCCGGCGCGCCTTGTTGGCGAAGGTCACCAGCAGGCGCGCCAATTGCTCGTTGTGTTTGCGGGGCGCGCTGAATACATGGGCCATGCTTTTGAAGGCCGCCACGACGGTGGTGAGCGGAAACTGCAGCAGAACCGCGCCCATGGTGCCGCCAAACACGATCAGTGCGGCCGTGGGCTGCAGGATCTGCCCCAGGTTGCCGCCCTCCATGATCAGTCCGGCAACGATGCCCAGAACCGCCAGCAGAACTCCGCCAATGCTTGCCTTATCCATTTGCTGCTCCTGTTAAATTGCATTGCCGGGGCGAAGCCATCACCGTTGAATGCTGCGCAGGGTGTCGCGGCGCGCCCCCAGGGGCGTTGCCGAAGGTTGGCCGGAGACGTCCAGGCTGGTCAGCGATACTGCCTTGGGCAGATCCTCAAAGGAGGGCATGCGTTGGGCGACGGCCGCCAGCAGCCGCGCGCGATACTCAAGTACCCGCTCGACAACCTCGCCGCATTCCTCGCGCACGATCAGCTTTTCTCCATTGATCAGGGTAAGCATCGTGTCGGGGGAGGCTTCGGCGGTCTTGATCAGGTCGCTGTTCAGCACCATCGGATTCCCGTTCAGGCGCGTAAGTTCAATCATTGAAGTCAAACTCCTTCGTAAGTCTTATCGGCAGAATGGGAGAAAGATTAAAGAATTAGAAAAGAATAACCGTCCAAATGGGGAACTGTATTCAAGCGGGACACAAATCCGGGGTCGATAAAGTCCCTGATTTCCGCGCCGAAGAAGGGACCAGACGCGACGAAACCAAAGCGGCGGCAGCAGCCCAAGGAAAGAAAAACCAGGGCGCACCGGCGGGGCGGAGACGAAAATCAACGTGTCTACAAGGAGTACCCCCATGTCTCTGGGCGTCTTAAACAACATCAATGCTATCTACGCTGAGAACAATCTGAACAACACAAGCAACAGCTTGTCGACGGTTCTTCAGCAGCTCTCTTCGGGTTCGAAGATCAACTCGGGCGCGGACGACGCGGCCGGTCTTTCGCTGGTCAACGGTCTCCAGGCCAACAGCATGGCTCTCGCGCAGTCGCAGACAAACGCCAGTGAAGGTGTTGGTATGTTGACCGTCGCCGATGGCGCGCTCTCGCAAGTGACGAACCTGCTTAACCGGGCCGTGACGCTGGCTACCGAAGCCTCGAACGGCACCCTCAACTCCTCGCAGGACACGGCTGCCAACCAGGAATACCAGTCGATCCTGTCGGAAATCTCGAACATCGGTTCCACGACCACCTATAACAACCAGGCCGTCTTCGGCACCAACACCAACATCTTCACGGGTGACTCTTCGAGCGTCGGCGCTTCGGTCGACAGCCTGAACATCCGCTCCCTGTCCTCCTCCAACGTGGGCGACACCGGTGGCACCATGGCTTACAGCAACGGCACCGACAACGTATTCCTGGATCTGTCTAGCGGCGGCCAGAATGCGGCTGTTACCGACAGCCTGGGCGCGGCCAACCTCACCACGTCCATCACCGTCGGCTACATGACCAAGGGCGCAGACGGCTCGGCCGTGCAGGCTTCGGCCAACATCAACGTTGGAGCAGGCACCTCCTACGCCAACACTGCCCAGGGCCTGATCAGCGCCATCAACGGTTCGGGACTGGGCATTACGGCCAGCTTCGGCACGGCCAGCCAGGCGGGCAGCTCCGCGGTAGCCGCAGCCAGCGACGGAAACCTCGCCGTAGGCGGCGGCGGCAACGACACCGGCATCATCATCTCCGGCGCGGGCATTGGCGCCAACACCGCAGGCGTCGGCACCGACGGCGTGGGCGAAGTGGGAACGTTGGCCAACAACACCAGCGCCACCGATGCCATGACCGGCACGCTGAACATCCAGGGCTCCGACGGCAAGTCGCACTCCATCACGCTGGGTACGCCCAACTCCACTGACACGCTGGCCAACCTGGCCAGCACCATCAATGCCGCCGGCTACGGCGTGACCGCAACTTACAGCGCCGCGAACAAGGACATCGTCTTCACCTCGTCCAACAGCGCGGTGACCGTTTCGGCCGCCAATCTTGCCGACAGCACGACCCCGGCCAATAAAGTTACCCTTTCGGGCACGCCTACGGCGACCGGCACGGCGCAGGGGACGGCCCTGGGCGATGTTACAGATGCCGCCGCCGATACCCTCACGTTTGGCACGGGCGCTGGGAAGCTGACCTTCACGGAGGGTGGCACTGTCGCCACCGACATTGCGGCCATCAACAAGGGCAACTACGGCGTTACAGCCACCGTGGACGCTGCCGGAACCGGCTTCAATCTCAGCGCGGCCAACTCTAGCCTGACCGTCGCAGACAGCACCGTCGCGGACCTCACTGCCCCTGCTGCTGCCTCCACCTCCGCGCAGTATTACAGCATCGGTATCTCCGGCACAGTGCTGGATACCAGCACCAGTGGCGGGACGGCGAATGTGGGAATCGTCGCCAACAACAACGGCAGCGGCGGCGTGGCGACCATCAGCTACTCGGATACGGCCGGCCAGTCGCTCTCGAACACCGACCTGACCACCCAGGGCGATGCTCAGGCCACCCTGACGGCGCTCAACACGGCCATCAAGGACGTGGCGGCGCAGGACGGTTACGTCGGCGCACAGATCAACACTCTGAACGCGGTCAGCTCCGTGCTCAGCACCCAGTCCGAGAACGTCACCTCCGCACAGAACGCCGTGCAGGCGACCGACTACGCTTCGGCAACCTCCAACATGTCCAAGTACCAGATCCTCAGCCAGACCGGCATCTCCGCCCTGGCCCAGGCCAACAGTATGCAGCAGGAAGTCACCAAGCTGCTGCAGTAAACCGGCGGGTCATCGCCAGAACCAGAAAGAGGGCGCCCGCAGCGGGCGCCCTCTTCCGTTTTTGATTTTTGGGATGGATGGGCATTCTGCCTTGTAACAGGGCACGATTTCAGGGGCTGCGGAAAACTCTAATTCAGGATGGCTTTGTAACAGGGCACGACTTCAGTCGTGCCGTAAGTGCCGCGCCGTTGTTACGGGCTTTACAGGCTGCGGAAAAAGGCCCGAATCCGAGTTAAGAGCTGGAATGAGCTTTAGCAGGGGCTAAAGCCCGGCTCATTTGATTGGCTTTATCGGCACGGCTAAACAGGCTGCGGAAAAGGACCCGAATCCGGGTGAGGAGCAGGAATGAGCTTTAGCAGGGGCTAAAGCCCAGCTCATTTGATTGGCTTTATCGGCACGGCTGAAGCCATGCCCTGTTACAAAGCCACCCTGAATCGAGTTTTTCCGCAGCCTGTTTAGCCCCTGCAACGTCTGTGTTTTATGAGCTGAGCAGCGGCTAAAGCCGTGATTCCATGTTGGCTTCTATCGGCACGACTGAAGTCGTGCCCTGTTACAAGGCCCCCCACCGGAGGGTTTCCGGGGCCGGCATTCCGCGTCTTGAGCGACATTTCAAATGCGATTGCCTCACGATGAGTTTCTTTTAATCTGGCGAAGCTCCGCGTGGTGCTTCGGCTGCTTCTGCAGGGAAGGGAGGGTGTGATGGGCACAGTAGGGCTGAGTTTCGGGTCGCCAACCAGCGGTGCGGGCTTCAATGTCAGTTCGACGGTCTCCGAGATCATGGCCAATCTCCAGAACGTGGAGACGCCATGGAAGGATCAGATCACCACCATCAACAGCCAGGACACCGTGTTGTCCAGCCTGGGCACGCTGCTCTCGAATCTCTCCACGGATATGGCCAACCTGACGGATGCCACCGGAATTCTCTCCGAGAAGACCGGTTCCAGTTCCAACAGCAACGTGGTGGAGCTGACCGCGGCTTCGAACGCGGCGGTGGCCGGCACGCATACGGTTGTGGTGAGCAACCTGGCCGCGACCTCCAGCGGCTATCTCAAGGAAATACCGAGTGCCTCCGATACGATTGCCGGTTCGATCGTGATCCAGGTGGGCAGCGGCTCGGCACAAACCATTGCGGTGAACTCAACCAACAACACCCTTACCGGGCTGGCTTCGGCCATCAATTCGGCCGGCATCGGCGTGACGGCCGCGGTGCTGACCGATGCTTCCGGCTCGCGGCTGAGTATTGTCTCGGGGACTTCGGGCACTGGCGGCGATCTGACGATTTCTTCCGCTATTACCGACACCACACCGCCGACTCTCGGCTATACCGACAGCGGCGCGAACAGTTCCTCGCAGGATACCGGAACTCTTGGCTCGGTCGTGAGCAGCACGTTAGACAAATTGAGCGGCTCCCTGGTGTTGCAGGTGGGCACCGGTACGGCGCAGACGATTACCCTCTCTTCGAACAGCACGCTGACCAGCCTGGAAGGAGCGATCAACTCTTCGAGCCTGGGAGTCACAGCCGCTATCGTCACCAACAGCAATGGGACGTCCAGTATTTCGCTGACCTCGCCGACCGCCGGTTCGGCAGGAGCACTGACGGTGACATCGAGCGTTACGGATACCACACCCGCGGCGCTGGGCTATACAAGCGCGGTGACGGGGGCCAATGCTTAGTTGACTGTCGATGGCGTCCAATTGACGACATCCTCGAATACCGTCACCGGCCTGATTCCCGGACTGACCTTCCAGTTGCTTGCCACTGCCCCCAACACCCCGGTGCAGGTGGTGATCGGCAACTACAACTCCGGTGTGGAGAGTACAGTCAACAGCCTGGTGACCGACTATAACTCCCTGATCAGCGCCATGAATGCGCAGGATCAACTGAGTTCGTCCAACACCGTGGCCCCGCTCTATGGTTCGCCCACGCTGAGCATGTTACAGCAGGATATTCTGGGCGGCATCAACCTGGTCAATCCGAACGGGTTTATCGATGCTGTTTCAACTTCTTCGACCACCGCGCTTTCGGGATCGATCGCCATCCAGGTGGGCACGGCGGCGGCGCAGACATTCACCCTTTCTACAGGCGACAACTCGGTAGCCGGGCTGGCGGCGGCCATCAATGCGAAGAACATCGGCGTGACCGCGAGTGTGGTGACGGCGAATGGAGCATCGACCCTGACGCTGGCGTCGCAGACGGCGGGCGCAAAAGGGGCTCTGGCCGTTACTTCCGCGCTCGAGTCGAAGGCGCCCACAGCCTTGAACTTTACCGCTTTGACCGATGCCAGCGGCACCCTGGGCAAGCTTGCCTCGGCAGCCACCGGCGATACGCTTTCCGGTTCGGTGGTGATTGGCTTCGGGACCAGTGCGCCACAGACATTCACAATCAATTCGAGCAGCAATACGCTAGCGAAGCTTTGGGGGAAGATCAATTCTGCGAATCTTGGCGTCACGGCGGCCTTGGTGACCAATAGCGACGGCTCGGAAGGTATTTCTCTGATTTCGCAAAACGGCGACGCCAATGGGGCGATATCAGTGAATTCGAGTATTGTCGATGCGCAGACGCCCACCACCACGGCATTGAAGTACAACGCATCGTCGGACATCGGGAGCCTTTCCGGACTGGGCATCAGCGTGAACAACGACGGCACGCTTTCGCTCGACGTCAACGCGCTGGATTCAACACTGAATTCCGATTACAGCGGCGTGCAGGGCCTGTTTCAGAGTGCGAACAGTTGGGGCATGACTTTCAACCAGATGCTCACCAACGCAGGAAACAGCAACCCCACCGGCATCACCGCGCTTGCCGTGAGTTCAAACAGCAGTATTGAATCCACGCTGAATGCCGATATATCCAGAGAGGATGCTTTGATCTCTTCGGAGTCGAAGAGCCTCACTACCGAGCTGAACAGTGCAAACGAAGTTCTGCAGATGCTGCCCTCTCAGCTTAGCCAGGTCAACGAGTTGTACTCGGCGGTCACCGGCTATAACCAGAGCGGTGGATAAGCAGAAGGAACAGACTGACAGCCCGCGGCAAAAGGCTGTTGGGCGGTTGTTCAATGTTGTTCAAAGAGCTGTTCGTCGTGAAAGATCAAACTCGGGTCGTGCCGTAAGGAGCATGTTTCCAATGGGAAGTTATCAGCAGTTTGCGCTGGAAGGCGCTTCGGCAGTCGATTTGGTAGTGGCGCTCTACGATGGGATCATCCGCTTTCTTTACGCCGCCGGCGATGCTGTCGATCGTCGCGACGAAGCCGCGCGGCGGGTTGCCGTCAAACGGGCGCTGGATATCATCGTCCATTTGCAGGCGCGCTTGCGGATGGATGTGGGCGGGCGTCCCGCACAGGCTCTGAGCGAGTTTTATGCTTCGATCTTTGCGCAGGTTCTGCAGGCCTCGCAGTCCGCGTCGCGGCAGAAGTTCGATCATGCCATCGATTGCGTGCGCAATGTGCGCGATGCCTGGCGTCAGGTTGCCAAGGATCCCACCGTCAATCCTGCTCCGGAGCAGACCAGCGGACGTTCGCCGATGCATAGCCAGCCAACGTATGACGGTTACGAGTACAGCGGTGAATCGGCAGTGGGCTCGAGCTGGAACGCATAGAAGTTATCGCATGAGTTGTAGCGCCGGCCAATAAATCCCGACGTCTCGCAAAACAGTGCCGGAAGAGTGCGCATGGCTACCACCAGCGCGTCTCTTCCGGCACTTTTTTGATTCGCTTATCCGGCGACGGTCAGTTCTTCTTCCAGTTGCTGCTTCTGATAGAGGCCGGCATAATATCCATCGAGCGCAAGGAGTTCGTCGTGCTTGCCCAGCTCGACAATTCTTCCCTGATCGATGACGGCAATCTGGTCTGCGTTGCGCACTGTCGATACGCGGTGCGAGATCAGAATGGTGGTAGAGGTCGCTGTGTAACTGCGCAGCCCTCCCAGGATCCGCTCTTCCGTGTAAGTATCCACGCTGGCCAGCGCATCGTCGAGAATCAGGATTGCCGGGCGCCGCAACAGAGCGCGGGCAATCGCCGAGCGTTGTTTTTGTCCGCCTGAAAGCGTCACTCCGCGTTCTCCAACCATGGTTTCAAATCCCAGCGGGAACTCATCGAATTCCTGGCGGATATGTGCCGCCTCGGCTGCTTCCAGCAGTGCGTCATTGTTGGCTTCCGGCGCTCCGAATGCGATGTTCTCGCGAATGGTTTCGCTGAAGAGAAAAGTCTCTTGCGGAATCATGCCAATGTTGCGGCGCAGCACCGCGAGGGGATAAGAGCGTATCGGATTGCCGTCTATCCACAGCGAATCGTCCGGCACTTCATAAAGCCTTGCCAGCAGGTTGACCAGCGTAGACTTGCCCGACCCCGTAGGGCCTACAATCGCCAGACTGGAGCCGGCTGGAACGGTCAGCGAAATGTTGTGCAGAACCGGCGTGTCGCCATAGGAAAAATTCAGATTGCGGAACTCGATGTCGCCCTTGAGCGTAAGGTCCGCGGCGATCGACGGATCGGCGGCGCTGTCATTGATCGCGGGCTCGGAGCGGAGCAGTTCATCGATTCGCTTCATCGAGGCAGTGCCGCGCTGAAAGAGATTCACCACCCATCCCACCGCGATGATGGGCCACGTGAGCAGAATCATGTAGGTGTTGAAGGCGACGAAATCGCCGGCGGTGATGCGGTGTGCGATGACTTCGTGCCCGCCCGCCAACAGGGTTATGACCATCGACACGCCGAGGATGAACTCAAGCGAAGGCCATAACATGCCCATCAGTTGCACGAGGCGCAGAGCGCGTGCAATGTATTGGCGATTGAGCTTTTCGAAGAGGTGGATCTCCGACTCTTCGCGGGCGAATGCGCGAATCAGCCGAGCGCCGGAATAATTCTCCTGGGCTTGCGAAGAGATCTCTGAAAAGCTGGCTTGGATGTGCTCGAAGCGATCGTGGATGCGGGTTCCGAAATACTGCACCAGGATGCTGGCTATCGGCATTGGCGCCCAGGCCACCAGCGTGAGCCAGGGGCTGAT
>Ga0181517_10000682_pt1 | contig 43864 bp, 31 predicted proteins | sample PEATcosm2014_Bin_31_FD_119748 | JGI IMG/M metagenome (GOLD analysis project Ga0181517, IMG submission 119748) | Peatland microbial communities from MTU Mesocosm Facility, Houghton, MI, USA - PEATcosm2014_Bin01_30_metaG | ecosystem: Environmental > Terrestrial > Soil > Wetlands > Peat | place... | reverse complement strand
GGTCACTTCGGAAAAGTAACTCACGCGCGGCTCCGGGCTAATGACATACTGAACCGCTCCTTTGTCGCCGGAGATTTCCAGTGAATTCAGATATCCCAGCGGCCAGTCTAGTTGATAGCCGGGTAACTTGTGCCCATAACTGACAAAAAGTTGCGCCAAAGCCCCGGAGCGGTATCGCAGCGTGGCCGCGGCATGGTCTTCGCCCTCCATCTCTGGGCGACTGAGGTGGGCTATGTAACCGGTTACCGAATCGATCTCTCCAAAAATCTCGCGGAGGCAATAGACGAGGTGCCCCCCGGCATCCACCCAGCATCCTCCGCCGGTGCGTTCCCGGCTCAAACGGAAATCCCAGGGCCGGAAAGTGAGCCAGCCGGCTGAGGTGCCTTTCGCGAAAAGCGGACGGCCCAGCCAGCCTTTGCGGACGAATTCGAGAATTCGCTGGAACGCCGGGTGGAACAGGCCTGTGTGCGTAACCAGCAATTGAATGCCAGTCTTCGCCACAACCTCGACAATCTTGCGCGCATCCTCTCTGTTTCCTGCCAGCGGCTTTTCCAGGAACACCGGCTTGCCGGCGCGAACCGCCGCGGTAACGTATTGTAGATGGACATTGTGCGGCAGAAACAGGCACACGGCATCGGGGTCGAATTCGCTCAGCATACGATCGAAGGACTCAAAGCCCGGAACGCCCCATTGCAACTGCCGCTGAGCCAGCGCTTCAGGTCGGCTTTCACAAAAGGCCACTAATTCGGATCGGTCCGGCATGGCTTGAATCGAGGCGTAATGTACATCGGCAATGCGGCCGGCGCCCACGAATGCAAGGCGGTGGCATTTCATGCTAACCCCTTTTCTCGATGCGCATCTCGGCGTCTTTCAGGTCGGCGGCCAGGTATCGGGCCAGCGTATCCAGATAGAAGTGGCCACGCTCGGCATTCGCGGGCCGCTGGTCGCCCAATACGCCGTTGGCGGAAACCGCATCGATTCCAGCGCTCATCATGGTTTCCTGGATCGATTCAAAGGTCGCGAGGTTGCCCTCTTCGGCCGCCTCCATTCGAACCAGATCGGGGCGGGCGGCCAGCATCATTGAGGTCTCGAATTCGCCGGCGTGCGAGCCGGACGCGGAAAGTGCGATGCCTGCATCGATTGGCGCCATCTCCCATGTCTTCGCTACATACCCGGCCAGGTCTCTGAGGCCCGTCACATAACAGCCGGGCCACTTCGTTTCCAGATGAGGAAGCGTGTCCTGGAGCACGGGGTTGTTGCCGCCATGCGCCAACCAGAAGTAAACCAGCCGGAAACCGGAGCGCGCGTGGCTTTCCGCAATGTCGTGCAGGATGCCGGCCAGCGTTCCCGGCGAGACCGAAACCGTGCCGGCAAAGTGCACGTGCTCGCGCGAGTCACCCAATGGTACGACCGGACCAACCAGCGTTTTGCCGAGAAGACGCGCGGCGCGGAGGGCAGTCTCGACTCCGTGGACGTTGTCAACGCAAAGTGGCAACGCCGGCCCATGCTGTTCTGTGGCGCCCAGCGGCACGATCACCGTGTCCCATCCCGCATCGAGCAGGCGACGGATCTCCACCGAGCTCAAGTCGTCAATCAAGAGCGAATGCGGCATGGATTTTCGTCGCGCGTCAGCGCGATGCCTCGGTCATCGTCACTTTGCGCCGGCTGAGCGTAGGACTTACCGAATGACCGGGATCCGCAATCGCCTTCAGCAGGAAGTCGCCCTGAACCTGCGGCATCGTCAGTTCGATGTCGTAGTTATCCTGCCCGAGCGCGGGAATGGTAAATGCGGTTTCGGTGTGAGCCACCGCCTTGCCCCCTGCGGACGGCTCAAGAGCCAGAGTCAGCTTGCCGGTCATCGGCTGCTGAGTGTCGTTGACCATCATCACGTGGAACGTCCGCTTCCGCCCGGCATCGAGCTTTGGATGCCAGAAGTCGATGTAGACCCCCAGCGGCTTGAACGCTTCTCTCATGTAGTCTTCGAAATAGGGCTGGAATTCGAGGGTGCGAACGTCTCGGAAGTTATCGCAGGTAAATATATGCGGGCCCTCCGAATCGAGATACGCCAGATAAAACACGGCCGCGTGTTTTCTGAACGCCCGGTGATATTCGGTGAGACCTGCCAGCAGGTAGGCGACAGTGGAGAAATTCTGATCGGGAGTTGAGTTCGGACCCAGAAGATGGTCAAAAACCTGCTGCGTCAAGATGGTGGGATGGCCATCCCGGTGCAGCCAAAACCAATCGTATTCGTTGATGATGGTGGCGTGCCCCGGAAACTCCGGTTGCCACACCGGCTTGGTTTCGTCTGGATTCTCCAGATCGGTCATTTCGAAGTGCTGGTCCGGATGTTGCTGGAAATGGTAATCCACGAACTTGTAAGGGTGAATCTCGTATGGATCGTTCGGACCCTGAGGCCCGTTGTACCCGTTCTCCCAAGGCCGGTTGGAGAGATCCAGGCCGCGAATCGCCGGGATTACCGTATCCCCGAGGTAGGACCAATGGGTCTCGTTGGACGCATCCCAGAGCACAAGGCTGGGGTGGTTCCAATTGTCGTGCATGTATTCTTTGAATTCCGTCAGAATCTCGTCCTTGTCCCAGAGTTTCTGGTGGAGCGGTTTGCGGTCGTCCCAGATGGGGAATTCGTATTGCAGAAGCAATCCGGCTTCGTCGGCCACATCCAGCCAGTGTTGCGGAGCCGGGCCGATGCAGATGCGGAATCCATTCCAATTCATCCGCTTGGGAATTTCGACCAGGAATTTCCGCACCCAGGCGTCGTCCCATGGGAGTCCTCCGGAATTCGGGTCGGCAAAGAAACGGTGCAGCGTGATACTTGCTCCACGGAGGTAGATCGGCTGGCCGTTCAGGATGGCGCGTTGCGCGTCGAAATGCAACTCGCGCATGCCAAAGCGAACTGTTGAATTGTCCCCTCCGGTGGTCGTGTCAAGAGTGTACAGAAACGGATTGTCGGGGCTCCATAATGTTGCGCCAGGCACGTGAATTGTTTGGCGAACTGTCTTGCTCTCGCCCGCACCCATCGAGATATGTTGAACGGCGGGCTCTCCAACCGCGCGCCCGCCCTTCCAAGCCTTCACTTGTTGGCGCAGGGTCACCTCGCGCGCGGGGCCCACGTTGGTGAGTTCGGTCTCGACTTCGATATCCGACGACTGAATGCGCGGCGCTACTTGAACGCTCTCGATAGCCGGAGCGTCGGAGACGATGACCGACACATCGTCATAGATGCCAGGCGTCCAAAACTCCTTTTCGCCGTCGCCGCCGTAGATCACGGTGGTTGGCAGCGCCCCTGGATGGGCCCCAATGCGAATCAGAACCTCATTTTTACCACTCCAATGGATCGCGCCGGTTATATCGAAATGACCGGCGGTGAAGCAACCCATATGCTCGCCCACTTTTTTCCCATTCACCCACACCGCCGTGCCGAACTGAGCCTTGTTGACGACCAGTAACGCCCGCAACTTCTTTGCCGGTGCCTCAAAGGATCGCCGATACCAGAAGTACATGCGCGTCTGCGGGGTTCTGCCCATCGTCTCGATCGCTTCGGACGGGGGAAAGACCTTATCCCGGATCATCGTGCCGACGAACTCCTGGGTCTGATAAATGTCGACATCAGGGAATGCAGGCTTCGCGGAATGCACCAATCCGGGCACGGCGACGGTGTGGTCAAAAGCGGTGGGCGGAATATTGGGGTCGATGCCGTCGCCAATCGACCAGGAGCCATCGAGCGGAATGGTGACGCGCTGTGCGCTGGCGGTCGAGGCCGGCAGCATTGTCAGAATGGCCGAAAGCAAGATCTGTATGGTTGCCCACCGGACGGCAATGTCGGTCCGAATCACGGTCGTTCTCTTCTGATTCATGCGAAAGCTCCTACATTCTTGAGAGGGACGCGCCTGGCTGCAAGGCTCGTCCTGCCCTTCCGATAACGGGAAAGACACAGTTTTCCGAGCCCAGGCCAAAGGCGGACGATGTCCACGATGCGAACCGTTGACTCGGATCGTCTGTCGCTATTCGCCTGTCTGGTTCTGCCGGCTTTTGCGTCAGGGCCATCGCTCGACCCCCTGCCGGGTGCGGGAGAGAAGTGCGTAAGGAGGCGAATTTCCGCCTCCTTACGCACGACAGCTTCCCGTTTTGCACTCTGCCGGTTAGAAGATCAACTTCAGAGCAAATTGAATTTGTCGCGGCGCCAGCAGAGGATTTGTACTACTGATCTCTCCGATGCCGACGTTGGGTACTGCGACTCCGCCGGGGGTTGGGGTGCCGGTTGTTCCACCGCCGGGCAATGAGTAGTCGCTGATCGTAGCGTTCGGATTGCCAAATGGTGGCGTGTTCAAGAGGTTAAACGCCTCTGCACGGAATTGAAGCTTGAGCGACTCCCAGATGGGGATGGTCTTGAAGAGCGAGAGATCCAGAGCCTGGACTCCCGGTCCGTAGACCTGGTTACGCTCTTCGTTGCCTTGCAAGCCCTGTCCTTGCGCCGCGAATCGCGTAACGTCGAACCACTGCTGGACGCTCTTTTTGAAACCCGACTGTGAGGAGGGTATGTAGTTTGGCCGGTCGCTTCCGAGACCGATTCCGCTTAGGGAACCATTCGCGTTAGACACTGTGAACGGATTGCCAGTATGAGCATAGTAGACCACGTTAAAGGACCAGCCCTTGACCGCGTATGAAAGCGGCCCGGTGACGGCTTGGCCGAATGGCAGATCGTAGGAACCTGTCAAGGAGAAACTGTTGCGCGTATCGAGGTCCGCATTGCCGTAGTCATACTGGAAGTAGCTGTTCACAGTCTTTGTCTTGCCTGTTCCGTCGTCAACGTGGCAGGCCCCCACGCAGTTGCCCACACCCTGGCCTTCGTCAATGACCTGTGCATTGGTAAGGTTCCGGGAGAAGGTGTAGTTGATGCTGGCCGCGAGCCCGCGCTTGAACCGGCGCTGCAAAGACGCCTGCCCTGCGTTGTAGTTGGATTTCAAAACGGTTTGGCGGATTTGGACATTCACCGTGTCCAGGATGCCTTGCCCGGTGGAGCCGGGCCCAGTCGCGTAATAGGCGGCGCAGTCCGCATACTGTAAGCAGGTTGCGGGGACAATGTTGTTGTATGGGAACTGACCGCCGTCTGCAATTGGATAGGGCAGTTGGTTCTGGTTGGTGCCGTTCAACGGCAGCCGCGCACCACGGTTGCCCACATACGCGATGGTGAGAACGTTGCCGTGGAAGAAGTCCTTTTCAACGTTGATGCTGAACTGTTGCAGATAGGGGTTGCGGTAGTTGAATCCTCTTCCATAGACCGTGGTCCCTTGATAGTTGAAGGGATCGGTTGCAAGCAAGGTGTTCACCGCGGGGACGGGCATGGACTTGTCCATGTAATAGCCGCCCAAGGGGTCCAAGGCAAGGTTCCCGAAATTTGAAGTGGCCGTCTGGCAGGAGCCCGCCGTTGAATAACCGCCCAGCGTGGTGCCGCAACCAAACCCATATTCCCAGGGTGCGTTTGCGGCAACGCCACCGTTGGCATCGTTCCCAGGGAAATAGCCTATCCCGTAACCTGCGCGGACCACCAAGCCGGGCCGGACCGAGTAAGCCACCCCAATGCGCGGAGCCCAATCGTTGAAGTCGCGGGTCACGCCCTGTGCAGGACTGGAGTGCTGGACTCCAACCAGGGTCGGTCCGATGATGATCCCGAGGGTAGGATTCCAGTTGTCCCAGGCGCCATTGGCCGCGGTGAACGGAGTGTAGAGGTCCCAACGAACGCCGAGGTTAAAGGTTGTTTTCGGCGTCGCCCGCCAATCGTCTTGGAAATAGCCGCCAAATTCCGTGGTGCGTAACGAGGGTGGCACCAAAGTTTCGACCCTGTCAGTCGCCTCGCCATAGTCCTCGAGCATGTCGGCGAGTGAATTGCCAATGCTCCCGGTCTGTTGGGCAGAAAGGTAGCCAGTATCGAAAATTTGGCCGCGCGGGTGGGCGCTCTGTTCCAGTGAACCTTGGCGCCGGATTACGCTCCCGCCGAACTTGATGCTATGGCCGCGTTTTACCCACGAGACCGCTCCCACGTATTCGAAGCTGTTGTTCTGGTTGAGCAAGGGAACGTAGTCGGCGTCTCCCAGGCCGCCGTAGCCCTGGTTAAAGTTCATATTCGGCAACCCCGTGGTAGCCACGTAACCAGTGATGTTGACGCAGGCAGCCGCGGAGCACGGGAAGCCGAAGGCATTGGCCGCATCGGCCCCCACGTTGACCGGATTCGAGTCGTGGTTCAGGCGCATGTATTGGGCCTTGAGGTCGAGGATCCAGTTGGCTGCCAGTACACGGGTATAACCCACCGCCACGCTCTGGTCCTGATCCACTGCGGGGCCGGAGAAGTTGCCGTACGGACCGGCGCCGGGATTGACCGAGATTCCGGCAACCGTCGTTATCGGGTATGCGCCCGGGATGTAGACATCGGCATTGTTGAACGTGTAGCGGCCGAAGATCGAGTCTTTGGCTGTGAAGCGATGGTCAATCTTGAGATCCCAGGTCCTGGTGAACTGGGTCTCGCCGCCGGTAAAGCTGAAGTTGTTTTGCGGTGGCGAGCAGCCGCCCGGCGGCGCCACCGTCAGGTTGGGCGCCGGATACAGCTTGAAGTAGTTCAACCCGATGCCGAGGCCGTTCGAGCCTGAGGCAACCAGGTTCCCCGCGGGACCTGTCGCCGAAATATTCGTGCCGGTGCAGGTGTCGTTGGGCAACTTCAAATCGCTGAAGTCTCCGGGATTCTGCTCCTCGTAGAGGGTCGGCACCGTCGAATCTTCGGTTACGCCCTTGATGAGCCGGAGTTCTTCGATATCGAAGAAGAAAAAGCTCTTATCCCTCCAAATGGGTCCGCCAACGCTGCCGCCGAACTGGTTCTGACGAAGTTCCGGCTTGGGTCCGATGGTGTCAAAGTAGTCCCTTGCATCGAACTTATCGTTGCGCAGGAACTCGTAAGCGGTGCCGTGGAATTTGTTGGTGCCTGACTTGGTGATCAGGTCGACGATACCGCCCCCCGAGCGGGTCACCTCAGCCGTGTACAGATTGGTGAGGACCTTGATTTGTTCAATTGCATCGATGGCGGGTTTAGCGCCGACGCTGCCGATGAAGCGCTCGTTGTTATCCATGCCGTCGATCATGTTGTTGTTGATTTCATCGCTCTGCCCGTTGGCGGAGAAATTGGAACCTTGCCGGCGATCATCCGGTCGGGTGCCGCTATTCATGGCGTTGCTCAAGCCGAGTGTGACGCCGGCGGAAAGAGTAACCAGATTAAGGGTGTTGCGTCCGTTCAGGGGAAGGTCCTGCGTGGCCTCACTGGTAATCAGCGTGCCGATGGTCGATTCGTCGGACTGCAATGCTGGCGTAGTCGATTCCACCGTGACGGTTTCCGTCGCCTGACCCAAAGTGAGCGGAGCATTGACGCGGGCACGGTCGCCGATGGCTAGCGTTACCTGGGTAGTAAAGCTCTTGAATCCGGCTGCTTGGATGCTGATCTTGTAAACGCCCACCTGCAGAAGCGTGAACTCAAATCCGCCCGCGCTGTTGACGGTGGATTTTGCCGTGGCGCCGGTCGCCAGACTGGTCAACGTCACAGTTGCATTGACCACTGCCGCGCCGCTCGGGTCTGTCACGGTTCCTACGATGTCTGCGGTTGTTACCTGAGCTTTGACCGACGTTACGCCGATCGCCAGGATGGCCAGGAACACCGGGAAAAGGACAAACAACGCTTTCCCTTTCTCCTTAAGTTGTTGATCCCAGCGCTGCGCGCGCAACGCTTCCCTGTTGCGATGATTTCGTTGCATATTGTGAGGCCTCCAATGGATCTGCTTGCGTGTTTTAGAACCTCCGAGATGTGCCCTTTTGAGCCCCTGTCCGTTCATTCGGTGCACGGCTCAGGAGCCGGTTGCCAGTGCACGTGATTTGAGCGCCGCGCGCCAAAATATGCCAACTAACGAGCATTTTTCCGTTGCCGGCGATCTGCAGTTGCCATGCCCCGTAGCCCTCGACCAGAGCTGTCCAGTATCTGCCCGCGCCCCGCATTCACCCGGCCGCGCGCTTCAAGATTAGCGCTTGAGGAGTCGCCGATTCTTGAACCGGTTTTGAAACACTAACGCCAATTTTGTAGCGTTGACAAGAGCAATGGCTTACAACAGTTCTGAATATGTTTATAAATTTTCGTAACTAGCCTGCGAACTCGGTTTGCGCCGATCACGTTGCGCGGGCGTACAGTACTGAGAGCCAATTGATGCGATGCACGCGGGAGCGCGTTTACATTACTGTCGAGCACATAGACCTCCAGCCGTGCCCATCTCTGTCCTGCCCAATCACCGCTCCGTCGACGATCGACTCAGAATCCGCTCTTCGGCGCCGGTTCGGCTCCACGTATAATTCAACAGCGCCGGGGTCTGCCCTTCAAGGAAAGGCGTTTACCATATTCGTGAAACTAGTTATAAAATTTGACAGTAATTATTCCATTCACCTATAAGGTAAGTGCCGAGGCTCGAAGTGGCATCAGGAGTGTCTGCCAGATGCGCCGAGTTGCGCTTATCTATGATGCAAAGTTGCCCTACGACCTGAAGGTCATCAGCGGGATCGCACGATACATGCACGAAGGGCGCGAGTTCATCACCTACATTGATGAGAACGCGCTGAAGAATCAGAAACTCCCCGATTTGCGTTCGTGGGGTGGGGATGGCATTATCGCGGATTTCGACGATCCGGGAGTTGCGGCTGCCGTCTTGCGCACCGGGCTGCCGGTGGTTGGCTTTGGCGGTGGGTACGGATGGTATCCGCGGGATTCCAACATTCCCTATTTCTTTGGCAATCAAAGGATGATTGGAAATATGGCCGCGGAACATCTGCTTGAACGCGGGTTTCGGAACTTTGCTTATTGCGGCTATGTACAGACTCCCACGAATCTTTGGAGCATCGAGCGCCAGCTCGCTTTCGCGACGAGAGTCAGAAAGCATGGCTATCCCTGCTATGTCTATCAACCGCGGCACAAGACGACGCAGCAGTGGAGTTCTTTCCTGGCATCATTGGGCTCGTGGCTCTTATCCCTGCCTAAACCTGTGGGTGTAATGGGCGCGCACGATCGACGTGCATACCATGTGCTCGAGGCCTGTATCGCTTACCATCTCCGTGTTCCAGAGGAGGTTGCTGTCATAGGCGTCGACAACGACGAAATGCTTTGCCAGTTGTGCAGCCCAGAGCTCAGCAGCGTCGAACAGAACGCCAAGCTCATTGGATATGAGGCCGCCGCTTTGTTGGATCGCATGATGCAGGGCGAGAAACCGACCCGACATCATATTGTGGTCGATCCCGTAGAAGTGATCACGCGGAGGTCAACGGAATCGTTCGCCATTGAGGATCGGGTCGTAGCCGATGCAATGATCTTCTTGCGATCGAATGCATATAAGGGCATCAAGGTGGCGAACGTAGTCAAGGCGTTGGCGGTTTCGCGATCAACTCTGGAGTCGCGCTTCAAAGTGTCAATGGGTTACACCGTCCATGAGGTAATCAGGAAGATTCAACTGGACCATGCGCGGCGCATGATCTCAGAGACAAGTCTGGCGGTCAAGGAAGTCGCGGCCAACACGGGGTTCCGATCAGTGCAGCACATGACGAGCCTCTTTGGAAAGGCCTTTGGGCAAACCCCGGCCAGTTACCGGAGGGGATTAGTTCGTTAGGTTCCTCACCTGTTTCATTCCCTCGCCCAATATCGACACCGGGAAATCCTCGATACAAGCAATCTGGATTCATACGCAGAGCGCACAAGAGCCGTTGATTCAACATACTCCAGAGGCAACTGATGTCCTCCCAGGGTATTGGCTCCCTTCAACTCTTAACCGACAGGTTGTGGGTTAGATTTTCACTCAAGAAGCCGAGTGAATTGACGAGCTGAAGCCCCCGGCAGTAATTGTTACCCACGATGATGTCCTTTGTCGCGGGTTATTTCGAGTCGAAAGCAGCGCCAGCATCCGGGTTCGCTCTTCCAAGATCTCTACCGTTCGGTCAGATGAGATCGACGCAGCGAGATGAGCAAATCGGATTTCAAGAGCCTACGGCGTTCAGGGACTAATCGTTGTCATCCCTAAAGCGCGCTCAACGATCTCGTCCCTCGCAACGCTGGTCATTCGCTTTGGAGAATGATCGTTGTTTCTGGTTCGCGACAGCTTTGTTTCACTGCGCCTTTGTGATGGATTCCTTACAACTCACGCAGGGAGACAGCGACGGGACGTAGCGCTGCGCGTACGGCGGGCAGCAAGCCGCCGAGAACGCCCATGGCCAGTGCGAAAATAACGCCCATCACAAGCAAGTTGAAAGTGATCTTGAAAGCGAAAGCTATGTTCGAGAAGGTCGAGAAATTCATGGTCTGCGTGGTCATGCCGTTCAGCGGAAGCACGGCTACACAACCAATAATGCCGGCGATGAACGAGATCAGAAGCGCCTCGAACAGGAATGAAAGGATGACACTCCAACTGGAGAAGCCGAGCGCGCGCATGGTGGCAATCTCGCGTCCGCGTTCGGCGACAGCCGAGTACATGGTGTTGAGAGCGCCGAATACCGCACCGATCGCCATGATGGCAGCCACAAGGCCGCCCAACACCGTGATCAGCTGCGTCATGGCCGAGGATTGCTTCGCGTAGTAATCCACCTCGCGCTCGACTTCCAAATTCAATTGGGGATCGGAAGTGATCGAGTCCTTGAATTTGTCGAAGGCCGCGGGCGAAGTGAGGCGAACGGTGGCTGACTGAAAGATGTTTTCCGGGCGCTTGAGCACCTCGTTGAGGATGCGCGCATCGCACCACACTTCGGAATCGAACGACGATCCGCCCGCATCGAACACTCCCACCACCTTCCACTGCCCGCCGCCGAAGTTCACTGTGTTGCCGACGGTCAGGCCCGCGTAGGTTTTCGAGGCGTTCTTGCCGACGACGAGTTCGTCAAGGCCGGAATGGAACATGCGCCCTTGAATAATCGTTACGAATTTGCGGATTTCGAGCACGTTGGGCGAAACGCCGCGAGCCTCCACATTGGCGTCCGTACCGGTGCTGATCAGCGGTATGGGAATGACTCCGACGACTTCTTGTGTGACCAGCGGCTGCCCCGCCGTATCACGTGCGACGCCCGGCTTATCCTGTACCAGTTTTATGGAATCGAGAGTGATGCCGCCCATCATTTCCGTGGTCGAGCCGGCACGCATGACCAGCGCATCGTCAGGCGAACCTGAAGCCACAAGCGTGGCCCGGAAGCCGCGCGCCAGCGAAAGCATGGCCACGAATACGCCGACCGTCCCGGCAATGCCCAGAATGGCCACGATGGTGGAAGTCCAGCGCGCCCTAATGCTTCGGAAGTTGTAAGAAATCGGCACTGATCCGATCAGCGGCGCCAGCAACCCGGCAACAATCCCGCCCACGATGACCAAAATCAGGAGCAAGGCGGCGATGGCCGCCAGAGTGATCGCTACACCGAAAATGAGTTTTGGCATCATGCTCAAACCCTCCGAAGGGCATTGATTACGCTCATGCGCATCGCGCCATAGGCGGGAAGAATTCCGCTGGCAAAACCGACCAAGAGAGCGGCCATCACACCGTAAACCAGCGTTTTCGCCGTAACGAGAAGAGGCGGCAACAGACCAGCCATGGTGCGGCTCAGCGCTGGAATAGCCACCAGCGCAAGCAGCAAGCCCACACAACCGGCAAGCGCGATCACCATTGACTCGCCCAGGATGAATCCAAGGACGGCGCGATCCGGGAATCCGATGGCCTTGAGTACGCCCAGTTCATTTGTTCGCTCGCGCACCGAGATGGCCATCGTGTTTCCGGTGACCAGCAAGAGTGTAAAGAAGACGACGGTCCCGATCGACATAATCAGCAATTTGATGTTTCCGAATTGCTTCACAAAGCCCTGGGCAAACGCGGATTCCGTCTCGGTCTTGGTTTCGTAGGGAGAATTCAGGTACATGTTGTCGATGGCCTTCGCGATGCGCGGAGCGTCGTCGGGATTAGCAATGCGAACCGTGTACCAGCCAATCTGTCCTTTAAATCTATCGGCTACGCTCTCTTTGAAGTATTCCCACTGAAACCAAAACTGGGTCTCGTCATCTTCCGGCTTGGCGCCACTGTAAACGCCATCTAGATTGAACTCGAAGGTCTTATCCTGCAGCCCATAGATGGTTGTCTTGATGGGAATGCGATCGCCGATCTTCCAGCCGAAACGCTTCGCGGTGGCCGCTCCGGCAATCGCGCCCTGGCGATCTTTCAGAAAGGTGTTCCATTGGTCCTCGGGAACGATGAGTTCCGGGAAGACCTGCCGCTGGTTTTCCGGGTCGATCACGAACTGAGGGAAGAAGTTTTTGGGATCCTGATACACACCCCCGAACCAGTTGTCGTGCGTGATGTACTTCACGCCCGGAATGCGCAGGATCTCATCCCGGTAGGACAGCGGGATTGTGTTGATGATGGAGGTGCGATTGATGGTAACGAGACGATTCGCACTCACGACGTCTGCCCCGCGGCTGAACGCGTCGTTCACCACACCGAGTAGTGCAAACAGAAACAGCGCTACTGCAAACGAACCGATGGTCAGAATCAGACGGGCCTTCTTGCGAAACAAATTGGCCACAATCAGTCTCATGAATTTCATGAGGCGCCTCCTGTGACAGCGCCCTGCCGCGCTCCAGCTTCAACCAGCACGCCTTTCTCGAGATGCAGTATGGTATGGGCCTGGCCGGCCACCACCGGGTCGTGCGTTACCATCAGCACTGTTTTCCCGTACTCCTCAACCAACCGCTTGATTAGTTGCATCACTTCGTCGGCGCTTTTGCGGTCCAGGTCGCCGGTGGGCTCGTCACAGAGCAGGAAAGTGGGGTCGGCGACGATGGCACGGGCAATGGCAACCCGCTGTTCCTGTCCACCGGAAAGCTGGCGCGGATAGTGGCGCATGCGCTCGCCCAAGCCTACGATGGAAAGGGCGGCTTCAACGTGCTTGCGGCGTTCGGCCTTGGAGAGCTTGGTCAGCAGCAGTGGCAATTCGACGTTCTGGAACGCGTCGAGAACGGGGATGAGGTTGTACATCTGGAAGATGAAACCGACGTGGCGCGCGCGCCATTCGGTCAGCTTGCTTCGGGACATGTGCGTGATTTCATCGCCGGCCACGCTGATGGTTCCGTGTGTGGGAACATCTAGGCCGCCCATCAAGTTGAGAAGCGTGGTCTTGCCCGAGCCGCTCGGCCCCATGAAGGCCACGAAATCGCCTTTATCGACGTCGAGATTCAAGCCCTGCAAGACGTCGATGTCCTCGTTGCCGCGGCGGTAGGTCTTGTCCAAGCCGCGCACTTGAATCAGACTGCCCGCTGAACCATTGCCATCCACGCGTACCATAATAGACGCTCCTTGATTTCCGCGATCTCCGCTTGCTCGCGGGAATGATGGTGCCCTTGGAAACGGTTTCTGTGTACGAAACAGAAACTCGAAATGACAATCAACTGGGGACTAAACCTCAAGAAACTCACTAGCGCTTGATCGAAACCGTTTCGCCACTTTTCAAATCGGCTGGCCCCTCAACTACGACCGTATCTCCAGGCGTGAGTCCCGCCAGAATCTGGGTTTGCGTGCCATTGTTCGCGCCCACCTTCACGGCGCGACGCTCGATGTGATTGCTGTTCACCAGAAATACAATCTTCTGCCCGCTATCGTCGCGGACCGCGTTCTGCGGCACCACTACGCCCGCCGGCGCCTTTCCACGCTCTTTCTCTTCATCCCCGTGGAACGTGACCTTCACGCCCATGTCGGGCAGGATACGCGGATCCAACTTGTCGAAGGCAATGCGCACCTCGACAGTCGCCTTCTGCCGATCGGCCGTGGGAATGATGGTGCGCACATGGCAGGGAATGTTCCAGTCCGGATATGCATCCAAAGCCGCGGTCACGTCCAGGCCGGGCTTGACGCGCGCGATGTAGTTCTCGTTAACGTCCACTTCGATCTCATTCGAGGCCATATCGACAATCGTCGCGATGCCTGTACGCGTGAAGCCACCGCCAGCCGAAATCGGCGACACCATTTCTCCAACCTGCGCGTCTTTGGAAACGATAATTCCGTCGAACGGAGCGCTGATGATGCAGTTATCCACTGCCTGCTGTGCCTCTTCGATGCGTGCCTCGGCCGCCAGCACCTGTTGTTTCGTGTAGTCGATTTTCGCCCGCAGGCTGTTTTCGGCCATCGTCGCATTGTCGAGCGCTTCCTGAGTTTGAACTCCTGCAGCCGCCAATTCCTGCGCGCGATGCAACTCGATCTGCGCGTTTTTCAACTGGACCTGCAAGTCGAGAATGCTTGCCTGGGTGGCATTGCGATCTGCTTTCGCTGACTTGAGCGACTTCTGCGCATCGGAGTCGTCCAGGGCGGCAAGCACAAAGCCTTTGTGTACGTGCATTCCTTCGGTAAAAAAAACGCCCGTAACGCGCCCGGTGATCTTTGCCGCAACAGTGGCTCGCCGTTGCGGTGTGACATACCCGCTTGCGTTGAGCAGCGCATGCGGCCCGGTGTCCGGGGCGTCTACAGTGGCCACATGCACGGACGGTGTCTGGTGCATGTAAGCGTAGACTCCGCTAACAATTACGAGCGTGGCAAGCAACACGAAAAGAATACCCGTGATGCGCCCTCCAACTTTTCGCGCGCCGCGCTTGTGGGCGTCAATGCGCAGCGCGCCGAGGTCCGGTTTTATGGGTTCTTCAGGCATAGTTGGCTGAGGCGATCATATCTGCGATTTCCATTATGGTATATTTCGTGCCGCAATCGTTTGCGCAGAGGCATGGTTCGGCTGAATTTACTCCTGCGTAGACGCGTCTCCTTCGACCCCATCTCGGGCAGGCTAATCACGTTTTCCGAATCCAGGTCTTTTGGAGAATTCGGCGGGTACGACGCGGAGACCCTTGTTTTCAGCGGTTTAGATCTCATGAAGCCAGGGCTTTCCGTGCCGCATCGCGCAGCTCATTGCAAACACCCGATACTCCAGGACCGTCGGAACGGGTATCCGGGGCGGAAGCCCCTTGAAACGCCGGTTTGCCAGGGGCCCTTGCCCCCTCATAGGAATCCCGTGCCAATTAGTAACGATATAGTCGACTGGTGTTTACGAACTTGTTCGCGTCACTTGGACGAAAAACCAGCTACCGAGAGAAGTGAATTCCAAAGCTGAGCGCGGGTGGGAAACCAATTGGACGCGTATGCGACTATTCGTCCAAGTTGATGACCGCGCAGCGAAGCGCGCTCAATGGTATTCCTGGACTCTGCGGCGTTCCCCGGAACCGATTCTGAAAGATGACACCGAAGCGTTTGCTCCTCATAACTTCCGGATGCGCGGCCACCCAACCCGAACACAGACTATGAGGGCTGCGAACGCCCGGGACAACATTTGACCCGAGTCGGTTCACGATCTGGTTCTTAAGCCCGATCGTGAATTCTGCATATATTTTCCGGCTTGGGTCATGGGGAATGTGGATTTCGATTGGGAATGTTGACATTCCTGCGCATGCGTAATTGAGGCGAGCCATAAACTCATCCTCGGATATCGCGTAACAGGTCCATTCGCGCAAATTCTCGACTGTCGATACCAACGCCAGAGTAGCGAACAGGCCTTGGTCGAGGACCGGCTCCAATGTGTCTTCCAAGAGGTTCATCTGTTTATGTTCTTCCAGTACCGGGTGACCACTCTCGGATTGGTATTTCCGCACGATGATGAAGCAGGCATGCGTTTAGCCTTTTGGTAGCGACGGGATTTAACCTCATCTTCTATTTCATTTCGGTTTGGGTCTTTTGCGGAGTATCTAGACGGATTCTTGGCAGGTTCTGCCGGTAGCACTTCGGACGAATGCGCCCGAATCACCGCCTGGCGTGACCTGTTCAGTCGTTCGACCACGATTCTTGGGGAATGAGATTATTCTTGACGACTGGGGAACTGGCGCTAGAAAATGGCGTGCCGCGTCTTCGATGCTTTTTGCGTGTCGTCGAAAACTCAACCATACGTATAGGGAGATTGCACAGCCATGAAATCGTACCTGCAAGTCTCGGCGTCCCGCCGCGAATTCATTAAGAACACAGGAAAATTAGCCGCGGTGTCGGCTTTGGCCAACGTGGCCATTCCCGCTGTCCACGCCGCTGGCAGCGACCTGATCCAAGTTGCCCTGATCGGCTGTGGCGGGCGCGGCGGCGGCGCCGCAGCCAACGCACTTTCCGTCAAGCGCGGCCCCGTCAAGCTGGTGGCCATGGCCGACATCTTCCCGGATCGCCTCCAGAAGGACCTGACCAAGCTGCAGACGCAGTTTGCCAGCCAGGTGGACGTGCCGCCGGAACGCCAGTTTATCGGCTTCGACGCTTATCGGAAAGCGATGGATTGTTTGAAGCCGGGCGACATCGTCATTTTCGCTACGCCGCCGGCGTTTCGCTGGGTGCATTTCGGTTACGCCATCCAGAAGGGTCTGAATGTCTTTATGGAGAAGCCGCTTACGGCTGACGGGCCCACCAGTAAACGCATGTTCAGCCTGGGGCAACAGGCCCAAGCTAAAAACCTGAAGATCGGCGTGGGGTTGATGTCGCGTCACAACCGGGCGATGCAGGAACTGGCCAAGCGCGTCCACGATGGCGAGATAGGCGAGATCATTCTGCAACGCGGTTACCGGATGCACGGGCTGGGCGGGTATTTCAACTCGCTTCCGAAACCGGCCGGTATCACCGACCTCCTTTACCAGGTGCAGCGCTTCCACAGCTTTATCTGGGCCAGCGGCGGCTGCTTCAACGACTTCTATATTCACTTGATCGATCAGTTGGGGTGGATGAAGAACGAGTGGCCCGTGAAGGCGCAGGCGCTGGGCGGCCGGCAGTACCGCTCAAGTCCTGAAGGGATCCTGTATGTGGATCAGAATTTCGACACATACTCGGTGGAATACACGTATTCCGATGGCACCAAGTTCTTCTTTGACGGGCGTACCATCCCCGGATGCGAGCCGATCTATTCCAGTTACCTTCATGGCACAAAAGGGTCGGGAATCGCTTCGAAGGCAGGCGATTGCGGGCAGCCGTCAAGCCTGTATGCAAGCCAGGACCTGACCGCCAAGATGTTTTGGGAATCCAAGGTGAAGCCGGAGGAGAAGGACCCTTATCAAAACGAATGGAATGATCTGGTGGACGCCATTCGAGACGACAAGCCCTACAACGAGGTGCAACGCGGGGTAGAAGCCAGCCTGGTTTCGAGCATGGGCCGCATGGCCGCCAACACCGGCCGCGAAGTGACGTTTGATCAGATGCTCAACTGCGACTTCGAAATGTCGCCGAACACCGACAAGTTCACCATGGATTCCCCAGCGCCACTGGTTGCTGATGCCGAGGGCCGATATCCTGTGCCGCAACCGGGGATCGTGACCTCACGCGAATATCGAGCTTAGACTTGTCGCTTTGGGGTCTCGCTACCGGCAGCGGCGCTTGGCAGACCCAGCTTGCGATTCCGGTTTCCGGCTTGACGCGCCGTGGTTCGCCTGAGAGTTTACTTTGCCCGAAATGGCGGGATGGAGAGGTGAGCGGCGCAACCCTGGGAGGCGACGGTAAAGACCGCGAGTGGCCGAATTCCGGAAAGGCCGGGATTCCTCCTGAGCCTTTCCTAATCGGCCGTATCGCCGATCGATCCGGCTTTCAGCCGTAACCGAAGCCACCGCCTATTAGTCGGTGGAGAATTCACTGGGCCGCTTCGATCCTAAGAAGACGGACGCCGTGGGCGGGGACGCTCTCGTTGTATTGCGCTCCGTTCCTGGCCACGGTCTCATGCGTCCACAGGTCGCGGACGGCAAGCCTCTTTTCGGAGTAACCGGCCGGCAGGCTGCTCCAAGGCAGGGCTGCGGGCATGGCTGTAGCGCCGCGGTTGAAGACGCCGACGATGAGCGATCCGTCCGCCAAAATGCGGGTCAGGGTCTCCATCTGGCCGTTCACGGAAAGCGTTTGGACTGCCTTCGCGGCAGGGTCCTGGTCGATGGCGATGACCTCCTTGTTCATCAGGATGGATTTGGTCTCATCCGACATCGAGCGCAGGTCGTTGCCTGCGATGAGGGGGGCCGCGAGCATCGACCAGAGGCTCATGTGGGTGCGGTACTCGTCGGCGTTCATGCCGCCATTGCCGATCTCAAGCATGTCCGGATCGTTCCAGTGGCCAGGGCGGGTATAGGAGGAGATGGCAATCTGGCTGAAGCCGATCTTGTCCATTGAATCCCATGTGTCGCGGATGTCGCCGGTGGTGCGCCACAGATTGCCCCCCACTTTGGTGCCCCAGGTCCAGACGTCGGTCAAACCATACTGGCAGAGGCTGTAGACCATGGGGCGGCCGGAATGTTCGAGCGCTTCTCCCATCTTCTGGTAGAGACCCTGCTGGTTGGGCTCGGTGATCTCATAGATGGCGCGAGCGCTGCAAAGGTCGTACTTCAGGTAGTCGATGCCCCAAGCGGCGAAGGTCTTGGCGTCCTGCTCCTCGTGACCGAAACTGGCGGTATATCCAGCGCAGGTGAGCGGGCCGGGCGAGGAATAGATGCCGATCTTGAGACCCTTGGAGTGGACGTAGTCGGCGAGGGCCTTCATGTCGGGGAACTTCTTGTTGGTCTGGATGTTTCCCTGGGCGTCGCGGCCGGCCTCCCAGGTGTCGTCGATGTTGATGTAGACATAGCCAACATTGTTCATGCCGCTCGAGACCATCGCATCGGCCATGGCGCGGACGTCGGCATCGGTGATCCTGCCGGCGAACTTGTTCCAACTGTTCCAGCCCATGGGCGGCGTTCTGACCAGACCATTGTCGGGAAGATCGTGCAACGGCGGCAGGGGAAGCGGGGGTGGGGGCGCGGCTGCCTCTTTGGTCGAACGGACCGCGGTGCCGGTGACGACCTGGCCTTCGTAGCGGTGCCATTCGAGCCTGAGCTTGCCTTCGCTGTAGGTTCCTTCGTAGACCATGGGAGCGGCGGTGGACCCGGTGCCGATCGGCGACCCGGCGATGGAGGACGGAGGAACGGTGGCGAAGTGCAGGTGGCCCGCCGTGTAGGTGCCGTTCAGCGGAATGCCGCCGGGGTTTCGTCCGAAGAGCTTGCCGGTGAGAGTCTCTCCGCTGAGGCTTAACTGAAAGTAGGTGTGACGGACGTTTCCGTCGGGGCTTGGCTGCTGCAGGTCCCAATAACCGTTCAGATCGGTCTGGGCAAAGGAGGGCCCGGCGAGCAGAAGGGCCACGAACAGGAGGCGGACTGGCATGACGAGGGAATGTTGGTTTGCTTTTCGGGTCATGGGGTCTTCAACCCTTTCATTTGGTCATGGGATTGATGTTAGCGCCGAGAGGCTGTCGATCATTCCATTAAATGTCACGGCCTTATTGCGCTAATGGCGTATCTTCTCATGAATACGACCTGCCCGGTTGCCCCAGAAACGCGACGATGCCGACGAGACAATGCAAACTTCGTTTGAAGCTGGAAAAGGCCAAGATCGTCAACTCACAAAGGCCATGAGCAAGATGATCCCAGCCCGCTCGCTCAGCGTCCAGGAATGAGTGACCTTCGATTGCTTCTCCATCGCCACAACCAGACGTAACTCCATTCTGGGCCCCTGGGGTGTTTGCCGGGACCGATCCTGCTAGACCGCGTGCCTCTTCCTGCCAATTAGGCCCGCAGCCCCCCGGTCCCCAAGTGCCCCAAGTGCGAGGGACATGGGCCACCGGGACACGATTTCAGCGGCGGTTCTGGGCGAGAGCGGCCGCATGATTCAGCAGTCCATTCTGGCTACGCGGGCCGCAGCGATTCTAGAATTCATTGCCGAGGTACGCGGCACCGTGCATGTCACCTTCGAAGAGGGAACGCATTCGGCCTAGCTTTACGGCTTGTTGGTGCGCCGGGTGGAGAAGCTTGTGGTGTGCAACCCGCGCAAGAACGCGCTGATGAAGTCGGGCAACAAGAGCGACGCGATCGATGCGCGCAAGCTGGCCGAGTTATTGCGCGCCGGGATGTTGTCGGCGGTTTATCACGGCGAGAAGAGCCCGCTGGAGGTACAGCATCTGGCGCGGAGCTACGCCCAGCTGACCGAAGATACGACGCGGGTGATGGGTCGCTTGAAGGCCGTGTTTCGCGGCCAGGCGGTGGCCTGTACAGGGAAGAAGTTATACGGCCACAGGCATCGCCACGAGTATCTGGCCCAACTCGGCGCGGGCGCTTTGACGCGCCGCGCCGAGTGTCTCTACCAGGAGTTGGAAGCCTTGCAGCAGTTGCGCCGCCAGGCCCGCCACGACCTGATTGCGGAGTGCCGCAAATATCCGGAGACGAAGCTGCTCTGTTCGGTTCCATTCTTGGGGCCTTTGCGCGCGGCGGTGCTGATTGGCCGTGTGCAGACGCCGCATCGGTTCCGCACCAACCGCCAGTTCTGGGCCTATTGCGGGCTGGCGCTGGAGATGCGCGACAGCGGCGAATACCGCATGGTTGACGGGCAGGTGGAGCGCAGAAAGAGGCCGGCGCAGATTCGCGGCCTGAATTGGAACCACAACCATGAGTTGAAGAACCTGTTCAAGGCCGCCGCCACCTCGGCCAGCATTTGCAACGGCTTGTTTCGGGAGTTTTACCTGGGGCTGCTGAGGAAAAACATGCAGCCGGAGATGGCGCGACTGACGCTGGCGCGCAAGATCGCCGCCATCGCGCTGAAGATCTGGAAGAAAGGAGAAGCGTTCGACGCGGAACATTTGAAGCTACAAGCAGCTTGAGCGCATGGTTGTCTTTTGGAGAGCGGAGTGATCGCGAAATCCTTCGGCAACTGAGCGCTCGGGTTCGAGGGTGAGTATCTTTGGCGGGTTTAGGCACTCAGTCTCAAGGGCCACCGTATGCCCCCTCGGACAACCCAAAAAAGCCATAGGCCACGAGTCTCAGATAGAACCATGGTTGGCACCTGCCAACCCGCTGCTTGCAAGCGCAAAAGAAACCGTGAGGAAGAACGCGAAAAGAGAATGACTCTGCATACCTCCCACAAGGGTAAGAGCGCAAACCGCGCCCCGGCAAAGTGTATCGCTGCTGCCAACAGGGGCTGGATGTCAGAAAAATATCTTCCCTCGGCGGATCAGGTGAAGTGTTTTCTCTTGACATCCCCTTTTATAGAACCCGCCACTCGCCGCAGAATTATGCTTACGGAGCTTTAGGCGGTTCGATCTTGCGGACATGTTGCAATGCCGGCAAGCCTGAGTGCTTGTCTCTAATAGAGACAGGCGCATTTGATATGAAGTGCTCAGCAATGCGCTGAGAAGCAAGATTATCGGTCCCGACAACTGCTTTGATGTAAAGCGCCCCGTATCGCCCTGGTCCGTTTTGCAATTCTGCTATTGCGGCACTGACAACATCCTTTGCCCGTCCTTGGCTTCGGATGGGTTGCGGGACAGCGTAGCCGATGGCAAAGCACGGGACACCTTCCGGCATTCGCTGGGGACGAATCTGAGGTTTTTGGGAGTCGATATTAAGGTTGCTCAGGAACTTCTCCGCCACGCCAACGCGAAAATAACGCTTGACCTGTACACACGAGCAATCTCTTCTCAGAAGCGGGAAGCGAACGCGATGGTCGTTGAAATGATGCTCCCCGCTGGTAGCAACGTGGAAGAACCCCAGCACCATCAGGAAAGGAGAAAGAAAAGGCCAAACCTCTAAGTGATTGATTTTATTTAAGTTATGGTAGGCACGACTGGATTCGAACCAGCGACCTCTTCCGTGTCAAAGCAGAAACACTTATTGCTTTCAATGACTTACATGAATTGTAAGGATTTATAAGAGCATCGTAAGTTGTTGAAGAATATAGAGCGCGGGTCGCGCTTCGGGTTGAACCTCGGGTTGGCCTTCCATCATATCGTGCATAGAATGGTGGCGCGAATATCGCTGCCCCGGAAATTGCCTGGGCCTCTCCCTGAAGCAAATAGGTATCTCCAAACAGTATGGTAGACCGCCTTCGCCTCTCGTGCAAAAAAGGACCCGCGGCATTTGAACGACGATCAGTAGGATTGCTAGATGGTTCGAGACGCCAGGACGCCTGGATGGCGTAAGTTTTTCCACCTGCACGCCATTGGAGAGCAGCTGGGAGATTCAGTTCAGGTATGCAAAGGCTTCAGGATCGGCGAGAATGAACTTCGGAAACTATGCCACACCAAAAGCTCACTCTCAGCCGGCTGACGACCCTCTTGTGGGATGCCTGCGACGACCTGCGCGGCAACATGGATGCCAGCGAGTACAAAGAATTCATCTTCGGCATGCTTTTCCTGAAGCGTGCCAGCGACCTGTTCGACCAGCGTCGCGCCGCCCTGGAAGCCGAGTACCGCGCTCAGGGGATGCCTGAGGCGGCAATCGCCATACAAATCACCAACGCGGACAAGTATCAGTCTCCCTACTTCTATGTGCCACCGGAGGCGCACTGGTCGAAGATCAGGCATTTCAAAATGAATGTCGGCTCGGCTCTCAACAAGGCCCTGGAATCGATCGAGGAAGCGAACATCGACGTTCTCCAGGATGTCCTGTCTGGCATCAACTTCAACCGCAAGATTGGGCAGCGGACCCTGGATGACGACACCCTGGTCAACTTCATCCAGAACTTCGAAAAGATCCCCCTGCGGGATCAGGATTTCGAGTTTCCTGACCTGCTCGGCGCGGCTTACGAATACCTCATCAAGCAGTTTGCAGATTCGGCCGGCAAGAAGGCCGGCGAGTTCTACACACCATCGGAAGTCGTCCGGATCTGCGTCGAGATTGTGGACCCCAAGCCGGGAATGACGGTGTATGACCCGACGGTTGGCTCCGGCGGCATGCTCATCCAGTCCCGCGATTACATCAGCCAGTGCGGTGGAGACCCGAAGAACCTCGCCCTTTACGGCCAGGAGAAAATCGGGACGACCTGGTCGATTTGCAAAATGAACATGCTCCTCCATGGCATCGGCCACGCCGATATCCGCCAGGAGGACACGATCCGCAAGCCCCAGCACAAAGACGAAAACAACGAATTGAAGAGCTACGATCGCGTGCTTGCGAATCCTCCATTCAGCCAGAACTACATCAAGAAGGAGATCGAATTCCCTGGCCGCTTCCATGTCTTCATGCCAGAAAAGGGAAAGAAGGCCGACCTGATGTTCGTGCAACACATGCTGGCCACTCTGAAGGGCGACGGCAAAATGGCGACCATCATGCCGCATGGAGTTCTTTTCCGTGGCGGGGAGGAAGCGGCGGCCCGGAAATACTTCCTTGAGCGCGGGTATCTCGAAGCCATCATCGGTCTCCCGGCAAACCTGTTTTACGGCACAGGAATCCCTGCCTGCATTCTGGTGATGAACAAAAACGGTGCGGCCGCCCGCAAGCATGTCCTGCTCATCAATGCGGATCGTGAGTTTCGAGACGGCAAGGCGCAGAACTTCCTCCGGCCGGAGGACATCGACAAGATCGTTCACACGTACCGTTCCATGCAGGACGTACCCGGTTATGCCAAGCGGGTTTCCAAGGACGACATCATTGCCGAGGAATACAACCTCAATATCCGGCGCTACGTGGACAACGCCCCGCCGCCGGAGCCACACGATGTCCGTGCGCACATCCACGGCGGCGTTCCAACCGCCGAAATTGACGCCCTTGGCCACTACTGGTCGAATTACACCGGTCTCCGCGCGAAATGCTTCCAGACGCGGGCGACCGACACCAAGTACGCTGACTTCACGCCTGAGCTGGCGGACAAGCGGCAAGTTGCCGAAATCGTTGGACGCGACATCAGCGTTCTGCGGCGTCATGCCGAGTTTCTGGCAGAAGTGGAAGCCTGGTGGCGGCAGAATGTTAGCCGCGTCGAAAAGCTTGCGCCGGCTGACAGTGGTCATGGCAACGTGTACGCACTGCGCAGGGAACTCCTGGCCAGCATTTCCGAAGCCCTAAAGAACCAGTCGCTGCTAAATGCTCACCAGGTGCGCGGCGCCTTTGCCAATTACGTGGATGATCTGAAGGCGGATCTGAAGTCCATCGCCGCCAGCGGCTGGGGACCGGAGCTGATACCGGACGACGAAATTGTGGCGAGCCAGTTTCCTGAAGTGCTAGAACAGCTTGAAAAGGACCGTGCACGGCTCGCAGAACTTCAGTCTTTGTTTGCGGCGGCCAAGGAAGAAGATTACGACGACAGCGAAGAAACCGGCGTGCTGCAGGAAGACCAAGCCAAATCTCTGCGGGACGAAAAGAAGAAGCTCGACGACGCATGGAAGCAGAGCATCAAGGATTTGAAGGGGCGTATCGAGGATCTGTTTGTGCAGCTGCGACCGACAGGCTATCTTGCCGTCGGCGCAGCGAAGAGCTACTACACGGAAGGTCTCAGCCCACGGAGTCCCGATTTCAATCAAATCGACAGAATCTGTGCAGCCGCTTCATCAGCTGGTGGATTTGACGAGACGGTCCGCCAGATCGAAGACCTGGCCCGTCTGGGGACTGAAGCGCTCAGTCAGGCCAACGACATCGAGACCCGTCTGGCTGCTCATAAAGCGATGGAACAGGAAGTAAAGGACGTCAAAGCGCGAATCAAGGCAACAGAGAACCGAAAGAATGAACTGGTGGAAGCAGCGCGCTCGAACATCAGCAAGGAAGCAGCCAAGAAGGAAATCCTTGCTCGGCTGCATCGGTTGGTGCTCGATGCGTATCGCCAATATCTTCGAGCTGATCAGCGTGCATGCGTGGCCGCGATCGAGAATTTGTGGGAGAAGTACGCTGTGACAGCCATTCAAATTGAAACGGCTCGCACTTCGGCAGCGGCCACGCTAAATGAGTTCTTAGGGGAACTGGGGTATGTCTAAAGAGCTTCGAGAACTCGCTAATGTGTACTACGGTCAGTCGCCGGCGGCAGTCATTGACCAAGATGGCGTGATTCCGATTCTCGGAACTGGGGGCGTTTATGGGACAGCCAACAAGTCCCTCTATGACGGGCCGGCGATTGTTGTTCCCCGTAAGGGGTCTCTTGGTAATCCACAGCTCGTGGAGCAGCCTTTTTGGCCTGTAGACACGACGTACGCTGTGATTCCAAAGACCGGAGTCGATACTGCATGGCTGTTCTACAATCTCGATCTGTTCGATCTTACACGGCTCAACGAGGCGACCGGAGTTCCAAGCATCAATCGCGATTGGCTATATAGGATTACGTTCCATGATCCTGGTCCGACGCCGCAAAGAGAGATAGGGACCATTCTCCGCTCAATCGATCATTCGATCAGTTGTGCCGCTGCGCTCATCAATAAATATCAACGGATCAAATTCGGTCTGATGCATGATCTCTTCAATCGAGGGCTGGACCAGAACGGCCGGCTTCGCATGTCTCGTGAAGATGCCCCTTACCAATATAGGGAGACTTCGATTGGCTGGATCCCTGGCGATTGGAGTCCATTTCCACTCGGCTCGCTTGCGGAGTCTCTCGTTGACGGGCCATTCGGATCGAACCTGAAAACAGAACACTACGTCGAAGACGGAGGGGTTCGAGTGGTTAGGCTTCAGAATGTCCAGGCCGGATTCTATAACGACTCTGACAAGGCGTTCGTTTCAGAGCGACACGCTCGCTTCCTCTCGAAGAATTCCGTCGTCTCCGGTGACGTCCTAATCGCGGCGCTTGGAGATGAGAACTATCCAGTTGGCCGTGCCTGCTTATATCCAACGAATTTGCCGCCCGCGATCAACAAGGCAGATTGCTTCCGTCTTCGAAGCCTTCCGAGCAAAGCACTCAATAGCTTCATAATGAATTACCTCAATACTCCTGCTGCACGGTCCCAAATAGACCGCTACAAACAAGGTGTAACTCGGCAACGGGTGAATACAACCAATTTGAAGAAAGTGATCGTTCCATTGCCACCGCCCGATGAGCAAAAGAGGATCGCAGACCGTATCGCTTTAGCGGAAGCGAGCTTGCATACTCTGACGGAATTCCGCGAAAAGCTGCTCATGCTGAAACGTGGACTCATGAATGATCTGCTCAACGGAACAATACCTGTGGTTGTGGAAGAACGAATCGAAGCGCAGGCAAATGTCTGAATACCTCCATGTCGAAAAGCCGTTCCTCAACCAGCTTGAGTCGCTGGGATGGGAAGTCGTGGATCAGGGCTGCGGCATCGTGCCAAGCGATCCCGCCCGCAGTCTGCGCCTGAATTTCCGGGAATGGATTTTGCCGGATGTTTTCCGAGACGCAGTGGGAGCCATCAACTGCACTGAAGACGGGAGGCCCTGGCTGGCTGACAGCCAATTGGATGATCTGCGCGATCAAATCCTGCGTCAACCTGGTCGAACGCTGCTGGAAGCCAACGAATTCGTTCAGGCGCTTCTCTTTAAAGCTCAAGTGGACCGCAACGAACTGACCGGCGAATCCGATCCCGTGGTCCAACTGATCGACTTCGCGCATCCTGAGCGCAACCGCTTCACTGCCATCAATCAGTTTCGCGTCAACACCCCGGGGGCGGTGAAGCAGTGCATTATTCCGGATATTGTTCTCTTCGTAAACGGCATTCCCTTGGCGGTCGTCGAGTGCAAGATCGGCGGGCCAACCTGCGCCAATCCCATGCACGATGCTTTCGTGCAACTCCAGCGGTATCGAAACGACCGGATCGACACTGCCGCCGCCGGCCTGCGTGAAGGCGAGCCGCGGCTGTTCCACCCCACTCTCTTGTTAATTCGCACCTGTGGGGAGCGAGCCGACTATGGCACGATCACCGCCAGCGAGGAGCATTACCACAGTTGGAGAGACATCTGGCCCGAACAGCTGCGCCAATACACGCCGCCGCTGGGTGTCGAGCGCGAGCAGGAGACTCTGATACAGGGCATGCTCTCCAAGGAGAACCTGCTCATCATCCTGCGCTCATGTTCGGTTTTCCAGGACACCGACTCCGGCAAGAGAATTAAAGCAGTCTGCCGCTATCAGCAGTTCCGCGCGGCCATGAAGATCGTGGATCGGATCCGCCATGGTATGTCGCGTGAAGAACGAAGCGGAGTAATCTGGCATACCCAGGGATCGGGCAAGTCCCTCACGATGGTCTTTGTTGCCCGCATGATGCGTTCTTCTCCCGATCTAAACGACTTCAAGATTGTGCTGGTCAACGACCGGGTTGACTTGGAAGAGCAACTTGCGAAAACTGCCAAGTTGATCGGCGGGCGCGTCAATGTGATTGAGAGCATCGACGAGGTGCGGCAACAGCTTTCCACTGAGGCGTCGGACCTGAACATGGTGATGGTCCACAAGTTTCAGGAGCGGCGCGTCGAACTCCCGGAGATGCTCGCCCAGGCACTCGGCATCAAAGAGCCGCCTCCTGCAGCGTCAACGTTTGGTGTGGTGAACCCCTCATCACGCATTCTGCTGATGGTCGACGAAGCACATCGGACCCAAAAAGGAAACGAAAGCGGTACAGGCCTTGCGGACAATCTGTTTGAGGCCTTCCCCAATGCGGCCAGGATCGCCTTTACCGGAACACCGCTGATCACGGACCGGCACGGAGAGAAGCGAACGGTGAAGCGCTTCGGCGAGTACATCGACAAATATCGGCTCTTGGACGCCGTAGCCGATGGCACCACGTTGCAGATTTTGTATGAGGGCAAGACGGCGGATACGGCGCTGAATGAGAAGCATGCCTTCGATACGAAGTTCGAAGATCTCTTCAGTGACCGTACCGACGAGGAATTGCTTGCAATCAAGAAGAAATATGGCGCCACGGGAGACATTCTGGAGGCGGAGAAACGCATCGAGGCCATCGCCCGGGATATGGTTGACCACTACGTCGACAACATTCTGCCAAACGGATTCAAGGCCCAGGTGGTGTGCCACTCCAAACTCGCGGCGGTAAGGTACCGAACCGCAATCGAAGGGGCAATTGCTGGCCGTCTCGAAAGAGAACGGCTGAAGCAGCAACTAGACAAAGAATTGATTGCGCAGATCGAATTCCTGAAGGCTGTGGTCGTCATCTCCAGCGACGGCACCAATGAACCGGCATACGTGACCACAGCCAGGAGGGAAGCCCGTGAGTTGAATGCTGTGGAGAATTTCTGCAGACCATTCAACCGCAGCGATCCCGACAAGGTTTACACAGGCATCGGCTTCCTGGTGGTTTGCGACATGCTGCTGACCGGCTTCGACGCACCAGTCGAACAGGTCATGTACATCGACAAGAAGATCAAGGAGCATACGCTGCTGCAGGCGATCGCCCGCGTGAATCGGGTCGCCACGGGGAAGAAGCGCGGATTTGTTGTGGATTACATCGGGCTTGCGCATCACCTGACCGAGGCGCTGTCACTGTATGCAAAGGCCGGAGAAGAAGAGGAGCTTCTCAACGGCCTGAAAAGCATCCTTTCGGAATTGCCGGTGCTGGAGCAACGATATGAGAGGTTGATTCAGCACTTCGAAGCTGCCGGAGTCTCGCGCATCAGGGAATTTGCGCAAGGCGCGTTGCCGGATGTCGTCAGCGAAGTGGGCGTTGTGCATCAGGCCGTTAAGGCTCTGAAGGATATCAAGCTGCGGGCGGACTTTGAGGTTTACCTGAAGAAGTTCCTGGCAAGCCTGGACATCGTGCTCCCAAATATCGCGGCCGATGCGTACCGCGTGCCAGCCAGACGTTTTGGGTACTTGCTGCGCATGACCAAAGAGCGGTACAAAGACGAGACGCTGGAGTTGGGTGATGCCGGCGAGAAGGTCAAACGCCTCATCAATGAACATCTGATCAGCCTTGGGATCAATCCGAAGGTGCCCCCTGTCGAGCTTCTCGCAGATGACTTCATCGAGCAATTGAATCGCCACGCTGCTGGCAACATGGAGGCGAAGGCGAGCGAGATGGAACACGGCATCAGGAAGCACTGCACGATCCATTTCGATGAGGACCCTGCATTTTATCAATCACTATCGCAGAAGCTGGAGCACTTGATTCAACAGCATCGCGAAGACTGGGATGCTCTAACCCGCGAGCTCACCCACTTGCGGAACGATGCGATGGCAGGGAGAAAAACGACAGCCGAGGGACTCACCCGCGAGGAGACGACGTTCTTCGAGCATCTTGCGAATCTGACGTTCGGCACTGCAGCCGTTCCCCCAGGTCACCTGGATGCCATGAAAAAGCTTGCATCGGAGTTGGTTCAGATTCTGCAGGGAAGCATTGGAATCGTAGACTTCTGGAGCAACCCGGCGGAGCAGGCGAGGTTACGTGGGGAGCTTGCCGATGCCCTGCTGATGGCAGACATTCCAGAGGTCACTGCAAGCTTCAATCGGTTGGCTGTTGAGATTCTGAAGCTTGCAAAGCATCGCCACGAGCAACTGGTTTAGGGGATTCGAGCATGAAGCAATGTCGCACGGCAGACATAGATTATTTTGTAGTCCGAAGTAAGAGCCGCAGAACGGCGGACATTGTGGTCGAGCGCGATGGTCAGATTTTCGTGCGCCTGCCGGAGCGTTTACCTGATCATGCTGTTGAGCAGATCATTGAACAGAAACGAGTCTGGATATACAAGAGTCTGGCCGAATGGCGGGATCTGAACTCAGCACGTGTTCTGAGGGAATTCCGAAGCGGAGAAGGCTTCCTGTACCTTGGTTCTTCCTACCGCCTAAGCCTGGTGCCAGATCAGGAGGAGCCGATCGTGCTCAAGGATGGCAGATTCCGTCTAAGGCGCAAGCTGGCTGAAAAGGGAGTGGCCACAGCCAGGCAAGCATTCCGGGACTTTTATACGGAAAAGGGCAGCGAGCGCCTCGTGCGCCGTGCAGCGTACTTTGCGGATAAGGTCGGAGTGCAGGTGAAGCAAGTGGAAGTGAAGGAGTTGGGCTTTCGATGGGGATCGTGCAGTTTTGATGGATCGGTTCGATTTCATTGGAAGACCATGATGGCTCCGCCAAAGATTATTGACTATATAGTTGTGCACGAGCTCTGCCACCTTCATCGGCGGGAACACGACGCAGCGTTTTGGAACGAGGTCGACAAGGTTATGCCTGACTTCGCTGAGCGGAAAACATGGCTGCGAGAGAACGGTGCTGGTCTCGACCTTTGAAGGTTACCAGCCACCCTTATAGCCGTTCACTAAGTCGGAAAAACCTGATCGACCAGCCGGGCCGCAGCTCAGCTCACGGATTCATGCCGGCGATTCTTCCGCGTGACCCGTGAATGTCTGTGGAACCCGCTTCTTGATTTCCCTGAGGAACCACGATCCCCGTTTCGTAAGGAACTGCTCGTAGTCGTCGTCCGTGATACCGAAAGCATCGAGACCTCCGATGAGGTGCGTTTTCATTGTGCTTTCAAGCTCGTCGTTCCTTTTTGCAAAGACCTTCATGTAGACGCTCGGCGCCTTTGCCCGAATCTCCTTCTTGTTGAGAGAGTCATCGACAATTGCAATGTTTACGATTGAATTCGCCTTCCAGTATTCCACCCCCTTTTTCTCAAGGTAGGCCTTGGGGAAGAAGTGATGATAGTTCTTGCTATTGCTTTGCTTTAACCAGGAGTTGTCCAGATTGACAATGGCGTTCGTGCCAAAAGACTTTGGCTGATGGTACGCAAGGATGCATAACAGAGTCTTGCAGAACGCATCACTGGTCCCGAACCTGTGATACCTCAACTGATCCAGGGTCAGGTCCACCGTATCCTCCTGAAGATACGAGGGAACCTTCCCCGCAAGAATATCGTCAACCCTCGATAGGTCCTTCGCGATCTTGGATTCAACCGCGGAGGAATATCTGTTCGTGAGGCCGCTCCAATAAAAGAGCTCCTTTAGCGCCTTACGCTGATCGACAGACACCTTCTTGCCCTTGTGCTTAACAAAGAAATAAGTCAGAGGGACAAGCTGGGCAGGATAAGGGATTAGGCCAGAAACAGGAATTCTTAGGTCAGACCGAATGAAATCTACAGCCTCATAGAGGGCGGATATCACAATCGGCCAGGCCGATATGAACTCCTTCCGGGCAATCTTCAGAATATCCGCGCCTTTCACCTGCTTCCTCAGATATGCAGCAATGCACTGCAGTATCGTTATGGCGGGAATGGTCTCGAAGCCTGCGCTATTGAGATTCTTTTCTTCAGCGTCCGGCCCCACGAGCTCCCCATAGGCTTTTGCGAGATCAAAGTCAGCTGCTTGGTCGAAAGTCTTGGCGACCATTATCTCGAAAAGACTAAGCTCCTGACCGCCGGTATTGATCCGAGTGAAAACCTCGCAGGCAATGTCAATTGGGTAGTTATCAATACTTATGACAGAGAAGTTATACCCCTGAAGCCTAGAGCGATAAACGTCGATCTTCTTGAGTTCTTCCGCCGAGTAGTTCGAAGCAAGATGGTGCAGCGATTGGTTGAGAAGATCAAACACCGATATACACCTATGGTCGGGATCAACTTGGACGCTCACTACGACGTCTTCTTGGTCCGGTTCCAAATCAAGATTGATGCATATTTGCTTGTAATCAAGCTCCTCGTCGTCCTTCGTCGCTATGATTCCCTTTCGGATTGCATAGAGCGACGTAATGCGCTGCTGCCCGTCTAGGATATACGAAACTTGTTCTCCTTTCGGAGCCTTCTGGAGAGCTACGTTGCCAATATTCTTGACGTGCCGGAGTTCCTCGCTTGTTCTCCAAAGGATGAATGTCCCAATAGGAAAGCCTTTGATGATGCTGTCGACAAGGCTGGCGGTCTTGGTCTTGTCCCACACAAAATCGCGCTGAAATTGGGGTATCTTAATCGTTCCCTCGTCGATTGCATTGAAGAGGGTGGTATAGCTCTTGCTTTGATTCTCCGGCTGCTTCACCTTAGCGGGCCTCCTTGAGACACTCCGTCTCCAGCCGTTCCTGTCTGAGCAATGCGAAGGACCAAACGGGAGTGGGCATCTCCCCAACACTCGTTGCGGATCGCTGGCTGTAGCGGGTAGACTGCCCAGCATAGCACACACATCTGCAAAAGGCCTGGTTCTCGGGTTGGGCCGCTAAGCGTGCGGCTGCCTGGTAACGGATAGTGCCGCATTGACAGTACGTCCGCGCACTTCACCGCCAATATCGTTGCAAATCGTCTCGATTGTTGCTGTAACCCTCCACGGGAGGTAGACTTGCGGTCAGCAATCGTTGAGCTCCGCTGACGCAGAATTAACGGGGGAATTCGCCAGCATTCCGCCTCATTCTCTTGGAGCGTACAGCTCGTTCCCACTCCATCTGGTATGCAATTGTGACCGGTCAACATCGGACGAGCGGAGGGATTCTACCAATGATTTCTGCTACACAACTTTACGACTATGTGCAATGCCCTCACCGGGTGTTCCGAGACGTGTTTGGCGACCCAGCCGATAGAGACGAAACGTCTCCGTTTGTCGAGCTGCTTTGGGAGCAAGGCCTGACTCACGAGAACACGATCGCCGCAGGGCTAAACATCACGGCGAACATGAAACTGATCGACGTCGCCACGCGCGAAAAGGAAACCCGCGCAGCGATGGCTAGACGGGAGGCCCTCATTTACGGCGGTCGTCTGACTTCCGGCGATCTGATCGGAGAACCGGATCTCCTGGAACTCCGTGGCGGCGGCTATGTGCCCGGCGACATCAAATCCGGCTCTGGGTTCGAGGGCGATGAGAGCGATGGCAAATTCAAGCGGCACTACGCGTTTCAACTTGCTCACTATGTGCTTATCCTGGAGCAACTCGGACTTGGCGATTCAAAACGGACTCCCTGCATCGTTGATCGCTCTGGAAAGATTGTTCCTTACTCTCTCATGGATCCGCAAGGAGTCCGCAACACGGAGACTTGGTGGGACTGTTATCTGGGAGCCTTGGCTGAGATCCACGCAATTCTTGCACAAACACGCACATCAAGTCCGGCGCTCAGTGCATTGTGCAAACTTTGTCATTGGCATTCCTGTTGCAAGCATGAATTGGTAGAGGGAAACGATTTGACCCTTATTGCTGAGCTAGGACGGGCCAAGAGAGATGCGATCGTCGGCATCATACCGACGATTCAGGCCTTTGCGGCATCTGACCCGGACTCCTATGTGCAAAAGAAGAAGACCGTATTTCCTGGTATCGGTCCTGATAGTTTGCTGAAGTTTCACGCTCGTGCCCAACTGCTGAACACCCTTGGTGCGACAGCCTATCTAAAGGAGCCAGTATCCCTTCCAGTTACGCCGAGAGAAGTCTACTTTGACATCGAGGCCGACCCAATGCGTGGAGTCGTTTACCTTCATGGCTTCGTCGAGCGGCTATATGGCCGACCTGAGACGGCACACTTTGTTCCCTTTTTTGCCGACGGAATCGAGCCGGCACATGAAGAAGCTGCATTCCTGAAGGCTTGGAATTACCTGACAGCCTGTATGCCTGATTCAACCGTTTACTACTACTCCAAATATGAGCGGACTGAGTACAAGAAGCTAGCGGAGAAGTATCCAGCAGTTTGTTCCGTATTGGAGGTCGAAGCTCTCTTTGCGCGCCCCGAAATGATCGATCTCTATTTTGACGTGGTCAAGAAGGCTACGGAATGGCCGCTTTACGATCAATCCATCAAAACCTTGGCGCAACATCTTGGATTTCAATGGCGCGACACAAACCCATCAGGCGCTGCATCCATCGAGTGGTATAACCGATGGGTAGAAACCGGTGATCCAGCAATCAAACAGCGCATCCTTGACTATAACGAGGACGATTGCCTTGCGACTGGTGTAGTTGTGGATGGAGTCCGAAACCTGCCTATCAAGGCTTAGGAGGCATCTCTCGGCCTAGGTTCTTCCAATAATGCTAGAACTGATCATGAAAAACCTCCCAGTTGGCAATCATTCCGTCATGCTCGAAGTTCAAGTCTCCGGCCTGGTCCTGGATATCCATGAATGCTGACCGGCGGGCGGTGAGACGGTCATCAATGCGCTGCTGAACATAACTTTTGATCCATGGGTCATTGCCGGAGCGATTGAGCATGATCTGGTCACTGACGGTGACGAGTTCCTGCGCTTCAGTTTCGATCGCAAGGAGCGCGTCGAGCCGCTTGCAGTCTTTGCATTTCGCAGTACGATCCGGTGGGGTAGTGGCTTCCCAAAGCCGGACCGCTTCTTTCAGAGGTGCATCGAGCTGCTTGTAATCAATGTCAAAGGCGAGGGGGGAAGGCACAAAGGGCATCCAGAGGCGCTTGGAGCGGTAGTACTTGCCTGGATCAGCTACCACTTTTTCATGCTCGGCCCCCCAGTAAAGCAATCCCCCCCTTGAAACCTCGCCGAGCTTCAGCCCGAATTCGGCAATAAAGCTGTACCCCAGAATCTGAATTCTGTAGCAACCGAGCAGGGGGTCTTTTCCATCCTTGGGCCGAGCCGTCTTGAAATCGATCACAGCGATGGACCCGTCTGAAACTTGGAAAATGTCATCCGGCTCGCCATACAGGAGGACACCTGATTCAAGGCGGTGCTTGAACTTTCGCCAGTTACGAGGAAATTGGACCCGGCCCACAAGGTCGCAAAATGGCGCGAATTCTTCCGGAAGGCCATCGTTCTTCTCGATCAAATCGGCGACAACGGCCATCTGTGCCTGTTCCATCGATTTGAAGATCGCGCCGCCAAAATGATCAAAAGGCGGATGGAACTTCTGCTTCAGCAGATACCAGTAACACCTTGGGCAAAAGCTGTCGATTTCAACGAGTCCCAGTCTTTTGGGCGTGATTGCGAGGTCAGTATCCAATGTTGTGCTCCTCAAAAGGTTTAGTGATCAAGGTTTGACGTACCATGTGGGATCAGCCAAAGCTGCGGATAGGCCAGGCGCCGTTGAAGAAACAACTGCGCGATGGTGCCGTACGAGATCGGGCTCCACGCAAGCTGTCTAGTATAGGAAGCGCAACTGTGTTGCAACTCATCAAACTCATCCCATGAATAGATAGCTTGCAAGAACGGCGATTCGTGGGGCGCCTCTGCCCTCGCATTGTCCCAGTTCCCGCTGGCCGCCGCCAGAGCTTGGCTTTGCCGGCGGATTGCTGGTGCCTGTAGCTGCGGGGCTTGGTGCTGGCGCCGCTCGCTCTGGCACTGAGGCGGGTTTGCCATCTTCCGGCCCAGTTTCTGGTTCTGGTGACTGCGATGTCGGCTTTCTTGCCGTCAGAAAGCCATCCAGATCTTCAACTGAGATAAAGATTCTTCGGCCCTCCCGCCGCACGGGCAAAGGTCGTTTCAGGTGGACCCAGCGGTAAACCATCTTCGGGGGAACCCCCTGAAATGTGGCGACTTCTTTTACTGACATCCAACCATTTGTCGTGCCCGGCGGATTTTCCATGTAACCCCTTTGGATGGTCAAACGCGGAATCCCCGCGCTTGCATTCATCATGCTCTCCACCGGTTTTCTACCAAAGGCCCGCTCGAAGAAAACCTTGAAATGGAAAGGAGGTGATTTCCGTGAAGTTATTCATCATCAGTGTGCTCGGATGGCTTCTACCGCTACTTCTCTTCGCTCTCGCTGTCCGCATTTTGGAAAAGGAACTCCGTCCGGTTTTGTAACGCGCCCGAACGTTTCATTCAACCTCAACCCTGTCGTCAAAGGCGTCAAACCCGCAGCAAAAGAAAGGAACAAGAAATGATCAATTTAATCCCGCAGCAAGCTGAAGGCACATTGCACACCATTGCGAGGCAGACCCTGCCCGGGACGGCCGCCGATCAAAGCAGTAATACCGATTTTGCCGCGATCCGGAGGGAGTCGATGTCCGGGCTGTTCGGCGCTTGCATCAAGAGTTGCCGCGAGAAACGTGGGCGCTCAATCGAGGAAGCGGCCGCAGTGGTTGGAATGGAGGCAGCCGCATGGGCGGCTGTAGAGGCCGGCATTGTTCCGAATCCAGCATCCCTGCGCACCATTGCCGCTGGCATCGGAACAACGATCTATCAGATAGCGCCGCTGATTTTCATTTGTCAGGATGCCTGGCAGTAGCCGAGTCCGCCGCCATGCCGTTTGAGATGCTGGCGGCGGCTCGCCGTCGGCTAAACTTCCGACCGCCGTAGTGTCTGGCCTGGCGATCTCGAAGATTCCTTAATCAGAAGGGAATTTTGGCCAAGATATCTTCTTCCCAATCGCTTCTAGCCTCGGAACTACTCTCCTTCGAAGAACTTTGAGGGTATTCATAGTTGAGCCAGTTGATGGCCACTTCAGCGCGCTTCTTCGACCAAATCCCACCCCCAGCTTCCATCATGCTTTTTACGGTCCAAGTCGTTCCCCGCTTGTGCTTCGATTCAAACAGATCGAAACCATGCAGATACCTCACGTCTACGCGGCCCTTTCGGGGCGGACACGGGATTCTTGAATCCAAGTGATGGATATCCCATAACCGCTGCTGACCCAGCGAAGGTTGCTGATATTCGACGGTGTAGGGCTTCGGCGTGGGCACGTCGCGAAGATAATAGTTCGCTGCTAGCCGAAACTTCTTGATCAAGTATTGGATTTCTTTCGGGACTCGCCGAGACTTCGTCCTCCAGACTGTGCTATCCAGTGTCCTAAACATTTCTTCGTCGTGCGCATAGTACTCCTCGATGAGTCCGCCCTTCAAATGGAAGTACTCTTCGAGCTGGTGACGCTCGTTAGCGAGCATATCGCTCAACGCCAGACGGATATACTTCTGCTGCTCCGGATGAATGGATCGTCGTAGCAATCTTTCCGCCAGCGTTTTCGACGGCGGACGCCCGCCTAACTTTCCGTTGGCCCGTGAGGCCTGACTCTTGCGTTTAGTCTTTGCACTGCCGCCTTTTGAGCCAACCTGCCTAGCGTTCAACTTATTGAACATAAATGAATTGTATTCTACTTGGGTTCATTCCTCTGATTTGAAGAACCCAACCATCTTCTCGCTGCTTGGGTTATTGCATGTCTTTTTGACAAACTAAGCAAACCTGCATAAACCGCTGTCACAGGTCCAGGGGTGGGATCACTGAAGGTTCTGACCGCACGGTGGCCCTACGTCCAGACAGGACCACACCCTCAATTCCGCTCTGCGAATTCGACTCTTACGCTCGACCTGTTCGAGCCTTTGGTACATTCCGCTCCTTCTCCATGATGGTCACAGCGAACAAAGGAAGGCCCCGCGCAAGCCGGGAACTGAGTGTCCGTCAGAGCTTTTTGCCGGGCCCTTCCTTACGCGCTATTGAGCGGGAGGGCTCGATGACGCAGGGCGTGGAACAACGAATGTTGTTGACGGTCGACGAAGTCATGAACTTGCTGCAGCTTGAAAAACCGCAAGTGGAATGGCTCGCGAACACAGCACAAATTCAACCGATCCAGATTTGTGGCCAAGAAAGATTCGACGTTCGGGATGTTCGCAGGCTCGTCGATAGCTACAAAATCACTCAAGCAAGAAGGAAACACTGATATGGAGAAAGTCACGAAATATGCAGCCGGAGAGATGCTCTGTGCCGGCTGCAAGCAACCACTGCCAGCAGTCGAGACATGGCCTGGGCGAATCAAGATCTACTGCGAGCGTGCAGAATGCCAATCGGTAGCCAAGAGTCACCCCACCAGGCGCTATATCGGTGAAGGCGAAGTTAAGTGCCAGGGGCGTGGCTGCGACAACTATGTGCCTGCCGGTAGCTATGACAGGCGCCATATCAATTTTGTGTGCTGCGGCCGCTGCTGGAGTAGCCGCCAAGTCCAAAAGGCGATGGGTGACAAGCTGGTGACCTGTGGCTGCGGCTGCGGCAAACAGTTCCTCAGCGGCAAGGCGGTTCGCAAGAACTACTTTCTGAACCGCGAGCACGCCGGCCGCTTTCGGACTGAGGAGGCCTTGCAGCGCTGCGGGCCTCATCTTCCCCTCGTTCGCGAGTACCTGGATGGGTTCTGCATACTTCATTACTCCAGGAGCAGCCGTGGGACCGCGCTCACATCCCTGGTCGCCTTTTGCGAGTTCCTCAACGAACGCGGCATCATCACCATGACCGGCGCCAGTGTGACGCCGAAGACTATAACGGAGTATCTGATTTGGGGCCGCGGGAACGAACGTAACCAAGTGGCGCATTCTCAGAGTTCACTCAGGATGTTCTTCGACTGGCAGATCGCAGAGGAACGTCGTCTGCTTCCGAATCCAGTCATACCCTCAATACACGGTATACACCGCCAACCATCCGAGCCGCGTCCCCTGAGCGATGACGAACTCAGGTTTGCTTGGGAAATGCTCGACAGACGCGGGAACGCCCGTGTCTCTCTCGCGGTGGCAATCGGCGAGGAGAGCGGCTTGAGAATATCCGAGATTGCGAATGTGCGGGTTGAAGACGTGGATCTCGTAAAGCAACGAATCACCGTTCGCCTCCCAACCAAGGGGAAGAAGTCTCGCTGGGTTCCTTACGGGGAGAAGACCCGTGTATGTCTTGAGGCGTGGCTCAAGGAACGCGATCCGCACTGCGGCCACAACAATCTTCTGTGCGGCAAGTTTGGTCAACCATCTACAGCCCAATCACTTCGCGACGAGCTTAATGCCATTCTGACCAAGCGAGGCAGCACTTATCACAATGGCCACAAGACCAACCCGGATGGGTTCGACAAGTGGTCGACCCACCAGCTTCGCCACACAATGACAAGCAAACTTGCCAATGGAGGAGCAAACGCCGCGACGTTGAAGGCAATCGGCGGATGGGGCTCTGACAAGGCCATGAACGCATATATCAAGGTGGACGAGTCCATCGTGCATCGCGGCTACGAATCGGCCATGAAGCGTTTCAAGGAGGAGCGCGCCCAGAAGCAGCCGTTGCAACGCGTGAGTCTCAGCGACCTCGCCAAGCAGCAGAAGAAGGCTAAGTGATTGTTGACAAACACCATAGGGAACGTTGCGTGTAAATCCAGTTACACGCAACGTTCTGAACCGAGAAATGGAGAAGTTTTGCAATGGACATTGACCCCTTTATTGAATGCCTCGAGAACAGCCCTGACAGAAGCAAAGACACCATCAGGGCATACCGGAGTGATCTAGTTCTTTTCGACCGGTTCCTCAGAGCAAACAAGCTGCGAATTACGCAAGTCACTTCTGCTGTGGTCCACGACTACATCAAGCATCTCGAAGCGCAACCCAATCCACGATTTGGCAAGGTCGGCCTTAGTCGAGCTACGGTCCGGCGGCACCTCATTTCGATACGTAGGTACTTCGCGTTCCTGAAGGCCACCACCAATCCAAAGTTGCGCGATCCCACCTACGGCATCAAAATCGGCAACCTCGACAATGATGATTGCAAGGCAGTAGACGAGAGTACAATCGCCAACCTGCTCGAAGGCGTCACCAGCGCAAGAGACAAGGTCTTGATCTCTCTATTCCTGAGTTCCGGGCTGCGCTTGTCAGAGTTGCATCAGCTGGATCGCGAAACGATCGAAGCAGACCATACCGATAAGGACGGGGAGACATCTCTTTTCGGGACGGGTGAGGTCGTTGGGAAGCGCCGGAAAAAGCGGCGCTTCTATATTGACGCAGAAACCGTCGACGCCCTTGTACAGTATCTTGTCTCCCGCACTGACAACAGCCCCGCTCTCTTCATTTCTGAACGCCGGCAGAGACTGTCCAAAAGGGCAATTCAGTACACGTTGAGCACATGGTGCAAAAGGCTTGGCCTCTCGCCGATGCACATCCACCAGCTCCGCCACCAGTACGCGACGAGGCTCGCAAATGCGCAAATTGATTCAATGGTCTTGAAGAATTTGATGGGTCACGCGGATCTCAAGACCACGAGTCGATATTTTAAGCTGTACGACCAGACAGTCGCGAGGGAATATCACGCGGCTATGGAGATCGTGAAGCCTCGCGCGAACTGAGATAAAACACAACTCTCACATCCGGGAGACTAATTCCCCCCGAGGCATTGGTACTTCCGCTCCTCTAGCTACTGTCAAACCAGTACAACCCGAGTGAAGGAGTAACAGCGTGGCGAGAAGAAAGACCCATATGAAATGTTGCGTAACCCGCCAATCGGTGCGTTCTGCCCGACGAAATCGAATACCAGAATGGAGAATCATTTGAACACGAGTAACTGGAAGACAAGCGCGATCGAACCATTTGTAGATGCAGATGCAGTTGCAGAGTTTCTCTCGCTCACGCGGCGGGAAGTGCTCAAGCTGACCCGGAGTGGAACTATTACCGGATACCCCATTAGCGGAATCGTGCGAAAGACGTACAAGTATCGCCTGAGCATCGTAGCTGACGAAATGACTTCGTTTCCGAAATCAGCTCTGCGCACGAATCAGATTCACAGTACGCCAATCTCACTGACCGGATCTGAGAGTTATGCCTAGGAAGTCGGGGGAGGGGTGGTTGAGGGTTAAGCGATACGCAGACGGACAGACGGTCTTGTTCTGCTTTCAGACGCGACGCTCCACAGATGGAAGGCTGGTTGAGAACACAAAGCGTGTGGGTCTCCTTCGCGACTTTCCGTCTGAGAAGGCACAGTGGATGGAGGTTTCAAGACTGGGCTATCAAGAACTGCTCGACAGGCAGATCGGTTCGTGCCCCACGTTTAGAGAGTTGGCGGAGCACTGGCGCAAGCATGAGTTGAAGAAGGATTCTGGCGTCGGCAAGAAGGCGCCGGAAACGGTGAGCATCGTCGAGCTCATCCTGGACAACTGGATCCTGCCGAGATGGGGAGAGATGAAGGCTGGAGAGATAAAGCCACTGGGGGTCGAAGCGTGGTTTAATTGGCTGACCTCTTCGCCACAAGGCAAGAAGAAAAAGCCTCTTGGTTGGGGTACTGTGCAAAAGCTCAAATCAGTGATGTCCCAGGTTTACAGGCATGCGCAACGATATGAGCTGATTCCAGTCTCGGTCGACGCCGCCGGCAGACCCTCGAATCCACTGCTTCTTGTACGGTCCAAGTCGAGCTCTGAATACGAGGCGAAAGTAATCAGTCCAGAGCAAATGATTGTCATCCTGGCGGAGCTTGAGAAGCCCGAGACCCGCATGGAATGGACGCTGGCGGTTCTGCACGCCTCAACTGCTCTTCGCCCCGAGGAGTCGTTCGGATTGAAGTGGTCGGACATCGATTGGGAGAATGGCCAAATTCACATCCGTCGAGGGTGGAGTAAAGGAAAGGAAACAGACGGAAAGAATGCCGGCAGCATGAGCCAGGTTCCGATGCACCCAGTCCTTGCTCAGTGTCTCAAGGACTGGCGGAGCGAGTCTCTCTATTTCGAGGATTCTGATTGGGTCTTCGCTTCGATCAAGGCAAAGGGTAAAATTCCCCGGACCGCATCGATCTGTGCACAGGATTACCTCCGCCCAGCTGCCGTCAAAGCGGGCGTGATTGCTAAGGGCTATAAGGGGAGATTTGGATGGCACAATTGTCGCCACAGCCTTGCAAGCTTTTGCGGCGCCAATGAAATACATCCAGCCATCACTCAGTCAATCTTGCGGCACAAGAAACTGTCGACGACGATGGAGGTTTACACTCATCACGTTAATTCTGTGCAGATGGCCGCGCAGGAGAAATTCCTCAAAGCAATTGGGTTGACCCCACCAACTGGGAATACGCAATAGTTTTGTGTAGACAATCCGAAGCGGCGTCGTTGGGCCAGCGTCCACCCGCCACTGACCAAGTGGAAGTTGACTGGTTTGCCTACAGAGACCGCTTCGGTTTGGACGCTTAACGAATGGGACTCGCGGTTGGGACAACCAGCCGCGCAAGGAGTGCAACAAGATGATATGCAATTCGATTTTGGACAATTTGTCCGATTTGAGCGTTCGACTTCAAGAAGTGGAGTCCGGATGCGTAGACATGAATGAACTGGGTTTGGGCTCGGCGCGCCTCTCGCTCGTGAATGCGCTTGAAGGATTCCGAAGTAGCCGGTATCGTCTCGGCCAAAAACTGTCTGCATACAAGGCGTTTTTCAAAGCTAGCCAGGGGTGGATGGTTGCCGCGACGGCGATTGCTGACGCGATGGGATGCGAGGAACGAACGATTCGCCGAATCATTGACGATTTCGAGAGGGTGTCAGAGGTTCCTGATGTGGTCATCAAAGCCCTTCAGCAAGCTGGGTATGACCCGGCCGCGCGAAAGAACGCAGGCATGATTGCCAAGATTCTTGGGATGCCGGACAAGGCGGGGGACCTGGATCTTGACATTGCCGTGACGGAGGCCGCCCTGGCGACTAAGGTGGCTGAGCAGATAGGCAGGAGCCGAGGTGCCGTCGCAGCCGCCCTCATCCCGCCCGAGAAGCGCAGGAGACTTGCGGTCCGGCAGAAAATCCGCACAGCACTCACTTCTATCCCGGCAGATCAGAAACTGGCTGAATTGGTCTCTGCGATAGAGGAAGAAATGTACTCGTGGGGACAGGTCAAGCCGGTCACCATAACGATCACGCCCCGTGCTTCTGAATCGCCCAGTTCCAGGAGAACAAATCTGGAATTGGCTGCATGATGAATCCCGGTCCGATCCAGAATTCTGACTACGCGGCGCTCTATACCGGCTTCACCAGCCAGATTGATCGGACCATGGCAAACATTCATTTCCGGTCGGCAGGGTGCGCACTGAATTCCATACCGACTCTCAACCTGGGCGCTTGATTAGATCCAACCGGACTTCTGGGTACCCGTCGGTCAATCCCATCGCTAGGGGCGATGTGCCGCTGAACCTACCTAGTCTCTCCAGTAATATTCGTGACCAACCGGAGCGATGGGCTTGACCGGGCGGATCGGCTTTATTGGAGAAATCGGCTTTATCGGCTTGATGGGCTTCACCGATCCGATACGCTTTACACCACTTGGCTTCTTCCTTAGACTCCACGCCATATAAAACACCTCCGTTTTTGAAATCGCTGTTTGTTTGAACATAGCCCTTGATCATCGATCATCAAACTAATTGACCGGACAGAGGGATCTCACAGAACCCAATTCCGACCGAATCTTGAACCGTATAGTTGCCTTTCCGGATTGCTGACAGGTCTTTCAAGTCCGACAACGACAACTTGATATCCGAGTATGCGGGACCGTCGTGCAGCAGTCGAAGTGTCTCGGCGACTAAAAGCGTTGCCGCAGTTACGCCAACGAACGGGACCGCGACAGACTTGCCTGCCAGTTCAGTGCGCCCACAAACGTCATCGTCGAGTTCCTCGTATGCGCGGTTCTCCCGTGCGATGCGTTCAAACTCCTCTCGCTGTCTGTCTTGCTCTTCCGGGCTGAGATCGGGCCATAGCTCCTCTGCCGACCGTGGGTTGGGCAAGGAATGAAAACTGATGGTGTCGAAGTTATGCTTCGTACCTCCGAGCCCACTCTCCATCACACGCGCGAAGTTGGCGTCTGGAAGCAGTCGCCGTGCGGGATTTGAATCGAAGCCGCAAAGTGCCAATCGAGGCTCGATCGGCTCAACAGCACGGCAGCGGAAATCAGCGCCAAAAGGGCGTTCCACCAGCCGCGTACGAAATCCGCGCGCTTCCAGCCACTTGCTGCAGACCCTGGTTTTGAAATGACTCTCATCCCGAGGAGTGAAGATCAGGCCAGTTTCGAAGTTCTCAGCTTCGACCGTGTCGAAGTCGTTGAGATAAATCTCAACGCTATCCGGTTCTGAATACGGCAACGCTGCCAGACTCCAAAGATAGGCGTTACCTAGGTGCCCGAGACCAAGTATCCAGAGCTCCCGCGGCAGAAATTCAACCTGTGGCCCCTGCGCCTCAGGGTGAACATACGGGAGGTCAGGGCGCCACAGGGAGAGCCCGATGCTTCGGCGTGTTGCCGAAATGTTCAGTTCCGCGAACGACAGAAACACTTCAGAAACAGCCAGAGCGCCTGCGAGCACGCCGGCCAACGCACAGTAAGGCCGTTCCGCGAGCCGGCCAATGGCAGCAGCCGGCCCAACCTGCGCGATCCAGCCATCGAAGGTGACACGAAGCGAGCCTGGCTGCGACGGCGCATTGCCAAACAGGAGAACCTTCCCTGTAGCTTCT
>Ga0181517_10000681_pt1 | contig 43869 bp, 30 predicted proteins | sample PEATcosm2014_Bin_31_FD_119748 | JGI IMG/M metagenome (GOLD analysis project Ga0181517, IMG submission 119748) | Peatland microbial communities from MTU Mesocosm Facility, Houghton, MI, USA - PEATcosm2014_Bin01_30_metaG | ecosystem: Environmental > Terrestrial > Soil > Wetlands > Peat | place... | reverse complement strand
GCCGAAAGACTGGGCCAGCACGAATTGGATCTGGAACTGGCCGCCCTGCTGGGGCGCGATCTGCAGAATCGTCATCGGCAGGCCGGAGACCGTCACCTTGACGCGGCTCGGGTTGGCGGCGGCGGTTGGATCGATGCCGCTCACCACGGCTGTCAGAACATCCCCGGGACTGGCGGCGGCGCCCGCGGGATCCGTCACGCTCTGAATCTGCGGCGGCGGAACGTCGATCTGCATCGCTACCGGATAGGCGTTGGCACTGCCGTTATTCAATTGCAGAACCGCCATGCCGGTCTGGAAGCTCGACGGAATGGCGAAATTGACCTGGTTGGCGGAGGTGAACAGCGGCGTCAGGCTCACGCCGCTCAGCGCGATCTGCGCGCTCCCCGATGCAGACAGGTTCGAGCCGAACAGCGCCACGCCGGTCCCCGCATAGAAAACCGTCTGGTAGGATCCGTTCACCGCGGCTTCAATCGAGGGCAGCGCCGGGTTCGCCAATTGCACCTGGAATGTGGACGGCCGGGCGATGGCTTGGAAGCCCGAAATGGCGCTCAGCTCGTACATTCCGGGCGCCGCGTTGGGTGCGACCACCACGTTGGCGACGAGGTGGGTCGGGCTGAGCACCCAAACGCGGCGGACGGAAACGTCGGCCGTCCCGAAACCGAGCGTCACCTGGCCATCCACGAAATTGGTATTCACGCCGGTGATATCCACCATGATTAGGGTGCCCGGCGGTCCGGCGCTGGCTGGCAACGACGGGAAACTGATGGACCCGAACTGCGGCGCGGCAAAGCCGTATGCGTAGGTCGGCGGCGGCCCGAAAAAGGTCGAGTTCTGGCCGTCGCTGTTGAATACCGTTACCGAGGCCGTCTGGTTGTTCGCGCCGCTGGAAGGCGTCACCGTGATGGAGCCGCTGGCCGTGGCAGTCTGCGCGGCCTGCAAGCCGTCGAAGAACACGCGGCTGTCGGGGCCGAAAGCGCTCCCCGAAACGGTCGCCGTGCCATCCCCGTTGGAAGCCACCGAAGTAGCCTGGGGCGGCCCTTTCTGTACCAGGTTGATGCCGTCGGGCAGGATGTAAAGATCGTTACCGAAGTTAAATACCAGGTGCCGCGGCCCCGTCCCCGGGAATGTCGACGGGATGGGGAAATAGATCGCCAGCGTATTTCCGCCCTGGCTTCCGAGCTGGGCGTTGGCAATCGCTCCGCCCAGAATCCCCACCGACTGAACGTTCGTAAACGTCGAGTTGGGCGCCTCCGCCACGATGGTCAGATAACCCTGGGGATTGGTGACATCCACGTAGGCCGGGGTGATGGGGAGCGACGGGGAGGAATAGGTATATGTGCCCGTGGTGGGATCGAGGAAGCTGTACGTGATGCCGTCATAGAGCGGCACAGAGGACTCTGGCTGCACCGTGAAGTTCTGGCCCGTCACGTTGGTTCCCGCCGCGATGGTGAAGCTGGTGGCTTGCCCCGGATCGAGCGTGCCCGGATAAAACTCGGTCTGAAAATACCCGCCGGGCCCCGCCATGGCATGGCCCGAAGAATCGAGCGGCAGCGTCAGGCCGGTGCCGTTGGCGGGCACGGCGTCCGGCGGCAGCGGATGGACGTAGAGCAGATATTGGTCGGGCGCCAAACCGGAGATCGTGTAGGTTCCATCGGGATTCGTCAGCGCGCTGACCGCCGGGCCGGTGGGTGGGATGGCCACCACGGAAGCCAGGTTCACGGGGTTGCCGTTCGCCGTCACCACGCCGGAAATCGATCCGTAAGCCGCGCTCCAGCCGGATTTGCCGTACAACACCAGCAGGGACGCGATGTCGTCGGCATCGATAGGCCGCGCGCGCGAGGTGTTGCGAATCACGTCCTGCGACATGGCCGCGCCCGTCCAGGTGTGTTGCAGGCCCAGGGCGTGGCCGAACTCGTGCACCGCCGTGGTGTAATACTCTTCCTGATAACTCGGTCCGGGCTGGTTCGAGGTGTTGTTGGTCAGCATCACCTGGCCGCGCAAGATGGGGATGAACGGACCGTTCTGCCCCGTCGAAACGCTGGCGTTCGCCGCGATGGTCACGCCGCCCATGCCCAGCAGACCGGGCACGTCCTGGAAAGTCACATCCGCGCTGGGAGTGCTGGAAGTGCCCACCTGGGAAGCGCTCTCGAGACCGCCGAAAGCCACCCGCAGGTCCGAATTGGGGACCGCGTTCCACGACGTGGCGGCCTGTTTGATCTGGCTGAGCACCGAGCCAAAGCTATCGTTGGTGCCGTAGACGGCCGGGCCGGAATCGATCACCATGAAGGTGATGGTCTTGTTGGGCAATGCGGTCAGATCGTAGGCCTGCGAAACGGGCGTGTAAGGAGCGTTGTGCGTGAGGTAGTGAATGTAGTGATAGTAGGCTTCCGCGGGGATTCCCACCGCCAGTACCGCCGCGGCGGCCAGGCAACGGGACAGGCTCCGCGACGGCCGTCTCAATTGGCTGCCCCCTGGCTGGATCCGGTCAGCGTCGAAGAAATCTGCGCTTTCAAATCGCTCAGCTTCATCGTCAGAGTCTGATCCTTTACCTGGCGGGCGGTGCCCGCTTCGAGCATTAGCTCGCGGCTGGCCAGGCGCGTCAACACGGGATCGGCCGCCGTGCCCGCCGGGATCGCGAAAAGACCCTGCGTCAGGCCCATGACCTGGGTCAGCCCGGATTGGCCGGTCCACAGGAAGAAGACATACTCGTCGCCCACGTTGAAGGTCGGGGCGCCGGCGAAAATCTGGCGGAGGCCTTTGGCGACGCCGCCGGGAACCGCAATCTCGGTGGCCGTTGAACCTTTATAGGTCTCGCTGACCTGCAACTGGTAGTGGGTGTATATGATCGAGCCGGTGAATCCGGCCGACGATCCCGTGATTTTGGCCCGCACAATGGCGGTGGATTTCTGAATCAAGTCGTCCAGGGAGAGCCGCTCCAGAGTGGCGCACTGGAGCGGCGCCAGGCAGCAGATGCCTAGCACGAACCCATGGAGGAAGTGGCGCACGGTCCTGGAAAGAGCAGGCCGGCTGCCATTCGATATATCTGATTTCAAAAGCATTACACTACCCGGAACTCCCTGCTGTGGGTTACTGCGACACGCGGTTGGGACAGCCTGTCCCAGCCGCTCAGGTTTTTGCCGGACGCACGATCAGCATGGGCACCTCGAGATTGTGGCGCACCGGATCGATTGTGGTGCCGAAGATCAGGTCCTTCAAGCCGCCATGCCCGTGGGCGCCCATGATGACGAGATCGGGGTGAACTTCGCGGGCATAACGGACGATCTCTTTAGTGGGGGAAGGCGAGTGCGAAATGGCGGTCTCGACCTTCGCTCCCTGATCGCGCAGCGATTGCGCGATGCGTGCGAGATACTGCTCGCCGGCTTCTGTTTCCGCCGTGGAAGCTTCCCGCCCGTAGATGCGGCTGGTGACGCCTTCCTCGACGTGCAGAAGGAAAAGCTCGGCTCCGTAGAGACGAGCCATGGCAGCCGCGTGGCTGACGGCCAGGCGGTCTAGGGGGGTGTGATCCAGGGGAACCAGGATGCGCTTATAGACCGGAGCGGCGGCCGATTCGGCTCCCGCGGTCTCCGGCAGAACTACGGGGGCATGGCCGAACTTGTGGATCCAGCGCGTAATTAGAGGTTCCACGCCGACCCAGAGTAGCAGAAGGCCGAGAACGATAGCGGCCGGTATGACCGCCATCCACACCAGCGGGCGCCAGGGCCCGGCCGCGGCCAGCCAACCGGCAACCACCATACCCGCCAGACGGAAATTGAGCCCGATGATGACGATTGCCGTCGCCCAGGCCAGCACTCGCACCCAGGCAGCATTGCGGAATGAACCCATGCGCGCCGGATCGTTGGTGAAGTGAATCAGCGGCACGATGGCGAAGGGAAGCTGCATGCTCAGGATCACCTGGCTTAGAATCAGCAAGCCGAAGGTGGCCTGGTCGCCGGCCACGTAAATGGTGAGAGCGGCTGGAATAATGGCCAGCGAGCGGGTGATCAGGCGGCGCAACCATGGCCTCATGCGAATGTTGAGGAAACCCTCCATAACTATCTGTCCTGCAAGGGTTCCCGTGAGCGTTGAGGATTGTCCGGAGCAGAGCAGCGCCACGGCGAACATAATGCCCGCCAGGCTGGTGCCGAGCAGAGGCACGAGCAGCAGGTGGGCCTGCTGGATCTCGGTCACCACGATTCCGCGCTTGAAAAACACCGCCGCGGCCAGCACCAGGATGGCGATGTTCACCAGCATGGCTCCGTTAAGCGCCACCACCGAATCGATCAGGTTGAAGCGGCAGGCCGTGAGCTTGGCTTTCTCCGTATGGCCGATCTGGCGCGTCTGCACCAGGGCGGAATGCAGATAGAGATTGTGTGGCATCACGGTTGCGCCGATGATCCCGATGGCCACGTACAGGCTGTCCCGGTCGAGGCGCGGTACAAAACCTGTAAAGATCTCTTTAGCCAACGGCTTAGCCCATAAAATCTCAACGAAGAAACAACCCGCGATGAGGGCGATGAGAGACAGCACGAAGGCTTCGATGGCGCGAATGCCGAAGCTTTGAAACCAGAGCAGCAACAGCGTGTCGGCGGCCGTGAGGAGCACGCCGATCAGCAGCGGAATGTGGAAAAGCAGGTTCAGGCCGATGGCCGCGCCCAGGACCTCCGCCAGGTCGCACGCCGCCACGGCGATTTCGCATAGCGCCCACAGCGCCAGGTTGACGTGCCGCGGATAGGTTTCCGAACAGGCCTGGGCCAGGTCGCGTCCGGTCACGATTCCCAGCCGGGCGCTCAGCGTCTGGAGCAGGATGGCCATGGCATTCGACATCACCAGCACCCACAGAAGCCGGTAGCCGAAGCGCGCGCCGCCCTCCAGATCCGTGGCCCAGTTGCCGGGGTCCATGTAGCCCACGCTGACCAGGTAAGCGGGGCCAGCAAAGGCGAACATGCGGCGCCAGAAGGAGAGCGAACCGGTGCCGACGCTTGCGTGCACGTCGGCCAGCGAGCGGGCGTCCTGCGCGGGTGGTCGGGCGGTGGCCATGGGAAGTCGGGTCGCGGAGACGCAACCTGATACCATAGTCTCACATGTGTTTAGCGGTACCGGGTAAGATAACCGAGCTGCGCGAGGAGAGCGGCGTGGCCTTGGCGCGCGTGGATTTCGGCGGCGTGGCGCGGGATGCTTGCATGGCCTACCTGCCCGAAGCGGCCGTGGGCGACTACGTGCTCGTGCACGTCGGTTTCGCCATCACCCGGCTGGACGAGGAAGAGGCCGCCAAGACCCTCGCGACGCTTAAAGAATTAGGCGAGTTTTCCGAGCTGGAATGAAGTATATAGACGAGTTCCGCAACCTGGAGCTCGCCCAAAGCCTGCTCCTGCGCCTACGCGCGCTGGTGACCCGTCCGTGGGTGGTAATGGAGGTCTGCGGCGGGCAAACCCACTCAATCGTCAGATACGGCCTGGATGAACTGCTGCCCAAGGAGATCGAGTTGGCGCATGGCCCGGGTTGCCCGGTGTGTGTCACCGCGCTCGAGCTGATCGACCGGGCGCACGCGCTGGCGCGGCGGCCGGACGTCATCTTCTGCTCCTTCGGCGACATGCTACGCGTTCCGGGATCTTCGGGCGATCTGTTCCAGATCCGCTCGCAGGGCGGCGATGTGCGGGTGGTCTATTCGCCGCTTGAGTGCCTGAAGCTGGCGCGCGCGAATCCCTCCAAGCGCGTGGTGTTTTTCGCCATCGGTTTCGAAACCACCGCACCGGCTAATGCCATGTCGGTGTGGCAGGCGCGCGCGCAGGGCATCGACAACTACGCCATGCTGGTTTCGCACGTGACGGTGCCGCCGGCCATGACCGCGATTCTGGAATCGCCGAACAATCGCGTGCAGGCGTTTTTGGGGGCGGGGCACGTCTGCGCGGTGATGGGGTGGGAGGAGTACGAGCCGCTGGCGGCGCGCTACCGCGTGCCGATTGTGGTGACCGGCTTCGAGCCGCTGGATCTGCTGGAAGGGATCTTCCGCGCCGTCGAGCAGCTCGAAGGGGGGCGCCACGAAGTGGTAAACGCCTACTCGCGGGCGGTCTCGCGCTCCGGCAACCCCGCGGCGCGGCAGATGATTGCGCAGGTGTTCGAGCCGTGCGACCGGGCATGGCGCGGGATCGGGGTCATTCCGGGCAGCGGCTACCGCCTGCGCGAGGAGTTCGCCAGATTCGACGCGGCGCGCATTTTCGATCTTCAAGGAATTGTTTCAACCGAGCCGGAGAACTGCATCAGCGGATTGATCTTGCAAGGCGCGCGCAGGCCTAGCGATTGCGCAGCTTTCGGAACCGCGTGCACCCCCGAGACACCCCTCGGCGCGACCATGGTTTCGGCCGAGGGCGCCTGCGCGGCCTATTACAACTATGGGAGGCACCTGGCACGGTGAAAGACAACCGCTCCCTTACGGTCGCGGCTCAGCACGAGGGCGCGTACCGAGCCGGGCCCAGTGGGCGCCCCGTCAGGGCGCGGAGCCAGGTATGAGCGAATTTACGTTGGCTTGTCCGCTTCCGGTGACGGACCGCAAGACGGTCGTGCTGGGTCATGGGAGCGGAGGGAAGCTCACCGCGCAGCTCATCCGCGACCTGATCCTGCCGGCTTTCGATAACGCGCTGCTGAACCGCCTGGACGACCAAGCCGTGCTGGAGGCCGGCGGTGCGCGCATCGCCTTCACGACGGATGGCTTCGTGGTGACGCCGCTGTTCTTTCCGGGCGGCGATATCGGGAAACTGGCGGTCCACGGAACCATCAACGATCTGGCCATGAGCGGCGCAATGCCGCTGGCGCTGAGCGCGGCCTTCATCATCGAAGAGGGTTTTCCGATGGAGGACCTGCGGGCCGTGGTGGCTTCCATGGCGGAGGCGGCGCGCGCGGCGGGCGTCGCGATCGTCACCGGCGATACCAAGGTGGTGCCGCGCGGAGCGGCGGACAAAATGTTCGTCACCACGGCGGGCGTGGGGATCGTAGCGGAGGGCGTGAATATCTCGGCGGGCAACGCGCGGCCGGGCGACCGCATTCTGCTGAGCGGAGCGATCGGCGACCACGGCATGGCGGTGATGGCGCTGCGCGAGGGGCTGGAGTTCGCCGGGGTCCTCGCATCGGACACGGCCGCGCTGCACCGGCTGGTGGCGGCTATGACCGCGGCGGGCGAGATCCACGCGCTGCGCGATCCCACGCGCGGCGGGCTGGGGGCGACGCTGGTGGAAATCGCGGCGGCGGCGCACATCGGGGTGGAGGCGGAAGCGCGGGCTATTCCGGTGAAGGAGCCGGTGCGGGCGGCCTGCGAGCTGCTGGGGATCGATCCGCTGTTCGCGGCCAACGAGGGGAAACTGGCGGCCTTCGTGGCTCCGCAAAGCGCCGCGGCCGTGCTGGCGGCCATGCGAGCGACGCCGGAGGGACGCGATGCGGTGGAAATCGGCGAGGCGGTTGCGGCCCATCCCGGGCTGGTGCTGCTCAGGACCGAAGTAGGCGGCACGCGCGTGGTGGATTTGCCCTTCGGGGAGCAGCTACCGCGGATCTGCTGAAGGGGATGGCGGCCCAGCGGATTATGCCGGGCCGCCCGAAGGCGCTCAATTCGAGATCGGGATAGTCGCCTGATCGTTGTAGGAAACGACGTTTCCGTACTGGTCGACGGTTTCGATGCCAATGTCGTCGCTCTGGCCGGTGGTGATGCCTGTCGGAAGCGTAATGTTGACCTGGTATAACCCTGCCAGTCCAGGTGCCAGACCCTGATAGTTGACGGTGGCCTGCACACCATCGACGAAAACACCCCCCAACGAAATATTCAAAACGGCAGTGGCATTATCCGGTCCCGCGGCGCCCGCCGCCACGCTCGCGTTCACAGTTCCCAGACCGGTCATAAACAGCGCGACCTGCTCGCCGATTTTGGCTGGGTTGCTGCTATTGATCACGGCGTAGGTGGCCGCATCTATGATGGAGCCATCGCCCTCCCCATTTTCGGAAATGGTGAAGATGCCGGGGTTACTGTATCCGCTGTACCACTGCGCGATATTCGACTTGGTGCCGTTGTTGATCACCTGGAGCGCCATATCGAGGTTGTTATCGCTGTTTGAGGTGTACGGCACGATGCCCTCGATGAACCCTGGACTCACATAATAGAGCGGGATGGCGGTGCCGTTCAGGGTCACCTGTACGTTGCCCAGCGTAGCGGGAAACGGCAACGAAGTGGCTTGCGCGGTCTGGTTGGCCAGATTCGATCCGTAGAGGGCTATGAATTCACCGGGCGCGATGGCTGCCTCGAACGGCGCGGAGCTGGCAGCGTTGACGATCCCCTGCGGATTCAGGAAGACGCCCGAACCGGTCACCGGGATGGATTTCACGTAGACATTCAGATAAAAGAGACCGGACGCGCCCGCTGAGACCACCATGTTGCCGCCGGCGCCCGCCGCATACTGGTAAAAGATGTTCCCCGACGTGTCCGTGTAGAGGACGGTGCCGTTCCCCTCAAAAACGAACGAATCGCTATAGGTGTCGTCGTAAGAATAGTCCACCGGATCGGTGGCCCGCTCGTAAGCCACCTCGGTTCCGCTGACTTCGTTGGCCACGCCCTGCGAGGAGTACAGGCCCAGCCCACCAGTGGTGAGATCATTTTCCACGATGCCGGTGAAGTAAAGCCCGCTCAGGGGCATGGTGTTGTTGGTGCCCGAGAGAGCCTTGACCCCCACGACGAAATCGTAGCTGGAAGCTCCGCCGGCGATGAAGAACGAGCCATCCGGGGAAACGTATAGCGTCTTGGCGCCCGAGAGCAACTGGCTGGCGGCGGCCACTCCGCTGGGAGCCGGGAAGGTGATGGTTCCATTGCCCGCGGTACCCACCGAGTAGGTGGCGCCGGTGGCGGTCTGCGTGGTTGAGGTGGTGCCCACGGTGGCGACCGTTCCGGTTATGGAGGCGTTGCCCAGGTTTCCGCTGCCATCGGCCGTCACGGAGAAGAACGTGTTGACGCTCGAATCGGTGTTGCCGCCCCGGAATTCCATGCTGGCCACAACATAGTTTCCGTTCAAAGTGGCGTTGGAAGCATTGTTGCTGGCCACCGGAACGGCCACAAACAGGTCCAGCGTGGGTCCGTAAGAATCCGTGCTGCTGCCGACCAGAATGTGGTTCGAGCCGGTCGTCCCCACCCCTCCGAATATCGAATCCGCCACCCCGCCGTTACCGATATCCACTCCCGGAGTGATGGTGAACGTACCGTTGGAGAGCACGGTGTAGGTGCCGGGCGTGGTCAGGCTGGTGGTAGTGCCATCCGGGTTCAGGCGCGTGGCGCTGATGGAGTAGTTCCCATTGCCGTCGAAAGTCATGGTCCCGGAAGCGCTAATGACCTCGTTGTTGGCAGTGCTGGTGTCCACGCCCATCTGGCGGAAGTAATAGCTGCCCTGGATTGTCGAATTACCTGGCAGAGTTTGGGCTGCCAAGGGTGTATTCCCCAGAACCATCGCGGAGAGGAGCGCTGTGTACAAGCAAAGACGGCAATTGAGCATATGCTTGCATTGTACGGGCTCCAGGGCGGTTGCGTTTCACGCAAGCCCCAGCAAAGTGTTGGGGGGTGACGCGCGGCCACCGCTCCCTGACGGTCGCGGCTCTGTAAGTTCTTGCAAGTACAGCGGCCGCGCTCGGAGCCGTGCGCGTTAGCGAGCGGTTTAGGGCAGTTGTGTTTCGCCCATTAGATAGCGGTCGATATGGCGCGCGGCTTTGCGGCCTTCAACGATAGCCCACACCACCAGCGATTGGCCGCGGCGCATATCCCCGGCCGCGAAGACGCCTGGCACGGAGCTCATGGAGGTATCGTCGGTGGCCACGTTGCCGCGGGGATCGAGCTTCACCTCGAACTGATCGAGCAGGCCGTTCTTCACGGGTCCGGTGAAGCCCATGGCCAGCAGCACCAGGTCGGCATCCAGGGTAAACTCGGAGCCGGGCTGCGGTTCGAAGCGCGGCGGCGGCCCGACGCGCACGGCGTGCAACTGGCGCACGTGGCCGGTGGAATCGCCGGTAAAGCGGACGGTGGAAACGCTCCAATCGCGCAGGCCGCCTTCCTCATGCGAGCTTTCGGTGCGTAACTGCATGGGCCACATGGGCCACGGAGTGGAAGGCGAACGGTCGTCGGGCGGTTTGGGGAGCAGCTCGAACTGGGTCACCGAGAGGGCGTGCTGGCGATGGCTGGTGCCCAGGCAATCGGCGCCCGTATCGCCGCCGCCGATGATCACCACGCGCTTGCCAGTGGCCAGGATCTCCTCGGCCGGGGAAATGGTTTCGCCCTCGCAGCGGCGGTTCTGCTGTGGCAGGAAATCCATGGCGAAGTGAATGCCCTTGAGCTCGCGGCCGGCGACGGGCAGGTCGCGCGGGTGCTCGGCTCCGCCGGCCAGCAGGATGGCGTCGAACTCTTTGCGCAGGGTGGCGGCGGGAATGCCGGCGCCCACGTGAGCGTTGGTCTGGAAGCGCACTCCCTCGACGCGCATCTGCTCCAGGCGCCGGTCGATGAGGTGCTTTTCCATCTTGAAATGCGGGATGCCGTAGCGCAGCAGGCCGCCGATGCGGTCGTTCTTCTCGAAGACCGTGACTTCGTGGCCGGCGCGCGCCAACTGCTGGGCGGCGGCCAGGCCGGCCGGGCCGGAGCCGACCACGGCCACGCGCTTGCCGCTGTGAATGGCGGGCGGCTCGGGCTTGATGTAGCCTTCCTCGAAAGCCCGGTCGATGATGGTCTTCTCGATCTGCTTGATGGTCACCGGCGGATCGGTGATGCCCAGCACGCAGGAGGCTTCGCAGGGAGCCGGGCAGATGCGCCCGGTGAACTCGGGAAAGTTATTGGTGGCGTGCAACTGGCGGGCGGCTTCGCGCCAGCGGCCGCGGTAGACCAGGTCGTTGAAATCGGGGATCAGGTTGGTCAGCGGGCAGCCCTGATGGCAGAAGGGCACGCCGCAATCCATGCAGCGGGCGGCCTGTTTGTTCAGGTTGTCCTGGGGAAGCGGAAGGTAGATCTCGAACCAGTCGTTGATGCGTTCGGTCACGGGGCGGCGCCCGGCCTGTTCGCGCGTGTATTCGAGGAATCCCGTTGCCTTACCCATTAGCGCACCCCCGCCGTGACTTGCTGGCCGACTTCTTGAGCGGCCGCTCCGGCCAGGAAGGCGGCCTGTTCGCGGGCGCGGCGCTCGGCCAGCACCCGTTTGAATTCCTGCGGAAACACCTTGACGAATTGAGGCAGCCTCTGCTCCCAACCCTCCAGCACGCGGCGGCCGCGCGGGCTGCCGGTAGCGGCCACGTGCCGCTCGATGAGCGAACGCAGAATGGGGATATCCTCCTCGGAGACGGGTTCCAGATCCACGCTGGCTCTATTACAGCGCTTTTCGGCGAAATCGCGGTCTTCATCCAGGACATACGCAAATCCGCCGCTCATTCCGGCGGCGAAGTTGCGGCCGCATTTGCCGAGCACGACCACCCTTCCATTGGTCATGTACTCGCAGCCGTGGTCGCCCAGGCCTTCCACAACCGCTTCGGCGCCGGAGTTGCGGACGGCGAAGCGCTCGCCGGCCATGCCGTTGAAGTACGCCTCACCGCTGGTGGCGCCGTAAAGCGCCACGTTGCCGATGACGATGTTCTCTTCGGGCAGGAACGTGGAGCTGCGCGGCGGATAGACCGCCAGCTTGCCGCCCGAGAGGCCTTTGCCGACGTAATCGTTGGCATCGCCCTCCAGTTCCAGGGTGACGCCTTTGGCCAGAAACGCGCCGAAGCTCTGCCCGGCCGAGCCGGTGAAATGGAAGTGGATGGTATCGTCCGGCAGGCCGGCGGAGCCGTAGCGGCGCGCGATCTCACCCGAGAGCATGGCGCCCACCGTGCGGTGGACGTTGCGTATGGGCATCTTGATTTCGATGGGCACGCGGTTCTCGAGAGCGTCGCGGGCATGATCGATGAGCTTGTAATCGAGCGCCTGGGCGAGGCCGTGATCCTGGGCTTCCACGCAGCGCCGGGCGATGCGCGCGGGCACCTGCGGGTCGTAGAGGATGGAGGAGAAATCCAGGCCCTTGGCTTTCCAGTGGTCCACGGCCTTGCGGGCTTCCAGCATGTCCACGCGGCCGACCATCTCGTCGAAGGTGCGGAAGCCCAACTGGGCCATGTAGCCGCGCACCTGTTCGGCGATGAAGAAGAAGAAATTGATGACGTTTTCGGGCGTACCGGCGAAGCGCGCGCGCAGGCGGGGGTCCTGGGTGGCGATGCCCACCGGGCAGGTGTTGAGGTGGCACTTGCGCATCATGATGCAGCCCATGGCCACCAGCGGGGCGGTGGAGAAGCCGAACTCCTCGGCGCCCAGCAGCGCGGCGATAGTGACGTCGCGCCCGGTTTGCAGCTTGCCGTCGGTCTGCACGCGGATGCGGCCGCGCAGATCGTTCAACACGAGCACCTGCTGGGTTTCGGCGAGGCCCAGTTCCCAGGGGATGCCGGCGTGGCGTATGGAGCTGAGAGGCGATGCGCCCGTGCCGCCGCTGTCGCCGGAGATCAGGACCACGTCGGCGTGGGCCTTGGAAACACCGGCGGCTACCGTGCCGACACCCACCTCGGCCACCAACTTGACCGAGATGCGGGCCTGCGGGTTGACGTTCTTGAGATCGTAGATGAGCTGCGCCAGGTCCTCGATGGAGTAGATGTCGTGGTGCGGGGGCGGGGAAATCAGCCCCACGCCGGGGATGGAGTGGCGCACGCGGGCGATGACCTCGTCGACCTTATGGCCGGGCAACTGGCCGCCCTCGCCGGGCTTGGCGCCCTGGGCCATTTTGATCTGCAGGTCGTCGGCATTGACCAGGTAATTGGTGGTGACGCCGAAGCGTCCGGAGGCCACCTGCTTGACGGCGCTGCGGCGGTTGTCGGCGAAGCGCTCCTCGTCCTCGCCGCCCTCGCCGGTATTGGAGCGCGCGCCCACGCGGTTCATGGCGATGGCCAGGGTCTCGTGGGCTTCCTTCGAAATAGAGCCGAAGGACATGGCCCCGGTGGCGAAGCGCTTGACGATCTCGGCGGCCGGCTCGACCTCATCGAGCGGGATGGGCTGCGGGGCGCTCTTGATATCGAGCAGGCCGCGCAACGTCAGCAGGTGCACGTTCTGCTTGTCGATCAGGTCCGTGTATTCCTGGAACGTCTGGAAGCTCTCCTGGCGTACGGCCTGCTGCAGCTTGGCGATGGTCTGCGGGTTGACGAGGTGATCCTCGCCGCGCGCGCGGTACTGGTAGTTGCCGCCCACGGCCAGCTCGGTATCGAACGCGGTGATGGGCTGGAAGGCATGCGTGTGCTTGCGAATGGCCTCTTCGGCGAGCACCTCCAGGCCAACGCCCTCGATGCGCGAGGCGGTTCCGGTGAAATACTGCTCGATCAGTTTGCGGTTGAGACCGATGGCTTCGAAGACCTGCGCGCCGCGATAGCTCTGCAGGGTTGAGATGCCCATCTTGGAGAAGGTCTTGAGCAAACCTTTATTGAGGGCCTTGATGTAACTTTGCGTCGGCTTGATATCCGGGCCGACGGTTTCGAGAGCCAGGTAGGGGTTCACGGCGCTGGCGCCGTAGCCGATCAGCAGAGCGAAGTGGTGGACTTCGCGAGGCTCGCCCGATTCGATGATGAGAGCCACCTGCGTGCGGGTCTCTTCGCGCACCAGGTGATTGTGCACGGCGGTGAGAGCTAGCAGGCTGGGGATGGGCGCGTAATCGCGATCCAGGCCGCGATCCGAGAGGATCAGCAGGGTGTAGCCGGATTTGATGGCTTGCGAAGCGTGGCGGCAGAGTTCGGCCAGGGCGCGCTGCAGGCCCTTGGCGCCATCCGCCACGGGGAACAGCATGGGCAGCGTGGTGGCCAGGAAATCGCCCTGCGAGACGCGGCGCAGCTTTTCGAGATCGCGATTGGTCAGGATGGGGTGCGGCAGCTTGAGGGTATGGCAGTGCTGGGGGGTCTCATCCAGGATGTTGCGCTCGGTGCCGATGAAGCTGGTGAGCGACATGACCATCTCTTCGCGAATGGGGTCGATGGGCGGGTTGGTGACCTGGGCGAAGAGCTGCTTAAAGTAGTGGAACAGCGGCTGAGGCTTATCGGAGATGCAGGCTAGCGGCGTGTCGGCGCCCATGGAGCCGATGGGTTCCAGGCCGGTCTGCGCCATGGGTCCCAGAATCATCTTCAGATCTTCGTCGGTATAGCCGAAGGCGCGCTGCCGCATGACCAGGGTGTGCTCGTCGGCGCCGTGCTGGCGCGGCGGATCGGGGAGCTGGTCGAGGGTGATCTGGTTCTCATGAAGCCAGAGCTGGTAAGGGTTGCGGCCGTAAAGCGAGGCTTTCAATTCCTTGTCGGAAATGATGCGGCCTTCGACCGTGTCGACCAGCAGCATCTTGCCCGGCTGGAGGCGGCCCTTAAGCTTGACGTCCTCCGGTTTGACGGGCAGGACTCCGGTTTCGGAGGCCATCAGCACCAGGCCGTCGCGCGTCACCAGATACCGCGCGGGGCGCAGGCCGTTGCGATCGAGCGTGGCGCCGATCGAGCGGCCGTCGGTGAAGGCCATGGCGGCCGGACCGTCCCAGGGCTCCATGAGCGAGGCGTGGTATTCGTAGAAGGCCCGCCGCTGCGGATTCATGTAGGGGTTGCCATCCCAGGCTTCTGGAATCAGCATGGCCATGGCGTGCTGGATGCTGCGGCCGCTCATGACCAACAGCTCGAGGGCGTTATCGAAGTTGGCCGAATCGCTGCCGCCCGGCTGGATGATGGGGAACAGCTTCTTGATATCGTCGCCGTAGAGCGGGGAGGCCAGCACGGACTGGCGGGCATACATCCAGTTCACGTTGCCGCGCAAGGTGTTGATTTCGCCGTTGTGCGCCACGTAGTGGAAGGGGTGGGCCAGTTGCCAGGTGGGGAAGGTATTGGTGGAGAAGCGCTGGTGCACCAGGCACAGCGCGCTGATGACTTCGGGATCGCCCAGCTCGGGATAGAACTTGGCGATTTGCGGCGCCAGCAGGAGGCCCTTATATACAATGGTGCGCGCCGAGAGCGAGGGCATGTAGAAGGAGGCTTTGTCGGCGAGTGTGGAGGCCGCTACTTCGGCCTCCGCGCGCTTGCGCACGATGTAGAGCTTGCGCTCCAGCGTATCCTCGCTCATGCCCCGGCCGCGGCCGAGAAAAACCTGTTCGATATAAGGCTGGGAGCCGCGCGCTACGCGCCCGATGGCGCTCCCCTCGATGGGTGTATCGCGCCACCCGAGAACGGTGAGGCCTTCCTCCCGCGCGATGCGCTCGACGATGCCTTCGCACTGCAGGCGCGGATGGCGCTCGACGGGCAGAAACGTCATGCCCACGCCGTATTCGCCCGAGGGCGGCAGCGTGAAGCCCAGCTTGGCGCACTGGCGCGCGAAAAAGGCATGGGGGATCTGGATCAGCACGCCGGCGCCATCGCCGGTTTCCGGATCGCAGCCGCAGGCCCCGCGATGCGTCAGGTTGATGAGGACCTGGATGCCCTTGAGGATAATGTCATGCGACTTCTGACCATTGATGCTGGCGACAAAGCCTATGCCGCAGGCATCGTGTTCGTCGCGCGGATGATAAAGGCCCTGCGCTGGGGGTAAACCGGTGCTGCCGTTGATTTCAGTCATGGCTCTTCGTGGGGAATCCGGCAGTCCGGAAGGGTAATCCGGCCGCGCGTCTTCACAAACTGTGGGCGGTTGCCTTGAGGTTCAGTGTATCAGCTTTTGACAGTATTAGACAACAGAAAAAGAATTCATCTATAAAATCAGCCAGGCTTATGTTATGCTGGGTCTAGTGTCGTTCCCGGAAGCACGACTTTTCAAAGAGATAGCTGCCACGCTCAGCATGAGTAGAGGCGCCGAGCATTGCGGAGTGAGTCAATCCGCGGCTAGCCAGCACGTGCAGGAGGTGGAACGCCGTCTGGGAGTGGTCCTGCTCGACCGCACCAAGCGCCCCATGGGGTTGACCGCGGCGGGACGGCTGTACGCCGATTTCTGCCGCGACGTGCTGCGCCGCGAACAGCAGTTCACCGAGGCGCTCGAAGAGCTGAAGGGCGACGTGGCGGGCGCGCTGCGGGTGGCGTCCATTTATTCAATCGGTCTTTCGGAAATGAGCCATTTGCGCGAGGAATTTTCGCGCCTGCATCCCGCCGCCAGCCTGCTGGTGGAATACATGCGGCCGGAAAAGGTCTACGAAGCCGTGCGCAACGATGCGGCCGATTTAGGCCTCGTGAGCTATCCGCAATCCAGCCGCGAGATCGCCGCCATACCGTGGCGCGACGAGGAGATGCAGTTGGCCGCGTCGCCGGCGCATCCGCTGGCGCAACGCAGCGCGGTGTATCCGGCCGATCTCAACGGGCTGGACTTCATCGGCTTCGACGAAGACCTCTCGATCCGCCGCGAGATCGACCGCTTCCTGCGCGCGCAGGGCGTGGCCGTCAACCTGGTGATGCACTTCGACAACATCCAGACCATCAAGGAAGCCGTGGCGCTGGGTTCGGGCGTGAGCCTTTTGCCGGCGCGCACCATGCAGGCGGAGATCGCCCAGGGCCGCCTGGTGGCGCTGCGCCTGGAGGCGCCCGAGCTGGCGCGGCCGGTCGGGATAGTGCATCTGCGCCGCAAGAAGCTGAACCGCGTGGCGCGGGAGTTCCTGGCGCTGGCGTTAAGCGCGGGCGAGACGCCGGAGATCCTCGAGCCGGCGCTGCGATCATAAGGCGCGGGGGGCGGGGCTTGGCCGGCGATAGCTATTAGAATCTGCCTGAATTCACCGGAGACAACTTGAAAAATAGCCTGTTTCTCTCATTAATTCTCACGGCTGCCGCGGCGGCCACGGCCCAATCCGATCCGTGGGCCGCGCTGCGGGCTTTCGCGGGGAAATGGGAAGGGCCGAGCTCGGGAAAACCTGGAAAAGGGTCCACTTCTCGCGAATACAAGTTCCGGATGAACGGCCGCTTTCTGTATCAGACCGATACATCCGTTTATCAGCCGCCAGACCCGGCGGCAAAGCCCCTGGTGCACGAAGATTTCGGCGTCTTCAGCTATGACTCGGAGCTGAAAAAGATCGTCTGGAGGCAGTTTCACAGCGAGGGGCTGGTGAACGAGTACATCCTGGAATCGGCCGGCGCGGATGGGAAGTCTCTCGAATTTGTAACCACAAAAATCGAAAATCTTCCGGGCTTCCGCGCCAAAAAGGAATATCGGATCGTTTCCTCCGATGAGATCGCCGAAACATTCTTCTTGGCCGCGCCAGGCAAGGATTTCGAGGTCTATACGACCGCGCGCCCGACCCGCGTGAAGTGATCCGTTGGGCGTTCGAAGCGCCAGTTTGCAAGCCGCCGCTCGGGCGATCGCATTACCGCTCTTCCCCTGTTTCGTTAGACAATGAAGTTGTGCGCCGCGGTTAACGCCACGGCGAACAAACCGGGGGTAAACTCCACTTTGGCTAAACAAATCGATGTTACTGAACTCATACTGCGCGACGCCCACCAGAGCCTGCTGGCCACGCGCATGGCGATGGAAGATATGGTCCCCGCCTGCGCGGATCTCGACCAGGCCGGCTTCTGGTCGGTGGAGTGCTGGGGCGGCGCCACTTTCGATGCCTGCATCCGGTTCCTCAACGAGGACCCTTGGGAGCGCCTCAGAACTTTTCGCAAGCTGATGCCCAACTCGCGGCTGCAGATGCTGCTGCGCGGGCAGAACCTGCTGGGCTACCGGCACTACGAAGATGGCGTGGTGGATCGCTTCGTCGAGAAAGCCGCCGAGAACGGAATGGACGTATTCCGTGTGTTCGACGCGCTCAACGATATCCGCAACCTGCGCCGGGCCCTGGCGGCCGTGCGCCGCACCGGCAAGCACGCCCAGGGGACCATCTGCTACACGGTCAGCCCGCTGCACACCACCACCGGCTTCGTGGAAATGGCCGAGCGGCTCATGGAATTGGGCTGCGATTCGATATGCATTAAAGACATGGCCGCGCTGCTCAAGCCCCAGCCGGCGTACGATATCGTCAAAGGCATCAAGGAGACGCTGGGAGAAGAGACGCGCGTCCACGTGCATACGCACGCCACCACCGGCGTGACCATGGTGAGCCTGATGAAGGCCATCGAGGCGGGCGCGGATTGCGTCGATACGGCCATCAGCTCGCTCAGCCTGGGACCGGGGCACAACCCCACCGAGAGCCTGGTCGAAATGCTGGAAGGCACGGGATTCTCGACACGGCTGGATAAGGCCAAGCTGCTGGCTGTCAAAGATCATTTCGACAAGATACGGCCGCGCTATAAGGCGTTTTTGTCGAACATCACGGGGGTCGAAACGGCGATTTTCGACAGCCAGATTCCGGGCGGCATGATCTCGAACATGGAGAGCCAGCTCAAGCAGCAGAAGGCCGCCGACCGCATGAAGGACGTGCTGGAGGAGGTGCCGCGCGTGCGCAAGGACGCCGGTTTCCCGCCGCTGGTGACGCCCTCGAGCCAGATTATCGGCACGCAGGCCGTGTTCAACGTCATCATGGGCCGCTACAAGGTGCTCACCGGCGAGTTCGCCGATCTGATGCTGGGCTATTACGGCGAGACCATGGGACAGCGCGACCAGCACGTGATCGATCTGGCCATCAAGCAGCACGGCAAGCAGCCCATACGCACGCGGCCGGCGGACTTGCTCAAACCGGAGTGGCAAGCGCTGCGTTCGACGGCGCTGGGCCTGGGTGGCTGCAACGGCTCGGATGAGGACGTGCTCACCTACGCCATGTTCCCGCAGGTGGCTCCCAAGTTCTTCTCCACGCGCGCCGACGGACCCAAGAATCTGGGCAAGGATCCGGCCGCCGAGACCGCGCCCGCGCCCGCCGCGGCTGCGCCTGCCGGCGATAACGGCAAGAGCCCGCTGCGCAACCCCGTGACGTACGATGTGAAGCTCAACGGCCAGGTTCATAAAGTGACGGTGTCGCCGGCTTGAGCGGGCGCGCCAGTTCCGGAGTAAGCGAATAATAACCATGAATCCAGTTATCGATAGCAGTTCCATGCAGGCGAAGATCGAAGACCTGCGCGAGCGCCGCGACGCGGCTATGCTCGGCGGAGGAGCGGACAAGCTCGAGAAACAGCGCGAGTCAGGGAAACTGACGGCCCGCGAGCGCATCGACGCTCTGGTCGATCCCGGAAGTTTCGACGAATCCGGCCTGTTCGCGGAGCACCACGCGACGCTGTTCGGGATGGAAGGGAAGAGTATGCCGGCCGATGGGGTGGTGACCGGCGCGGCCTCCGTGGGCGGCCGGCTGATTCACCTGGCCAGTCAGGATTTCACGGTGGCGGGCGGGTCGGCCGGCGAAGTGCACTCCATCAAAGTCGCCGAGATTATGGAGCAGGCGCTCAAGACCGGATCGCCCTTCGTCTTCATCAACGATTCCGGCGGGGCGCGCGTGCAGGAGGGCATCGATTCGCTCTCCGGCTACGGTAAGGTGTTCTACACCAACGTGATGCTTTCGGGCGCGGTGCCCCAGATTTCGCTGATTTGCGGCCCCTGCGCGGGCGGCGCGGCCTACAGCCCGGCGCTCACCGATTTCATCATCCAGACGCGCCAGGCGCAGATGTTCATCACCGGCCCGCAGGTGATCAAGCAGGTCACCGGCGAAGTCGTCACGGCCGAGCAGTTGGGTGGTCCGGAGGCGCACATGGTGAGCTCCGGGGTGATCCACTTCGTGGCCGAAGACGACCGGCATGCGGTGGCGCTGTGCCAGAAGCTGCTGAGCTTTCTGCCCTCGAACAACCTGGAAGATCCGCCCCAGGTGGCCGGCGAGAGCAACGTGGATGCGAACCCGGCGCTCGAAACCATGGTTCCCGTGGAAGCCAAGCAGGGTTACGACGTGCGCAACGTGATCCATGCGGTGGTGGATGAGGGCGATTTCCTGGAAGTGCAGTCCTCTTACGCCGCCAATATTGTGGTGGGCTTCGCGCGCGTGACCGGGCGCAGCGTGGGGATCATCGCCAATCAACCCAGCGTGATCGCGGGAGCGCTCGATATCAACGCTTCCAATAAGGCCGCGCGCTTCATACGCTTCTGCAACGCCTTCAACATTCCGCTGGTCACGTTGGTGGACGTTCCGGGATTCCTGCCCGGAGTGCAGCAGGAGCACGGGGGCATCATCCGGCATGGCGCGAAGATGCTGTTTGCCTACTCGGCCGCCACGGTTCCCAAGGTGACCGTGATTCTGCGGAAGGCCTATGGCGGGGCCTACCTGGCCATGTGCGGCAAAGATCTGGGCGCGGACCGCGTATTCGCCTGGCCCACCGCGGAAGTAGCGGTGATGGGGGCCGAGGGAGCCGCCGGGATCGTATTCCGCAAGGAGATTCAGGATGCGCCGGACAAAGCGGCCAAGCGCGCCGAGGTGATCGCGCGCTATCGTGATGTTTTCTCGAATCCGTACGTGGCTGCGGGGCGGCGGCTGGTGGATGCGGTGATCGAGCCTTCGCTCACGCGGCGGTACGTGGCGCGGGCGCTCGAATACCTGCATACCAAGCGCGAACTGCGCCCGGCCAAGAAGCATGGGTTGATGCCGTTATGAGTGCCACCGTTATGAGTCCCACTATCGAAGAGACGTTGGCGGAGATCCAGGCCCAGTTGGCCTCGCTGGCGGGGCGGCTGGCGCGGGTCGAAGCGCGGTTCGCCGCGCCGGAGGCAGCGCCCGCGGTTCCGGCGCCGGCGGCCAAGCCGGTGGAACCCGCGGCCGAGCCGCCGGCCGAAACGATTTCCGAAGAGGAGCTGCTGGCCATATCGGCGGCTCTGGCGGCATATTTCGGCGTGCGTGTGCATGTACGCCAGGTGCGGCTGATCGGCTCGCGCGCGTGGGCCCAGGAAGGCCGCGTTTCCATACAGGCATCGCATCGTCTGCACTAGGATAATTCGTGAAACTCAAGATCACACTCGACCAGAAAACTTACGAAGTGGATGTGGAAGTAGCCGAATCCGAGGCTCCCTCGATGGCACCGCGCGGATACGCCGTGGAACCGGCGTCGGTCCGGCTGACGGCGTCGCCCGCGCCGGCGGTGGCCCTGCCCACGGGCGGCGAGGAGAAGGTCTGCCGCAGCCCGGTCTCGGGCACTGTGGTACGCGTGCTGGCGCAGCCCGGGCAGACCTTGCAAGTAGGCGATGTGCTGGTGGTGCTGGAGGCCATGAAGATGGAGACCAACATCACGGCGCCGGTCTCGGGGAAGGTGGCCAAGGTTAACGTGGCGCCCGGCGAGGCCGTGCAATCCGGCCAGATCGTAATGGAATTCGAATAAAACATCATGACATCGGAATTGAATCAGGTACCCGGCTTTCTTTTCTTCGATCACGTTGCCATATCGGTAAAGCCCGGCGAGCTGGAGGCGCACGTCGGTGCGTACCAGGCGCTTGGATTTCGCGAAGTGCATCGCGAGGACGTTCTGGGGAACGACCAGGTTCGCGAGGTGCTCTTGCAGGTGGGCGAGGGTCCCAACCTGGTGCAATTGCTGGAACCGCTGGGCCCGGCGTCGCCCGTGGCCAAGCAACTTGAGAAGAACGGCGGCCGCGGCGGGCTGGCGCACGTGGCTTTGCGGGTGGCCGATATTCAGAAGGCCTTCGATCACATGAAGGCGCACGGCTTCAATATCATCGATAAAGCTCCGCGCAAGGGATCGCGGGGGACCACGGTTTTCTTCGTGCACCCCAAGAGCACCGCGACGGCTGCCTTCGGATATTTGCTCGAAGTGGTCGAGGAGGGCAGCCATGCCTGATGCCGCGCCGGGAACCGAGGTCCTCGAATTGAGTAAAGCCTTCCCGCCCACGCCGACGGCCGAATGGGAAGCCGCCATCCATCGCGATCTGAAGGGCGCCGATTACGAAAAAAGGCTCGTCTGGCGTACCGAAGAAGCGATCGCCGTGCGGCCGTACTACCGCCGTGAGGATCTCGACGGCAAAGCCTCGGCGGTGCGGGGCGACGCGGCTGCCTGGGAGCCGGCGCAGGAGCACGGGATTGCGGCGGGCGCCATCCGCGCCGATCAGCTTCACGAAGCCGGAGCGAATGCGATCCAGGAACTGGGCTACGCGCTGGCGGCGGGCGTGGAGCGGCTGGCGAACCTGGCGGCCACGCTGCCGGTCGACAGGGCCGCGCGACACGTGGAGTTCGTGTTCGCGATCGGCTCGACCTATTTCATGGAGATCGCCAAACTGCGCGCCGCGCGCATGCTGTGGGCGCAGGCGGTGGCGGCTTTCGGCGGCGACGCGGCGGCCGGGCGCATACGGATTCTGGCGCGCACGTCGCGGCGCAACAAGAGCGTGTGCGACCGCTACTCGAACCTGCTGCGCGCCACCACCGAAGCCATGTCCGCGGCCCTGGGCGGCTGCCAGCGCCTGATGGTGGAGCCGTTCGGCTTCGACGAGCACCTGGCCCTGAGCGTTCAGCGGGTGCTGCGGGAAGAGGCGCACCTGGACACGGTGGCCGATGCGGCGGGCGGATCGTATTACATCGAGGTCCTCACCGACGCGGTGGCACGCGAGGCGTGGAAGCTCTTCCAGCAGGTGGAGGCCGCGGGCGGCTACGCCAAAGCTTGCGCATCGGGATCGGTGGCGCAAGCCCTGGCGGCCAGCCGCGCGGCGCGCCAGAAGGCCGTAGCCGGCCGGCGCCGCACGCTGGTGGGGGTCAATAATTTTCCCGACCTGACCGAAAAAACCTCGGACGTGGTGCCGCCGGAGGACGCCGAGAAATCGCCCTTCCCGGCGTTCCGCCTGGCCGAGCCTTTCGAGAAGATCCGCCAGCGCACCACGCGCTACGCGGCGCGCACCGGCCGTTATCCGAAGCTGCTGCTGCTCAAGCGCGGCGATCTCAAGATGCGCGGGGCGCGCGCCAATTTCGGCCGGAATTTCTTCGGCTGCGCGGGCTTCGACATCGCGGAATCGGAGGAGTATGCCGGCGTCGAGGCCGACCTCATCCTCTTGTGCAGCTCGGACGCCGAGTATCTTGAAATGGCGCGCGATGTCTGCCCCAAGGTCACCGTGCCGGTGCTGGTGGCGGGCAACCCCAAGGACCAGATCGAAGCGCTCGAGGCGGCCGGCGTCCAGGGCTTCATTCACATCCAAAGCGACGCGGTTCAGACGCTCACCGAATGGCAGAACCGCCTGCGGATGGAGGCATAGCGCATGAAACCGGATTTCAGCAAGATTCCCTACCAGCCGCTGCCGCTGAGCGCCGTGCCGCATACGGCGGACGCCCAGGCGCATCTGTGGATGACGCCCGAGCACATCCCGGTGAAGGCCGTCTACACCGCCGCGGACCTCGAAGGCCTGGAGCATCTCGATTACGCCGCGGGCGTGCCGCCCTACCTGCGCGGCCCTTACTCCACGATGTATGCCATGCAGCCGTGGACCATCCGCCAGTATGCGGGCTTCTCGACCGCCGAGGAATCGAACGCCTTCTACCGCCGCAACCTGGCGGCCGGGCAGAAGGGTCTCTCGGTGGCCTTCGACCTGGCCACGCATCGCGGTTACGATTCCGATAACGATCGCGTGGTGGGCGATGTAGGCAAGGCGGGGGTGGCCATCGACTCGGTCGAGGATATGAAAATTCTCTTCGACCAGATCCCGCTCGACCAGATGTCGGTTTCGATGACCATGAACGGCGCGGTGCTGCCGGTGCTGGCCTTCTATATCGTGGCCGCCGAGGAGCAGGGCGTGGCGCCCGAGAAGCTCAGCGGAACCATCCAGAACGACATTCTGAAAGAGTTCATGGTCCGCAACACGTACATTTATCCGCCGGCGCCCTCCATGCGGATTGTGGGCGACATCTTCCGCTACTCGGCCGCGCGGATGCCCAAGTTCAACTGCATCTCGATCAGCGGATACCACATGCAGGAAGCCGGTGCCACCGCCGATATCGAGCTGGGCTACACGCTGGCCGACGGCTTGGAATACGTGCGCACGGGCATACGGGCGGGCATGGATATCGATGCCTTCGCGCCTAGGCTGAGCTTCTTCTGGGGCATCGGCATGAACCACTTTATGGAGATTGCCAAGCTGCGCGCGGCGCGCGTGCTGTGGGCCCGGATCATCCAGGGCTTCCATCCCAAGAATCCGAAATCCATGGCGCTGCGCACGCACTCGCAGACTTCCGGCTGGAGCCTTACCGCGCAGGACGTGTTCAACAACGTGGTGCGCACGGCGGTGGAAGCGCTGGCGGCCGTGCTGGGCCACACGCAATCGCTGCATACCAACGCGCTCGACGAGGCCATCGCGCTGCCCACCGATTATTCGGCGCGCATCGCCCGCGATACGCAACTCTACCTGGCGGAGGAGACCGGCATCACGAAGGTGGTGGATCCGTGGGGCGGCAGCTACTACGTGGAGAGCCTCACGAACGAGCTGATGCAGAAGGCCTGGCATCACATCCAGGAGATCGAAACCCTGGGCGGCATGACCAAGGCCATCGAGACGGGAATCCCTAAGATGCGCATCGAGGAGGCCGCCGCGCGCCGTCAGGCCGCCATCGACGCGGGCCGCGAGACCATCGTGGGGGTGAACAAGTACCAGACCAACCGCCAGGAAGAGATCGACACGCTCGAGGTGGATAACCGCGCGGTGCGCGATTCGCAGTTGCGGCGCCTGGCCGAGGTGCGCGCGGCGCGCGACGGCCGCGCGGTGGAGCAAAGCCTGGCGGCCCTGACCGAAGCCGCCGGAACGGGGCAGGGCAACCTGCTCGACCTGGCGGTGGTGGCGGCCCGCGCGCGCGCCACACTGGGCGAGATTTCGACGGCTCTCGAAAAGGCGTACGGCCGCTACCAGGCCGTGGGCCGCACGATTTCGGGCGTCTACTCGGCGGAGAGCCGCAGCGACCCAGAGTTCGCCAAGGCGCGCAAGATGGCCGATGAATTCAGCGAGCTGGAAGGCCGGCGGCCGCGCATCCTGGTGGCCAAGATGGGCCAGGATGGACACGACCGCGGCGCCAAGGTGATTGCCACGGCGTTCGCCGACCTGGGCTTCGACGTGGACGTGGGGCCGCTCTTCCAGACGCCCCGCGAGGCGGTGCGCATGGCCGTCGAGAACGACGTGCACATACTGGGGATTTCGAGCCTGGCGGGCGGCCACAAAACGCTCGTTCCGGAGGCCATCGCCGAGCTGAAACGCTTCGGCCGCGAGGATATCCTGGTCTTCGTGGGCGGCGTGATTCCTCCGCGGGATTACGAGTATTTGTACCAGGCGGGCGTGGCTGGCATATTCGGCCCCGGCACGGTAATTCCGATTTGCGCGCAGCGGATCCTGGAGGCGCTGATGGGGAGCGCGCGTGCCGCCTAGACTGGCGGGACTCCGCCGCGGCCGGCTGCCGCTCGAACGCTACGTGGAGGGCATACGGGGCGGGGAACGCGCCGTCCTGGCCCGCGCCATCACGCTGGTGGAAAGCGATCTGCCGGCGGATGGCGACCTGGCGGCGCGCCTGCTGGATGCCATCCTGCCATCGACCGGCCGCTCGCGGCGCGTGGGCATCACGGGCGTGCCCGGCGTGGGCAAGAGCACCTTCATCGACGCGCTGGGAATGCATCTGATCCGCGAGCGAGGTGAGGCCGTGGCGGTGCTGAGCGTGGATCCTTCGAGTCCCATCTCGCACGGCAGCATCCTGGGCGACAAGACGCGCATGGAGCGGCTGAGCCTGGAGGAGCGGGCCTTCATTCGCCCCTCGCCTTCGGGCGGTCACACGGGCGGCGTGGCGCGGCGCACGAGAGAGACCATCCTGCTGTGCGAGGCGGCCGGCTACGGCAACATCCTGGTGGAGACGGTGGGAGTAGGGCAGTCGGAAACGGCGGTTCGCTCGATGACCGATTTCTTCCTGCTGCTGGGACTGGCGGGAGCTGGCGACGAGTTGCAGGGGATCAAGCGCGGGATCCTCGAGATGATCGACGCCCTGGCCATCAACAAGGCCGATGGCGAAAACAAGGCCCGGGCCGAGCGGGCGCGCTTCGAATACGCCAGCGCGCTGCACCTTTTCCCGGCATCGCCGGATGGCTGGACGCCACCGGTGGTGACGTGTTCGGCTTTGCACGGGGAAGGCATCGTGGATCTTTGGGATCTGATTCTGGAACACCGCCGCGCGATGGAGGCCTCGGGCTGGATCGCCCGCCGACGCAGCGCGCAGGCGGTGGAGTGGATGAGCGAACTGGTCGCCCTGGGTCTCGAGGACGGGTTGCGCCGCAACCCGCGTGTGGCCGCGCGGCTGCCCGGGTTGCGCGCGGCCGTGGACCGCGGCGAGATAACCCCTTTCGCCGCCAGCCGCGAAGTGCTGGGTCTGTTCGCGCGCGGGGAGTGAAGAATCGCCAAAGCCTGGGACAAGCCGCGCGCGGCGGCGAAGGCTGCCGGCCTCGCGGGAGTTTTCGTGGTGGCGTGCGCACGGCCCGCCCGCGACAATCCCAAGGCTTATCTGGACAGGCTGGAGGGCGAAGGTTATGACGCCTATTCCGGTTACAACTATCCCAATACGCCCGAGACCATACCGGGCGAGAACCCCTATTCGGTGATGGTCAAAGCCTCCTACGAGATCTGGAATCAGTTTGCCGCCGATGGCCGCAAGCCCTATATTCCGCTGGTCACCGATGGATGGGACGCGCGGCCCTGGGGATCGACGCCTTACTGGTACAAGCGTTCACCGGAGGAGGTGCGCGACTTTGTGACGGCGGCGCTGCGCTATTGGCACGAGCATCCCAACATGCGGGTCACGCCCAAGACGCCGCTCATCTTTGTGGAAGCCTGGAACGAGCTCGGGGAGGGAAGTTACATTATGCCCACCCGCGGCGACAGCACTCGCTACATGGACGCGCTGCGCGAAGGCATCGCTAAAGGCCGCTGAGATGCGCCGCCGGGCGCCTACTTTTCGGGCTGGTCGTAGGCGCGCGTGCGGCGGATCCAGATGTTGCGGTAGCGCACGGGATTGTGATGGTCCTGCAGCTCGAGCGAATCCTCGGCCGGCTGCGGAACGTAGTGGGCCACCTGGCGGTACACCATGGGTCCCAGGGATTCTTTGCGGTTGTGCACCATCACGCCGTTGAAGAAGACCGTAAAGTAAGCTGGCTTGATGAGCTTTTGGCCCTCGAAGCGGGGCGCCTCGAAAACGATGTCGTAGACGTTCCACTCGCCGGGCTTGCGGCACGGGTTGGCGAGCGGCGGCCACTGGCCGTACAGGGCGCCGGCCTGGCCATCGGCATAGGTGGGGTTGTTGACGGCGTCCAACACCTGGACCTCGTAGCGGCTCATCAGCAGCACACCGCTGTTGCCGCGGCCCTGGCTGGTGCCGGTGATCTCGGGCGGCTCGGACCACTCGACGTGCAACTGGCAATCGCCGAACTTCTCGCGGGTGCGCAAGCCGCCGGTATTGGGGGCCACGCGGAAATAGCCTCGCTCGACCGCCCATTGAGCGTCGACCGATTTGCCATCGCGCCCCTGCTGCATCCACTTGGAGAGGTCCTTACCGTCGAAGAGCACGATGGCGTCCGAGGGCGGGCCTCCGGGGGTGGAGGCCGGTGTGACGACGGGCGGATGCGGCCGGGCGGGGTCGTGCACGTGCCAGGGCAGACCCGGCAGCATGGGGGTATCGGTAAAGCCCAGATCGGGATTGGGCGTGGGCTGCTGTGCGCCGGCAGCGCGCGCAACGGTGGCTGCGGCGGCGAGTTTCAGAAAGTCCTGGCGAGTCATGATGAACCACCAGGATAGTCGATCCGCAGTCGAAGCGGGAGGTCCGGCGCCCTACGAAGTTTCCTCAGGCGGGTACACTCTCCCCCTCCTCGGGATCCGGCAGATGGTCGGTCGGGCGCGCCCACCAGACATAGAATGTCGGCAGCAGGAAGGTGCTCATCATCAAATCGACGATCAAACCGCCGACGATGACGATGGCGAACGGCCGCTGCGAGTCCGAGCCGATCGCGTGCGACATGGCCGCGGGTAACATACCCAGCGTCGCTACTAACATGGTCATCATGATTGGCCGGAGCCTTCTGACAGCCCCTTGAATCGCCGCTTGTTCAATGGAAAGCCCGCGCGCGCGCAATTGGTTGATGTACTCCACCATGATCACGCCGGTTTGAACCGAAACGCCAAACAAAGCCAGGAAGCCGACGCCCGAGGATACGCTGAAGTGCGTCCCGGTTATGTAGAGCGCCAGCAGGCCTCCGAGGGGCGCCACGCCGAGGTTGACCAGATTCAGGGCCGCCCACTTCGCGGAACCGAAGGCGCCGTAAATGATCATGAAAATGAAGAAAACCGTTATGGGAATAATAATGGCCAACCGCGCCTGGGACCTCTTCTGGCTCTCGTATTCGCCCTCCCAGTTAATGTGGTAGCCGCGCGGAAGTTCAACCTGCTTGTTCACCTTATCGATTGCTTCCGCGACGGCTCCGCCCAGGTCGCGGTCACGGACGCTGTACTTGATCGGCACATACCGCTCGTTCGATTCCCGGTAGATCTCGGAGCCTTCATCCCGCTCTTCCAGCTTACAGAGTTGGCCAAGCGAAACCCGCTCGCCGGTAGGCGCCAGCAGACGGATGTTTTGGATGGCCTCTTTGGTGTTGCGGAACTCGGGCAGATAGCGCATTACCAGGTCGTAGCGCGCCTCGCCCTGCAGCACCTGAGTAAGAGCGTTCCCTCCCACGGCGGTATTAATGGCATCCTGAACGTCCGCGACATTAATTTGATAGCGCGCGGCTTCCTCGCGATCGACCACGAAGTTATCGTTGGGTTGTCCGGTGACTCGAAAAACCCCCAGGTCCTCGATTCCCCTGACTTGGCGCATGACATCGGCAATCTGTCTAGCCTTGTCCTCGAGAACGCGCAAATCCTCGCCATAGATCTTCGTGGCAAGCTGTCCTTTAACTCCGCTGATGGCTTCTTCAATGTCGTCGGCTATAGGCTGGGAAAAACCCCACATCACTCCGGGCAGTTTCTCCAATTCGCGGTCCATAGCCGCGATGACCTCGTCTTTGTTCTGATGAAATGCCGGACGCCACTGCTCTTTGGGCTTCAGATCGACGAAGTACTCCGTGTTAAAGAAGCTGGTGGTATCTTCTCCATCGTCCGGGCGCCCGGTTTGACTGGAGCATTGGGTCGCTTCGGGAAACGAGCACAGGATGATCCGAGCCTGATTCGCGAGCCGTATGGCTTCGGTGGGTCCGGTGCTGGGAGCCAGCGTGCCGCGTACCCACAGCGCTCCTTCGTCCAGGTGGGGAAGAAATTCCGACCCGATCCTCTCGCCTTGCATCAGCCAGAGGCTGGCACAGACCGCGCCCGCGCAGACTACAACCATCGACCAGCGGTGACGGACCGTCCAAGTGACGGCATACTGGTATAGCCGGATAATCCAAATCAGCACCGGGTTCTGCCATTCGCGAGTTCCTTTTCGGAAAAGGAAGCTGGCCAGAACCGGAGCTACGGACATCGAGAAGATTACCGCGCCCAGGAGTGCGAATGCCACGGTCCAGGCCATCGGCCGGAACAGCCGGCCTTCGACCCGCTGAAGAGTGAAGATCGGCAGATACGCGGTGATGATGATGGTAATCGCGTAGAACACCGGCCTCTGCACTTCGTGAGCGGCGGCCCGAATCCGGTCCGGGATTGATCTTGACGATTCGTCGCTCTGGCCCAGATGCCGGACGATGTTTTCGACCATGACCACCGTTCCATCCACGACCATTCCGAAATCCAAAGCTCCCAGCGATAAGAGGTTTGCCGGAACGTGCCTGAGATCCAGGCAAATGGAGGCGAACAACAGTGAAAATGGGATGGTGGCGGCCACGATGAGGGCGGCGCGCACATTCCCCACGAACAGGATCAGAACGATGGTGACCAGGATGACACCCTCGCCCAGATTGTGCAGCACCGTATGCGTGGTGTAACGGACCAGATCGCTGCGATCGCGCAGCGGGGCGATCTTCACTCCGGCTGGCAGGATGTGATCGTTGAGTTCGGCGACTTTCTTGTGAACGCCCTGCAAGGCCGCATCCGCCTCGGCGTCTTTTCGCAGAGCCAGGGTGCCGGAAACCACGTCGTCGTCGTTGATGAGCCGTCCGTCCGGAAGCCGGGTGGAGCGGCCCACCTGGCCCAGGCGTATCTTGGGTCCCTGTGAAACCACGGCGATGTCCCGGATATGGAGCGGCGTACCGTTCTTGGCCAGAATCACGGTGTTCTCGATATCGTGAACGTCCCGGACCAGGCCGACCTCCCGGACATTAACCTGCTGCTGGCCGGCTTCGATGAAACTTCCACCGGCATTGCCGTTATTGTTCGTGAGCTGTTGCTCGACCTGGCCGATGCTGAGCCCGTAAGCGATCAGCTTGTCGGGATCCACGCGAACCTGGTATTCCCGAGTGGGGCCGCCGAAACTCTGGACATCGACGATGTTGGGAACGGCCTTGAAATTCTTCTCCACCACCCAGTCTTCAATGGACTTCAATTCCATCACATCGTAGGCCGGATTGGAGCTGTGCAGTGTGAAGACGTAGATCAGGCCGGCGGGACTCCAGTCCGTGCCCAGTTGCGGCACGACACCGGGCGGAAGAGTGACTTGCGAAAGCCGCTCGAGAGTTCGCTCGCGATTCTTGAAATTCTCTTCCTCGTCGTCGAAAATGAGCCGCAGATCGGAGAGGCCGAACAGCGAGAACGAGCGCAAATGGGTGACACCCGGGATGCCGTTCATCACGACCTCAAGCGGAATCGTGACTTGCTGTTCCACCTGCTCGGCGGAAATTCCGGGCCATTGGGTGACGATCTCGACGTAATTGTCGGCCACGTCGGGATAGGCTTCGATGGGAAGCGCGTGAAACGCGACGATCCCCGCGCCAATTAGGAGGAGCGCGAAAGCCAGGACGAAAAGACGCTTGTTCAGGGCGAAATCTACAACACGGCGAATCATCGGCTATTGCTCCACCGTGTTCTGGAAGACGAGCGCACCCGCAACCACCTGGTCACCGGGCTTCAGACCGGAGATTACCTCCTGCATGTTGCCGGGGAGCATGCTCCCGGCGACCACTTCCTTGCGCCCGAAGCGGCCGTTTCCCAAAGGCGTGTAGACCCACTCACGGTCGTGAAGGTGCAGAATCGCGTTGGCCGGCACGATGGCGTGCCGTTCGCTCGTTTCGCCGTGGAACGTCGCGGAGACGAACATCCCCAACCGCATCAGGCCCGGGTTTTCGACTTCCAGGCGCACCTTGGCGGTGCGAATGTTGGGGTCTATGATCGGCATGATGGTGCTGATCCGCCCTTTGAGGATGCGGTCCGGATACGCCACCAGGTGGATGTCCGCGTACTCGCCGATGCGAACCTGCGCCATGTTGTTCTCCCATACGTCGCATATGATCCAGACGCGCGACAGATCGGAAATGGTGAATGGGTTCGGCGGCGTCAGCGCCTGGACGCCCGACTGGTCGGTGATCTGCTGGTCGGTGATGGTTCCCGATACGGGCGCGAATACACCCACGATACTCGTGGGTTCGTCCGGGTTCGCGCCGAGCACCTGAAGATGTTCCCTGGTGGTATCGAGAACCACCTGGGCGTCGTCCGCGGCGTTCTGGGCGATCTCCTGAGCGCTCCGGGGAGCCGCGCCGTGTTCGTACAGGATGTTGGCGCGGTCGAGTTGGATTTTGGCCAGTTGCGCGTTCTTAACAGCCTGGCGGTAATCGGAAAACGCGCCCGAGATATCCGTGCTGCGCACCTTGAACAGAAGCTGACCCTTTTTCACGGAATCGCCGAGACGGGCGTCGATTTCCACGATTCGCCCGGTCGCGAGCGACGGCACCGGCACCTGCCGCGAGACGTCGGGGCTCACGACGCCGGTCACCTTCAACTCCGGCGCGGCAACGTGCTCGCCCGCCTCTACCAAGGGGAAGCGCTCCGGACGATCCACCTTGAAGCTGGTGGAATCCATATCGGGCTGGATCGTGGTGGGGGCTGGACCGGTGCCGGCGTCCGCGCTGTGCGCAGGAGCTTCGGCGTGCGCTCCCGGGAGCGCCGTGCATCCCGCCGCAAGCAGGCTCAACGCTAGAAATGAAACCAGACCCACTGCTCGCCGGCAATTCATTGAATCACCTCTCGTCCCACGGCAAGGTTCAACTGCGCCGCCGCGGTTAAATAAGAACCGACCAGATTCAAATACGCCAAACGGGTATCGCGGGAAGCTTTCTCGGCATCCAGGTAATCGAGCAGCGACGCTCCGCCATTCTGGTAGGAAAAAGCGATCGCTTCCCTGGTATCCGACGCGAGCTTCAGGTACGTGTCCCGGTAGGGCCGCAGTAGATTCAAAGCGGCGTTCAGGGTTGCATAAGCTGAGTCCACGTCGCTGAACACCTGGGCTTCGGCGGCATCGTGCAGGCGCTCGCTGCGCCGGATGTCGATTTCGGTGCGGGCCTTTTCGCCCTGATTGCGGTCGAAGATTCGCAGGGGTATCGACACGCTGACGCCGAAATATGCGGGGATGGGCGGATTGCGGGCCAGATCCACGCTGAAGGTGGGATCGGTCGAGCCGTTGGCGACGGCGAGCTGGTAGTTGGTCTTGGCCAGCTCGATCGTCTGGTGGGCCGCCCGCAGGTCCGGGCGCGCTTCGAGCGCGATTTTGCGGAGTTCTTCCAAGGGCATGAGCGAATCCCTGAAATCGTACGGCCCGGTAACGTCGAACTGCTCGATGGGTGTGCGGTCGTTCAGCAGCGTCAAGAGCTGGATCTTGGCAGTACGGAGATTCACCAGGGCGGATTCGAGATCGGACTCGAACTGGACGCGCTGGAGCTGCAGGCGGCCGAGGTCCACTTTGGCGATGCCGCCCGTCCGGTAGCGATCGCGGCTCACCGCGAGTTCGCGATCCCAGTATGTCAGATTCTCCCGGGCATTTTCCACCGTCATCTTGGCCTGCAGAATCTGTACGAAGGCGCCGCGCAGGTTGAACAACAAAACGCGTTTCTGATCCGAATAGGTGGAATCGGCGATGCCCGTCGATTTGCGCGCGCTATCCAGGCGCAGCTCCCGCTTGTGCTCGCGCTCATGCAGGTAGCTGACCGACGCAAACGGCAAGGCGTACGAGAGCGGCCGGTAGACCGAAAGCCCGGAGTTGGACGAGGCCATGCTCGCCAGGGGATTGATCTGATCGATGGTCCCGGTGATCTCCGGATTGGGGCGAAGGTTGGCGGTCACTTCGGCCGCGCGCGATTCATCGATGTTGAGCTGGGAGGCCTTCAGCGTGGGATTCCCGGCTTCAAATTTTTCCTGGATCTCGGCCCAGGACAGCGCCTTCTGGGCAAAAGCGGAATTCGCGCCGAGTCCGGCCAGCAACAGGCCCCAGCCAAGCGGCTTCAGCGCCTGCATCGTCGAGATTCGCTCCCCTCCGTGCCGCGCCGTGCCGCGCTTTGCCGAGGGTGCCCGCCGGCACAGGGCCTCACAAGACGAGCCTTCGCTGAACCAAAACTGCATAGATTCATATCGATTTATCCGATTACGTGCAATGTGCGGGCCATTATCGAAGTCGCGCCTGCTATGTTCGCGGGGAAGAATCGACAAAGCGGCCTCAAATACCGTACACTGAATGTACGGAAAGCGTACAGCCGGACCCAAGGTTCGGTTTCCGCCGTTGGAAGCTTTCGTGGGCTGAGTGGAGTCAGCCTTGCCCCGTAAGGAGTGCGTGGGCAGGCGTCTTTACCATCGTATGATCAAGCGGTTCCCCAGGATTGTCGCCGCCCAGCGTCTTCAGACGCTGCTGCTCGTCACGGCGCTGGTGGCGCTCATTCTCGGCAGCCTGCTGATGTCCGATCTGGTGCGTAACTTCCGGTCGGTGGTGGTATCGGACGCCAACAAGAGCCTGTCGAATGCCCTTCGCGAGCTGACCGACGCCGAGAAGAACTGGTCCAGGAAGCACTCGAGCCGCGAGAGTCCCCCGCAGCGAGAGACGTTGGACCGGGCGCTGCGCCTGGTTTCCTACGACGTGCTGCGCTCGTATCCGGACGTAGAAGGCGGATTTTTCCTCGACGGCGAGCCAATCGGGCACAGTTTCCCTATCTACACCGAGCCTGGCAGTGCGCTGAAGCAGCCCTCCATCGAACGGGAAGCGGTGCTGACGTGCCTGGCGGAGAGCCGCTTCAATCGCCGTATCGGACGGCAGGTTTTCGACGACGGCCGCGACCTGGTGGTGGTATCGGCGCTGGCCGCTCCCAGCGGCGAGCCGGCGGTTTGGGGCCTGAAGCGGTATCTCGATTTCAACTCCACCAGCCGCCTCATCCATCAATTCGCGCTGGGCGGATTGATGCTCGTATCGCTGGCCAGCATCGGCGCGGTGCTGTGGCTGAGTTTCGGGATGCAGCGCGGCTTTGCGGCGATTCAGGCCGGCCTGGTTCACCTGCGTAGCGATCTGAATTACCGGCTGCCCGATCAGCATCACGAGTTGAGCGCCATCGTGGGCGCCATCAACGAAATGGCGGAGAGCCGGCGGAAACTGGAAGCCGATTTGCGGCGCGAGGACCGCCTGCGCGTGATGGGGCGCGTGGTGGCGGGCATTGCGCATGAGATCCGCAACCCGCTCAACAGCATTCGTCTGATCATCCAGGTGATCGAGCGGCGCCTGCGCAGGCAGAATGCCGGCGCCGAAGAAGCGGCCTTGCTCACGGCTGAAATCGACCGCCTGGATAAGCTGCTGAACAGCCTGCTGGTCTTCCGCGCGGATGAGCCCGGCCGGATGTACCGCCAGCCGATTCTGCCCATCCTGGAGCGCAGCATGGCGTTGGTGAGGCCGCAGGTGGAGGACCGCGGAATCGTGACCGACCTGAGCGCCGTCGCCGAGTTGGAAGCCACCGTGGATGGCGATCATCTGCAGCAGGCCATGATGAACCTGCTGTTGAATGCCATCGACGCGGCCGGCCGCGGCGGGCACATACAGGTATCCGCCCAGCGGAACGACGGCCATGTGGAGATCGATGTGCAAGATTCCGGCCCGGGCCTGGGAAGCGAGGAGCAGGAGCGGCTGTTCGAGGCCTTCTACACCACCAAGAGTTCGGGAACGGGGATGGGCCTGGCCGTTACGCGCACGCTGCTCGAAAAAATGGGCTGCAATATCCTGTACGTGGGTTCCGATCCGGGCGCGCACTTCCGGATTCTGCTGCCCACGGGAGCGCCCGCGAATGGCTAAGATCCTGATTGTCGAGGACGAGTACGCAGCCCTGAATTCGCTGGCGACACTGCTCAAGGAAGAAGGCTACGAGGCCCTCAAGGCCGCCGACGGCGAGCAGGGCCTGGCCAGTGCGCTCTCCGAGGAGCCGGACGTGGTCCTGCTGGATATCCGGTTGCCCAAGCTGGACGGGCTGACCGTATTGCAGAGAATGCGCCAGGGCTACAACGACGCGGCGGTTATCGTGATGACCGCGGACACCACCAGCAGCAACGCCATCAAGGCCACTCAATACGGCGCATTCGATTACATCGCCAAACCGATCAACTTCGACCACCTGCTGCTGCTGCTGACGCGCGCCCTGGAGTATCGCAATCTGGAGCGGGAGGTCCGCACGCTGCGTTCGGGCCAGACCGCCGCCAAGACTTACCCCGCGATGGTGGGCCACAGCCCGGCCATGCAGGAGGTCTATAAGCTGATCGGCCGGGTAGCCCCCACCGATACCACGGTATGCGTCTTCGGCGAATCGGGGACGGGGAAAGAGCTGGTGGTGAATGCCATCCACGAATACAGCCGTAGACCGCAGGGGCCGCTGGTCAAGGTGAATTGCGCGGCCATCCCGGAGGCGCTTCTGGAAGCGGAGCTCTTCGGCCATGAGAAGGGCGCCTTCACGAGCGCGGTGTCGCGCCGGATCGGGCGTTTCGAGCAGGCTAACGAGGGCACTCTCTTTCTGGACGAAGTGGCGGAATTAACCCTGCCGCTACAGGCCAAGCTGCTGCGGGCCGTGCAGGAAAAGACCATCGAGAGGCTCGGAAGCAACCAGCCGATTGAAACCAATTTCCGGCTGATCGTGGCCACGGCCCAGGACCTGGACGACGCCGTGGCCGCCGGGAGGTTCCGCGAAGAACTGTTCTACCGGCTCAGCGTCGTCCGCATCTGCCTGCCGCCGCTGCGCGAACGGCGCGAAGATATCCCGCTCCTGGTGCAACGGTTCCTCAGCCGCTCGGAGAAACCGGTGACCATCCAGCAGGACGCGCTCGACCGCATCATCGCGCACGACTGGCCGGGAAATGTGCGCGAGCTGGAGAACGTGATTGCGCGCGCCATCGCCATCGCGCCGGGCGGGGTGATCACCGCCGATTGCATCGAGTTTTCGCGGCGGCATACGCCGGCCGAGGCGGGGTGGGTCGGCCAGATCCCGCACCATGAGGGGTTCAAGCGAACCATCCGCATGGTGGAAGCGGAACTGCTGCGCAGCGCTTTGGCGGAAGCGGAAGGCAACAAACTGCGGGCCGCGGCGCTGCTGGGCATCCAGAGACGGTTGCTTTACGAGAAGATGCGCGACCACGGCCTGCGGTAGCTTAAGTCCTTTGTAACCGCCAGGATGGTACAGTGGCGTATGAATGTTCTTTCGCCTGGCGCTACTGCTGGCGGCGGCTCTGGCGCTTCAGGCGCAAGACGCTCCCAATGCTCCCCCCACCGAGTATTGGAACCTGTATTTTCAAGCCACTTCGATCGGCCAATATCATGGTAGTTTCGATGCGGCCTATTCCGGGCCGCTGAGCCTGGTAAATCATCCCGAGGCGGACGCCTCGCTGACCACCACTTTGTTCCTGGGGCTGCGTCCGGCGCGCGACACCGAGATCTATTTCGACCCCGAAGTGGCCGGCGGCCGGGGTTTTAGCGGAGTTAACGGGCTGGCCGATTCGCCTAACGGGGAACTGCCGAGGGTGGCCACCGCGACGCCCAAGCCCTACCTGGCGCGTCTTTACGTGACGCAGGACATCGCGCTGGGCGCCGAGCGGGAAGCGGTCGAGAGCGACGAAAACCAGCTTGCGGGAGGCCGTCCTGTGAGGCGCTACACGATCGCCGCCGGGCGTTTCACGGTCACGGATTTCCTCGACAACAATCGTTACTCGCACGATCCGCGCACGCAGTTCATGGGATGGGGCGTGATGTACAACGGGGCCTGGGATTATCCCGCCGACACGCGCGGCTACACGTGGGGCTGGGTGCATGAGCTGCACATGCGTCGCTGGTCCGGGCGCTACGCGAACGCGGCCATGCCCAGAGTGGCCAACGGGCTGCGCTTCGACCGCCGCCTGCTGCGCGACCGCAGCGACATGGAAGAGGGCGAGTGGCGCTTCCACCCGCGCGGGCACGAGGGCGCCATCCGCGCGCTGGCCTACCAGAATCACGCGGATATGGGCACTTACTCGGAAGCGCTGCGGCTGGCGGCTCAGACCGGCGGCACGCCGAGCGTGATCTCGACGCGCCGCGTGGGCACGCTGAAATACGGTTTCGGCATCAGCGCAGATCAGGAGCTGACGCGCGATATCGGCATCTTCGGGCGGTGGGGTTGGAACGACGGCAAGACCGAGAGCTTCGCCTTCACGGCCATGGACCGGCTGGTGGAAGGCGGCGTCTCGATTACCGGAACGCGCTGGAAGCGCCCGCACGACACAGTGGCAACCGAGATCAACTCGGGCGGTCTGGCGGGCGTCCACGCGCTCTACCTGCAGCGCGGCGGCCTCGATTTTCTGATCGGCGACGGTACCCTGCGCTACGGCCGCGAGCTGGTTTCGGAGAGCTACTACTCGGCGCGCCTGATGCGAGGGGTGACGCTGAGCGTCGATCTGCAGCACGTGAACAATCCGGCCTACAATCGCGATCGTGGGCCGGTCTGGATCGGCTCGTTGCGGCTGCATGTCGAAGGCGGAAAGTAGGGGAAGACCGCGCCCTCATGGTCGCGGCTCGGATGAACTGTAAACAGAGCCGCGACCGTAAGGGAGCGGATGCTCCTAGATCTTCGCGAAGAGCTTGGCCAGCACTTTGACTAGCTTGTCGATTTCCTTCTCCGTCACGATGTAGGGCGGCAGGAAACGCAGCACGGTGTCATGCGTGCAGTTGATCAGCACGCCTTCGGCCATGGCGTCCGTCACGAGCTGTTTGCCCGGAATGGCCAGCTCCATGCCCACCATCAGCCCGAAGCCGCGCACTTCCTTGACGAAGGAATACTTCTTCGCCAGCTCGTTAAGGCTCTGCTGGAAGTAGCCGCCTACGCGTTGGATGGAGGGCATCAACTCGTCGAGAATATCGAAGAACTCCAGCGCCACGCGGCAGGCCAGCGGTCCGCCGCCAAACGTCGTACCGTGCATCCCCGGCTTGATGGCCGCCGCGGCACGCGCATTGGCCACGACCACGCCGAGCGGGAGCCCGCAAGCCAGCGGCTTGGCCGCCGCCAGTACGTCCGGGAGAATCACGGGCGTCAAGCGTTGGTAGGCGAAATAGGTTCCCGGGCGGCCCACGCCGCACTGAACTTCATCGGCCACCAGCAGGGCGTCGTAGCGATCCGCCAGCTCCCGCGCCTTGGCCATGTATTCGTGCGTGAGCGGATAGATGCCGCCTTCGCCCTGGATCATCTCGAGCACGATGCCGGCGGTGCGCCGGCTGAAGGTGGCCTCCAGGGCCGCGACGTCGTTAATGGGCACGAAGTGCACGCCCGCCAGCAGCGGCTCGAAATCGCTGCGGTACTTGGCCTGGCCGGTAATGGAGAGCGCTCCGAACGTGCGGCCGTGGAAGGAGTTTTCGAGCGCGATAATTTCGAACTTCTCGGGATGGATGGCGTGGCCGTGTGCGCGCACCATCTTGAGGGCGCCTTCGATGGCCTCGGTGCCGGTGTTGGCAAAGAAGGTGCGCTCCAGGCCGCTGGCCTCGGCCAGGCGTTTCGCCAGGGGACCCTGATACTGGTGGTAGTAAAGATTGGAGCAGTGCACCATCAGGCCGGCCTGCTCGCGAAGCACTTTGAGGAGACGCGGATGGGCGTGGCCCAGCGCGTTCACGCCGATTCCGGCGATGAAATCCAGGTAGCGGCGGCCCTCCAGATCGTAAACGTAACAGCCTTTGCCGCGTGCCAGAACCAGGGGATAGCGGGCGTAATTCTGGAGTACGTAATCGCGTTCCAGGTCCATCACCGCCTGCGCGGGCGTGGCTGTATCGGGGGGAAGTGCGCCAGTCATTTATTTCATGATAACGCCGTGACGGAGCGGTCCCCAAAGATCGCGGCTCGCGGGCGAACTGCACGGACGCGTGGCGACGCGCCCCGGTTAGGATTGGCGGCGGGCGGAATTCCCGGATGGTATGCTGATCGTTTCGGACATGATAGCCGGCCCACCTTCCCACGTGGCTTCCCGCACCGTTTTGCGCGCGATCTTGGCGTGCCTGCTGGGTGTGGCGGGGGTGTTCGGCCTGGACGCGCTGCTGTTCCGCACGGGACTCTACCCCGCGATCCTGGAGCCGGATTCCATGGCGGGGCGCTTCGAGCTGATCCTGCACCGCGAGCAGAAAGCCCAGGCGCGCTACGGCGCCAACCTCGTCGAGACGCTGGGCGATTCGCGCTTCGCCTACTATCCGAGGGTGGCCAACCAGTTGACCGGCGAGACCGGCTACGCGTTCCGCCATGCCGGCGTGGCCGGAACCGACATTCGCGCGTGGAATTATATGCTGCGCGATCTGGATCCCACCAGGCGCCGCTACCGCGCCATCGTGCTGGGCGTGGACGATTACGATGACGAGGACGGCTCGTACGATATCGGCGACGACCTGGCCACGCTGCGCTACGTGATCGCGCGCCTGCGCCTCGGCGACGTTTTCGACCTGGCGCGCTCCTTCGAAGACCGCACGGCGCAATGGGAGACCATCCGCGGCGGCCTTCTGAAGGGCATGGTTTACCAGGCCGATATCTTTGCCTTCCTGGACCATCCCCTCAAGCGCCTGGCCTACGTGCGGCTGTGCAACGGGGGCTACGAAGGCTGGACCTACGACTACGTGGATTCGAACAAGAGCGTGGCCGGATTCCAGGTGGATTGGCGCACCATGACCGCCACGTTCCCGCCGGGCGCCGAGCAGAGCTTCCGCAACGAGGTCCAGAACTGGGTGCTGTATCCGGCCAGGCCGCAGACCGGGCACAAAGCCGCTTTTCGGCGCAAGTGGTTCGGCGAGCTGATGGATCGGTATCGCGGATCGCCCACTAAGATCGTTTTCCTGCGGCTACCGCGTGGACCCGCGCCGCGGCCGGACGGGCTGGTGGTGAAGAAGAGCAGCTCGATTCGCGAGCTGGCGGCGCGGACCGGCGCGATCCTGGTGGATGAGCACGCCTTCGATTCGCTCGAGCGGCCCGAGTTGTTCAGAGACGCCTTCCATCTGAACGACACGGGCTGCGCGCGCTTCTCCGCCATGATGGCGCGGGAGGTTGGAAAGGCGCTCGCGCAGCCGCCGGTTCGCGAGGCGAGCCGATGACGCTGGGCGCCGTCCGCCGCCCCGTACTGGCGTCGGTGGCGGCCCTGGCTTTGCTCTTCGGCGCGGATGCGCTGCTGTTTCGCACGCCGCTTTACCCTTCGTACCTGGAGCCGGATTCCTCGACCGGCCTCTTCGAGCTGATCCTGGCCAAGGAGCGGCGCGCGCAGGAGCGCCTGGGCGACAACGTGGTGGTGACGCTGGGCGATTCGCGCCTGGCCTACTATCCGCGCGTGGCCAACGAGCTGACCTCCGAAACCGGCTACGTCTTCCGCAACGCGGGCGTGGCGGGCAGCGATCCGCGCCTGTGGTACTACATGCTGCGCGATCTCGACCCCACGGCCCGCCGTTACCGCGCCATCGTGCTGGCGGTCAGCGATTACGACGACGAGGATGTGCCCTGGGATTTTACGGATGGCATACGCGACTTGCACTACGCGGTGGCCCGCCTGCGCCTCTCGGACGCATTCGATTTCGCCTCCTCGTTTCCCCGCCCGGCGCTCCAGTGGGAAGCCTTCCGCGGCGCGCTGCTGAAAGGCACCGTGTACCAGGCCGATATGGAGGCCTTTCTCGCGCATCCACTCAAGCGCATCGACTACGTGCACCTGTGCCGCCAGGGATACGAAGGCTGGACCTACGGTTTTCAGGAGAGTCCGCGCAGCCTGGAGGGCCTCCGGATCGATTGGTCGCGCTGGAGCTTCACAGCGCCGCCTTCGGTGGATGCCGGGCAGCGGCTATCGGTCGAGCTGTCGCTGATGTACCGGCCGGCGCCGCAGACGGGTGTGTTCGCGGCCTTCCGCCGCCAATGGTTCGGACGGATACTGGAGCGCTATCGCGGATCGCCGACGCGCATCGTGTTCGTGCGGCTGCCGCGCGGCCCTATCCCGCGGCCGCAGAACCTTGTGCGCAAGCGGAGCGCCTCGGTGCGCGAGCTGGCCGGGCGGCCGGGCGTGGTGCTGGCCGACGAGCACGCCTTCGACGTACTGGAGCGGCCCGAGCTGTTCAAAGACGCCCAGCATCTCAATCACGAAGGCTGCTCGCGATTGTCCGCTATGCTGGCCCGCGAAGTGAGCCGGCTGCTGGCGGGTGTAGTTGAGAAGCGGCCGGGAGGGTCTTTGTAAGATGAGCCCTTGCCCCGAACCCGTGAAGAGCGCGGCGCCAATCGGCAGGCCCCGCGGCCGGTTCGCTCCCGTGTTGGCTTGCCTGCTGGCCGTGGCGGGAGTCTTCGGCCTGGATGCGTTGCTGTTTCGCACCGGGTTGTACACGGCCTGGCTGCAACCGGATTCCTCGACCGGCCTCTTCGAGATGATCCTGCGGCGCGAGCAGCGGTCCCAGGAAAAGGCTGGAAACAACCTGGTGCTGACGCTGGGCAACTCGCGCTTCGGCTACTCGCGAAAAGTAATCGACCAACTGCCCGTCAAGCCGCTCTACACGTTTCGCGATGCCGGTGTGGCGGGCACCACCCCGCGCTCGTGGTATTACATGCTGCGCGAGATCGACCCCACGGTGCGGCGATATCGCGCGGTGGTCCTCGGAGTGGACGATTACGACGACGAAGACCGTTATTACAATCCGAGCAACGACGTGCGCGACCTGCATTACGTGATTGCCAGGCTGCGGCTCGGCGACGTTCCCGAATTCGCGCAATCGTTCACCGACGCGGATCTCCGCTGGGCTGTGTGGCGCGGCGGGCTGCTCAAAGGAATCATCTTCCAGAGCGATATCCTGGAGTTCCTGACCAACCCGCTCAAGCGGATCGCGTATGTAGAATTGTGCCGCCAGGGCTTCGCCGGGTGGAGCTACGATTTTCTGGATTCGACGCGCAGCATGACGGGCCTCCAGATCGATTGGTCGACGTACAAGATCACCTTCCCGCCCGGCACGGACGAAGATCAGCGCGACAGCGTGAGCTCGTGGCTGGCGCACGGGCCCGAACCGCAGACCGGACGCCTGGCCGCGTTCCGGCGAGCCTGGTTCGGGCGCATCATCGATCGCTACCAGGGATCGCCCACCAGAGTCATCTTCATGCGGCTGCCGCGCGGTCCCATACCGCGGCCGGACGGGCTGGTGAAGAAAAGAAGCGCTTCGATCCGCGAGATGGCCGCCCGGCCGAACGTCGTGCTGGCCCCCGAACACGTTTTCGACGCGCTGGAGCGCCCCGAGTTATTCAAGGATGGAATGCATCTGAATCGCGAAGGTATCAACCGATTTTCCGTGATGCTGGCGGCGGAAACCGCGCGCATTCTGGGTCCGCCGGAACACGACACGGGGCAAGCTAAAGCATGCCCCACCGGTGGGGCATGCTTTAGCTTGCCCAGACAAGATAAGAGGTAATCGACGCCATGCTTTTCAACACCACGCACTTCTTCATTTTCCTGGCGGTGGTGCTGGCTCTGTTTTATTCCAGCCCGCGCGTGCTGCGCCGCTATATCCTGCTGGCCGCGAGTTACTTCTTCTATGGCACCTGGAACTATAAGTTCATCATTCTGCTGCTAACGCTGACGGCCATCGATTACACGGCCGGCCTGTGGCTGGAGCGCATTCCCGCGGGGCCGCGCCGCAAGGCCGTGCTCATCATGAGCCTCACGGCGAACCTGGGATTCCTGGGCTTCTTCAAGTACTTCAATTTCCTGGCCGCCAACGTCGCGCTCGCGATGGGTAAGCCAGCGCACTCGCTCTTCTGGGATATCGTGCTGCCGCTGGGTATCAGTTTCCACACCTTCCAGAGCATGTCGTACGTGGTGGACGTCTACCGCGGCCAGCAGAAGGCCGTGCGCAACGTCATCGATTACGCCCTGTACATCTGCTTCTTTCCGCAGCTTGTGGCTGGGCCGATCGTGCGCGCGCGTAACTTCTTTCCGGACCTGTGGAACTGGCGCGCACCGTCCTCGGGCGACGTTTCGCGGGGCCTCTTTCTGGTGGCCCTGGGACTTACTAAGAAGATGGCCTTCGCCGACCAGTTCGCCAAGGTGGCCAATAACTACTTCGGCAACCTGGCGGGTAACCCGGGGGTGGTCACGGCGTGGTCCGGCGTGGTGGCGTTCGGCCTCCAGATCTACTTCGATTTTTCGGGCTATACGGACATGGCCATCGGGATGGCCTTGCTGCTGGGCTTCCATTTCCCGGTGAATTTCCGGCGGCCGTACCTGGCCTCGAGCATCACCGATTTCTGGCGCCGCTGGCACATCTCGCTTTCCACGTGGCTGCGCGATTATCTCTATATTCCGCTGGGCGGCAATCGCCACGGGCGCTGGAAGACTTATCGCAACCTGATGCTCACCATGCTGCTGGGCGGCCTGTGGCACGGGGCGAGCTGGAATTTCATGATCTGGGGCGGATATCATGGGGCGCTGCTGAGCGTGGAGCGGCTGTTGCGCGGCGACCGGCCGGTGAGCGAGCGCTGGACCTGGCTCTATCCGCTGCAGGCCGTGGTGACTTTCGGGCTGGT
>Ga0181517_10000679_pt1 | contig 43939 bp, 41 predicted proteins | sample PEATcosm2014_Bin_31_FD_119748 | JGI IMG/M metagenome (GOLD analysis project Ga0181517, IMG submission 119748) | Peatland microbial communities from MTU Mesocosm Facility, Houghton, MI, USA - PEATcosm2014_Bin01_30_metaG | ecosystem: Environmental > Terrestrial > Soil > Wetlands > Peat | place... | reverse complement strand
GGCCCGGTACCTGGAAATACTGGGGCAGTAGCAGAAGCGTGCGGGGCAGGCGCTTCGAGGTTGCGGAAGAACCGGTTGGCAGGCGAAAGCGCCTGGCCCACAAGGATGGAAGTTCTCCGGCAGCGAGGTGGGACAGACGCTTTCGTCTGTCATCGCTATCTCCAGTGCCCGCGTTCGAGTCGCATCCGGCCGGGGCGCACTTCCACCCACTTGGCGGGGACCCAGACCGCGCGCGGGCGCGGCGGGCGCATCCAGCGGCCTTCCGCCCACGCCCAACTGCCTCCGCGCCAATCCCAAAACCCATCCGTCCAGACCCACCCCGGACCGGGAGCCACGCCGATCACCGCATATCGCGGCGGCGGCGGCGCGGTGCGCACGTATACCGCGCCCGCGCAGCCGGTCAGACATGTTCCCAAAAACACAATTGCAGTCGAGAGCCTGCGATTCATTGAGCGCCTCCTATCGTGTGGAACGCGGGCCGCGGACCCGTAGTTGCGGTCCTGAAGGCGAATTAATGTGAAGGCGGTTTCACCGGGGCGCCCGAAGAGCTATTCGCCGGCGGCAGGGCCAGGGGGTTCCGTACGCTGGCGCACCCAACGGCGGCGTCGCATACCGGCGCGTTGTGCTACACCGGTTCTTTATGCAGGTTTCCGATCCGAAATTCCGTAAGCTGGAAGGCCTTGCGCCCTTTCCCGCGGTAGCCACTAAACTGCTGCGCGTGCTCTCCCGCGACGATGTCAACATCCAGGAGATTGTGGGCTTGGTCCGCGCCGATGCGGCCCTGGCCTCCGAACTCCTGCGGGTGGTCAATTCGGCGGCGTACGCCCATCCCGCCCCCATCGGCAGCATCCAGCAGTCGGTGACATTTCTGGGGTTGGAGAAGGTGAAGAACCTTGCCCTGGCGGTTTCCGTCAAGGGTTTTTTGCACGGCATATTGCGGCTCGATCTGGTGCGCCGGATCTGGCGTCACAGCCTGGCCTGCGGCATGATCTGTCAGGAGTTGTCGTCGGCGTGCTCGTCTTCCCGGGGTTCGGAAGACCGCGCCTACACCGCCGGCCTTTTGCACGATATCGGCCGGCTGGGGCTGTTCCTGGCGGATGCCACCACCTATGCCGCGCTGCTCTCCGCCGAACAAGGCGCGGTGGACCTGGCAAAGGAGCGCGAAGCCTTCGGCGTGGACCACTGCGAAGCCGGCGCCTGGCTGGCTATGACCTGGGGATTTCCCGAGGAGCTCCAGCGCGTGGTGGCCACGCATCACGATCCGCCCGGCGCTGCCGCCAGCTTCGACCTGGCGGACTTGGTCCGCGTGGGCGTGCTGCTAACGGACTTCCTCGGATTCGACATCGCGCCGCCCACCCAAGCCTATGGCATGGCCCACATCCGGGCGCTGCTGCCCCAGTCGGCGCAGTATCGCTTCGATCCGGATCCCGCCGAGATGAAGTCCAAGCTCATATTCCAGTTGGACGCCTTCGACTAGGCCCCGAATTCGGCGGCGTGGCGGCTGCTAGATTGAAAAAGTGATCGTCCCCCTGGTTCTGGCGGCGCTGGTGGCTGGGTCGCTGGTCTATTGCGGGCTCACCCTGATTGCCGCCGTGCGCTACCGGGGCGTCCGTCCGCCCGCGCCGGCGGCATGGCCGGCTATCAGCGTCCTCAAGCCGCTGGCGGGAGTGGACGAGGGGCTGGAAGAGAACCTCGCTTCGTTTTTCGAGCAGGGTTACCCCCAATTCGAAATCCTGTTCGCGGTGCGCAGCGCTTCCGACCCCGCCGTCGCGGTGCTGGAGAAATTGCGCGCGCGTTACCCGGCGGTTTCCTCGCGCCTCATCGTGACCGGCGAGCCGCCCTACCCCAACGCCAAGGTCTACAGCCTGGATCTTATGCTGGCCGCCGCCGGCAACCGCCTGGTGGTGATGTCCGATAGCGACGTGCGCGTGGGGCCGGACCTGCTGAACGCCGTCGCCGCCGAATTCGCGGACGAAAAGCTGGGTCTGGCCACCTGCCCCTATCGGGCGGTTCCGGGCCGCAGCTTCTGGTCCACGCTCGAGGCCTTGGGGCTCAACACGGAATTCATCGGTGGAGTGCTGGTGGCGCGCCTGCTCGATGGCATGAAGTTCGCGCTCGGCCCCACCATTGCGGCGCGCCGCGAGGCGCTCGACGCCATTGGCGGATTCGATGCGGTGAAGGATTTTCTGGCCGAGGATTTCGTGATGGGGAACCGCGTGGCCGCGCGCGGCTTCGGCGTGATCCTCTCCTCCTACGCGATCGAGCACCGCATCGGCGCGCAGCGTTTCGGCGCCAACCTGCGGCACCGGTTGCGCTGGAACCGCAGCACGCGGCGCTCCCGGCCATGGGGGTATGTGGGACAGGTGTTCACCAACCCGCTCCCGCTGGCGCTGATCCTGTGGGCGGTGCGGCCCGGCTGGTGGCCGGTGCTGGCGGCAGCCGCCGTTTTCCGCGCGGTGGCGGCGTGGGCCACGTCGCAACTCGTCCTCCGGGACCCGCTCACGCGCCGGCTGTGGTGGCTGGTTCCCTTGCAGGACATCGCCGGCTTCCTAGCCTGGATCGGCGGATTCTTCGGCAACACCATCCTCTGGCGCGGCCGCAAATACTACCTGCGCCGCGATGGCCGCTTCGAGCTGATAGAGGATAAGTAGGGTGATAGACTCGCTAATATGTTCGAGCATGTAACGAAGACGGATGCCGAGAGGGCTCAAAGCGCAAAACTGCTGGCTTGCGGCGGCTTTGCCGCGCTGGGGATACCATTTGGTACGTTCTTGCTTCTCTCTGGCTCCACGGCCCTTGGTCTAGCGAACCTCCTTTTGGGTATTTCGGCCGGAATCACCTTCCTGCGCGGAAGAAAGACCCATCGCTGATTTCCCTCTGTCCCACCTCTGGCTCAGCCGCGCTTCAGCTCGAATAGCGTAATCTCAGGCGGCGCGCCCAGACGCATGGGGACGAAAATCGTGCCGATTCCGCGGTTGACGTACAACTGCCCGCCGGGTTTTTCGAACCACCCCGCCACGTAGGGCGTGATCAGGCGGCTGGGGGCGATTTCCGGGCTCACGAACTCCAACGCCAATTGTCCGCCATGGGTGTGGCCGGAGAGGGTGAGGTCTATGCCCAGCTCCGCCGCGCGGTCGAAGGTATCCGGATTGTGGCTCAGAAGAACGTTCACGCAATCGGGGTCCATTAGGCCGTCGAGCCCGGTTCGGAAGCGGGCCATGAAGCTGCCGCTGTGGGGTCCAAAGGGGCGGCGGCTGGCAAAGTCGACTCCCATCAGGTTGATGGCATCGCCGTTCAAGCGAATCGGGACGCGCTCGTGGCGAAGAATGTGAATATTGGCCTGGCGGAAAAGCAGCGTGATGGAATCTTCCACCACGGCCCATGCGTCATGGTTACCGAGACAGCCGAACACCCCGAAGGGGGCCCGCAAGCCGGCCAGGGCCTCCACTACGGCGCGCTGGGTGGCCGGGTCCCAGGTCACGAAATCGCCGGTGAGCGCAACCAGGTCGGGCTTCATCGCATTCGCGATGGCGACGTATTTCCGGATCTGCTCTTCGGTCATGAACGGGCCGATGTGGATATCGGAGAGCTGGGCGATGCGGAAACCATCGAAAGCCGCGGGCAGGCGCTTCAGGCGGATGGGTTGTGTGGGCGTTTCGAGATTCAGCCGGCCGTAGAACAGCCCGTAGGCTCCCGCCACGAACGGGGCCACGGCCACCGCCGCGCCGGCGCGTTCCAGGAACGCGCGGCGCGAAGGGGAGGCAATCTCCGGGGCGCGCCCTCGCGCCGCTATCCTGCGCGCCACCCAGGCAACTCCGAGCACGCCGTATGCGACGCTCCAGAACACAGCCAGCGCCAGCAGCGCCACCAGCGAGCCGGCCGTCCACCAGGCGAATGGCGCCTCCAGCAGGGCATCGGGGACCGTCAGGCGCACCGGCGTGTGGCGCGCTCCGAACCAGCTCATGGCGTAGGCCAGCGAAATCAGGTACGCAGCCACCGCCGCGCCGCCCAGCGCCGTTTTCGCGCGCGCGCTCCAACCCGTGCGCCGCAGCCAGCGCCAGCCTTTCCAGAACCAGTAGACCTGGCTCAGGAAGAGGAAGATGAGTATGGTGTTGAACATCGAATCGAAAGCCCGGCCCCTCCGGTGCGCGCGGCGCCGTACTTTCACTGTACCGCGCCGGGGAGAAACGGAGAGCCCATGGCTCTCCTCGCGCTACAATGACCGTTCATGCAAGTTCTCCAGGCGGGGCGCCACAAACTGATTTACCTGGAACTCCAGCCGGAGATGGTTACCAGCATCGCGCGGCAGGCCGGTTTTGAGGCGCGCACGCGCGATGGGCAGCGATCCATGAACGTCGAGCTGAGCGCCGTGGAGCGAAACGCCCCGCTATTGCTTTTCGATGCCGCGGACCCGGCCAACCTGGGTTGGTTCTCGCGCTGCCAGTTCTATGTGGATGGGCGCTCCGGCGCGGTCATGCAGACGCCCATCACCCTGGCCAACAAGCGCGACCGCGGCGGAAAGCCGCACCAGAGCTCCGTGCGCGTCGCCATCTCCAAGGAACTCCCCGCCGCCTTTCGCCTGCCAGGCAATCAGGCGCTCACCGAACAGGTGTTCTACCATCTGTTTTTTAACTTTCTCAACGCCCTCACCAAAACCGGCGTGGCCGTTTGCGGCAGCGGATCGGTCCACCCCCTGGCAGGGCGCACAGAGAGCATCGGATTGCGCAACTGAAGAGTGGGTTCCCGAACCTTTCGTGAAATTGTAAACGCAACCCGGCGCGCCGCCCGGCATCCAAGAGGTGGACTTAAGCCGGGGTACAGTTTCGGGGGGAACAGTCCCCAGGCTCAAGCCAAATTCGCCGGCTCTTCGGAGCCGGCTTTTTTGTGCGCCTCCGGCCCCGGCGCCGGGAGAAAAAACTGGCGGCGTTGCGCGCGCGGCGCCATAATAGCGAAGGCCCCGCAGGCGGTATTCGGCCGGCGCCGGGAAACGACGAACCTCTGGAAACATGTCACAACCGATTCGAGTGCTGGTGGCCAAGCCCGGTCTGGACGGCCACGACCGCGGCGCCAAAGTCATCGCCCGCGCCCTCCGCGACGCCGGCATGGAGGTCATCTACACCGGGCTGCGGCAGACTCCCGAGATGATCGTCAACGCGGCCCTCCAGGAGGATGTGCGGGTGATCGGCCTGTCCATACTTTCCGGCGCGCACAACGCCATCGTGCCGCGCGTGATGGAGTTACTCCGCGAAAAAGAGATGACCGACGTCATGGTGATCGTGGGCGGAATCATTCCCGACGACGATGCCGAAGCCCTGAAACGCGATGGCGTGGCGGGCGTGTTCCAACCCGGCGCCTCGCTCGATTCGATCGTGAGTTTTATTCGTTCCAACGCAGCGTGAGCGCCCGGCTGAGGAAGGCGGCCCGGGAGGCCTGCCCCACCGAGCCCGTTTGGAAGCGGACTTGCCCTCGAACATCCGGTATGGGCGGTATCGATCGCATCGGCGAAGGGGGAATTCCCGCGGTGAAGTTCGCCCAAAGCGTGGATTGGTCCGCAATGCCGGAGTGTTACGAGACGCCCTCCCGGGTATGGCCGCTCGGAGGTCCGCCAGGGAGGACGTTCGGTGGGGCGCGAATGGCTGTGCGGGGCCTTCACACCTGTGGACCGGGACGCTCGTTGTTGCGCGCCCCGAAGATTCGCTAGAATAATGGGTTACCGAGTTGAGACCGGCCTTCACAAGTGAGACAGTTTCCCGTGTGTCAAAGCCAATGCAACAGCGCGGAGTGGAAAGGTATGCGTCAATGAGGTTCCTCGGGCGCGTCCGCGTGGCCGCGGTTTCGGCCTGCCTCTCGATAGCCTGGGCTCTCCCATCCGTAGCTGGGGCGCAGCAGGCTGCGCCGCCCTCCCCCGATCGGGCTGCCCCGCAAGTGCAGCCGGTGGGGCAGTCTCCGGCGCAGCCGCCGCAACAGCAAACGACTCCGCCCCAGCAGCAGCCGCCGGCGCAGACGCAGACGCCGCCGAAGCAGCCAAGCCCGTTCGAGGACGTGCCGCAGTTGCCGGCTGCTCCCCCGCGCCAGACCGCGCCGCCGACGCCACCGCCGGCCCCGGCCCAGACGACGCCGGCTCCAGCCCCAGCCCAGACAGCGCCGCCGGCGGCGCCAGCCCAGCCTGAGTTGGAGGCCCCCAAGCCTCCCGCCGCGCCCGAGTTGCCGCCGGCCGCCGGCCAATACGTGGAGGCGGTCGAATTTCGCGGCAACCGCCGGGTCCCCCAGGACATGCTAAAGGCGATGATCGTCACCAAGGCGGGCGACGTTTACAGCGAGGAGACGCTGCGCCGCGATTTCATGCAGTTGTGGAATACCAACCGCTTCGACGACCTCCGGCTGGAGGCCGAGCAAGGCAACCGGGGCCTGATTCTTCGCTTCGTAGTCAGCGAACGCCGCACCATTCGCTCCATCGACTACATCGGCATACACTCCATCACCGTTTCGGACATTCTGGACCGCTTCAAGGACCACAAAGTGGGGCTCTCCACGGATTCGCCGTATGACCCGGCCAAGATCGCGCGCGCGGTCGTGGAGTTGAAGGATTTTCTGGGCGAGCGCGGGCACGAGTATGCCGAGGTGACGCCGGTTCTGGAGCAGATCCCGCCTTCCACGCTGACCCTCAAGTTCGTGGTGGACGAAGGGCCCACGGTCAAAGTCGGCAACATCATCATCAAGGGCAATACGGCCTTCGACCACAAGTTCGTCGTCAGCCAGATGAAGAACTTGAAGCCCACGGGCGTCCCCCACTCGATTCTCTTCGAGAACCTCTTTTCCAAGACCTACGACGTCAACAAACTCGAGGACGACGAAGAGCACATCCGGCAGGCGTATTTGGACCACGGCTATTTTAAGGCGCAGGCGCTCGAACCGTCCATCCAGGTGGTTCGCCGGGGCGGCCAGGGTTGGCGCCTTCCCATCTTCCACATGAATCTGCCGGGCATCTACGCCGATATCACGATCCCGATTGAAGAGGGCCGGCAGTATCACTTGCGCAACATCACCTTCCAGGGGGTAAAGCTGTTCCGGACTCCGGAAGGCCTTATGCAGCCCTTGTTCAAAATGGGGAAGGGCGACGTTTTTTCGGCCGATAAGCTGCGCAAGGGACTGGAGGAAATGCGTAAGCTATACGGCAATTTCGGGTTTATCGACTTTGTTCCGGAACCGAATTTCGACTTCATTCCCGAGACGGACCAGGTGGACCTCACGATCACCGCCGACGAGGGCAAACAGTTCTTCATCCGCCGCATCGATTTTTCGGGGAACACCACCACGCGCGACAAGGTCATCCGGCGCGAGCTCCTGTTGGACGAAGGCGACCACTTCTCGCAGTACCTCTGGGAGGCCAGTATCCTGCGGCTGAATCAGCTCGGCTATTTCGAAATCCTGAAGAAGGAAGACGCCGCCACTATCAACCGCAATCCCAATTCCAATACGGTGGATATCACGCTGAAGGTGAAGGAGCGCGGCAAGAACACCATCGGATTGAACGGCGGCGTTTCCGGAATCGCCGGCACCTTCATCGGGTTTAATTACTCCACCAACAACTTCCTGGGCCTGGGCGAGACGCTTTCCCTCCAATCGCAGCTTGGCACGCGCATGAACGATGTGACCCTGGGCTTCACGGAGCCGTACCTGTTCGACCGGCCCATATCCGCCGGCGCCATGGTATACCTGCGCAGGTTCACCTTCAACCAGGCCCGTGAGGCTTCCATTCTGACGGGTCAGAACCTCATTCCGCTGTACAACGAATTGGGCTCCCAGAACCTGCTGAACTATTCGCAGAACAGCAAGGGCTTTACGTTTTCCACCGGCACGCACCTCAAGCGCAGCTTCGCGCAGATCGGCATCACTTATGGGTACGACATATCCAATATCGTCACCCTCACCACGGCCGCGTCGACCTACTTCCAGTACATCAATTTCAGCGGCGTTTCGGGGCCCAATGCGCTGAATGGCATCAAGACCAGCCACATCACGCCCTCGTACTCGTATAACCGCGTCAACCACCCTATCACGCCCAACGCCGGCCACAGCGTGTTCGCGTCGGTCGATTTCGCGGGCAGCGTTCTGGGTGGCAATGTGAACACCATCCGTCCGACGGTCGAGTTCAAGTATTTCAAACAGGTTCCCTGGCATCCCTCGCACGTGCTGGCTTTCCATCTCATGGGATCGCTCATCACCGGCTACGGCGGAAGATTCGTTCCGCCGTTTTCGCGCACCTTCATCGGGGGCGAGATGGACGTCCGCGGTTTCGAGAACTGGGGCATCAGCCCCATCGCGTTCATCCCGTCGAGCGCATCGGTGAACGTCTATAACGACGACGGGTCCCCGCGTACCCAGAGGGTCATCGTCAACGGCGTGAGCCAGCAGCAGCCGGTGACGATGACGGTCCCGAGCTATCAGTTGATCACACCCGGCGGAGACTTTCACACCATCGGCAACTTCGAGTACCGTATTCCCATCTTTGGTCCGGTGACCATGGCGATATTCGCCGACGCCGGCCTCAACAAGATCCTGCGCCCCGGTGAGCTGACCATGGACCCGACCCACGTGAGCGACCTCAACCTGGAGTTCCCCCAGGCCGGCTTTGACGGCAAGGTGAAAATCGTTGCCGGCACGCAGAAACTGCGGACCTCCACGGGCTTGGAACTGCAAGTGTTGCTGCCTGTCGTGCAAGCTCCGTTCCGGGTGTACTTCGCTTACAACCCCACCACGTACCGCGACTACCTCCAGCCGCCCATCGTGGCGGACCGCGCCTCTTTCCCCAACTACGCCACATTTGTCAATTCCGTGGCGACGTTTGGCCTGGCGGAGCCGTTCTTCGAAAAGCGGACGATGTTCCGCTTCACGATCGGCAGGACTTTTTGACCCGGACTTTCCGACGCAAGCGGCGCCGAATCGAATTATGATAGTATTCTCACGTTTAGGAGTCTGAAGCTTGAAGAAGAACCTCGCGTTACCCACGATGGTTTTGGGCTTGGCCGCCTTAGCCGCCGCCCAAATCCCCAGCCCTAGCCCTAGCCCTAGCCCCAGCTCCGGGCCCGTTCCCACCAAGGTCGGGATCATCAACATGGCCGGCGCCATTTATAGCACCAAGGAAGGCCAGGACGCCTCTGCTCGCTTGCAGACGAAGTACGCTCCCGTGAAGGAGAAGCTCGACAAGAGGCAGACCGACATCCAGACCAAGACCGACCAGTTGCGCAAGGGCGCCGCCACCATGAGCCCGGAGGCCCAGGCCAACCTCAAGACGGAGATCGATAAGCTCACTACGAGCTACAACCGCGACATGGAGGACGCCAAGGCCGATCTCGACCAGGAGCAGAGCAAGGTCATGAACGAGCTGGGCGTCAAGATGATGGAGATCCTGAACAAGTACGGCGCGGACAACGGTTTCGCCCTCATCCTGGACGTTAGCGACCAGGAAACCCAACCGGTCCGCTACGCCGCCAGCGGCGTCGATCTCACGGCGGCGCTCATCAAGCTGTACGACCAGAAGTACCCGGCCACGGCGGCCACGGCCCCGGCGGCGGCCAAGCCGCCTGTCGCGGGCGGCGCCGCGGTCCAGGCGCCCAAGCCCCCGGCTGCGCCACCCGCGCCGGCCTCAAAGAAGCAATAAACGTTCTGACAAGCCGCTTCGTCGTTATCCGTTGAGACCGGGTTTGCACCCGGCCGCTGCCTTTCGTTTACGGCGGTACAATGCGGAAAAGGGGATCGGCATGAGGATTCTCGGTAAGGCGTCTCTCGCGCTGCTGATCGTCATGGGGCTGTTCGCTCAGTACCGCGGGGGTTCGAGTGGCGCGTCGCCCAAGCTGATCGGAAACTTCGGCGGCGTTGTGTTTCCGCGTGGCCCTTTGGTCGTACCCGGTTGGCAGCGCGGTTTCGGAAGCGCTTTTCCGGCAGGCGGCTCCGGCGCCGTGATCCCTAACAGGACCACGGGCACAGGGCTGGTGGGCGGATTCGTGGTCCGCGGGGCCGGCCCCGGAGTCGTCTATGCCTTCCCCGTATTCGTGGGCGGGTGTTATGACATCTCCTGCCTCAACCCAGCCGAACAACCCGTTGGGCAGGGGCCACCGGGGCCGGACGGCGTTGCGGCCAATCCGCCCGCGGCTGCGCCGGTCCTGATCAGCCCGTGGGATGGCGGCGATGCGCAGGCTTCCGGCGAGCAGTCTGGTCTGGGCGCGTACCAGTCGGATCCCACCGAGCCGGTCGAGGAATCCGCGGCTCCGCCGGAGCCGGCGCAATACCTGCTGGCGTTCAAGGACCGAACCATCTATGCCACTCCCGCCTACTGGGTGGATGGCGACACCATCCACTACTTCACCGCCGGCAACAAGCACAATCAGGCGTCCGTCTCGCTGATCGACCGCGAGCTGACCGAACGGCTGAATGCGGAATCCGGCGTCGAGGTGGATCTGCCCGCGGCGAAGTAATTGTGGGGCAGGCGGGCCCAGAGGGCGCCCCGTCTGGCGAGGTTGACAGGCGAAAGCGCCTGTCCCACAGGGCAAGACCGCCGGCGCCGCCGGGCGCTACAATGAGGCTGTCTTAGGACTTCGTAAACCTTCTATGCCGCGGCGTCTCGCCCGCAAGCTCATGCTCTCGATCACGGTGATCGTGGTCATTGTGGCGGCGGTGTCCGGGCTGGTTAATGTCAGAACCGAACAGGGGCAACTCCTGTACACCATGACCCTGGGGGCCGATCAGCTTTCCAAGGCGATCACCAGCGCCACTTGGCACGCCATGCTGGACGACCATCGCGAGGCGGCCTATCAGGTTATGCAGACCATCGCCCTGAAACAGGGGATCGATCGCATTCGCATGTTCAACCGCACCGGCGAGGCGCGCTTTTCCACCGACCCGAAGGACCTCAAAACCGCCACCGGGATCACCTCCCCGACCTGTGCCCTGTGCCATGCGCCGGGGGCGCCCCTGCTCCATGCGCCTCTGCCCTCGCGCCACCGCATCTTCTACGGCGCCGACGGGCGCCGGCGGCTCGAGATGGTCACTCCCATCTACAACGAAAAATCCTGCGCCGAAGCCGAGTGCCACGCGCATCCCAGCAACCTGAAAGTGCTGGGCGTGCTCGATCTGGCCCTGAACCTGGACGGGGTGGACAAGGAAGTCGCCAGCATGAAGGCCCGCGTGCTGCTGGTGACGGCAGTGGAAATAACGCTTATCGGCTTGTTCATCATCTTCTTCACCCGGCGTTTTGTGGCGCAGCCCATCGGCAAGCTGATCGAAGGTTTCAAGGCCGTCAGCCAGATGGAACTGGACAAGCCGCTCGACATCGCGGACCGCAGCGAGGAACTGGACGAGCTGGCGCGCTCTTTCGACGTGATGCGCCAGCGGTTGCGGTCGGCCCTGGCCGAGCTGAACCAGTTTACGCAGAACCTGGAAACCAAGGTGCAGGAGCGCACCGAGCAGCTTCAGGCCGCACAGAAGAAGCTGCTCCACAGCGACCGGCTGGCCTCGCTGGGACAACTCTCCGCCAGCGTTGCCCACGAGATCAACAACCCCATTTCGGGCGTGCTGAATCTTTCCATGCTCATGCAGCGCATGCTGAAGGACGATGGCGTGCCGCCCGGCCGCATCGAGGAGTTTCGAAAGTACCTCGTGCAAGTGACCAATGAGACGGCGCGCGTGGGGCGCATCGTTTCGGATCTGCTGGCCTTTTCCCGGCGCGGCAAGCCGCAGCGGGCAGCGGCCGATCTCAACCGGATCGTGCGCGCTACCCTTTCGCTCGCGCAGCACAAGATGAGGTTGAGCAACGTGATGGTGGAGGCCAACCTCGAAGAGAATCTGCCGGCCGTACTCTGCGACGCCTCCCAGATCCAGCAGGTGGCCCTCAACCTGGCGCTGAATGCGGGCGAGGCTACCCAGGGCCGGAGTGACCGACGCGTTTCCGTCTCCACTTCCCGCGGCGAGGGAGTGGTCGTGCTTGCCGTTTCCGATAATGGGGAGGGCATCCCGCCGGAGAATTTGAGCAAGATATTCGATCCCTTCTTCACTACCAAATCGGACGGAAAGGGCGTTGGCCTGGGACTGGCCGTTTCCTACGGGATCATTCAGGCCCACGGCGGAGATATTGAAGTGAAAAGCGCGGTCGGCGAGGGAACCACCTTCACTGTTTCGCTGCCGACCGGGCAGCCCGCCGAGGCCGGCGAGCCGCCTCTGCTGGAACTGGTTCGCAATGGATGAAGCCTCTCTACCTGGGTTCCATGGCGGAGGTGGACGCGGACGTGATGGCTTATCTGCGCGAACGAATGCCGTCCGCCTTCGGAGTGGAATTGCGGGAGTTGGCGTTGCCGGGGATCGATTTCGCCTACGACGCGCGGCGCGGCCAGTACGGCTCCGTCCCGGCGCTCGAAATGCTCCTGGCGCGCCGTCCGCCGGATGCCTTGAAACTGCTGGCGGTGACGGAATGCGACCTGTTCATCCCGGCGCTGACGTTCGTCTATGGCCAGGCGCAACTGGGCGGGCGCGTGGCGGCGATTTCACTCGCCCGCCTGCGCCAGGAGTTTTACGGGCTGCCGCCCCATCCCGAGATTCTGCTGCAGCGCGCCTTGAAGGAGGCGCTGCACGAAACCGGCCATACGTTCGGGCTGGTTCATTGCGCCGACCGCAATTGCGCCATGTCGCTCGCGACCAACATCCGGCACATCGACGCCAAGCGCGCGGAGTTCTGCGCGGCCTGCGCGGCCAGGCTGCTGCGCCGCCCGAGGGAGTGAGAAGATGAAGACCCACTGGCAAATCCTGGTGGTGGACGACGAAGAGGTGATGTGCGAATCGCTGGCCGCATGGCTGCGCGAGGACGGCTACCTGGTGGACACCGCGTCTTCCGGCCGCGACGCCGTCGAAAAATCGCGCGCCCGCGATTACGCCATCTACTTCGTGGACCTGAAGATGCCCGGCGGCATGGACGGCATCGAAACCATGATGCAGATCCGCGGGCTGCGCCCGGAGGCCTCCATCATCATCATCACCGCCTACGCCACCGTCGACACCGCCATCGCGGCCATGAAGGAAGGCGCCCAGGAGTACATCGTCAAGCCCTGCAACCCGGAGGAAATCTCGCTCCTGGTGAGCCGCATCATCCGCGTGAAGAACCTCCAGCGCGAGAACGCCATCCTGCGTAAGAAGCTCACGCGGCGCTACTCCGTCCACGACGTCATCACCAAGAATCCGCGCATGCAGGAGATCCTGAGCCTGGCCGCGGAAGTGGCCAGCCTGCGCAGCACGGTGCTCATCCAGGGGGAGAGCGGCTCGGGCAAGGAACTCGTAGCGCGCGCCATCCACAACTCCGGCGACCGCGCCCAGAAGCCTTTCGTGGCCGTCTCCTGCGCGGCGCTGGCCGAGACGCTGCTCGAGTCCGAGCTGTTCGGCCACGAGAAGGGCGCCTTCACCGGCGCCATGCAGCAGAAGCGCGGCAAGTTCGAGCTGGCCGACGGCGGGAGTATTTTCCTCGACGAGATCGGCGACATCTCTCCCAAGCTGCAAGTGGACCTGCTGCGGGTGCTCCAGGAGCGCAGCTTCTACCGCGTGGGTGGCTCCGAAGAAGTGCGGGTGGACGTTCGCGTGATCGCCGCCACCCACGTGAACCTGCCGCAGGCGGTGGCGGAAGGCAAGTTTCGCGACGACCTGTTCTATCGCCTGAACGTGATCGAAATCCGCATTCCGTCCCTGCGCGAACGGCGCGAGGACGTGCCCCTGCTGGCCCGCCATTTCGTGGACCGGATTTCGCACGAGCTGGGCCGCGAGGTGAACGACATCTCCGAGGGCGCTCTCAAGCTGCTGATGGACTACAATTGGCCAGGCAACGTGCGCGAGCTGGAGAACGCGGTGGAGCGGGCCATCGTGACGTGCCGCGGACTGACCCTCGGCGAGGAGGATTTCTCCTTCCTGGCGCAGAGCGGCCTGCCCGGCAAAGCATGGGCGCCGCCAGCCGGCATGACCCTCCAGGAGATGGAAAAGCACCTCATAGCCGCCACCATACAGAGCACCGGCGGGAACATCAAGGAGTCGGCCTCCATTCTGGGCATCGACCGCTCCACGCTCTACGAAAAAATCAAAAGGTACGAGATACCGAGGTAGCGGGATAATAAGCCTCCCGGCTTGTCGAGTGGGATAAGCCTTTTGGCTTGTCAAGTGGGATGAGCCTCCTGGCTTGTCAAGTGGGATAAGCCTTTTGGCTTGTCAAGTGGGATAAGCCTTCTGGCTTGTCAAGGCGAGTCGAAGACTCGCCGGGCCGCAGCCGCGGAATACTTGCTTCATCTGCCATCCATCGAATTCCGGCGGCGCCTGCGAAGTCTTGCGACCCGCCTCTGGGGTTCTCACATTTCTGTGAGATTATCTGGACGACCGGGATACTTGACTTCGTGGGGCAGGCGTTTCGCCTGTCCACGGGCGAGCCTGGAGGCTGGCCTTGACAAGCCAGGAGGCTTATCCCACTTGAGCTTTTACACACGCAAGTTGCCTCACTGGCAGCCGGCCGGCGCGGCGCTTTTCCTTACCTGGCGGCTGGACGGTTCTTTGCCCCGTGAATACCGTACCGCACACCCGGACATGGATCCCGGCCGCCAATTCGTCGATCAGGACCGCATTTTGGATCGGGCCACATCCGGCCCGACCTGGCTGGCGGATCCGAGAGTCGCGTTGTTGGTGGCCGATGCGCTGAGGTACGGTGAAGCCAGTTTGCAACCATATGAGCTGGCGGCTTGGGTAATCATGCCGAATCACGTGCATCTGCTGATCGATCCGCGAGCCCCAATCGCCAGGATCAACCACAGCATTCGGGGCTACAGCGGTCGCGAAGCGAATCGCGCTCTGGGCTGCACCGGCGCGTTCTGGCAGCATGAGGGGTACGATCATTGGGCCCGAAACGGAGGTGAGTTCGGCAGGATCGCCGGCTATATCGAACGGAATCCGGTTACGGCCGGGTTGGCGGGCAGTCCTGAAGACTGGCGGTGGTCCAGCGCCTTCGTGGGATAGGCCTTCAGGCTTGTCAAGCGGGGTAAACCTTCGGACTTGTCAAACCCCTCGGGCGAGTCTTGCGACTCGCCTTGACAAGCCAGGAGGCTTATCCCACTTACGGGTGCAGGAACATCTCTCCGCAGACGGCGTCCCAGTCGGCTTCGGGGTAGCTGGCGGCGATGTCGGCCACGGGCGTTCCGCCGTCGGCGAGCGTGGGGGCCGCGCCTTCGCCCGCCAGGGCCAGTTGCAGGCGCTCCATTTCGCGCATCAGCCAGGGCCTCACTTCGTGCGGGCGGAGCAGGTGCGTGGTGTTCCGGTTGTCCGGCTTCACTTTCAAATACCACCCGCGGCTGGGGCCTCCGGTTTCGAGGACCTCGCCATCCACCGGGGAGAGCACGCGCACCTCGGCGTTGCGTTTACGGGCGCGCCAGGCTGTTCCGTTGGCTACCACGCGCTGGCCGGGCTCCGGCAGACTGACGCTGTCCGGCTCGCCCAGCAGGCGTTGGCCCAGGTCGTCGAGCCCCACCGTTACCACGCCATCCGCTTCGCGGCGCATCCAGGCGTGCCCGCGATGGTACAGGCGGTCCAGGGGGAACGTCATGCCGAAGATCTCTTCCTCGGCCTCCTGAGGGCGAACCGGCGGGTGTTTGGCAATGAACTTCGCGTGCGTTTTGCACTCGCGGCAATCGAAGGCGTGGGAGCACAGGCGGCCAGGCATTTCACCGGCCAGGTTGTGGCGGCACTCGCGCTCGGCGGCGCGCAGGTGTTTGAAATCCGAATGCCAGCGCATGTTCTCCGCCTTCTTGGCGCGCAGCAGTCCCCGCGAGCGCAGCACGGCGGTAATCACCGTGGCGCCCACAATCGCCAGCACAGCGTAAAACGCGCCCATGAAGACGATGGTCGCGATATTCCAATGAAATCCGTAATTCCAAGGCAGCATTTTTAATACCTCCCTACCAGGGCGGGCTCGTCATCGGGTTGCGCCGCCTCAATTGCGAGTTCGCGCTCCTCGGGAAACACCCGGAAGTAGCGGAACGAGAGCGAATACACCAGAACGCCATAAGCTACTACCGCCAGGAACGTACCCGTTTCCTGCCAGCTTGGCGAGTAAGTCATGAACTTGTCGAACGAAAGGGTGGGCACGGAGAGCGTTTGCACGGTCTGCACGAAACGGTTGAGGGCCACTCCAATGGAGGCCATGGCGGCCGCCGAAACCAGCCAGCCCGTGCGCGCCCGCAGCTTGGGCGCGAGAAGGACAATCGCCGGGACGATGCCGAAAAGGCCTATTTCCGCGAACAGGATCCAGACGCCGAACGGTTTCCAGGCGTAGAATTGCTCCGCCGGGAAGCCGCTGCCGGGCGAAGTGCGGTTGATCCAGACGATGGTATCGACGGTCTTCAGCAAAACGTAAACGGCCAGCATCAGGCCCGAAATGCGCCCCAGAAGCTGCAATGTGCCAGGCCTCACCAGGCGTTTCTTGGTGATCTTCTGGACCATCCACGTGGTGAGCAGGATGAAGCTCGGGCCCACCGCCGCCGCCGAGAGGATAAACAGGAAAAACGTGGTGGGCCAGATGCCCAGCCCCTCGCGGAACGCGAACGGGCGGCCGCGCAGCACGCCATAGAGCCCGCCGAGCGAGCCCTGATGAAAGAAGGAAAGAAACGTCCCCACGCCCGCCAGGACGTACATCACCTTGTGCATCTCGTGCTCGAACACCAGCAACGAAGGCACATCGCGCAGCTTGCGGTTCTTGAGCGCGATGGGCAGGTACTCGATGAACAGCACCATGAGGTAGCAACTGATGCAGAAGGTGACCTCGGTGAGCATGGAGTGCACATTGGGATACCAGAAGGTGAACCACGCGCGCAGCGGCTGGCCCACATCCACGGCCAGAATGCAGACCGCGCCGCTGTAACACACCAGGCCGATGACCACGGCGCTGTTGATGACCGACTTCAGCGCGTCGATCTTGAGGATGTATACCAGAAAGCCGGTGAAGAAGGCGCCGGCGCCGAGCGCAATCACCGTCAGGTCCAGGAATATCCACAGCCCGAAGGCGAAACGGTTGTCCATGTTGGTCTGGTTCAAGCCCTTGACCAGGCACAGGCCGGCGCAATAGAGCCCGAACAGCAGCATGGCCACCCAGGGGGCCAGCCATAGCAGGAACCTTCCGGTGGAGCAGCGTTTCACCCCGCGCGTGATGAAGTGTCTATCCACGGAGGTTCTCCTTTCCCATGGGCGGCCTGGGTGCATCGGCGATGCGCCGCACCCAGTCGCGTTTGGAGCTGTAGTAAATCTTGGGTTCGGTGTGGAGCTTTTCCAACAGGCGGAAGCTGGCGGGGTTTTTGGCGCCGCGGGCCACCTCGCCGGCCGGGTCGTTCAGGTCGCCGAAGCGGATGGCGCCCGCCGGGCACGCCTCCACGCAGGCGGGAACGTAATCGCCCGGCTGGATTTCCTTTTTGCCGGCGGCGGCGGCGCGCTGTTTGGCGGCGTGCCAGCGGCCATGGCAGAAGTTGCACTTCTCCACCACCCCGCGCATGCGGGGCGCCACGTCGGGGTTGAGGGTTTTTTCCATGCCGACGGGCCACGCCGGGTCCCACCAGTTGAAGTAGCGCGCGTGGTACGGGCAGGCGGCCATGCAGTAGCGGCAGCCCAGGCAGCGCTCGGGCATCTGGCCCACGATGCCGGTGGCCGGGTCCACATCCACCGCCTGCTGCGGGCAAACGTGAACGCAAGGCGTATCCTCGCCGCACTGCTGGCAGAGCACTGGCACGAACGCCGTCCGCTTGCCGGGGTAGTCTTCGCCGTTATCCACTTTGAAGACGCGAATCCAGGTGATGCCTTTGCGCTCGGTGGCGCCTTCATGCGCCGGCGGGACATTGTTTTCAACGGCGCAGGCCACCATGCAGGCGCCGCAGCCCGTGCACCGGTCCACGTCGATGGTCATCCCGTAGCGCTTATTCTTGTTGTTTCCGTTGGCCGAGGTCATGATTGCGCCACCCTGGCGCGGGAAAATGCGCCGCAGATATCGAGAATCTCCGGACTGGCGCCTACCTCCACCATGCCGGGTGGAACCGAGGGACTGACTGTCACCTGGATGGGGCGCTGGCCCAGCACGGTCTGGAGCATGGCGTGAGCGCCTTCGCCCACGCCGCACGCCGCCGCCGAGGCAGGGTTCAGAGCGGCGCGGTTGCGGCCCAGCCGCAGGTTCGATTCCTGGTACAGCTTGGACATGAGCGGCGAGACCAGGCCGGCCGAGCCCGGCAAATCGGTGAGCGCCACCAGCAGCGGCAGCTCGCTCGCCTCTTGTGAGGCAGGCGCTTTCGCCTGCCACCGAGTCCCTTCAACTAGTGGGGCAGGCGGTTTCGCCTGCCAACCGGCATCCATCCAGCATCCGCCTTCGTTCAGGGCTTTCCAGAAATCTTCCGGCTTCAACTCTTTCACCGGCCTGGATTTCACGTCCGCGCAGGTAAAGAGGGTTCCGCGGCCGGCTTTGTGGATGGCGTCCGCGCGCTCGCGAAGAGCGCCGGAGGCATCGATCCCCGCGGCACTGGCGATGAAAACGGCGGGGTCCACCATGCCAGATGGGGCCGGAACAAGGGGCGTGAAGATGCGAAACGCGGCCGCCGGGGAATCGATGGCGGCGGGCGCGTCGCCGGTCATCTCGGGATAGACGGCGGCCGGCAGAGTGAACTGCGCGTGGCGTCCGTAACCGCTCCGCGACCAGGCGAAGACCACGACGACGGGGTTACCGGGAACCAGCTTGGGCGCGATGGCGTTCCAGGGGATGTAATCGCCGGGGACGGACTCGTCGATGAGCAGCGCCCGGATGGATCCATCGGGGACGGAAGCCAAGCCCGCCGGCGGCGCGGCCTTCTTCCAGGAATCGGGGACGGGAGCTTCTGCGCGCGCCATAAGCGCCTTTCCCCACGCGCCAGTGAGGCGGTTGAGGGGAACGGCTTCCGGCACATCGTCGCCGGCCAGGACCAACGCGGGGCCGTTGCGAGCCAGCTCGCCAGCGAGATCCGCAATCTGGCTTTCGCCGAGACCGGTCTCCGCGGCGGCCTGGGCCGGCATCGCCTTTCCTTCAAGCTGGGCGATGAGGCTGAGCGCGAGAGCCCTTCCGGAGCCGGGCTTGATGCGCAGCCAGAGGTCGGCAAGCGAGGCGGTCCGCGATTCGAGCGGCTCGGCTTGGATCAGGCGGAAACCCGCGCGCGCGGCGAGCACGTTTCCGGGCGTGCCCCAGCCTTCCATCACCGGGGCGCCGATGCTCAGCACAGTGCGTGCCGCGGCCAGGTTTACGGCGGCGCCTTCCAGCGGCTGTGGCGCGGTGAGGTAGACTCCGTTCTTCACCGCCGCCATGGCGCGGCGATAAGTCCAGGAAGCCGTGCGTCCGGGACGCAGGTCGAGCACCGCGATGCGCTCGCCGGGGGCGCATTGGGCGATAGCGCCGGCGACGGCGGCGGAGGCCTCATGCTCCGGTCCCTGTTTCAGCCGTTCCGGATGGTATGGAAGCTGGTGGCCCGTCAAGCCGAACGGACACAGCGCGCCCAAGCTGAGCGGATGCGCCGGCACGCCCATCAGCGCCACGGGTTGTGAGCCTACCAAACGCGCGCGCACCGCGCACCCCGCCGGGCACAGCGCGCAATGGGTGTACCTGGTCTTGATTTCACCGCTCGCGGGGCGTGGGATTCCAGGCCAGTTTTCGCTCCACAGCGCGGTATCTGTGATCAGCCGCCACGGCGCCGGCGTGAACATGACGCCTACCGCCGAGCCGCCTAAGAATTTGAATAAGTCCCTGCGGGTAGTCTGCATAATGGGCCCGTGTCTACTTGTGGCAATCCAGGCAACTGTGCTCGAATCCATGCTTTCGATGGCAATCGACGCAGTCGTCCATCTTCATCCCTTTTGCGGCGGCGGTTCCCCAGATGTCGCGCGAGTAGCCGCTGATGCGGTCCTGCTGATAGGGACGCAACTTATCCGTGGCGCCCTCGTCGCCGTGGCAGGCTTCGCACTTCAATCCGCCCAGTTTGACGTGGGTGATGTGCGAGAAGTAGACATTTTCCGGCTGGCGGGCATACACCGACCATTGGGGCTCGCGGTTGGGCGTCACGTATCCGTCGATGAAGTTCTTCTCCGCTTGGGTGGTTCCCATGGGCGCGGCGTGGCAGCCGGAACACTTGTCCAGGGTGGGGACTCCGGCAAAGGTTCCGTCGTCGCGGAACGCGTGGCAGTCCTCGCATTTCGCGCCGGCCTTCTCGGCGTGGACTTTGTGACTGAAGTCAACCGGCTGCGGGCGCGATTGGTAAATTACATGGGGGAAACCAGCCCAGCCCGCGCCCAGGGCCGCCAAAGTTCCCCCCAGGAAAAACAGGTACCCGGGGATCCTCAATGTCTATTCATCTCTTCCCACTCGCATAAGGCGAGAAAAATTCGTGAAACAAAGCCAATTTCCGCTCTCGCTCGAGCTCACGCCCGATTCCGGCGGCGAACAGGCCTCCATCGGCGGCCAGGGGCCCGATGGAGCCCGTCATCTGCTGCTGCAAAAACTCGTTGACCCGCCGCTGCTCCTGCTCCATCCATTCGCGCGCGGCCGCACCATCCATCAGGTCGGCCGTAGTCCCTGGGACCGGGGTCCCCTCGAACAGCCAGCCGGCGGCGTACGGCTCGGCGGTGAGCTTGGAAGGATCGGCGCGCAGATACAGGTTGCAGTTGGTCAGCAGGAACTCATTGGGGAACACCACTTCGAGGTCCACCCCCGCCACGGTGAGCACCGCGGCCGGCCGGCGGAGCCCTTTGGTCCACACATAGGTGATGCGATCTACCTTGCCCAGCGTGCGGCTCAGAAACGCATCGATCCCGGCGTGGCACGTGCCGTCCTGGGTGACGTCCAGCCACATGTGGTTGGCGGAATAGCGCAGCCAGCCGGGCATGGATACTCCGTCTACCTCGTCGGCGGACATCTCGGGGTGCGCCATTCCCAGGTACAGATCGCAGTACTGGTGGCTGTCGTTGCCGCAGCGGGAAATCAGCGATTCGCTGTACGGCACGAACTTGGCCACCGGCGCGGCCCCGCAATACTGCATGAGGGACTCGCGCAAAAACGGGCAGCGCCCGTTAGCTTCCTCCGCCGGCTGGGCCTGGAACACCGGGCAGGAAACATAACCCGCCGAGGAGCACTTCTCATCCGTGCGGCCGTTGTAGACCTGGGGAATGAGCTTTCGGATAGCCGCCGATTGGCAGTACTTAACCTGAGTCTCCTTCAGAAACGGGCAGTTCATAAAAGCTACCGCTCTTCTTCTTTCTTTTCGGTCTCTTCGCCGCCATCGGCCATGGTCAGGCCCAGTCCCGGGACATGGAACGAATGCCCGTCGTAAGAGGCGACCAGGTCGGACACCTCACGGTCGAGCTTAGACATGGAGGCGGCCTTCTTGCGCCGCGCCGCCAGTTCCTGCACCACGCCGAAGGCAACGGCGCCGCAGCAGATAACCACCAACCCCAGCAAAGCGAAATTCGTGAAATTCAACCAATAAGTAGCCGGATCGTTCATGGAGTGACTTTTCCCTTCGGTGAAGAGTAGTGCACGTACTGGGCCATGCTGAAAAGAAAAGGGTTGCGGGATTGCGGCGACGCGGAATGGCGGGTTTTCAGACACTAAAATCTTGAAATGGGACACGGGGGCGGCGTGAGAGGAGATCCCTCGGGTTTTCGGCGGCATTTGACGGAACGAAGCCAATTTCAGAAAACGGGCGACGCGGTGACGCGACAGGGAAGGGCTTCCGGCCGGGGGAGGCAATTGACGGAACGAACCCAATTTCGGACGTTCCTCCACATATGAATTCGACCTTTCCCGCCCGCGCGGCGCGGCGCTGGGCGCCGGACGGGCGCCGAAACGAAAAGCTTCCCGGCGAGCGAGCGGCGTTCTTTCGATTTCAGGGTAGCAGGCGGGTTGGGAGGTTTCTAGGATGAGGCTGGTAAACGGGTGAAAGGGCTGGGCGGATTGTTTTGCGGGGGCTGTGATCGGTTCCGGCCGCGGATGCCTGTTTCCGATGAAACAGGCGCAAATCGCGGCTCCGGCGTCAGGTGATGAGCGCCAGCTTGCGCAGTTCCTCCAGCAGTTTCGCCTTACGGATGGGTTTGGCCAGAAAACAATCGCATTTCCCGCGAATGGCATTCACCACGTTTGGCAGGTCGGCGAGCGCGGTGGTCATCACAATCTTGACCCGTCTCGACGTCGCGACGCTGGCGGCCGCTTCAAGCCGGCGAATCTCCTTCAACGCCGCCTGACCGTCCATTCCGGGCATCATGATGTCCAGGCAGATCAGGTCGTAAGGCTCCTCCGCCTGGAGCGCCGCGCGCGCGGCCTCGACAGCTTCCTTGCCGTTGACGGCGATATGGCAGTCGCCATAGCTCTTTAGGAATTCCTGCAAGAGCAGGCGGCTGGTGAAATCGTCTTCGGCAATCAGTGTCTTCACGGAGTTCCCTTCTCTTCGTCGCTAAGGTTCGCGGCCTTTTGTCATGGCTTCCTTCAGCCGGACAAACTCGCGCTCGAGGCCGTCCATGCCGGCCGCCACGAAGCCCAGGTCGCCGGCCTTGCCGGCTTTCTCCATCTCGGAGGCCAGCGCGCCCAGGGCCTCGCCGCCCACGTTGGACGACGCGCCCTTGATGGTGTGGGCCTGCCGTCCGGCGCCCGGGGCATCGTGGGCCTTGAGACAGCCCCGCAGCGCCTCGATTTGCCGCGGGATGTCGTTCAGAAAGCCCCCCGTGACCCGTTGCGCCAGATCCTCATCGTCGCCCAGACGCTCCAGCATGCCCGCCCGGTCGAAGACAACCGGGGCCGGTGAAGGAGGTATGGGAAGCGGAGCTTCTCCGCCGTGAGGCATATTCGATTCATCGGGATTCCTGGCCGGCAGCCAGCGATCCAGAACCTCCGCGAGGGCCGGCGGCGACACCGGCTTGGACACATAGTCGTTCATGCCGGCCGCCAGGCAGCGCTCCCGGGCGCCCGGCATGGCGTCGGCGGTCATGGCGACGATGGGAATGGCGCAATTGCGGACGCTCAGTTGCAGATTGCGGATGCGGCGGGCAGCCTCGAAGCCGCCCATCACCGGCATCTGCACGTCCATCAGCACCAGGTCGTAAGGGATGGATTCCAGCGCTTTGACAGCCTCGGTTCCGTCGGCCGCCGTGTCGGCGCCGAGGCCGAACTGCTTGAGGATGCCCACCGCCACCTGCCGGTTGGTGAGATCGTCCTCGGCCACCAGGATGCGCGCCTGGCGGCCGGCGAACCAGTACGGGGTCTCGGGAGCCTGGGGCTCGGCGGGCGGGCGAGCTTCCGTGCGCGCCCCCTTAGGTTGTTCGCCCAGGCGCGCGGTGAACCAGAACTCCGAGCCCTTACCCGCTTCGCTCCGCACCCCGATTTCTCCGCCCATTTTCTCGGCCAGTTGCTTCGAGATGGCCAGGCCCAGCCCGGCGCCGCCGTATATCCGCGTGGTGGAGGCGTCCACCTGGCTGAACTTCGCGAAGAGCACTCCGATCTTGTCTTCGGCGATGCCGATGCCCGTGTCGCGCACCGAGAAGCGCAGCCGGCACTCGGTCTCTCGCTGCTCCTCCAGCGACACGCGCACGGCCACTTCCCCATGCCGGGTAAACTTGACGGCATTGCCCGCCAGATTGGCTAAAATCTGGCGCAAACGGCCGGGGTCGCCGCGGAGCAGCATGGGAACCGCGGGCTCCACGCTGCAGAACAACTCCAGCCCCTTCTGGTGCGCCCGCACGGCCAGAGTGGCGGCGAAATCGTCCAACAGGCGCTGGAGATCGAAGTCCAGCGTCTCCAGGTCGAGCTTGCCGGCCTCGATCTTCGAGAAATCGAGGATATCGCCGATGATCTCGAGCAGCGATTCGCCGCTGGCCCGCACCATCCCGGCGTAGCGGCGCTGCTCTTCGTTCAGTTCGGTATCGAGGAGCAACCCGATCATGCCGATTACGCCGTTCATGGGCGTGCGGATTTCGTGGCTCATGTTGGCCAGGAACTCGCTCTTGGCGCCGGTGGCGGCCTCGGCGCGGTCCTTTTCCTCCCGCAACGCCACCGCGGCGGCCTTTCGGTCCGTGACGTCGCGCAGCATGCAATACACGTACGTGCGGCCGCCTATATTGGTCGCGCTGGCGCTCACCTCGGCATCATAGATGGAGCCATCCTTGCGGCGGTGCCGGGTCTCGAATGTGACCGGAGCCGAGCAAATCCCCGTGAGCCGGCTCAGCAACTCCTGGCGGGTCCATTGGGCGTCCCAGTCCCAGACGTACAGATCGCGCATTTCCTCCTGCGTGCGGCCCAGCATGTCCGCGAAGGACCGGTTCGATTCCAGCAGCCTGCCGTCGAGACCGAGGACGACGATGCCGTCCTTGGACTGCTCGAAGAGGATGAAGCGCCGCAGGACCTCTTCCGCCAGCGCGGTTTCCGCCCCCTTGCGCCCGGTGATGTCACGCAGGATGCCCACCGCGCACCATTCGCCGTTCAGACGGACCGCCGAGAGCGAGAGGTCGACGGCTATCTCGCAGCCGTCCTTTCGGCGGGCCGCCAGCTCCAGGGTCTTACCGACCGCGTTTCCGCGTCCCGTGCGAACGAACTCGGGGAACGCCGCGCGATGGGCTTCGAGGTAGCGTTCCGGAACCAGCAGCTTGTGGAGGTTTTTCCCAATCGCCTCTTCGGCGCGGTAGCCCAGGATCGACTCCGCCGCCGGATTCCAATAGGTGATGGCCCCGCGAGGGTCCAGCATGAGGATGGCATCGTGGGCCGAATCGGTGATGGCGCGCAAGCGCGCCTCGCTCTCCTTCAACGCCGCCTCGGCCCGCTTGTCCGGCGTCTTCCGGGGCCCGTTTCGCCGTGTGGGCATCTGGTCTCCGAAACTGCTCCTCATGGATCTTATCGGCCGGATTTCGGCAGCGCAGACGCAAATCGGCGGAGAGACCCGGACCCGTGGCGGCGTCAGGCCAGGCCGGCCAGCTTCAGGGCCTTGCGGGCGGCGGAGCCGAGGGGGATTTCGGCCAACTGCGACGGATCGACCCAGCGGAGGCCGTTGCGCGCGGACGCCTCCCCGCGCCAGCCGCTGGCCTGGAACACCGTAAACAGATAGCGGTGATGGGTGATGCTATGGCGGAAGGAGCCGAGACGGGCGCCGTGGCGCGCGTTGGGGAGGTCCTCCGGCGTGGGCAGGTCCCAGAAGCCGGTCATGAGGGCGCGCCGCAGCAACACCCGTTGCGCCCGACGCACCACCAGCAGGGAGCTTTCCAGGCGCACGGTAATGGCCGGAAGCGGTTTCACCGGAAGACTGGCGGCGGTTCCGGCGGCGCTCGCCGCGCAGCGGGGTTCGAGCGGGCACTCCGCGCAGCGCGGACGGCGGGGCAGGCACACGGTGGCCCCCAACTCCATTAACGCCTGGTTGAAATCCCCAGGGGCGTGGCGCGGCAGCCACTCCCCGGCGATGGCCCGCAAGCGTTCCCGGGCGCGCGCGGCGCCGATATTCGAGGAGTCGTTTTCCACACGCGCGATCACCCGCAGCGCGTTCCCGTCCACCGCGGCGCGGGGAATTCCGAAGGCGATGCTGGCGATGGCGGCGGCCGTGTAGTCGCCCACGCCGGGCAGCGCGCGGATGGTTTCGTAATCGCGCGGGAACCTGCCCGCGGCGGCGACCATGCGCGCCGCGCGCAGCATGTTTCGGGCGCGCGAATAGTAGCCCAGCCCGCTCCACAGCGACAGCGCCTCCTCGTCTTCCGCCGCGGCCAGGCGCTCCACCGTGGGAAAGCGCTCAAGGAAACGTTGGTAGTAAGGGATGACTGCTTGGGCTCGGGTCTGTTGGAGCATGATTTCGGAAACCCACACGGAGTAGGGGTCCGGCGTGCGCCGCCAGGGGAGATCGCGGTGACCCTGGCGGTACCAGGCGAGCAGACGCCGGGCGATTTCGCCTTTTTTCACTCCAGGACGCGAAGCCATTCCGCGACTACCGCGAAACCCTCGGGGTCCACGTCCCAGGGCTCGAATTCGGGGTTGAGCGGTTCCAGGCGGATGCGCTCGTGGCGCCATTCGTCTTCGCCGGTTTGCCTCTTCACGCTGGTGTATCTCTTGACCGTGCACCCGGCGGTCTCATCGAGAACGCCTTTGCGCTGGATCAGCAGGATCTTGTTCTGGCGGGAGCCCGCGGGGTGCAGGCGGAAGATATTCAGGCTGCCATCGGGAATGCGCGGCTCCATGGAACGTCCCACCACGTGCACCACGATGAGGTCGCGATCGAGACGCATTCCCTCGGGCGCGCGCACCCAGTCCTCCTCTTCGGGGCGCATCTCCTCGCCGATGAACCCGGCGGCCGCGCGCATTCCGTACAGCGGCAGGTGGACCGCATACGGCTCGATGGGAAGAGGTTCCACATGGCGGCTGAAGAGGCTGTCGAGCACGCGGGTGAAGGCGTCCACAGGCACGGCCGCGCGCTCCCCGACGCGCAGGGCGTTGGAACAGGAGTCCTCGAGCGAGCGCAGCCATCGCTCGCCGCCTTCGCGCGCGATGCCGTGGCGGAAATCCTCCTCCAGGGCTTCCAGAATCTCGGCGTCCTCGGGGGAGGCTATATCGTCGAAGCGCCGGCGAAAACGCACCCATCCGCGATCCGCGGAAGGATCGATCAGCAGGACGCCGATGTTATGCGGCGGGCGGCCGGGCAGGCAGGCTTCGAGGAGGGCGTAGACGCCTTCCCGCCGCCCGGTTATTGGCACAATGGTCGCCGGCACGATATTATCCTATCTTCTTATCGGAAGAAAAACCAGAAAGGGGTTGAACTTCGGCGCGGAGAAGCCTGGACGCGGAAAGGCGGGGAAAATCATCGATTTGCGAACTCAATCCCCGAATTCTTGAAGTTCCCGGCGATCTAGCCATCATGGCGGCCGTGTTCCCGGTGCAACTGGGGTTCCGCAGAAAGCGCGGCGGCGGGGGACCCGGAACCGCTGGATCTTCCGGTTCACGCCGCAACTTCGACCTGCTCGATGTGCGTCGTCGGCTCCGGAATTGCCTCGCCGTGCAATCGCATGCCCTCAATGTGGAATTCCATCGCCTCACGGATCAGTTCCCTGGTTTCCTGAAGCGTTGCGCCGGCGGCGATGCATCCGGAAGGTCGGGAACATGCGCGCTGCAGCCGGTAGCGGTTGGTTCGAAGAAAACGGTGTACTCGTTCATCTCCGCCCTGCCTGTTTCAGTATAGATGCCTGCGTCTTCGGGTCCCCGAATTAGACCTTGACAGCGTAACCGATTAGGCCTACATTGTAGCTATAATAATTCCCGGCGAGTTTGAACAGGTCGTTTTGCTGGCGATCCTGCGTCTGGGCGATGATGCCTATGGCGTCACGATCAGGGCGGAGATTTCCAAGCGCGCGGGCCGCCAGACCGCTTCGGGAGCACTCTATACTACTCTCGACCGCCTGGAAGAAAAAGGCTGCGTCATGTCTCGCATGGGTGACCCCAGGCCGGAGCGAGGCGGCAGGGCAAAACGCTTCTATACGGTGACGGCCATGGGCCTTGCGAGCGTTACCGAGGCCCAACGTGCGTTTCGGAGCTTGCTCCAAGGCCTGCCTATATTCGGAGAATCCAATGCCTAAGGACGCTGTTGCCGAGTGGCTCCTCTCGCTGTTCACGGCTCCCGATAAAGCGGCCGCGATTGTGGGCGATCTTTCGGAGCAGGGCCGGGGCACGTGGCCGAATTATCTTTGCATGGCAGCTTCGCTTGTGGTTCGAAGCGCAGCCTTGCGGCCTGTGCGCCTCCTGCTGTCCATCCCGTTGGGGTGGTCGGTCTTTTTCGGGGTAGGGTACTACCTGGATCGGATTACTTCCAGCGGTGGTCTCTGGACCACAATCTTGGCTTCCATTGTTGCCGGCCTGGTAATCGGGCTTTTTGATCGAGGTCAGGAACTCCCTGCCTGCTTAGCCATGGCCGTCACGCTCCTGGCTTTCTTCTTGTATGTGGCTATCGCGTTTCCGCTGCTGTACATCTTGGGCCCTGCCACGTTCGTCTGGAGCGCAATACATCCACCCTTCCTGATCGTTTCCACGGGCATGCTGATGCGAAAGCTCCGGCCGGTTCATTGAACGAGGTGCGCGGGTTAAGCTCCGGAGGAGCGAAAGAAAGTAGCCCACGGCGTGAGCCGTGGGAAGACATCGAAATCGACTAAGCCCCGGCAGGGGCGAAAGAACTTTCTTCCGCCCCCTCCGGGGGCTGCCACGGTTGCTCACCACCCCCACGGCTTGCGCCCTGGGCTAGTCTCTTCCGCCCTGACGGGCTAGAGAAGCGCCCTGAGTGTTGGCTACGCCTGGATTCCTGCGATTCGCTTCGGAATTCGAGAATCCGCCACCCCATTGAACCAGAGTCCGCGCCGCCGCGCCTATGTGAGAATAGAATTTGGCGATCGTAATCGACGGCATCTACTACGCGGCTGCGCTGGCCGCGAGCGGGGGTCTGGTGGCTTGGCTGGCGGGGGCCTGGTTCGCTATGCCGCTGTGGATTCTGGCGGCCTTCTGTCTCTATTTCTTCCGCGACCCGGAGCGCGCCATCCCCCCCGGCCTGGTGGCGGTCTCGCCGGCCGATGGAAAGGTGGTTGCGGTGAAGGCGGAAGGCCCCGGCCTGAACCGCGTGAGCGTCTTTATGAGCGTCTTCGACGTCCACGTGAACCGCGCGCCCATCGCCGGCCGCATCACCGCGGTGGAGTATCGGAAGGGTTCGTTCCACGTCGCCAGCAAGGAGGAAAGCTCCACCGGTAACGAGCAAAACATGGTGACCCTGGCGGGCGACGGAACCAGCGTGGTTTTCAAGCAGATCGCCGGCCTGATCGCGCGCCGCATCGTGTTTCGCAAGAAGCCCGGCGACCGCGTGGCGCTGGGTGAGCGCGTGGGTTTGATCAAATTCGGCTCCCGCATGGACGTGCTGTTTGGCCCGGAGTGGGAGATTGCCGTGCGGCCGGGCATGCGCGTGGCGGCGGGTTCGAGCATCATCGCGCGGCGTCGCGACGGGGGTGAGGCGCATGGGACTTAGAGACAAGCTGGTGGACCCGCGCTCGCCCGAGCGCCGGCCGCGCCGCGCGGCCTACGCGCTGCCCACGCTGTTTACCGCGGGCAATGTTTTCCTGGGTTACATGTCCATCCTGCGCTCGTTTAAGGGGGCCATGGTGGGCGCCACGGAGGGCGACGCCGCCGCGGCCGGGCACTTCGCCGGCGCCGCTCTAGCCATCATGACGGCCGTGTTCCTGGACGGATTGGATGGCCGCATCGCCCGCATGACCAACACCACCAGCGACTTTGGCCGGGAGATGGACTCGCTGGCCGACGTCATCAGCTTCGGCATCGCCCCCGCCGTGCTGGCTTTCGCCTGGGGCGTGCAGTTCGTGGACCTTTCGCTTATACACTCCGGGCGCAGCCAGCTCTTCGACACCGGCTATTTCGTGGCCTTTCTGTTCCTGCTGTGCGGGGCCGTGCGCCTGGCGCGTTTCAATATCCAGAAGAACCCCATACCCAAGAACCCCGGCCGCCCGGACCGCAAGTACTTCGTCGGCTTGCCCATTCCGGCGGCGGCGGGAATGGTGGCGGCGGTGGTCTACGCCTTCGGCGCCGCGCCGATCGCCTGGTGGCCGCTTTCCGTGGTCTGGCTGGCCCTGCTGGCGCTGCTGGGCTTCCTCATGGTGAGCACCTGGCGCTATTACAGCTTCAAAGGCATCGGTCTCCAGAAGCCTTACACGCCGCTGCTGATCGTCGCCGCGGGCGCTCTCATCTACGCCATCTGGAATTACGCCCAGCCGGTACTGCTGGCAATGATGACGGCGTATGTCGCGAGCGGCATCGCGATTCGGATCGGCGGAATTGTGCGCCGGCGCTTGCGCCGCGCCGCTCCTCCGCGCGCCCCGGAGCACGAACTTGGTTAAGCGGCCCAAGGTGGCCCTGGTGGGCAGCGAAACGCTGCTCGGCCGGGAGATTCGCGATCTGGCGGCGGAAACCGCGCCGGAGCTCGACCTCCGCCTGATCGCCGCCGAAGAGGGCCGGTCCGGCCTGCTCACGGTCCTGGGAGACGAACCGGCGCTGGTGACGGCCTTGGACGCCGACAACCTCTCCGGGATGCGCGCGATCGTCCTGGCGGGCTCCGAAGCCTCCTCCCAAAAGGCCCTGGAACTGGCCGCCGGCGAGCCCGATGCGGTCCTTATCGACCTCACCTTCGCGGCCGAGGAACTCCCCGGAGCGCGACTGCGCGCCCCGGCGGTGGAATTGGAGCCGGATGAAGAGGAAGACGCCGTGCAGATTGTGGCCCATCCCGCGGCCATCGCGCTGGCTCTGTTCCTTCGCCGGCTGCACGCGCACAACCCCATCCGCCGCTCCGTAATCCAGATCCTCGCACCCGCCAGCGAGCTCGGCGCCGAAGGCATCGAGGAGCTACAGGCGCAGACCGTGAGCCTGCTATCTTTCAAGAACCTGCCTAAGACGGTTTTCGACGCGCAGCTCGCTTTCAGCCTCCTGGCGCGTTACGGAGACCATGCCCCGGCGCCGCTCGATCGGACGGCGCTCACGATAGAGCGCCACCTGGCCGCGCTGCTGGCGCTGCCGGGCGAAGGCGAGGGCGCGCCCATGCCGTCGCTGCGTCTCATCCAGGCCCCCGTGTTTCACGGTTATAGCTTTTCGGCGTGGGTCGAGTTCGGAAGCAATCCCGGGATCGAAGCGCTGGAAAGCGGACTCGCCTGCGAGTGGATCAATGTGCGCGGCGCGGACGCGGAGCCGCCTGACAACGTGGGGAACGCCGGCCAGCCCGGCATCGCCGTGGGCGGCATTGCCGAAGACAGCGCTTGTCCGGACGCCTGTTGGTTCTGGATGGTGGCGGATAACCTGAAGCTGGCGGCTGAAAACGCCGTGGCTGTGGCCAGGGGGCTCGCATGACGAGGCTGTGTGCAGTCGAGATTGCGCTGGCGGCGTGCTTTGCCGCCGGCTGCGGATACCAGATAGGCGGCCACGGCGACCTGATGCCCTCGACCGTAAAGACCATTGCGATTCCGGCATTTAGCAACGTGACCACGCGCTACAAACTGGCGCGCTTGCTGCCGCAGGACATCGGGCGCGAGTTCGAGTCGCGCACCCGCTACCGGATAGTGGCCGACCCCAACCAGGCAGACGCCGTCCTCACGGGAACGCTGGCCTCCTTTAGCGCTTACCCAACCGTATCCGATCCGGTTTCGGGGCGCGCAACCGCGGCGGAGGCGGTAGTGAATCTGCGCCTCACGCTGAAGGATCGCCGCACGGACAAAGTTCTGTATACGCAAAACGGAGTCGAGTTCCGCCAGCGTTACGAGATTGCGCTCGATCCGCAGCAGTACTTCGACGAAAGCGGTCCGGCCATGGAACGCATCAGCAAGGACGTGGCCCACGGCGTGGTGAGCGGAATCCTGGAGAACTTCTGATGCAAGGGGCGGCAAGCCAGGAGGCTTACCCCACAATATGACTCCCGCCCAATTCCTGGCGCGCCTCAAGAAAGGCCCGCCGCCCGCGGCGGTGCTGCTCTTGGGCCCCGAAGCCTACGAACGGCAGCGCATCCGGGACGCTCTGGCCGCCGGCTTCCCCGAGGGCGCCGTGACCAGGCACGACCTTTCGGAGATCCAGCTCGCCGCCATTATGGACGACGCCCGGGCGCTCTCTCTATTCGCCGCCGAGCGCCTGATCTGGGTGGCCAACGCCGAAGGCGCCTTGCCCCGCGCCCGCTCCGACGACGAGGGCGGGGACGCCGCGGCGGGCGACCCTGCGCCGCTGATCGCCTACCTGAAAGACCCCACCCCCGGCGCGACCCTGGTTTTCGAGGCCGCCCGCTTCGATTTCGAAGGCGACGACAAGCGCAAGCAGGAGCGTGTTCGCAAGTTCTACAGCGCGATTTCCGAAGTGGTGGAACTGCGCCGCTATTCGAGCCACGAGGCGCACGTCGAAGCCGAGGCGCTGGCGCGGCGCGCCGGACTTCGTCTCGACCCGGACGCGCTCGACCTGCTGGTGGAATCGCTGGGGGCCGGCATGGCCCGCATAGCCGTCGAAATCGAAAAGCTGGCGCTGTTCGCGGGCAGCCGCGTGGTGACCTCGGAGGACATCGCCACGCTCGCGCCGGAGGCCCGCGCCACCACCATTTTCGCTTTGGTGAACGCGCTTGGCCGCCGCGACCGCGCCCACTCGCTCGAAATACTCGACACCCTGACGCGCGAGGGCGAGTATCTGCCTCTGGCGCTGGCGTTTCTCTCGACCCAGTTCCGCATGGCCCTGGTGGCGCGCGAGGCGGGCCTGCGCAGCCCCCAGCAGATCCAATCGCATTTCACGCGCGCCGGCGTCCCCATGTGGGGATCGCGCGCCGAGCAGATCTACCAGACCGCCGGCAAGTTCACCACGCCGCAACTGGAGCGCGCCATGAACCTGATCTTCCAGGCCGACCGCGGACTCCGCGACGCCCGCCCGGACGACCGCATCGTCATGGAGCAGTTTGTCTTGAGCCTGACGGCCTGACGTTTTGGCTATCATAACAGCAGGCTGCTCCGGCCACGCTCAAGAAAACGGATGAGATCGAAAAACTGGTTAAGCAGATCCGTTCGCGCATGCGCCACGATTAGCCTCGCGGCGCTGGCCGCCTGTGGCGCGTTGATCGCCCAGCCCGCGCCGTCCAGGGTTCCCGCGCTGGCCCTCATGGATCAGGCCGACGCCGAGGCATGGCGAAACTGGACCAAGGATCTCGGCTGGCGCGTGGTGACCCCCGCCGGGCTGCCCGCCAACGCCACCATTGACCAGCGCGTCACAGCCGTGGCGGCGGCGGCCCGCGAGGCGGCTAAAGACCCCGCCGTGGACCCGGCGCGCATCTACCTGGCGGGCCGCCTCAATGCGGCCGCCGGCGTGTTTTACGCCATCTCGCGCATGCCGGACGTGTGGGCCGCGGGGCTGGCCCTGGGCGGGTCGCCGCAACCGGCCATCGATTCCGGCCGGGTGTACGCCATCAATTTCAAGAACGCGCCGGTTTTGTGGGTGGGGGCCAGCGCCGACGACCAGGCGCTGGCCGGCAAGCTGAAAGACGGCGGGCTCAACCTGGAATATCGCGCCGCCGAGAACCTGCCCATGGCTGCGCTGTTCGAGTGGCTGGCCGGCCACACGCGGAAGGATTTCCCGGATTCGATCGACTGCGAGACCAATTCGCCGCGGTTCGCGAGCTGCTGGTGGGTGCGCATGATGACGTTCGACGTCGGCGAGCGCAACGACATCCTGCCCACCACCCTCATACCGCCCAACTCCGGCGCCACCTTGGACCTGGGCGATTTCACCTTCAAGAAGGACGACCCGGGTCCCGGCGTGCTGGTCTCGCTTCCCGCCAAGTACAGCGGCCCGCTCAAGAACGGCGACCGCCTGGTTTCGCTGGACGGCAAGCCCATCGAAAACGCCCGCCAGTTCGCCGAAACCCTATACGCCACCGTCGAGGAGAAACCCGCCGCGGTGATGGTGGAGCGCGGCAAGAACCGCGTCCGCCTGGAGACGCGCATCGTGCTGCCCAAGCGGGACGCGTTCGCCACCGCCCGCGCGCAGGCCAGGTTCATAGTGGAAGACAGGGAAATCCAGATTGTGACGCGCACGGTGACCCAGTTGCAGGTGAATGTGCCGCCGCATTGGGTTCCCGCTACGCTCTATTGGAACGGGCTTTCGCTGGAGGAAATCAAGGCCTCTGGCTGCATCGCGCTGAAAATGGAAAAGGAGTTGCTGAGCGCCGAAAAGTGCCAGTAATCTTGTGGGACAGACGATCGGTTCTTGTCGTCTGTCAACTCCGCGGGGCTCCGATATGAAGCCCGGTCTGACATCCCAAGAAGCGGCCCGCCGCCTGCTGCGCGCCCCCAAGAGCGCTTCGCGCGACGCCGCCATGCGCAAAGCCATCCGCCGGATTCCGCGCGGGAAAGTGGCTACCTACGGCCAGGTGGCGGCCGCCGCAGGGTACCCGCTGTATCACCGTCACGTGGCGCAGTTGTTGCGGCGTGAAGGCAACCGGCTGCCGTGGCAGCGGGTGGTGGGCGCCGGCGGACAAATCAAGCTCAAATTCGAAGCCGGCCTGGAGCAGCGCACCCGGCTGGAACTGGAGGGCGTGCGCTTTCGCGGCAAGCGCGTGGACATGGCCGAACATCAGCATCGCTTCAGGCCCTGGGAGTTCGACTAAGCGGTCCATGCTGGCAGTAACTGAAATGGAGGGAGCGAATATATGAGCATCATGCGTCCTGAAGGCGGCTGGAATATCACCCGTCCCCCGATTCATCCAGGCGAAATGCTCCGCGAGGAGTTCATGAAGCCGCTGGGAATTTCGATCAACGGCCTCGCTCTGGAGTTGCACGTACCGGTCACCCGCATCAGCCAGATCGTCAACGAGCGCCGCGGAATTACCGCCGATACGGCATTGCGTCTGGCGCGGCACTTCGGCACGAGCGCCGATTTCTGGATGAACATACAGAAGGACTACGAATTGCTCCTGACCAGGCGCAAGTCATTGAGGATGATCGAGAGACAGGTTCGGCGGCGCACAATTGCAGCATGAATAGATAATGCATCACATTATGATGCATTATGCATCGTTCTTCTGATACAGTGAATCGATGACGATTTCTCTCAGGAACCTGCCTCAGGAGGTCGAAAAGGCGATTCTTGAAACCAGCCGTCGCGAAGGCATCAGCCTCAATAAGGCCACCATTCGATTGCTGGAGGCGCAACTGCGCAGACCGGCCAGGAACTCCGATTTTGAGGAGTTTCGCGGAGCATGGTCGAATGCGGAGGCTGACGCGTTCGACGCGGCCCTGGCGGAGATGCGTCAAGTGGAACCCGCGGACTGGGAGTCGGCCGGGTGAATGTGTTGCTCGATACGTCGGCCTACTCGGCGCTGCTGCGCGGACACCAACCTGTTCTCGAAGTGATGCGGCGATCGGAGACGGTGGCTGTTTCAGCCGTTGTTTTGGGCGAGTTATACAGCGGATTCCGGGCCGGAAATCGCTGGGCGGAGAACACGGCGCAGTTGGCGCAATTTCTGAGTAAGCCATCGGTTCGCATCTTGAAGGTGACTGAAGAGACCGCGCTGCGGTATGCCGAGGTGGATGTGTATTTGCGAAAGGCAGGCCGGCCGATTCCGCGCAATGATGTCTGGATCGCAGCCACAGCCCTGGAGCACGGGCTTCAACTCCTCACGTTGGATGCTCAGTTTCGTGAAATTCCACTGCTTCTAATCCAGCCGTGAAGTTCGCGAAGCGGGCCCCGGTCCGCGAAATCTGACAAAAAGCCGACAGACGACAAAAACCGATCGTCTGTCCCACTTCCGGCGCTCACCGCATATAGAACAAACTCAACCGCGGCAGGCCCTCGGCTTCGAGCAGATTTCGCTCCAGGTAGCGTTTCTCGAGCAGGGCCAACTGGTCGGCCGTCATCTTGCCGCGGTAGGGCCGCAACTGGCGGTCCAGTTCGCGCCGCGCGTTGAACATCTGCTCTTCGCTCTGGCGGGTGCGCGCGATGGCGACGGTCTTTTCCTCCAGCACGGTCAGGCGCTGCTCCAGCGCTTCCAGATCGGCGAAGTGCCGGTCCACTTCGGCCGCCAGGCGCTCCAGGGCTTCGGCGATCTCCGCATACCCGGCGGGCAGAGCGGCGGCGCTCGAGCGCAGATAACCGTGCAGCTCTTCGATGGAAAACGGGGCCGCGGCTTCCCGGCGCGCGGCGCGTCCGGCTCCCGCCGCGGCCATGATTTGCGCTTCGGTGACCACCGCCTGGGCGCAGAACGCGAGCGAGTTCACCATGCGCGTTTTCACCTTGCGGCCGCGCCATTTCTCGAAGGCGGAATCGATGCCCCGCATCACCGCTTCGAGCGGCACGCCCGCGTCTTTCCAGGTGTCGATGAGCGCCCAATCGAGCGGCGAGAGCAGAAACAGCCCCGTCCCGCGCGCGCGCTGGAAGTGCTCTTCAATCTCCGTGAAGTAATTGAAGTAGTTGTAGACCCAGTCCTGGCCCGGTTCGGCGGAAGGCGCGTGGCTGTTGTCTGGTTCGCTCACCGGGAGTGATTCCGCTCCCAGATCATTTGCAGGCCTTCGAGCGTGAGGTGCTCGTCCACGGTGGTGAGATAGCGCGACCCGGAAACGATCAGATGCGCCTGGCCTCCGGTGGCGACGGTCTTGGTATCCGGACCCATCTTGGCGATTATACGCTCCAGGATTCCGTCGATCATGCCGACCGCGCCGAAGTACAGGCCGGATTGCATGCTGGCCACGGTATTGGAGCCGATCACGTCCTTGGGCGGCCGGAAATCCACAAGCGGCAGGCGCGCGGTCCGGGAGAACAGGGCGTCGATAGCGATCCCGATGCCCACCGCGATGGCCCCGCCGAGGTATTCGCCGTCTCTCGATATCACGTCGAAGTTGATGGTCGTGCCCAGGTCCACGATCACGCACGGGCCGCCGTACTTGCCGAACCCGGCCACGCCGTTCACCAGGCGATCGGCGCCCACTTCATTGGGATTGTCGTAGAGGATGGTCAGGCCCAGATTGGTGCGCGGCCCCACGAACATAGCCTGCGTGTGGAAATAGCGTTCCGCCATGAACGCCAGGGTGGAATCGATGGGCGGCACCACGCTCGAAATGATGATGCCGTCCACGCTTTCGATATCGAGGTCGGCCGGGCCGAACAAATTATGCAGCAGGATGCCCCATTCGTCGGCCGTCTGATCGTGGACGGTGCGCAAGCGCCACTGGAAGACCAGGTTGCGCCCCTCGAAGGCCCCGATGGTAATGTTGCTATTCCCCGCGTCAAGCGCCAGCAGCACGCACGCCTCCAGCCAATATCAGGGTATCGGTTCCATCGTCCCGGCGCACGATCAGGAACCCGGCCGGGTCCAGACCGGCCGTGATACCCTCAATCACGCCGTCCGCCTGTTGCACCACCACGTGGCGGCCGCGGGCATAAGAGGAGGACTGGGTAAACAGCCGCAGGATGTCGGCTCGCGGCAGCGCGGCGTAGAAGTCCACGGCCCGCAGCAGCGCGATCAGAATGTCTTCCCGCGAAAGTTCCGGGCGGGGGGTTTGTGGAACCCCCGGTTGGCAGGCGGAAGCGCCTGCCTCACAAGGCTGCCCCGTGGGGCTGTCGAAGGATTCGCCGGCTTGTGGGGCAGGCGCTTCCGCCTGCCAACCGGATGTTCTTTGGGGCGGCCACCCGCGCAGCGAGGCGGCTTCGCCGGCCAGTTCCGGCGGAAAGGACGTATGGTTCACATTGATGCCTATGCCGGCGACCGCGCGACCGCCGCCGCCCTGCGCTAGAACGCCGGCCACCTTCTTGCCGCCCAGCATCAGGTCGTTGGGCCAGCGCAGGTCGCAGTGCAGTCCCGTGGCTTCGAAAATCGCCTTTTGCGCGGCCAGGCCCAGCGCCAGAGTCAGCGCCGGCGAGGGATCGAGCGCGATCGAGCAGTAGATTCCGCTGCCCGGCTCCGAATGCCACGACTGGCCGTGGCGGCCCTGGCCCGCCGTCTGCTCCTCGGCGACCACTACGGCCCCCGGTTCCAGGCGCGCCGCCGCGTTCATCGTGGAATCGACGGTCGGGTAGTATTCGATGCGCCTTCCGGGCAGCGCCTGGCGAACACGGTCGATATCGAGAGGGGTCATACCAGATCCAGGCGGAAGCTGATGTCCATGGCGCGCGAGGAATGCGTGATGGCGCCGGAGGACACGTAATCGGCGCCGGCCTCGGCGTAGGCGCGAACGTTTTCGATGGTGATTCCTCCGGAAAGCTCCACCGTGGCGCGGCCGTCGATTTCGCGGATCCACTCGGCGGCCTCGCCCGGCTCCAGATTGTCGAGCAGCAGGCGCTCGGCCCCGGCTTCCAAGGCGTCGCGCAGTTCCTGGAGCGTGCGCGCCTCCACCGTCACGGGTATGCCCAGCGGCCGCACGCGCGCGATGGCGGCGCACATGCCTCCCGCGGCGGCAATATGATTGTTCTTCACCAGGATGGCGTCGTAGAGCCCCATGCGGTGGTTAGTGATGCCGCCCGCCTCGGTGGCCAGTTTCTCCAGCACGCGCAGGCCCGGCATGGTCTTACGGGTGTCGAGCACGCGGCAGCGCGTCCCCATAACCCGCTCCGCGAACAGGCGCGCGGTGGTGGCCACGCCGCTCAGGCGCTGCATGAAATTGAGGGCCACGCGCTCGCATTCGAGCAGCGTCCGTGCGGACCCGAACACCTCCGCGACGATCTCGCCGTCCTCGCAGCGGTCGCCGCTATGCTTGAAAATCTTCAACTCGTGGACCCCGCCGCGCAGCCCGTAAATGACGGGAAGCAGAGATGGGCCCGCCAGCACCAGCCGCTCCCGCGCCAAAAAACGGCCGCGGGCGTTGAGCGACTCCGGCACGCAAGCCTGGGTGGTGATGTCGCCCGTCCCAATGTCCTCATCGAGCGCCAAGCGCACGATTTCGAGGACCGCCGAAGAGGTCCAGTCGGTGGGCGTCATGAGAGCGACCCCGAAACTGAACCTAAGAATGACGCAGAGGCGCAGAGACGCGGAGAAGGTCTTTTGACGCAGAGACGCAGAGACGCGGAGAAGATCGAGAGAAAGAGAAAGAGGAAGACATCGACAGCCCTCATCGTCCTGTTCTCTCTTTCCTCTCCAAACTCTCTGCGTCTCTGCGTCTCTGCGTCAAACCGGTTCCGCGTCATGGCCGGCCGCCCAGCGCTTCCTCTATCTTGCGCAACTGTTCTTCGTATTCCACCAGCTTTTTCCGGATACTCTCCACCACCTGCCGCGGCGCTTTGCTCAGGAACGTTTCGTCGCTCAACTGCCGTTTGGAATTGACTATATTCTTCACGAGCTGCGCGCGGTCTTTTTCCAGGCGTTTTTGTTGCGTCTCCTGCTGCGCGAGCGGCAGTTCCAACACCAGATCGAACTGCGCCGAGGAGCGCATGGACGTCGCGCCGCCTGCGTGAGGCGCGGCTTCCGCGCTGAATTCGAGTTTGACGTTGGCCAGTTTCTGGATCGCCTCCGCGCCCCTTTCGGCCAACTCAAGCGCCTCGGCGCGCGCGTATGCCACGCCCCGCAATTGCTGCTTGGGGTCCAGCTTGCTTTCCGCCCGCAGCGTCCTCGCCATGGTCACCAACTCCTGCACGATGCCGATCTCGCGCTCGGCTTCGAAGTCGGTAAGCTCCCGCCGGTACTGCGGGAAGCCAGCCAGGGCGATGGAAGCCGGCCGGCCAGCCGCGCCCTTGGCCAGGCGCTGCCAAAGCTCTTCGGTGAGGAACGGCATGGCCGGGTGCAGCAGGCGCAGCGCGGTTTCGAAGGCCGCCAGGATGTTGCGCCAATCGGCGTTGGGGCCGGAGTTCTCCCGAAAGCGCAGCTTCTTCAGCTCCACGTACCAATCGCAGAACTCGTGCCACAGGAATCGCCACAGCGCTTGCGCCGCCTCGTGATAGCGGTATTGGCCGATGGCGCGGTTCACCAGCTCTGCGGTGTCGTTCAGACGGCTGAAAATCCACCGGTCTTCGATGGGCGCTTCCAGGGTGTCCTGGTCCGACTCGGGGCGGAACTCCTCCAGACTTTCGGGGACCCACGGCTCCACGCCGCAGCGCTCCATGTTCAGAAACAGGAAACGCGCCGCGTTCCAGATCTTGTTGGCGAAATCGCGCGAGCTCGCCATACGCTCCTCGGTGAGCACGATGTCGGTGCCCGGAGCGGCCCCTTGCAGCAGCGCCATGCGCACCGCGTCGGTGCCGTACTTTTCGGTGACCACCAGCGGGTCTATAGTGTTGCCCCGCGTCTTCGACATCTTCTGCCGCTCGGCATCGCGTACCAGGCCGTGGATATACACCTGCCGGAAAGGGACGTCGCCCATGAACTCGATTCCCATCATGGCCATGCGCGCCACCCAGAAGAACAGGATGTCGAAGCCGGTGATGAGCAGCGAGGTGGGATAGAAAGTAGTGAGATCTTCGGTTTTATCGGGCCAGCCTAGCGTCGAGAACGGCCAGAGCGCGGAGCTGAACCAGGTATCGAGCACGTCGGAATCCTGCTCGAGGCGTGACGATCCGCAACGCGGGCAAGTGGCCGGCGCCTCGCGCGCCACCACCGTTTCGCGGCACTCCGCGCAGTGCCACGCCGGAATCCGGTGGCCCCACCATAGCTGCCGCGAGATGCACCAGTCGCGGATGTTGTACATCCATTCGAAATAGGTCTTCGACCAGTTGGCCGGAATGAACTCGATACGGCCCGATTCCACCGCCTGGATGGCCTTTTCGGCGAGCGGCTTGGTGGACACGAACCACTGCATCGAAACGAGCGGCTCCACGGCCGTCTTGCAGCGCGCGCATGTTCCCAGGCTGAGGGCGTAGTCTTCCTTTTTCACCAGCAGGCCTAGGGCTTCCAGATCGGCCACCACCCGGCGGCGCGCCTCGAAGCGGTCGAGCCCCGCGTAAGCGCCGGCCGCGGCCGTCATCTTGCCCTCTTCGTCGATCACCTTCACCTTGGGCAGGTTGTGGCGCCGGCCGGCTTCGAAATCGTTGGGATCATGCGCCGGGGTCACTTTCACCACGCCGGTTCCGAAGGCCGGGTCGGCGAGATCGTCGAGAATCACGGGGATCTCTCGGTCCATCAGAGGAAGCTGCGCCGTCCGCCCGTGCAGGCCGGTGTAGCGCTCGTCCCTGGGATTCACGGCCACCGCCGTATCGCCGAGCATGGTCTCCGGACGCGTGGTGGCTACCACTACGGACCCATCCGCGAGCCCGTTGATGGGGTAGCGGATGTGCCACAGCCAGCCCTGCGAGACGGAATGCGCCACCTCCAGGTCCGACAGCGCCGTGTGGCATTGCGGGCACCAGTTCACCATGTACTCGCCGCGGTAGATGAGGCCCTTTTCGTAAAGCCGCACAAAGACTTCACGCACCGCCCGCGAGAGCCCTTCGTCCAGCGTGAAGCGCTCGCGGCTCCAGTCGCAGCTAGCGCCCAGGCGGATCATCTGGCGCTTGATGGTGTCGCCGGACCGGGCCTTCCACTCCCATACGCGCGCTTCGAACTTCTCGCGCCCCAGATCGCGGTAATTCACGCCTTCTTCGGCCAGTTGGCGAGCCACCACCATCTGCGTGGCGATGCCGGCGTGGTCCGTGCCGGGCAGCCAAAGAGTGTTGTCTCCCAACATCCGGCGCCAACGGATGGTGACATCGATTTCCGCGTGTTCGAGCATATGGCCGATGTGCAGCACTCCGGTCACGTTGGGCGGCGGGATCACCAGCGAAAACACCGGCGCCGACCCCTGGCTGGAGGCGCGGAAGACGCCGGAATCGATCCACCACTGCGCCCAATACGGCTCGAACCGCTGCGGTTCGTACACTTTCTCGATTTGCATGGGGAGAATTCCAATATAGCAGGGGCCGCGCAAAGTCCGCTCCGGGCGGGATGGCCGCGTCGACAGACGAAAGCGTGTGTCCCACAACGCGGATTGACAGACGAAAGCGTCTGCCCACCTTATTTGGAATGCGCCTTCCGGGAGGACTTTGTCGATTCTCTGCGATCCATCCGTTGCCGAATGGCCACCGTCGGCGTCCGGAAGGTCTCGCGCGCCAGCGCGCCCATCAGCGCCACGAACAGCAGGATCAGCGCCGCGGCGGGCGTGTCGAGGTTGACGTCCAGGTAATCCGCCGCCATGTCCCCCACGTGGCGGATCTGGTTGTTGTGCCGCGCGAACCAACCGTGCCAGAAGACCTCGTCTCCGTCCATTACGGCCTGAAACCGCCCATAGACCACCAACCAGAACTGAAGAGACGCCGCGTCCGGCATACGCCGCCTGGGAAGCTCGCGCAGGTACTCCTCGCCGATCTCATACTCGTGCTTGGCGTACCAGTTGCTTGCGGATTGAATGGCAGGCGAATCGGAGGACGTGATAGAAGGGCCGGGACGGCCGTCCTTGTCGAAGGCCACTTGGAATCGGGTTCGCCCCGGAATGTTTTCCAGGCTCTCTATGCGCGCGTGCAGATAAACGCCCAGCCCGAAATCGATGGCGCAGCCCGCCAGCAGGGCTATGGCGAGAGATCGCCGCCAGGGGAAAGCGGCCGCCACCATGGTGATGCCCAGCGCTTCCATGGGAATCAGCGTCAGGTGCGCCACCCCGAAGGAATCCCGCTCACCCACCACCACGATCCCCAGCGGCACGATACACAACACGAACCAGAGCCAGAAGGAACGCTGGCGCGCGCGCCAGGGGCTCGAGCGGCAGCGGTCACGGCGGCGAAACGCTCGGTACAGCAGCCATATCACCAGCGGCCCTCCCACCAGCCCCATGGCCGGTATCAGGCTGACCTGGTAAGTCAGGAACGCCACATCGCGGACGAAGCCCGCCCGGCTCGGCTGTTTGAACATGCGGAATAAGCCCGGATTGCGGACCACCGCGGGAACCACGGAATCGAACAGATTGGCTCCCATTTTGACCAGGTTGTTGCCGCCGTATCGTTGGGACGAGGTGACCGAGGTGTTCGATTGAAATGTGGTCTTCCAGCCGAACGTAGTAAGCGACCAGGCGAACCAGGTGGCCAGAAGCACGCCGCACAGCGCAACAATGACGCCCAGCTCCCTCCATTTTCGTGGGCGGCGCCAGAAGATCCGCGCCAGATAATGCAGCCCCAGCAGGGCGCAATACGGACCCAGGGAATAGTGCACCAGCAGGCCCGCCGCCAGCGCCACGAATGCAGCGGTGATGCGCAGGCCGTCATTCTTTCGCCAGCCGGCCAGGTAAAACCACAGCGCCAGCACGGCGTAGAAAGCCGCTAGCGACTTGGTCCAGGGGTAAGTGGCGTTCTCCATCACGAGCGGGCTGGCGGCGAAAAAGGCCGTCAGGGCAAGAACGCGGCCCCTGGCGAGCCCGCGGCGGCCGGGCACGCGGCCCGCCAGCGCCGGGAGCATCAGGCAGCAAGCTAGAAACAGCAGCAGGTTCAACGCCGTGAACACCACCTGGTGGATGGCGAACTGGTCTCCCGCCTGGCCCAGGAAAAACGCTCCCAGCACGTTCATCATGGGCGGCCTGGCGGGCAGCTCGTATCCCACCCAGACGGGAGTGCTGGTCGGGAAGCGGTGTAGGAAGTAAAGAACACGCTGGAAATGCTCCATCCAGTCGATGGACCACCCGGCCCCCGAGTGGATGCGGATCATCGAGAGGATCACCAGCGTCCAGGCCAGCAGAAAGCCGTAGCCCGCCAACTCGCGCCGCGCCTGACGAGCACTAAGCAAGCCGCCGATGTCCCGCCTCGCGGCTATGGCCGCCGCCGCGCAGACGCCGGACACCAGGAACCAGGCCGCGGGTCCACCCGGCGGGCGAATCAGGTAGATAGCCCAGGAAGCCAGATACAGCAGCGCCAGCGACAACCCGATGGAGCCGCAGAGCTTCTCCATGGGGCTCCAGCGCAAACGGCGCACAAAGAAGAAACCCGGGGCGAAGCCGCAGATTGCCAAGAGGCAGAGAACCAGGAAGAAAGACATTCCAGACTGCTCCAGCATAGCAGCCGGCCGGTGAAACACTCACGGCGCTGCTTGCGTCGGATTCAGCGCGGAGTCGCGGAGAAGTCGCGGAGTGAAGGTGAGAATTCAAGGATTCTGCCCGTTCTCTCCGCGTCAAGAAGGCGGCTGATCGTCTATCGGCGCAACGCGCCCTTGCGCGTCACGTACAAGGTGACTAGCGCGGAGGTCAGCATGACCCCGGCCAAGGCGAGCCATGCCAGCATCATGCTGCCGGTATGGTCGACAATAGCGCCAGTGGCGTGGGGACCGGCATAGCCGCCCAGGTTGCCCACCGCGTTGATCCAGGCGATTCCGGCCGCCGCCGCGGTACCCGCGAGGAGCGCCGTGGGAACCGCCCAGAACATCGTGAAAGCGCTCAG
>Ga0181517_10000677_pt1 | contig 43978 bp, 26 predicted proteins | sample PEATcosm2014_Bin_31_FD_119748 | JGI IMG/M metagenome (GOLD analysis project Ga0181517, IMG submission 119748) | Peatland microbial communities from MTU Mesocosm Facility, Houghton, MI, USA - PEATcosm2014_Bin01_30_metaG | ecosystem: Environmental > Terrestrial > Soil > Wetlands > Peat | place... | reverse complement strand
TCCAAGGGTCAATCCGGGAGCGGTGCCTTTGCCCACCAGCGGCTGGTGCGCGGACTCGTGAATCACAAAGCGGTTGATACCGTTGAGGAACTCCTGGTCGGCAGTCGGCTTGAGGGTGGAAGGTGACCACGCCCAGGCTGCAGCGCCAGCGGTCATGGACTCGGCCGCGACCAGGTTTTGGCCGTAGATGTGCGCGACGGAGGCCGACTCGCGATCGTCCGCATTGAGCCCGAACTGCTCCTTGTTGACTCCGGGCGTCTGGGTCCACATGGCGCTCATGGGTATTTCGTTGAACTTCTTCACTTCCATGCCGTCGGCGACAAAGGCGCGGCCGCCCTCGTGCGACTCGCCGTAATGGGCCATGCCGCGCTCGTGGAGGGTGGCTTCCAACTGGCCGTAGTGCTCGTTGGCGATGAGGTCGCCGATGGTCTTGCGGAAGTCCCACAGGAAGCGGTCGCTTGCGTCGGCGCTCTCAACCACGCGTCCGGCGAGAACCGGAAGCCAGGGGGTCGGGTCGTAGCCGCGCAGCGTTTTGAACTGGGCAATCATATTGTCGGTCCAGTTTTGCGAGCCGGCCTCCCAGCTATCGTTGACCACGTAGCGGATGCCTCGCCTGCCCATCAGGTCAGGGCCTACGGTCTCTTTGTAGCTGTCGAGGTAGGTGTCGAAATACTTCTTCACGAACCGTCGGTCGAGTTTGTCAACTTCAAGGCCGGTGGCCTCGGGGGTCGCGGGGTGATTGTCGATTCCGAGGAGCGAGTAACCGAAGCGGAGCACGACCCAGTCGCCGGGAGGCGGCGTCCAGTCGAGGGTTCCATCCGGATGCATCTTGGCGGTCAGGTCGATCACATTGGATTTTTGGACGGCGTCGTCCCCGGAAACGGCGGGCGATGCGAATCCATAGAGATCATATTCGGTGGTAAAGGCGGCCTTCTCTTCAAACCGGTTGACGCGGGCGCCGGGATGGAGCACGAGCTCGGCAATCTCGTAGTCGGTGGGAGGCGGGACGATCTTGATGCCAAAGGATGCGGGATCGCCACCGGCGGCCCACCAGGGCATGGGCGGAGCAGGCAGGCGCTTGAAGCTGACGCGGAAGAACTTTGCCGTGACCGTTGGGAAAGAGATGGTGTGCTGAGGTGCGCTGCCGCCAGAGAGAGCGGCGATCTGGTGGAAAGTCTTGCCGTCGTCGCTGGCTTCGAGGGATTTCTCGGGGGCGCCGACTCCCGAAGCGGCTGCGGCAAACTCGCCTGGGTCATTCATAACAAATGTGATGGAGCGGATTGCCTGCGGCTCGGCGAATTCGTACTGGATCCAGGCGGTTTCTCCAACCGCCGGAATGGGAAGCTTTGCCGTGTTCTCCAGGTTGCCGTCAATCAGTAGAGCCACGTCGGGCGAGCCGGCGCTGAAGGTGATCTTGGGATGCAACGACTCGAGAGGCACGTCGCTGGCTGCCCTGCGATAGGCGACCACCGCCGCATCGGCGTAAAACTGCGGAGGGGTCTTGCCGCCCTCCGCAGCCTCGCGGCCATGGAGACCTATATTCTGAAATGGACCAGTCTCCGCGGGCGGATGGGAGAGTGTTCCGGTGAAGGTCTTGCCGCCCTCAACGAAGGTCTCGCTCCAGACGTACTTCTTCATGCCTTCGGAGGCCGGCACCCATGGGCCGCCTGACTCGCTCCAACCGGGCGAGCCGGCGATGGCTTCTTCCATGCCGAGCTGGTCGGCAAGCGTGGTGGCGTACTTGAAGGCGTCCTTCCATTCCGGGGTCATGTAGGCCAGGCGCTTCTTGACGACCTGCGGGGTTTCAAGGGCGGCGTCGAAGTTCTGAAAACCGCCGATGCCGACGCGATGCATCCACTCCAGGTCGAGCTTGATGCCTTCCTGGCTGATGTTGCCATTCATCCAGTGCCACCAGACGCGCGGATGGGCTCCGTTGGGAGGATTCTTGAAGCCGCTCATGAGGGGGTCTGCAGCGTTCTGCGCCTGGAGGGTGCAAAGGCCGAAGACCATTGAGAAGATGGCAAAGGCGAACTTTGAAACGGAGGATTTCATTGATTGCTCCTGGGAGATCGGCGGCCGCCGATTGGTGAAGAATGAATGATGTCGCCAAGAAATGTTGAAAATCGTTTCGGGTGTGGATTATACGGAGAGGGGTTATAAATAGTAAAGGCATGGATGCGCGGAGAGCGCGCTGCATTTGAGCCATTGCGGGAGTAACCGGATAGTGTGCTGTCACAGGTCGCCGGACCAGAACCTGCGGCGCTTGGCGTGCGATGCAAGTTTTTGCACAGGGGCTCGGGGAATCCCGGATCTCGGGGAATCCCGGATGAAGTTCGCATCGCGTGCTGAGTCTTCCTCCGGAGCTAGAATATGTACGTGAGAATCGGGCTTTCACAGCGACCGAATGACACAGTGGACGTTGGGTGGAATCCGGTTGTATTGAATACAGCAAGTTAGCGCCGCTTTGCGGCATGGCAAGTCAGCAAGTCAGCGCTAAAATTCAGTTCTCCCGCATACACTAAAGGCCGCGCTGTTTTGCTCGTTCGCGGCGCGAGACCCAGAGGGTAGCTCGGTCGTGCCATTTCAAAACCGGGAATGAACAGAGGTTCCTTCGATGTTTTTTCGCAGTTCGAAAGATTGAGGACACATGACGCCACTTACTGGAATCTGGACACCGACGCTGGTACCGCTCGATCGAAAGGGGCGGATAAACGAACCGGAGTTGCGCCGCTTCATCGACTGGCTGATTGCCTCCGGTGTTCACGGCCTGTTTCCCAATGGGTCAACCGGGGAATTTACGCGGTTGACGAGCGAAGAGAGGCAGATGATTGGGGCTATCACCTGCGACCAGGCACAGGGCCGGGTCCCGGTTGTGATCGGATGCGCGGAGGCTTCGATCGACGAGACGCTGAAGGCTAGTGAGGCATATCGCAAGATGGGCGCGCGGGCTGTTGCCATTGTGGCTCCGTTCTATTTTCCGCTGAAACCTGGGTCGGTGCTGGAGTACTTTCGGCAGTTGGCGGCGGGGGCTCCGATCGATGTGCTGCTGTATAACATGCCGTTGTTCGCGAATCCGATCAATTTGAAATCCATCGAAGAGCTGTCGGAGATTCCGCGCATTATCGGCATCAAGGACTCATCCGGCGATTTGCCGTTCATGATGCGTATGATTCAGAGCATCCGTCCACATCGGAACGACTTTACATTTCTAACCGGGTGGGACCCGGCTGTTGTGCCGATGATGATGGCCGGGGCGCATGGGGGAGTAAACGCCACCAGCGATGTTGCCCCGGAACTGATGCGGAAGATGTACGACACTTTCATGGCGGGAAAGCTGGAAGATGCAATGCGCCTGCAGTTCAAGGTCTTGCGCTTGTTTGACCGCTTGTTTGCAGACCAGAATTTTCCGGACGGATTCCGCATTGGAGTTGGCGCGCGCGGATTTGATTTTGGCAGCGGACGGCAGCCTTCAGGGCTTTCGACGCCGAACGGGATCCCGGATGCAATGCGGTCGGAAATCGTTGAGCTGTCGCGCGTCGAATAACGGTCTAACCCTGTGAACGCCATTTCGAGGGGGGGCGACCAGGATCACAGGGCGTTTGATGACTCAAACTCGGATTCAAGTGACATGGGAGAAGACATGGCGCATGCGTCTAGAATGATTTACGAGATGGACAAGGACCCAATTCGGAGTGAATGGGTAGGCCGGGTAGTCGACGGGCGATTTACCCTGCTGCGGTCTTTGGGCGGCTCTGAGCGGGGTTATGTTTTCCTAACTGAGTTGCGTGGACAGGGGTCGCAAAAGGCTGCTATCAAGATCATTCCGGCCGATGCCATGGGCGCGGAAGCGCTTTACGCGACTTGGTCGGCGACAACGAGCCTGTCTCATCCTCACTTAATGCACCTGCTGCACACCGGCCGTTGCGAGATCGACGCGATTCCGTATATCTATGTTGTTCTGGAATACGCCGATGAGAATCTTGCTGAAATACTACTGGAGCGGCCACTTACACCGACCGAGACCAGAGATATGCTCGGCCCGGTGCTTGACGCGCTTTCCTATATCCACGCAAACGGTCTGGTTCATGGTCAGCTCAAGCCATCGAACATCATGGTTGTCGACGATCAGTTGAGAATTTCCTCGGATAGCCTTCACGCTCCGAGTGCGTTTGGCAGACGGTCTCCAGCGCCGGGAATCCACGATGCGCCGGAAGGCGCCACCGGGATCATCTCCCCGGCCGCGGATATCTGGTCACTGGGCGTCACACTCGTCGAGGCTCTGACACAAGATCCACCGGCATGGGACGAATTTGCAAAGGGCGAACCGATTGTTCCGGCATCTGTTCCGGAGCCCTTTGCGGAAATTGCCAAGAAATGCCTGCAGGTTGATCCGCAGAGTCGTTGCACAATTGACGAGATACGGGCTTGCCTCGAGCCTCCACAATCTGTGCCAGAGGCGACGCCGCCAATCAAGACGCAAAAAAAGGCCGAGACTGGGAGGTTCCGCGTCATAGCGGTGATTGCGACATTGGCGGCATTGCTTGCAATCGTCGCAGTTCTGGAGTTGAGGTCTCACCGAATCGAGCCGGCGCCGCCAACGGGGGAAACGGGATCTACAGATACTGCCCCCCAAGCTCAAGCACCGGCCCCGGAGGCTGCGGGTCCGGCTACGGCCCCAGAAACTCAAACTCCAACCCCGGAGGCTACAAGTCCGACTACGCCTCCGGAAAATCAGGCCCCGGCACCGGAGGCTGCCAGTTCGACGGGTACGGCGGTCAAGGGCGCAGTTACAGAGCGGGTGATGCCAGAGATACCTGAAAAGGCAATCCAAACAATTCGCGGCCAGTTCCAACTGGCCATACGCGCCAACGTGGATTCAAACGGCACGGTTTCAAATGCGGAGTTGGACTCTCCTGGGCCGAGCAGATATTTTGCCAACCTGGCACTGCAGGCGGTGCAGCGATGGAAGTTCAGGCCCGCGCAGGTAGACGGACGGGCTGCTCCCAGCGTCTGGGTTTTAACATTTCAGTTTTCGCAGGCCGCGACCGAGGTCACACCGGTTGAAGTGGCACCCTAAGTCGCAGCCCCAAGAGTTCATATCAGAACTACGGGAAAGCAAAAGCAGATTCTTCACTCACCACCCCCAAACTGAAGAACGTTTGGGGCCCCGTTCGTTCAGAATGACAGAGGCAATGATGGTAGAGACTTCGGGGACAGGAGACTAGTTTCTGCTGCGCATTTTGGAGAGCAGCCGCAGAATCTCAAGATAGAGCCAGACCAGAGTGACCATGATGCCGAAGGCGCCGTACCACTCCATATACTTGGGAGCACCGTACTGAACGCCTTGCTCGATGAAATCAAAATCAAGCACCAGATTCAGGGCTGCTATGGCGACGACGATCAGACTAAAGCCGATTCCGATGGGGCCTGAGCCGTTGATGGATGTGAACTGAAAACCGAAGAACCCCATCACCATCTGAAGCAGGTAGAAGACCATGATGCCGCCGGTAGCCGCGATGATGCCCAAGCGGAATTTCTGGGTTACCTTGATCAGTCCTGAGCGATAGGCCATCAGGAGCACGAAGAGCGTTCCAAAGGTGAGGCTCACGGCCTGGATGGCGATGCCGGGATAGCGCAGATCGAGGGCAGCCGACAGGCCGCCGAGCACCAGACCCTCAAGCAGTGCGTAGATCGGCGCCGTAATCGGGGACCACTCCTTTTTGAAGACCGTGATTATGGCGCAGATGAAGCCACCGATCAGGCCGCCGAACATGAGTGGAGCGACAGCCGCCATGTCATGTGACTGGAGAAACAGGCGCCAGGTCCACCAGGCGGTTGCGATTGCGCAGAGCAGCAGAACGCCGGTCTTGTTAACCGTGCCACTGAGGGTCATGCGGCCCGCCAAGTCGGTCAAGCCGCCGTATTGGCTGTCAGAGAGGCCGCGAAAGGTGTTGTCGCCGAGTGCTGGATTGGATGTCTTCATCAGTGCCATGGTTTCTTCTCCGGGGTGCAAATCGGTGCGGGGATAGCTTTCGAATTCTTAGGCGTGCGAATGCGAGTGCTGGTCCGATTCTAAACCAACGTTGGATAACATTTGCTTTGGGGCGCGTCCGTTGCAGAACAGAGCGAGGTGGTCAGCGTTCTACCTGATGCCATTCCTTGACCGCAGATTGGAGCGTCAACATGTCCAGCTTTCGTGAGCGGCAGCAAGACCGGCAGACTCAACCCAATTGCGGATAGCGGTCTCAAGTTTTGCGCAAAGTCTCGGCTGCGCGCAAGGCGAGACCGTGGGCGACGGAAGTGAATTCGTTGCCGCTACGAATGCGGTCCTTGCCGAAGCGGGTCTCGAAGATGCGGCGAACTGCGGGTACAAAGGAGCTTCCGCCGGTAAGGAACACACGATCGACGTCGCGCGGATGAATGCCGGAGGATTTGAGGAGGTTTTCAATCGAATTCTCTATGGCCTGTAAATCGTCCTTGATCCACATTTCGAACTCGCGTCGCGTCACGGGAATGCGCAGGTCCATACTGCCGTCGCGAAAACGGAATTCGGCATTATGGCTACGCGACAGTTCGAATTTGACCAGTTGCACGGCCTGGTGAAGCTGGTATCCGAGGTCTTCTTCGATGAGCGTAATCAGGGCCTGAATCTTCTCCGGCTCCAATGCTCGAATGCGCGCGCTCTTCAGAATCTCGCGCACGTTGTTGGTGCGCAAGAAAGAGAGATAGTGCCAACGCTCGAGGTTGGCGTAGATCCACGCCGGGACAGCAGGCAGGAGCTTATTGAGCGATCGTGCCTCGGAGTTCGATCCAAGCGCGGGTGATACGAGTTTGCGAACAATGCGGGCGTCGAACGCGTCGCCTGCAAGCCCCACTCCGCTGTTGCCGAGTAAATCATGCGGGGTGCGTCCGCGGCGGCGCACGCCTGGACCGACACGCAGCAGCGAAAAGTCGCTGGTGCCACCGCCGAAGTCGCCGATAAGGATCAATTCGTCGTGGTCAAGCGTAGCTTCATAGGCGCAGGCGGCAGCGATGGGCTCCAGCTCGAAGTCGACTCGTTCGAAACCCGCGATTGCAAAAGCCTCTCGAAGCCGCGATACGGCAAAGTCGTCGTCCTCAGGTGTTTCTGCGCCGACGAAGCGAACGGGGCGGCCCACCATGGCATATCGGATGGGCCTTTCGAATTGCGTCTCCGCGTGTTCTCGTAAATCGCCGAGCATGCGGGCAATCAGGCCTTCCAGCTTGTAGCGGCGGCCAAAGACTTCAGTCCCGGTAAGCGAGCGGCTGGAAAGATGAGACTTGAGCGACTGGATGAGCCGGCCTTTCTCCTCGGCCTGGAGATAACGCTCGATGGCGGCGGGGCCTGTGAAGGCATGAGTTCTCCGCAGCCCTTCACTTGTCTTGAATGGCTCAAGATAGAGAACCGAGCGAAACGATTGTACTTGTCCACCAAGCGAAGGAAACGAAGCAAGCTGCACCTCGGACGCATCATTCAAATATGCGACGGAACTGTTCGTGGTACCAAAATCGAACCCAACTGCGTGATGCTGATCTTTCGTTGTCTGCATTGGCTCTATTATTTCGCAGCTTGAAGACCTGCCAAGCGATAACTCCCGCACTTTGAGACCACATAATGGCTCTCACCATAAGATTGCAATGTAAATGTTGCTGCGTGGGACAACTATTGGATCAACTCATGGATATAATCGTCATCCTGATTGGCGGCTAGATCGGTTGTGTCGCCCAGGACATATCGATAGCGAAACGGAGGCTGGAGCGTGACGACCCGGCCCATCCAGTTCGTGGGATCTGTCCACACCACCTGGCGGCCTTCCATAACCTTCACCAGATCCTGCAAGTCCCAATGAAGAACAAAGTTAGGTATTACTGCGTCCCATAAGTCCGAAGTTATTGAATTGTCCAGGGCGGCGCGCAGGCTGTAGGGTGTCCGGTCCAACCAGATCCGCCCAATTCGCGTATCAGAGGCAGCGGCGAGCAATAGCCAGATGCCATCTACTCTGCGCGCAGCAGCGCGAATGGAGGTGGGATCGACATCTGGCCGGTGAGCGAGCAGATCTACTCCGCGAAGTATATCGTGAGCACGAAGTGCGGGAAGGTTGAGTCCGACCATGTTCGCTTGCGCGTTGGTTACCCAATCTCCGGTATATGGCCCTCCATCCGTTTTCATCAGGGATTTGCGTGGCTCCATGACGAGAACAATTCTTCCCGACTTAGCCATCTTCTCGGCCATCTCAGTTATTGACATCACGCCCCAGAGATCGCCGCCTTTGACCATTAACACAACCGGATGGCGCCCCTGAGAGGACGGGAGATATAAGGTGGCATCCAGCCAAATCTCCGGCGAACTTTCAAATTGGATGCGCTGTTCAGTGCCCCAGTCGCGGGCGGATTTATCCAGGAGCCTCACCTCGGGAGCGCTTCCGTCGGTTGGAATCTTCAACTCTCGCAGTTTGGAAACCAGTTCGGGGATGGTTTCGGGCCGTTCGCGGGCCTGCAAGTCGGCCGCGAGAATCTGGTAGAGTTTCCGGCTGCCTGGTTCACTTTCAACTTTGCCGGTCTTTGTCACCTGCAACTCACTGTTGGTACGCATTGTAACGGCCTGTTCGTGAAAATCCCCCTGTCCACCCTTAAGATAGCGAATCATCCATTCGTAGAGAACTTCTCGACTAGCAAGCGGCATTCCGTGCCAGCCTTGGCCGACGAAAAAGCCCACCTTGTCTTCTGCTCGATAAATGGAGTACCACTTATGGGCTTCGCCATAAGTAAGCCTGACCCCTGCCTTGCTGAAGTTGTATTCATCTCGTTCGGTTGCTTGAATGAGCCATGGCGTCGGGGCCGATAGCTCGACGAAGTCGGCGGTATCCAATCCGCTTGCCAGAAAGTTTGGAAAGATCATCTCCGCATCGGGGCCGAAGGTAGAGAACAACGTGCGGAAGGAACTGGGATAGCAAGCGGGAATAACTACCTTGAGGCGCGGATCGAGGCCTCCGATGAATGTGGTCAATGCGCCGCCGCCCGAGCAGCCTGCTGCTCCGATGTGTGCGGCGTCCACATCCGGCCGGCTGACAAGATAATCAATAGAGCGCTTGGCGTCCCAAATGAAATAGCGAGATAACGCCTGCCCAATCAGTTGAGCCTGAGCGCCCATCTGAATATGCTCCGGCACGGACCAGCCCGAAAGCGGAGCATCCAATTGAGGGCTGTAGGTTTGCACTCTCTCTCCCTGTCCGATGGGATCGAAGCACAAGACGACAAAACCCTTCAGGGCCAGGTTGGCCGCGACTCTCTGATTTTCAGGTTTGCCCTCCTGAGTATGACCAGACTGCAACAGTACGGCCGGATAGCGGCCAGGAAGATTAGGTCTGTAAACATTCGCGGTAACGTAAAAGCCGGGAAGGCTTTCGTAGATCACCTTCTCGATGGTGAAGGAGTCGCTGTGGATCTTATCAACTATCCGAGGATTAAGAGGTCCGTTATAGTCGGGTAGCCCACCCAGATCGTCAAGCATCTTTGAGCGGACCAACTGCTTCCGAGCCTCGGCCTCGGCAACGGTATGAATCTGGCCGATCGCATCCGCGCGACGATCAAGTTGCTGCTGCGCGATCTGATTTAGCCAGGGAAGCACGTAGTCCTGAGGGGAACTTTGTGCTGGAGGAGGGCTCTGTGACCAGAACAGATAGCAGGAGGAAAAAAAGAAGAGAGACATGAACACATATATAGGAGCGGTCCTCTTTAAAAGGCGCCGAGTAACTCCAAATCTAAGGAGTGCATTACGGTTGCCAGCATACATGAGTTACCTCGCATAAGATCTTGAAGGATCACAACCAATGGACAATTCGGGACCGAGATGGAAGACCTGCACTGCAGGGAAGACGATAAGTTATCCCAGCTCCAAATGGACCAGTTCGGCGATGTGCAAGGTCGGAATCTGGAATGATACATACCCATTTACGATGGTAAAGGGCGCACTCTGTCCGGCCCGCACGAGATGAACCGCTTTGATGCGCCGATCCGGTGGCACCAGGACCTTGACCTGTACTTTGGAAAGCGGAACGAAATCCTGCCGCATACGGCCTATGCATGAGTCTTTGAAGCCCACATTTGCCAAGACCCAGAAAGCCAGGTCGCCGCTCGCGGTCTCCCGCAAAACTCCGTAGACACCCAGCGGCGCTTCAATGGCAAACGGTGGTGGAGCGTCGCGGGCAAGATAGCGCACCATGGAGGAAAGTAACCGTCGCAGCGAGGCGACGCGGCTGGAGACGTAATGAGCTTCAAGGCTGCCGGCCACGTAGATGGTGCGCCCTTTGCCAAAGTCATTGGCAATGATGGCCGGGCCGCGCACCTTATCGTACCCCAGGTTCCAACAGTCGGCGAGTACGTGGCCGCTGCCCTTTGCAGCAACCGGAATCAATTGCGTATCGCCCATCAGGCGTTCACCTGGCTTGTAGCCTCCCAGTGCCGGATGCGATTCCAAGGGGCGGTAGTAACATTCCGGCTGGCTTCCGAGCGGTTCGCCTTTCATCTCAACGCCGAGAACCTCCTGAAGCATTCCGCCAGCCAGCAAGTGGCCGTCGCCGTCGCATAGACCGGTGTCGTAGGTAGCGATTAAACTTCCTCCTTCTCGCACCCACTCGGTAAGCAAGCGAGCCTGGTCGGCAGAAACTCCAGTGGCGCCGCAGAGCGACACGACCTTCTGCTTCCGCAGCCAGCTTTCTGTGACCTCCGTGCTGGGGCAGATGTCGAGGCTCAGTCGTTCATCGAGCATGGCCAACATGAAGCCCTGGCTCATTTCCACGTTCCAGGTCTTTCCGTTTGTACGCCAAACCTGAAGCGACTCCCAGGTTGGAACCAGGGAAACGTAGGGAACAGGCACGCTGTCTTTTACCAGCGCCTCCGCGCGGCGCATTAAGTCGTAGACTTCGCGAATAGGATGGTCGCTGCCGCCACCTATTCCGTAGTAACTACGATTGAGTGAGACATAGATGGGAAGGTTTCCGCAGGCGAGATCCGTGAATCCCTCCATCAGGATCTCATCGCCATCTTCGAGGTTGGTTCCGTGAACCGACCACGGCTGACAGTGGGGCGGCTGTTCAAAGTTTGAAACACAGTAGCCGCCCACATACATCTGGGCGGCCTTCTGGTACGGTCGCGCCATCGAAGCGCCCATTAAGCCCGTCATCAGGCGCATGTAGATTTGCGGGCTGTGTTCCACCATGAAGCCTTCTGGAATGCGGTATTGGCCTTTAAGCGAAAGCGCGCGCCATGTTGCGCCGTTGTGGCAGAGCAAGAACTTCCCGCTATCATGAAGTATCTTTTGGTATGCCTCCAGTTCGTCGAGGTTGATTTGATTCCACCACCGGAACCACGCAATCTTAGCCTGCAGGTCATCTTCGTGCTGAAGTCGGTCAAGGTCCATTCCGCTGTAAGCGTGAAAACCGGTGCGGCAGGACTCGCAGTAACAAATGCCGGTATATTCATATGCGCTCGGAGCATCGAAATACATCCCGTCGATGTCGTGCGCGGCGATCTCGCGAACCGCTTGCCGCATGGCAAGGCGATATGGCTCGCTGGTTGAGCAGGACTTTCTCGTCTGGTTCCAGCCATAACCGGTCGAGGTGCCATCCGGCTTGCCATCGGGCCCGCGCAACACCCAATCCGCATACTCCGGATGATGATCGACATAATCAACCTCAAATGCCGCCGCCTCCATGTTGCAGTAGCAATAAAGGTGAAGGCCGGTCTTGCGGCATGCGCGCGACACTTCGTCAACCAGATCACGGCCATTAAGATCGGGACTCGGGGGAAGTATCTTGCTGGGGTAATTGGCCCAGTTGCCGACCGCCTGAAAGCGCAGCGTATCGCCGCCGAGTTGAAGAGCCACCTTGACCAACCGCTCGGCGTCAAAGTCCCGTATGTGCGGATAGACCGGCTCGGTATAGCCTTCAAAATAAATGGTCCGTGAGTAGCGCAGCCAATCGGGAGGGCGATAGCCGTCAGTGGCGGGATGACCTTCGGGAGGAGCCGCATCACTGACACTGGCAATTGCGGTTGGCGGGAGCGCTGAGGCGGCTGCAAGCGCCGCCGATGATTTCAAGAACGATCGCCGATCCATGATATCTCCTTTCACCGCGATGACTGGCAAAGACAGTGAGGCGAATGGCAACGGCGCCATTCCAAGTGGTTCAGTCAGGCGTTCACCGTGCCAAGTCTGGCTGGGTGCTGAGTCCACGATCTGGCAGCGTATTGGTGGACTCGATTTCAACGGAACCGTGGAGGAGGATGTTGTCGGCCGCACTACCGACCATAACCTCGACGGTTCCCGGTGCAACTTTCCAGAGCATGTCGCGGTCGAGGAGCATGAGATCGACAGGTCGGATGGTCATGGTTACCGTCCTGGTTTGGCCGGGATCGAGGGTGACGCGCTCGAATCCACGGAGTTGGCGGACCGGAAGTGAAACCGGCGCGAACTTCTCATGGAGATACATCTGCACCGTTTCAGTGCCGGCACGCTGACCGATGTTTTGGATATCGACTGTGACTTTGGCTATGCCGCCTTGCGAGATCTGCGCGGGATCAATGCGGAGATTGCTATAGCGGAAATCGGTGTAACTCAAACCGTGGCCAAAGGAGTAGAGTGGCGTACCGGGCATATCAACATAGCCGCCGTCCTTCGACCAAGCTTTCTTGATCCAATACTCCTTTGAGGGTTTGAAGTTATAGTAGGCCGGCAGCTGACCCGAGCTGCGAGGGACGGTGATGGCCAGGCGTCCGCTTGGGTTGTAGTCGCCGAAGAGCACGTCGGCAACAGCCGTTCCGCCGAGTTCGCCAGGCTCCCATGCTTCTACAATGGCAGGAAGGTGCTCCGCTTCCCAGGGAATCGAAAGTGGGCGGCCATTTACGAGCACCAGGACGACCGGCTTTCCCGTGGCCTGAATGGCCTTGACCAGATCCTCCTGCAAGCCGGTGAGATTGAGGCTGGCGACGTCGAAGGCTTCTCCATCGGTGGCCGGTACATTTCCCTTACCGGCGTTGTTGGGATTTTCGCCGACAACAACAATTGCAACCTCGGATTGCCGCGCGGCTTCGACTGCTTGCGAAAAATCCTGCTTGCCGCCGATGACGTCGCAGCCGTGCGCGTAGAGCACCTTGGTTTGCGGCGCGACCTTGGCCTTGATTCCATCCAGAATGGTCGTGAGCTTGAATGGAATCTGTGACGGAGAGTAATCGCCCAGTTGACTCCATCCATTGTCAGCATCGGGACCGATGACGGCAATCGACTTGAGGTCTTTGCGCAGCGGCAGCGCATGGCTGTCATTTTTCAGTAGAACGATTCCTTCGCGCGCAACCTCGAGGGCAAGTTGCTGGTGCTCCGCGGAGTGCACCACCTTTTGCGCGACGGCCAAATCCGCATAGGCATGTTCGAACAAGCCGAGGCGGAATTTAAGTTCGAGAACGCGGCGAACGGCGCGATCGACGAGCGATTCCGGAATCTCGCCATTCTCGACACTCTCAACCAGGGGAGCCATGTAAGCCGGCTCGTAGGTAATATCCATATCCACACCGGCCTGCAATGCCATTTGCCCTGCCTGCTTCTGATCGCGAGCAACTCCCTCATAGACGATGGAATCGAAACCATCGCCTTCGCTCTCAACGATGCCCTTGAAGCCAAGTTCCTGGCGCAGGATATCGGTATTCCATTTCTGCGAGGAATGCTCGGGCACGTCGTCGATCTCTGGATAGCCGGCCATTACACCAAGTGCGCCAGCATTGAAAGCAGAAACCCAGGGAGCAAGATCATTCTCGCGCAGGCTGCGTTCAGAAACCTCAATCGCGCCCCGCTCCATACCACTTGAGGGTTCACTCTGCGTGGGAAAGTCAGTCATGAGAGCAACAACTTTATCCGGGGCATCGAGATTGCTGCCTTGCGCGCCGACCGTGATATTTTTCGCGATCTGGGCGTATAGGTAGGGATCCTCAGAATACGCTTCCATGTTGCGTCCCATGCGGGGATCGCGGTCGAGTTCAAGCACAAGAGTGGAGAGGATGTGAATGCCGATAGCACGGGCTTCCTGGGCCGACGCGGCGTAAATGCGTTGGACAAGCGGCATGTCGAAGGTGCTGCCAATCGTCAGCCCTTCAGGAAATACCGTTGCACCAGGAAACATGGCTCCATGCGTTCCCTCTTCATCTTCGAGGAGAGGAATGCGAAGACGCGTCTGGGTCAGGGCTATCTTTTGAAGCTCATTGAGATAGTTGACATTTGCGGCCAGGTCTTTCTGCTCAAGCGTGTTGATGAAAGTAAAGAAACCCGATCCGGGCCCTATCTCGGTTGTGTAAGTACCGGCGGTGAACTTGCGCCCCGCCTCCATCTTCTCCTGCGGAGTCTTGCCGAGATTATCGACGTAGGCGCAAGGCAAATTGAGCTGGCCGATCTTCTCTTTCAGCGTCATGCGCTTCATCAGATCATCTATGCGAGTTTCAATCGGCTGGGTTGCATCCAGATAAAGCGGCTTCGATTCTATGTCTTGAGCGGCGGCGGGAAGTCCGCTCAGCGAAGCCGCGGCGAGAAGGATTGCGGCGACCAAAGCGAATGGGCCGTTTCTCCTGAAACGTCGACGGACGTTGCCTTTTGTACTCCGATCCTTTTTGTCTGTTGCGCCCAAACTCTGCAGCGTCTTTGTCGCCTTAGAAAGCGGCGGTAGATCGGGGCAGACTCTGGATTGTCTATTGCAACAATATAGCGACATGAGTGACTCCTTGTGATGATTCATCGAGAGTGCAGCAGCCCAGGCAAAGGTAACAAGGATTCAAAGGCAGCAGTTACCTGGCCAGCATCGGGAAGTGCTTCAACTACAGGTCATCATTGCGCCGGGTTGCGTGGGTGAGTGGCCTTGGCGGCATGCGCTTCAAGTTGTGCTACTTGTGCACCGGCCAGCAAATACGCGCCCACGCCATAGATGTAAGTCGATGATGCGAGGTAATGTGCAGGAGAGTCTCCGGTTTGCTGAATATTTCCCAGCCGTCCATCCGCATAAATGTTGTCCAACAATCCGCGCCATGCTTTCGCGATCACCGGCAGGTAGGTGGCGCGATCAAGTACGCCGTGATTCACTCCCCACGCCAGGGCAAATGTCAAGAACGCCGAGCCGGAGTTCTCGGGTTGCGGATAATCCTCGGCGTCGAGCAAATCGGCGTGCCAGAGCCCGTTCTTTTTATCCTGGATGGATGCCACCTCAGCTGCCATCTCGCGCAGTTGCGTCTCATATCTTCCGCGGTTCGGATCATCCTCCGGCAAGTAAGTGAGCATGCGCACCAATCCCCCCATGACCCATCCGTTGCCGCGCGACCAAAAAGTCGGGTTTCCGTGCCGGTCCCTCTTGCCGCGCACGTACGAGAGATCCCGGTAGAACAAATGATGCTGCGTGTCATACAGTCGATCCGAGTTCTCCCACCAATGTTTGTCTAAATACTCCAGGTACTTTCTCTCGTGCGTGGCAGCGTACATCCGGGTCCATACTGGAGGAGCCATATACAGCCAATCGGCCATCCACCACGCAGTCTGTATCTCTTCAGGAGGAACCTCCCTAGCTTTGCCCGCCACCAGATCGTCAAGCGCGGCGCGGATTGGCTGAATCTTTTCTGGCGCGGGCTTGGCGAGATACAGCTCAAGATAGGTCTGCCCCACACATTGCTCATTTGCGTCCGGTAGCTTGGCGACCAGTTCCCAATGGAAACCCTCAGCCATTTTGAGCATTGCGTCGCGATATCGGGTATCGCCAGTTGCCTCGGAAGCCGCCATGAACCCCGTGTAAAGAGTGCCCCACTCCCAGTCCCGCGCGAAGTAAGGTTGCGTGCTCGCCAACTCCCAATCCGCAACTTTGCGTACTGCCGTCAGGACTGCAGCCGGCTGGAGTGACGCCGACAACTTTGCCTTCGGTCCCGGGTCAGCCGGAACGCTGCCGAGATGCAGCGCCACATCCTCGTCGATTCCCTTCTGATCTTCCTGGGTGATTCCGTTTGCCTCGGCTGCTCGATTGGCCGCCTGCATTTGCGCGCGTAGTACACCGGCCTGAAACAGAACTACGCAGGCCAGCAGAATACTCTTCATGGAAAGTGCGGCGGAGGGCGGGAGACAAGAAAGCGCGCGAGGACGCACGAAGTTGGTTGAGCAGAGGGTTGGCATGTTGCAGTTGTCTCCTCAGGGTTGATCGCGGGCCACGCGGATCCATGGGGTGGCGGGGGACGCGATGCGATGAAGTCAATCACCTTGACCGAAAGACGGAAGTCTCTGGCGGAAAAAGCGAAGTGTACAAAATTGATCACAATGCAGACATCAACCACGGATCTGGGGAGAGGTTGAATGCAAAGCAAGCCCGCAACTTGCGAATCGAGCCAAGGGCATGAAGACGGCGTGAAAGATGCGCCTGTGGCCAGCCACACCTATCCCGTGCTGGGCAATGCGCAGATAAAACCAGCCCTAAAGAGGGAACTGCTACATGGCCCATTCTTACCTGTCTTCTGGAAATAAGTAAAGACAAATTTGGAGCCGAACCTTACGGGTTAAGCCATGCGTTTCAGTGCCTGCGGCTCAAGTGGGCCCATCAAAGTCCATAGGATTCCGGAGCCCAGCAGCGGAATCAGCCCGAAGACGACAAACGCCGGAACATATGAGTAGCGCTCGACAAGCCATCCAGTGAGCAGCATGAATACCATGCCTCCGAATCCTGATCCCATGCTTGCGAGTCCGTATACCGAAGCGACCGCGCCGGCAGAGAAGACGTCAGCGGGCATGGCCATCATGGATGCCAGGCACGCCGTGTAACCGGCCATGGCAATGGAAACAAATCCGATGGATAGGGCGGCTCCGCTGACCAGCACGGCCGGGATGGCCATCATCATCATCAATGTCGAGAGCGTGACCGCCGTCTTTCGAGCCGATGTTACAGCCATGCCATGCTGCATCAGGGCTTTAGAAATCAAGCCGCCACCAACGCTGCCTACGCCCGCCACAAAAAACGGAATCCACGCATAGCGCCCGATCGAGGCCATGTCAAAATGCCGGGCGTGGAAGAGGTACTCAGGAAACCAGAAGATGTAAAAGTACCAGGCAGGCTCGATAAAGATTTTTGACAGTGTGAAGCTCCACACGAACCGCGAACGCAGCAATTGGATCATGGGGACCTTGGGCGGCAGAGTGAATTCCTGGGCCGCGCGCACCGGCGGCTGATACAGGAGCAGCCACGCGGCTAGCCAAAGGAATCCTGCGCTGCCCACGGCCACAAACGCCGACCGCCAACCATACCGCAAAAGTAAAACGGCAATGATGGGTGGGGCGAGGATGGCGCCGATGGACGAACCGCTGTTGAAGATGCCGGATGCGAACGAGCGTTCCTCGGCAGGGAACCACTCCGCTACGACTTTGACCGCAGCCGGCCAGTTACCCGCTTCGCCCATGCCCAGCAAAAAGCGGAAGACACCCAGCGACAGAGCGCCGTGCGCAAACGCGTGCAACAGTGCGCAGAGCGACCACCAGCCGACAAACAGTGCGTATCCTGCGCGTGTGCCGAGCCGGTCGATCATTACGCCAGAGAAGCCGTTCATGATGGTGTAAGCAAGCATGAAGGCAAACAATATTCGCGAATAGTCGATGTTGCTCAGGTGGAATTGCTGGCGCAGAACAGGCGCCGCCACGGAGAGCGCCTGGCGGTCGAGATAATTAATCATGGTGGCGAAGAAGGCAAGCGCGATCATCGTCCATCGCAGACTGGAGCCAATGCCTGCTGCAGAGGTGGCGCTCAAGCCAGATCCAACCGGATGGCTTCCCATATCAAAAGGCGCGGCACCGTGACCGCGATCCACTCCCCATCCTGCTTTGTTTCCACCGCGACTCCAGAGCGCATCAGCGTGACGGCCTTGACTTTTCCCGGGACGCGCAGCCGGGCTCTCACGTTCTCAACAGCCACGAAACTCTCTCGCGCCTTCTGGTGGTGGACTACGTTCGCTATGTCGGCTAGCAGATGCAGGACAATGGTCTTCTCCGAAGCCATGTAGTGCGGCGTGACACCGGGAACGTATTCCACTTCGTAAACGCGGCCCGCTTCGAGCGACGGCAGAAGCAAACCGGCAAGATATTCGCGCACCACATCGATGCGCGTCTCCTCGTAAAGGGCTTCAAGGCCCGAGCCGATGTAAATGGACTGTCCCTTGCCTACATGGTTAGTCACCACCGCCGCTCCCAGATCGCGGTGATTGCCCCTATCCCACGTGGTGGCCTTAACACTGCCGCCGGTGACGTGGATGCGCATCACTTGCGGATCCTGTGGAATCAAGTCACCCGTCGGCCATTTCAGAAAGAGGTCGGGATATTCGATTGGCTCGGGGTTGTCGAAGGACGCTCCGAAGACGTCGGCAAGTCCAAAGTCGCCACGGACGTGACCATTCTCGTCGGCTACCGAGGTGAGGTGGGTCGAAACCAAGATCCCACCCAATTCCGCGTAGTGACGCAGCATCGCGCATTGCTCATCGCTCAAACACGCCGCATTGGGCAAGAAGACCATGGTGTAGCGCGCGAGTTGTTGCTCTTTCATAAGGAAATCAAGAAAGGGTTCCGACTCTATCGAAAGCGACTTAAGAAGATTGAAAGCGCCGCGATAGTAGTTCGGATAAGCCGAGGGGACGAAGTGGCTCCCCGCATACAGGCCGACCGTGCGACTGCCGACCAGGATTCCTACTTGCGGACGAGATTTGAGCGGGCGCAGCATCTCGCGGTGCTTTAGTTGGAAGGCGAAGAGATCCTTCATGCATCGCCCGCTCTCATACGCATCGGGCTTTTCGGGCTGATAGAAGAATCGCTGCAGGCCCCAGTAGACACAGCCGACTCCGGCGGCGGTGGCCACAGCGCCATCGAGCAGCAGTTCCTGGCCTTCAACGGGATAGGTGTACCAGCCGCGCACGGACTCGTCGATCAGGTGCTCGCGGCTGTACTCGGTGTGGTGTCCTAGATACGTCCAGGTGACTTTTCCGGTGGATTTACCTAACTGGAGATTGAAGAGTTTCGCTTCCGGAGTATCGGACGCCTCGTACATGAATCCATCGACAATCTCGAGGCCGTGAGTGCGCCACCACTCGTCGTGCGAGAGCATGGGCGAGTTGTTGAAAACAACCGGAACATCGCGGGTGCTGCGAATCTGTTCCCGCACTTCACGAAAGAAGCGGAAGAGCACATCGTCGTGCAACCATGCTAGGTACTGCACGCGTTCCGCCTGCGAGCAGGTTCGCTGGTCCGGTACGGGCTTGCCAAATCGCTTGCCATGCGCGCTTTGGCAATTGGCGCAGTGGCAAAACTCGGATGCGTTGTCCATGCCCTGGTAGGGCCCGTCGAAGTAGAGGACGTCGAAATCGTAAGTGAGCGTTTCCGCAACGAGTCTCTTGGCCATGTCGCGGATTGGCGAGTTGATGCAGCCTTCGTAGTAGTGCCCCCACCCGTAATGCGTGGTGATGATCGGGCTACCGTCGATATGCCGCCGGGTCCATTCCTGGTAACGGGGATCTTTCGATTCGACCTGCATGAAGGGATGGTTGAGCGGAATGTAAACGATGGTGTGCATGTTGGCCTTGCGGAGCAGAGCCAGCGTTTCCCGCATGGGATCGCCTTTTAGGTCGGGATGGATAGGGTATCCGGACTGGGTGGGGAAGTTGGCGTAGTACGAGGCTGAGGGGTAGCGCATGGAATCGCAGTTCAACTCGAGGGCGATGCTGACTGCCTTTGCGGGGTCGTAATCGAACGAGGGGTAGAACGGCGGGTTATACGCCTCGGCAATCAGCGTGCGATTGGCATGGATCCACTCATAGGTATCAGCGAACGAATGCGCCGAAACCTGGCCTGCCGTGGCTTGCAGGCCCAGTTCGCTTGCATGGAATGCGCGAAGACCTGGCGCTTGCAGCGCAAGGGCCGAAATCTTCAACATCTCGCGGCGACTCATCGCAGACATATGTGTGCCTCTTCACAATTCTCAGGCCCACTTCTCTTGGCAAGCGGATTGCAAATTTTCGCCCGATGCGCTTTGTGCTGTCAAGGCAGAACTCGGTCCCGACGCGCGATTAGCACCGGTTGGCAAGGCGAATGGGGACGTTGCCGTCGCGCGCGGAATGAACGACTTACCGGAAAGCAAGTAAAGCTCCCCCTCTGCGGACAAAGACGGAGAAAATCTGCATGCTTTCGCTTTCTTGCGAGACGAAGCCGCAGCCAGCGCGGAAAGGCGCTACCATGATTGCGGTATGCTTCACAGAGTTCGGGCCGTTGATGAGGGGTGAGTTGCCGTGAAACTAATGCAAATGGCGGATGAAGTCCGTTATCGGACGATGACTACAAGCGAATTGCGCGACACGTTCCTGGTGAGCGAACTGTTCCGGCCGGGTGAGATCAACACGACCTATGTGGATCTTGACCGGGCTGTAATTGGATCGGCCGTCCCCGTCGAAAAAGCGCTTGTTTTGGGCACAGATGAGAGGCTGAAGGCATCGTACTTCCTGGAGCGCCGTGAAGTGGGCATCCTCAACATTGGATATGCGGGTACGGTGACCGTAAACGGCGAACGATTCAACCTGGACAATCTGGATGCGTTATATGTCGGGCGCGGAAATGAGAATGTGAAGTTCGAGAGCAACAGCAAGGACAAGCCTGCGGAGTTCTACCTGCTGAGCTACCCGGCGCACGCCGTACATCCGACGCGGAAGATCAAGAGTAGCGATGAACCGCATACCAAGCTGGGATCGCCGGAGACGGCCAATCAGCGAGAGATTACGCGGCTTATTCATATGAGCGGGGTGCGCAGTTGCCAATTGGTAATGGGCTTTACGCAACTGGCAGCGGGCAGCGTGTGGAATACGATGCCGCCGCACACGCACAGCCGCCGCTCGGAGGTCTATCTCTACTTCAACGTTCCCGAAGGCCAACGCGTGGTTCACCTCATGGGCCCGGCGCAGGAGACGCGCAGCCTTGTCATCGCCAACAAGCAGGTGGTGATCTCGCCGGGGTGGTCGATTCACGCCGGGGTCGGGACTGCGAGCTACACGTTCTGCTGGGGCATGGGCGGCGAGAACCAGGACTACGACGATATGGATAAACTGGCCATTGCGGAGTTGCTGTGAACGTTTGGAGAGGCTTGGTGCTGATTGATTCTTGATCTGTTTAATCTGAGTGGAAAGACTGCGTTGGTTACAGGTTCCTCGCGTGGACTGGGCGCTGGGATCGCGCTTGCTTTAGCTGAGGCTGGCGCGCAGGTAGCCCTGCATGGATCGCGAGGTGTGCCGGAAACTACTCAGAAGCTGATTGCGAATACTGGGGTACGCTGCGCCGCATTTGCCGCCGATGTGAGCGACGAATCGGCGTGCGAATCGCTCATCGACAAGGTCATCTCGGAATTCGGGCGAATCGACATTCTGGTCAACAACGCTGGCACCATTCGCAGAGCGGCCGCCGCGGTCCACTCGATGGAGGATTGGAATACAGTTCTGGCGACGAACCTGACCAGCGTCTTCCGCCTGACGCAGCTCGCCGGGAAGCATATGCTGGCGCAGGGCTCGGGCAAGGTGATCAACATTGCTTCGATGCTCACGTTTCAAGGCGGCGTTTTTGTGCCGTCCTATGCAGCGGCAAAGGGGGGTGTTGGGCAACTGACCAAGGCCTTTGCAAATGAGTGGGCCGCGAAGGGAATCAACGTTAACGCCATCGCGCCGGGCTACATGGAGACCGACAATACCGCGAACCTGCGCAAAGACGCGGAACGGTCGCGCCAAATACTCGAGCGCATTCCTGCGGGGCGTTGGGGCCTGCCATCGGACCTTGGCGGCGCGGCCGTGTTCCTTGCTTCGCGAGCAAGCGACTACGTTCACGGGCATATCATGGTGGTCGATGGAGGCTGGTTGGCTCGATAGATTCTTCGTTTCTTCCGCACGGTGGAGGTGAGGGATTATGACTCGAATCATTGCATCGGGGGTTGTTCTTGCTGCAGCGGCGCTGGCATCTCTGGCCAGCGCCCAAAGCGCCACCGTGGATCACTTAACGCAAGGCCAGCTGATGGAGAAGGCGCAAGAGTTGGAACAGAAGGCTGCAGAGGGCGGTTCTGCAAGCGCAAAGCTGGCCGAGTATCCGAACCACTTCACCATGATCGCGCTGCGCAAAAAGAGCGGGAGCGCGGAGGTTCACGAAAAATATGCCGACTTCTTTTTTGTGGTGAAAGGGAAGGCAACGCTGGTGACGGGAGGCACGGTTGTAGATCCGCAATCATCTGGCCCCGGTGAGATTGGCGGGAGCTCGGTGAGCGGCGGGACGCGAACGCAACTCGCGGAAGGTGACATTGTTCATATCCCGGCCAATGTTCCGCATCAGCTTCTGCTGCCCGAGCACAGTGAATTTGTTTACTTCGTGATCAAGGTGCAGGAGAAGTAAATGAAGAGAAACCATTTCGCCGCCTGGATCTCGATCGCGATAGCCGCAACGGTGCCGGGTGCGCTGGCGCAGGAACTGGTTCTCGCCAATCCTATCGATGTCGATCGTCAGCAGGAAATAATCGAAATCCCAATGGGTCAGGTGTTGCAGCATTTGCATATCTCATCTGCCCAGGCAGCGTCGATCGTTGCGGAAGACAAGGCGACTGGTAGGCGCATCGCGACTCAACTCGGAAGCAGCGCAGAACATGAGGGGGCCGGACGTTTGCTTCTTCTGGTTCAGTTGCCGGCTCACGGGCAGGAGCGCATTGGTTTTCGAATCGATCCAAAAGCGGCGCAACAGCGAGCGCAGGTCTTTGGGCGAGCAGCCCCCGAACGGCTGGATGATTTTGCGTGGGAGAACGAGCAGGTTGCCCACCGTATTTACGGTCCTGCACTGCAGGCTACGGGAGAAGTCTCGTCGGGCATCGATGTCTGGTCAAAGCGGGTGCCGAACTTTGTCATCGACAACTTTTACAAGCGGGACGCGGAAGGCGATCGCACACATAATCCCGATCTTACTTATCACAAAGACAACGGCCAGGGATTGGATTCCTACGATGTAGGCCCCAGCCGCGGCTGCGGCGGGACGGCCGTGTTTGCAGGCGGGAAACTGATTGTTTCGAAGAACTATACCGGGATACATATCCTGGCCAACGGTCCCATCCGGATTTCCTTCGAGGTTATGTACGCGCCGTGGGATGCGAATGGAATTGAAGTGACCGAAATCAAACGCATTACTCTTGACGCGGGAACGCACATGAACAAGATTGAATCGACGTTTACATTTGGCGGCGCACCTACTCTCGATCTTGCGGCTGCCATTGCTGTTCACGAGGGCGCACGCGCGGAGTTCCCCTTAGCCGGAAACATCGCCTCCGTTTGGGACACGCCGCAGGACCCATCGGCGGGGAGGATTGCGACCGGTCTGATGGCTGCGTCCGGCGAGCACGCGCGGACAGTTGAGATCGCCGGCCACGCAGTGATGATTTTCACGCGCAAATCAGGTGACCCTTTCATTTACTTTGCCGGCTCGGGTTGGTCCAAAGCAGATATGCCCACGGCCGCGGACTGGAACAACTACCTCACGCTGCAATTGAAGATGCTTGAGAAACCGATCGAAACGCACTGGTCGCGGTGATCTCTTCCGAATGATGAGCAGCATGCGAGAGCCGATCGAGTGTGGGATGTAGCCGTCGTGAATTCGTCGTGTGCTATTCTGTGCGCGATTCCTATGGCAGGAAAGGCCGGTAGCTAAAGGAAGAAATCGAGGAGTTGAAACCATGCGAATGAGAATCCCGCTTTTGATGCTCGCGAGTCTTCAGTTGGTTGGAACGGCCTATGCGGGAACATTTCGCGCATCCGCCGTTAAAGTGGATATCACTCCGAGCAGCCCGCAATGGCTTGAGGGTTACAAGGCGAGAAAGAACGATGGAGTGAGGGACCACATCTATCATCGGATTGCGGCGATAGACGATGGAAAGACGGCGATCTATTTCATTTCGACGGAAACATGCCTGATGTCGCCGGGGTACGTGGACAAGGTGAAGAAGGACATCCAGCAGCAGTTGGGGATTGCTCCGCAGAGCATCTGGTGGATGGCGACGCATACGCATTCGGCGCCGGAGATTGGACCGCCGGGCGTCATTGCAGCATTCATGCCGGAACGCTACAACCAGGCGACGGCTGGAGAGTCGAACCCCGAGTACACGGATTTTCAAGAAGCCAAGCTGATAGAGGGATTGCGCGAGGCGCGCAAGGAATTGCAGCCGGCGCGGCTCGCGCTCGGATTAGGTTTCTCGACGGCGAATATCGACCGCCGCGCGATGGACGACCAAGGAAAGATGACGATCGGCCTGAATCCGGATGGGCCGACCGACCGGCAGATCGGTCTGATTCGACTGGAGGCCCTGGATGGGAAGTTGATCGCACTGCTTGCCAACTATCCCATCCACGGCACTGTTCTGGGTGAAGACAATCTCAAGATAACCGGAGATGTGCAAGGCGTGGTGTCAGAGTATGTAGAAAGGAAACTGGGCGCGCCGATGCTCTTTATCAATGGCGCCGAAGGGAACCTGGCGCCTATTTACAGCGTCTATCCCGATCCCGAGTCAGGGCATTTGGATCAGTTTCGAGTGCTGGTGGGGGATCGAATTCTGCAGGCGAATCAGCGAGTCACGGGAGCCATCTCCGACGTGGCCCTGGAGGTGAGCGAGATAACCATCGAATCGCCTTTGCGCGAGCCACTGAAATGGCCGTCGACGCTTGCAGAGTACGCTCGCAATGCGCCCGGTGGGGGAACGCTGGTGCGCATACCGGTGAAGTTCGTTGAGATCAATCGCGAAGCTGTGCTTTGGGGCGCCCCCGTGGAGTTGTTCTGCAAGATAGCAATCGATGTACGCAATCAGTCGCGCTTTCCCTACACGTTCTATTACGGCCTGCTGGACGGTTGGCTAGGCTACCTGCCGACAGCGGAGGCTGTCCATCAGGGTGGCTACGAGCCGGCAACCTCGCCGCTGACCGACAAAGGAGAGGATGATTTTCGCCAGGGGGTGATTAACCATATTGCCGGCATGATGCGCTGAGACCGACGACGAAGTTTCCAATAGTTCGCGGGCACTTTCATTTCTATTTGCGCGCCCAGAATATTCGGATGGCGGGTTGAGAACTCGCAGGTATCCGCCGATTTTCGTATTGACGGAATGCTGCCTTCCTGTTACAAGAAAGCTATCGCCCGCGGGGAAGTTGCGATTTGTCTCGACAAGTTGAAGCTTACCCTGCACTCCCCGGCAAGCCTGCGTAGAACGATAAGCCCACGGCGAAAGCAAGACCCAGTCGAAATGGCGAACGACCTAGTAAGGGATACGTGAACCGCATTCGAATGCTGGACGCATGCGAGGTCTTGCAAGTTTGCGAGTCTCGGTGCTGAAAATGCTTCCACTTATCTCACAATGAGATCCAGAGCGGACTCATCCGTGCATTTGACGAAACGATACGACAACTGACTTTGAGAGAACCGCGCGACCATACCATGGTGGCGGCCTGGGGCCCGCGAGGATGGCTAGATGCCATGCGGTGTCCTTCCCTTGGTGACACCCTTTATTCCATTTCCGCTGTCGGCCAGTAATATCAGTCAACATTGTGCAAGCGGAACAGAGTGCGATCGATTCCGCCGTTTGGCGGGCAAGGTTGAATGCCTCAGCCAGCAAGAGCACGAAAAGCAACTGCTCTTTCGAGCCGGAAGGACTCTCTCCTTACGCGGCCGACATTGGCGCTGACTCGTCTTTGACGCCATAGAACTAACAGCAAGACCTGCAGCTTTCACTCGTCTGCCTTGCGTCCGCATTGAGCGCTTCGATTCTGCGACTCAAGGCGAGAACCCGTTGCGGAGTTCGACAAATTGAGGAGGTCAAAAGTGAAGGGATCCGAGCGCAGTGCCCTAGCCAAGTGTAAGAGCTTGCAAATCGCGAGCGTCATCCAGCGACGCCCTCTGCCTGCCTTCGGGCAGCATCTCCCGCCAAATCGGAAGCACATTTTCCTATGGATGAAGCTGAGCCTTGTGGCTGTAATCATGAGCCTTTCGGCAACCTTAGCCTTTGCCGTGGCCACCGGAAGCATTTCGGGAAGTGTGATGGATGCGCAGGGGGCCATGATTCCGGACGCGACCGTAACGCTGCGGAATACGCTTACCGGCGTCGAGCAAGTTATCCAGAGCGACTCTGCCGGGTTCTACCGCTTTTCCGCGCTTCCTCTCGGCACATACGAGGTGAGCTTTGAGAAGGCGGGCTTTGAAAAGTTCGTGCAGACCAACGTAGTAATCGACGTCGACACCGCCATGCGGGTTGACGCGAAGATGAAAGTAGGTTCAGCAAAGGAAAAGGTTGAGGTTTCGACGACCCAAGCAGTGGTAGACACCGAGTCTGCACAGGTGGGCGAAGTGATTGGTGGAGAGGAAATGACTGACCTGCCGCTCAACGGGCGCGCGTACACCGATCTGCTTGCCCTGCAACCCGGCGTGCTTCCCTTCCAGACCGCCCTGTTCGGCTCTGAGTCGCCTGCCAATTCTCTCGACAACGGATTGGTTTCAATGGCCGGCGCTCAGGACACGCACAGCGGCTACATGGTAAACGGCGCCAACGCGGTGGAAGGATATAGTGGCGGCACTTTCCTGGTGCCAACCCTCGACTCTATCGCCGAGTTCCGCATCATTACCGGGGATGCTAATGCGGAATACGGCAATTACTCCGGCGGGCTTGTGAACGTGGTTACCAAGTCTGGCACCAACGAGTTTCACGGAGATGTTTTTGAGTTCCTGCGGAACTCGGACTTCGACGCAAGGAACTATTTCTCGCCAACTCGCGGCGTTTTCCACCAGAACCAATTCGGAGGCACGATCGGCGGCCCCATCTGGCGGAAAAAGCTATTCTTCTTCGGCGACTGGCAGGATACCCGTCAGATTATCGGGGTCGATACTGGTGAAGTTCTCGTTCCCCCGGCCTCGGATCGAACGGGCAATCTCTCGCCCGCCAGCGCGGCCAAGTTGACCGGGGTGGTAAGCGGTCCCTACTTTGCGAGCGTGCTTTCCACTCGGCTTGGCTACGCCGTCACCAATGGAGAGGCCTACTACACCAGCGACTGTGCAAGCACGTCGGAATGTGTTTTTCCGGGAGGCGTGATTCCAACGGCGGCTTGGTCGCCGGTTAGTCCCAACGTTGTCCCGTTGATTCCCGGGCAAACTACCGCTCCGAACGGCACCTCACCGGGATTTTTCTCGACTTCAGCGAATGCGGAAACCTTGAACGATAACAAAGGCGCCGTCCGTATCGACTGGGACAGCAAATACGGAACCGTCTCGTTCTACTACCACCTCGATCCGTGGAACAACGCCCTGCCTTACGCTGGCGGTTCTCTGCCCGGATTTCCTGGTGTAACTACCGGCAAAGCCCAACTATATGTCTTAAGCCTTACCTCACGGTTTGGAAGCTCTGCCGTGAATGTCTTGAATGGAAGTTGGACGATCAACAATAATGTTTCAGGCAACACAACGGCCGGCGCGGGAACCACGCCCGCATCTCTCGGCTTCGCGAGTGCTGCCGACCTTGGCATTTACACAGAGGCCCCGCAATACGAGAATATCCCGGATTTTGGATTCAACAACTATTCCGTGGGTCCGGCCAACTCCATCGTTTCGCAGTTCGACAATATGTACGAGGTCCAAGACGATTTCTCCAAAGTCTTTGGCGCGCACACCCTCAAGTTCGGCGGGGCCTTCCACACGGACAAGGTGGATATTGCTCATCCCAACAACGCCAGCAACGGAGCCTTTGGCTTCAACGGTGAGGAGACAGGATACGACTGGGCCGATATGCTGATTGGAGCTCCGAGCTATTATTACCAGGGTGCTCCCGCGCAGCTCAATCTTCGAGACTACTATCTGGGCATCTATGCGCAGGACACCTGGCGAATGAAAACGAACTTGACTGTCAACTTAGGTCTGCGCTGGGACGTGGATCCCTACTGGGAAGACGCGCACAACGCCAGCCCGGTCATTTTGCCCGGCATTCAATCGACGCAGTACCCAACCGCTCCCGCAGGATGGGCTTTTCCTGGCGATGCCGGCATCGCAAGGCGCAGCGGCGCCCTCACCCGCTTTAACAACTTCGGTCCGCGTCTGGGAGTCGCATATACTCCGAATTTCTCCAACGGGATCATGCATAAGATCTTTGGAGAGGCAGGGAAGAGCAGTATTCGGTCCGGCTATGGCATGTACTACACCAACGTCCAGGGGGGCAATACATTCAACTTTGCGGCTCCTCCGACTCACCTGTTTTTCTACAACACCCTCCCCGTCATGCTTGCCCAGCCCTTTCTTAATCGGGATTCCGGGGCGAGCCTGGGACAGCGCTTCCCCATTCAGACTGTGGCCCCGAACGCCGTCAACTGGGCTAACTATGAGCCGATCTCGAGCGAATCCAACCCTCTTCGGACTTCTCTTACGCCCTACGAGGAGCATGTAGATTTATCCTTCGAGCGCGCGTTGAGCTCAAATATGATTCTCAACATAGCCTATGTAGGCACCTTCGGGCATCACCTGATTGTGGCTGGCGATAACAACCCTGGCAATCCAGCTCTGTGCTTGAGCGTAAGCCAGATCAGCGAAGTGACGAACGGAGTTACCTGCGGACCGAACGGTGAGAACGGCGTTTATAGCCCAGTAACTGGCGGCACAATCAACGGTACCCGGTCGCCGTACGGTTTCCTGTTTGGCGACAATGGATACCAGCTCGATATTGGCAATTCGAGTTACAACGCCCTGGAAGCCACGCTGCGCAGAACCGGCACTCGCCTGACGATGCTGTTAAGCTACACGCGCAGCCATGCCATCGACAATGGATCTGGCTGGGGCGACCAGGTATTTGTCTACGGGAATCACAATCAATTCCGGGCCCTTTCCAATTACGACATCCCAAATAACTTCGCGATGAGTTACACATTTGAGATGCCCTGGGATCTGCTGTTCAGAAAGAACAACGACTTTACACGCGGCTGGAAGCTGTCTGGCCTGATACAGCTTGCAAGTGGCGTCCCGATTGAAATCCAGGAAACGGATGACAACTCTCTCACCGGCAATTCGGGTCTGATCTTTTATGGATCGACGGACGAACCGGTGTTGAACTATGGCAGTGGCCAATCGTTTTACGGAGATACGAATCCCAGAGATGGAAAGCCTTTCATCAACACATCTCTCTTCAGCAATGAGCCCCTTGGTGGGCAAGGAAACGCTCCGAGGAGAATGTTGCACGGCCCCGGGGAGGATAACTGGAACATGGCGCTGCTTAAGGACGTCAAGATTCGGGAACACATGAATCTGGAGATTCGCGCCGAGTTCTTCAATCTCTTCAACCACGCGCAGTTCTACGGGAGCGGGGTGGTGGGCGGCTACATTAACTTCGGCGGGTTTGGTCTGGTTACCTCAGCCCAGGCTGCGCGCATCGGTCAAATGGCAGCCAAGTTCACCTTCTAACTTTCTCTTTCCGGCGTTGGGACGGCGATCTGCCGTCCTAACGCTCGCTTTGACGATTCAGCGTCTGAATCGCGTGCGGCGCCCTGAGCGCGTGGTTCACCACTGTAGATCGTTGGCTCCTGAGGCGTATGATTTGGACTTCCGCTTGCGCCCATCCCGCAGCACGCGCCGCAACCAGGGCGGATACTCAAACTATGACCGTTAATCGCCGGAGATTTGTAAAAGGAATGGTCGCAGGTCTCCTTGCGGCCCGCGTTTCAGCTGGCGCGCAGGAACCTACGCAGCTTTCTCAGCGATACACCCGATATAGAATCTGGGACGCGCACAGTCACCTGGAGGCTTTGCAGGGCACTACTCCCTTAGAGCGTATGGAGATACTCGTCCGGCACATGGACAAGCTGGGCGTGGAGCGGCTCATGCTCTCGCAGGGATTCGGACAATACGAATATCACCCAACTCCGGAACAGGTGCGAATTGAGAATGACCGCGTGATGGAAGCGGTGCGGCATTTTCCAGATCGGGCTTATGGCTCGCTTTACCTGAGCCCTGGCGATGTTGAGTCCAGCCTCAAGGAATTCGATCGTTGCATTCGCGATGGCCCCATGGTGATGATTGGGGAGTTGGAAACCGACATACGGTGCAACTCACCGGCGCTCGATCCGCTTGTCGAACGGGCGATTTCGCTCAACGTTCCCATCCTCCAGCACACCTGGACTGTCAGCAACGGTGATGGACCAGGGGAATCAACTCCTTTAGACCTTGTGGAATTGGCGAGGCGGCATCCGCGAGGGCAATTCATTTGCGGGCACACGGGCGGCAATTGGGAACTGGGAATTCGGGCGATTCGCGAGACGAAAAACATCTGTGCCGAAATTGCGGGCTCCGACCCGACATCGGGATTTACCGAGATGGCTGTCCGCGAATTGGGAGCGGAACGCGTCGTCTACGGCAGCGATGTCGGTGGCCGGAGCTTTGCATCACAGATCGCCAAGGTTCTTGGTGCGGAAATTTCCGATAAAGAAAAGGAACTTATCCTGGGCGGTAATCTGCGCCGCTTGTTGCAGCCCGTTTTGAAAACGAAAGGCCTGCCGACGTGATCGACACCAACGTGCACCTGTTTCGTTATCCTTTTCGACGGCTCTTCGGGGACGATCCGCCGGAACTCGTCGTGCAACTCCGGAAAAAGGGAGTGACGCAGGCGTGGGCCGGGAGTTTTGAGGCTCCATTTTGCCGAGATGTAAGTGGAGTGAACGACAGGCTAGCTGCCGCCTGCCGTGAGCATGGCGCAGGTTTTCTCATTCCCTTCGGTTGCGTCAACCCCAAGTCGCCGGATTGGGAAGAGGATCTGCGGCGCTGCCATGAAGAGCATCGCATGCCCGGCATTCGCCTCTATCCGAACTACCACGGCTACTCTCTCGAGGACTCAGCATTCGCCAAGCTCCTTTCCCTGGCAGAGAGCCGCAAATTAATCGTTCAAATTGCGCGTTCCATCGAAGATATACGTACGCAGTTTCCGCTGATGCTTGTGCCGCCGGCTAGTCCGGGGCCGCTTTCCAAGTTACTCCCGCAGTTTCCGAGCTTGAAGATTGTTTTGCTCAACGGCGGAGGCTGGGCCGGAGAAGACGCTCCGGGCATGAAGGAGCTTCGCAACGCCGGGAATGTCTATTGGGACATCGCCATGAATGAAGGAGTAGGCGGACTTGACCGGCTGGTCGCTGCAACATCACCGTCGCGCGTCGTATTTGGTTCTCACTATCCTTTTTTCTATCTTGAATCCGCGTTGCTAAAAGTGCAGTCGTCCGATCTTACTCCCGGCCAGGTACAAGCTGTCCTTGAAGGAAACGCTAACAGTCTGCTGAAGAATCTCTGAACTTGGGACTAGCGATGAAGCGTCGGAAGTTTCTTGAGTGTTGTGCCAAGTCTCTGCTTTCAGCGGGGATCGCACCGCGGCTGTCGCTGGCTTTGGAGGCGGTCCGATCCGACGGGGAACTGAGCCAGCATTCGCCTTCGTCTCTGCCACAAGTGCTGGCGGGAACGGCGCCTCTGACCCAGACTGGAGATTTGTCATTCCTCATGGAAGATGGAATCCGGGAGTACCTTCATCGCCGCATTCAGGAAACGCCGCGGGATCGAGCGCTGCTGTGGAAATGGGATTATCGTTCAGCAGCTGACTATGAGAAGTCTGTCTCTCCGCATCGCGAACGACTTTGCCAGATCATTGGCGCAGTCGATGCGCGCGTCTTGCCCCAGGCGCCCGAAGTGCTGGCGTCTCCCGGAGAATCAGGGGAGATTGCGCGGGGGGCCAATTACAAAGTGATGGAGATTCGCTGGCCGGTTTTCGGTCCGGCTGATGAGGGCCTATGTGGATTGAATGCGGAAGGTCTCTTACTTCAACCGATGGGCAAGGAGTTGGCGCGAGTCGTAGCCCTACCCGACGCAGACTGGACGCCGGAGATGTTGGTGGGTTTGTCGCCGGGAGTTCCCCCAGCCGCACAGTTTGCACGTCGTCTCGCAGAGAGCGGTTGCCAGGTGCTGGTTCCAATGCTGATCAATCGCGAGGATACGTTCTCGGGTAATCCGCATGTCAAAATGACGAACGAGCCACATCGTGAGTGGATCTATCGTATGGCCTTCGAATTAGGCCGGCACATCATTGGATATGAAGTGCAGAAAGTTCTGGCCGCGATCGACTGGTTCGCGGCCACGAATCAGGCGGCAACACGAGTTCCTATCGGTGTGATGGGTTACGGCGAGGGCGGTTTGATTGCGTTCTACGCTGCCGCGCTGGACTCACGCATCGATGCAGCCGTGGTCAGTGGATATTTTCAGGAGCGCGAGAATCTCTGGAAGGAGCCGATTTACAGGAACGTCTGGGGTCTCACGCGTGAGTTCGGAGACGCGGAAATCGCCAGTCTGATTGCGCCGCGCGTGCTCATTGTGGAAGCGTGCCACGGTCCGGAAGTAGACGGTCCACCGCCTGCAACGAGCGAGCGCCCGAAGGTCGCCTGCCAAAGCGGCAAACTCACAACTCCCTCTCTTGATTCAGTACAACGTGAAGCGGATCGGGCGCGTCCAATTTTTGCGGCACTGGGTGCTGAGCAACACTTCAAGTTGATCGTGCACGACGAGGGGCGCGGATATCCTGGCTCTGAGGACGTATTGAAAGCTCTGTTGAGCGCGCTCGGCGTTCGCACTTCGTTACGTTCCAATGGAGAATCTCCACACGGTGCTCGTACACAGGTGGATCCGCAAAGTCGGATGCATGCGCAGCTCGACGAAATGGTTGCGTATACACAAGGCCTGGCGCAGAAGTCTCCAGAGCGGCGTGCCGAGTTCTGGTCCCGCGCCGACACTTCTTCACCGGAACGGTGGACCGCTTCAACAAAGCCCATGCGTGAATTTATATTGGACGAGATCTTTGGGAGACTACCCGAAGCAAGTGTACCCATGAATGCGCGCACGCGGCTTGTCTACGATACGCCGGGATTCACTGGCTACGAGGTGACTCTGGACCTTTGGCCGGATGTATTCGACTACGGCATCCTCCTTCTTCCCAAGGATATGCGCGCCGGAGAGCGCCGGCCGGTAGTCGTTTGTCAGCACGGCCTTGAAGCCCGTGTCCAGGAGGTGGCCGATCCTGGCTTTGACAGTCAGTTCTATCGCCAATTTGCTGTCAGCCTGGCCAATCTTGGATTTGTCACCTACTCTCCGCAGAATGCTTTTCTTGATGGCGAACGCTTTCGCCTGATCCAGCGCATGGGGCAGCCTTTGAAAATTGATATGTTTTCATTCGTGCTTAGCCAGCACCAGCGAATGCTTGACTGGTTGGTGGAACAGCCCTATGTCGACCCGGCACGCATTGGGTTCTATGGAATGTCTTACGGCGGCAAGACGGCAATCCGCGTGCCGCCGCTTTTGGATCGCTATGCGCTAACCATCTGCTCAGGCGATTTCAATGAAATTGTCTGGGCTATGACCAGCGTCATCGAGAACAGTTTCATGTTTGACGACAGTTGGGATTTGTATGAATTCAATTTCGCGAACGTGATTGACTATTCCGATTTAGCCTGTCTGATGATGCCGCGGCCTTTCATGGCCGAGCGGGGCCACAGCGATGGACCTCTCGACGAACATGCCGGTTTTGAATTCGCTACGGTGAAGCGATTCTATGACAAATTTGGAATGGGTGATCGCGCGGCCATCGAATACTTCAACGGTGGCCATACGATCAACGGCAAGGGAACTTTTGAGTTTCTGAAGAAATTTCTCAGCCCGCCACCGCCAAGCGGGGCCAGCTAATTTGATGGAAGGCGGTCAGGATTCGGTAAAGTCAATCGCTTTTGGGCGCCGCGAGAAGCCGCGCGTACTTACGACCAGATAAGTTAGACCGACCAGGAACCACATTCCACCGGCGACCTTGGCGATGATATTGAGATTCAGCCAGATTAACCCGCAAAAGGCGAAGCCAAGCAGTGGCAGAATGGCATCAGCGAATAGCTGCGGACGTCTCTCTTTGCGACTGAGAATCGTAAAGTGCCAAAACACTGAAAGATTCACGCCCATGAAAGCAAGGAACGCTCCGAAGTTAAGCAATTCGCCGGCGTGCTCATAAGCATTGCCGATGTAGTTCAGTCCGAGAGCGCCAAAGTAGGCAACAGCGCCGATCAAGAGAATGTTATAGGTCGGGGTACTCGATTTGGGGCTCAAATGAGCGAAGAAGCCGCGCGGGAGCACACCATCGCGTCCCATTCCAAACAACAGGCGCGCGGCTCCAAGGCCTCCCGTAATGCCGCTTCCCAACGCCGCCAGAATGAGAATCCCGCCCATCGCCTGAAACAGAAGCGGGCCGCCCACCCGGTTACACACGTCCATGAACGCCGTCTCAAGATTGGAGAAGGTGCGCCAGTCGGGCCATATCCGCTGCCCCAGGTATACTTCGATCCCACTCAAAACGCCGGTAATTACGCACACTAAAACGGTTGCGAGCAAAACATTGCGCCGCGGATTCTTGACATCCTCTGAAAGAGTGGTAATGCCGTCGAACCCGATATAGGTGAGCGCAGCAAACGAGGTCGCTCCCCAAATCAGGTGCGGATCGAACGTCTTCGGATTGTAGAAGGGCTCGGTAGAGAAGATGCCGGACCAACGGTCCATATGGAACAGGTAACGAAGGGCAAAATAGAAAAAGACGGCAAGGACCGCGCACATGGCGAACATGAGAAGTTTGTTGGTTCGCGCCGATGTCTTGATTCCATTGAGATTCAGCGCCGTCATGAAAACAATGACAAACAAGGCAATGACGAAGTAAGGTACGGAACTGAGGTAGCGGCTTTGGAGCGCGGCAGAGATCCAAACCACATTGAGCAGCGGCTGCAGAACATAGTCGAGAAGCATCGCCCACCCCACGAGGAAGCCGAGGTGAGGGTTGATGGCCCTGCCGACGTAGGTATACGCCGATCCGGCCGAAGGATAGACGGCCGCCATCCGGCCGTAATTGATGGCGGTGACAACCATCGCCATCATCGCAACGAGAATTACGGTTACTGTGTGGCCGTTGGAGAGTTTCTGCGCTACCCCGAAAAGCGGGATGGGAGCTGTCGGCTGAATGAGAACCAACCCGTAGAAGATAAGGTCCCATAAGGTCAGGACTTTTCTCAAATGGGGTGGAGACTGCACAGCTTCAGACATTGGCCTCCTGACCTTACGATCTGCGGGTTACTCTTCTCTGCGCAGAGCAATTCAATTCAACGGTACTCCTACGTCCAGAAACTCAGGCGGATGGCTGTCGAGCTAGCGTGTGAGCCAACGCAAGTGTCTGACCGCCAAGGAGCCTTTGATCAAGTTCGAGCCCGACGCCCGCATTCCCTCAGTGGCTAAAGCTGGCGCACATTTGCAGCTTTGCGGCGCGACCAAAGTCGTGCCCTTTCAAAACGTTGAGTTATTCACAGGTTCCCTAACTATCGAGCACCTTGTTGAAAGCGTCAATGATATCTTGCTCATCCTGCTCAGTCAGGCAGGACGGGATTGAGATCAGGATGCTGCTCTCAAACAGGCTGTCGGCGTAAGGGCATGTTCCCTTCTTGTATTCGTGGCGCGATTGCGCATTTTCAGCCAGCGACCACGGCGAGTTCTTCTTGTCTGTCCCTGTCTTATTGATCAGGCTCAAGATGTTGTAATAGATGTGCAACCCCCACTGGGTCATCACAACATTGCTGAGACCCTGCGGGAAGGTTACAATCCCTTCGGCCCGAAGGGCAGCGTTCACATCCAGTGCGGCTTGAGGCGAAGAGAAAGTTGTGATGAGAAAACATCCAGTGTCTCCTGCCGGGTCGACGATTTTGCGGAACTTCAACTCCGGACGCTTCTCCAGCGCCTTGCGAATGCGGTATTTGCTGTCGTGCATGCGTCCAATGATAGCCGGCAGTTTCTTGAGCTGGACACGCAGGATGGCGGCGCGTATCTCGTCGATCCTATATCCCCGTCCCCAAAGGCAAAGATCGAGGTCGTCGAGAATTGCCCGGCCCGCGGAATCGCGCGCATAGCCGGTGTCGTGGCAAGCGACAGCGCGGTTATAGAGGCGCTGATCGTTGGTGACAATGGCGCCGCCTTCTCCGCTGGTCATGTTCTTGTTCATTTGAAAGCTGTAAATGGCCATGTCGCCGAAGGTGCCCACCTTTTTGCCGTCAACGCTGCCACCGTTACACTGTGCACAGTCCTCGACCAGAAACAGACGATGCTTGCGAGCCACTTTAAGAATCTCTTTGATATTTGCGGGCGCGCCGCTCATATGGACCGCAATCACGGCGGTGGTACGCGGCGTGACTTGCGCTTCAATTGCCGCTGGATCGATGCAGAATGTGTCGTCGATGTCGGCCAGAACGGGAATAGCGCCAAGGTTCACGATGGCGGCCGCTACCGACACCCACATGTACGCGGGCAGGATTACCTCTTGCCCTGGGCCGACGCCGAGCGCAGCGAGCGCAAGATGCAGTGCACCTGTGCCGCTGTTCAATGCCAGGCAGTGGGTGATGCCCAGAAATTCCGCAAATTCCTTTTCGAACGCTTCCACTTCTCCTTGGAGGTCGATTCCGTAATAGCGGAAGGGTGAGCGGCTCTTGAGGACTCGGACCGCGGCATCGATCTCTTCCTGGCCCATGTGATGGATTCCGGGGAATTCCAGCGGCAACGGTTCGCGGCGAACGGGCGAACCCCCGTTGATGGCAAGGCTACTTTTGGAGAGAGCACGCCTGGTTTCGGATTCGACTGTCATTCTCGGGTCTCCTCTCAAATCTTATTTATAGTCAACCCTTGTTGAGCTGAAGGTCAACTAGCGGTGAGGGGGCTTCCTCAACACGCAGGGATAATTGATTCTTCCAGGAATACAGAAGTAGGAACGGCCGGCGCATGGGCACAGCATGCGATAGCCGGATTCTCTCAGAATCGGAACTTGGCTGCTACCTGCCCGATACGAGGATCGTTCGCGTTGGTTACGACGCCAAAGCTTCCGCCGTTGATCAAACCGCTTGGCGTAATGAATTGCGCATGATTAAAGACATTGAAGAACTCAAAGCGAAGCTCAAGCGCATAGGATTCTGCGAAATGAATCTCTTTATCCAACGCCATGTTCGAGTTGTTCAGGCCTGGACCGCCAAAGAATCGGCGCTTGGAGTTCCCAAAGTCTCCCAGGATATTTTCTTTGCTGAACAGAGAGGTGTTGAAATACGTGCCTCCCTTTCGAGGATTGGTCTGAGCAAGGAGCTTGCCAGGAATGTAATTCGGCTCATCCGCGTCACCGGTGGGGCCTACCGAAGTGTTACCAATCAGCGACTCGTCGTCGTTTTCGATCATGGTGACAGGGAACCCGCTTGAGAAACGAGTTGCGCCAGAAAGAATCCAGCCTTTGGTCAGCTGATTTCGCAGCTTGGTGAGCCGATCAAAGGGCAATTCATAGGTGTAGCTGACCACGAAGTTCTGTTTGACATTAAAGGCAGAGAGCCCCCACTCCAAGCTGGGATTGAACGGCATAACCTGTTCGGTGGCCGAGGAGGAATCATCCATGGCCTTGCTGAACGTGTAGCCTGCGAGCACCGAATTCTCGCCTTTGGAGTAGTGCACAGTGGCTTCGAGCGCGTGATAAGCAGACGATCCCATGGTGCGAAACCATCCTGTGCTTCCAAAATCGGTGCCACCGTTCGGACCCAGTTGCTGGCGGGCCTCGATTACCTGACCAGCAGTCGTGGTGAAAGTGCCGGTCTCTGCGCCTGGTCCGCAAACATTGCTTCCGGGCGCAACCTCGCTTGAATCGCTCACGCTCAGACACACCGACGGAGTGGCGGGGTTGGCCTCATCGATGACCATCAAGTGGCGACCCTGGTTGCCCACGTAGCTCACGGAAACAACTGTACCGCCGGAAAGTTGCCGCTGCACTGAAAGCATCCAACTCTCAGCGTACGGAGTAACGTTCTTGTAGTAATAAGTTGGTGAGCTGCTGATCGGTTCAAACTGCGCCCAGTTGATATTGGTATCCGGATTGGAAGGTGAGGCAGTGATGACGCCAGATGGAATGGGAAAGCGCTGCCCCTCCGAATGTCCTGTGTACACATCCACAAAGGGTGTGGCGAATGTCGCAGGCGAGGGGTTTGTCCAGTAGAGTCCAAACGGCGCATCTCCGTTGCCGTTCGCGTTTGTGAAATCTTCAAGGTCGCTGTAAAAGATACCAAAAGAAGCTCGAATGCTCGATTTGCCCTGACCGCCCAAAAGCTTCTCGAGGACCCCGCCATGTGGATCAGGAGAGTATGCCACGCCGATGCGTGGAGCAACGTTTCCATGCTGGGTGGGAGCCACGGTATTCGCTGCCCCGGGATCGCCGGGAACAAGCCAACCAAGCGGAGCAGTCGGAAATTCAACCGACTGTTTACCGGGTACGAGCGCCTCCATGCGGTTATACTTCTCCCACCACGGAGTGGTGACATCCCAACGCGCCCCATAGTTCAACGTTAAACCCGGCCGCATGCGCCACGTATCCTGCGCAAAGAGGCCGAAGTAACGAGAGCGGGTGTACAGCGGGAGTTGGACACCCTGGTTCCAGGAAGATGCCGTTCCGAGAAGAAAATCGGCGAAATCGAGCCCTGTCTCGCTGCCGCCGGTGAAAGTGAAGTAGCCATTGTTAGCATAGAAGGTCTGCATGTTGACCTGGCTCAGTGAGATGATGCCGCCGAACTTCAAACTATGCGTTCCCAAGCTTCGAGAGTAGTTGTCCTGTGCCTGGTAGGTGTTTTCATTCAGGCCCTCTGAACCCGCCGGGCCCCCAATCGCGAAATTGTTGAAACCAATCGGGGGTAAGGTTTTGTACTGACTGCTTTGCGGACATATCCCAAGCGTATTACAACCCACGGTAAATCCGAGGCTTGCCAGATCGACAGCTGCGCCGGTCGGAGTGTTTCCAAACGATGCGTTGCGCGTATAGCTGAGCAGGAACTCGTTCACGCTGTATGAGCCAATTGTCTTGGTGTCGCTGAAAGTAAACAACTGAGCAGTCCCTTCAGTAGCTCCTCCGAAATCTCCAAATGTGCCGCCGGCATAGGGGTTGATCAGGGAATATTTGTCAACGAAGTAATAACTCGACAACATTCCGAAGCGCGTGCTCGCGTCCAGATGGAAACCGGCCTTATCGTCCTGGAGGGGAGCGCTGGCGCTACCCGCAAACGATCCGGTGGGGGAACTCGACGAGGGGGGAACATTGGCCGGCGGAATGAATTGGAGAAGATTGGCGGCTGGCGCAGACCAAACAGACATTGGGATGGTTGCATTCTGAAAGACGCAAGGAGTCGCGCCGGTGCTGCTGCATCCGGTAAAGTAAAACGGTTCTCCCACTGCGACGGGATACCCCAGACCCTGCGAAAGCGATGCAGCGACTGCCGGGCCTGCTACAGAACCTGTCAACAGACTGTTCCCGTTGCTGTCCACTTCATCCAAAAGGATTCCTTGCCTGTCGTCGTTCGATGGAACAGGTATCTGGCCGGGGGATTCTCCGATTGTCTGGCGTGTTCCCTGGTAGTCCGCGAAGAAGAACAGCTTGTCGCGGCGGATCGGCCCTCCAACCGTGCCACCGAATTGATTCTGCCGGTAAACCTCCCGCCCAGGAGCGAAATACTTGGTAGCGTCGGCATCGGTATTGCGGATGAAGTCGAAGGCATTGCCATGAAGTTTGTTGGTGCCGGACTTGGTGAGCACGTTGACCACTCCACCGCTGAAGTGGCCGTACTCAGCATCGAAGTTGTTGGTGATGATCCGAAACTCGGCGATCGCATCGACATTGGGTATGATGGCCGTTCCGTTTGCCATCTGTTCCTGAACATTGCCACCATTGACAAGAAAACCGTTCGAGTTTCCACGCGCACCGCTGATCGACAACGTCCCGTCGTTCAGTCCGCCCGATGGCGCTGAAGGAGTGTACGAATTGACGGTTTCCACCGAAGAAGGAACAACGCCGGGCTGGAGGGCAAGCAGATCAGTATAAGACCGGCCATTGAGAGGCAGGCTGGTCATTGACTTTCCGCCAATGACCTCGCCTAATTCGGTGGACTCGGTATCGACCTGCACGACATTCGCCATAACTTCAATGTGCTGCGCTACCGAACCAACCTGGAGTTTCACGTCGAGCCGAAGCGCTGAATTCACATCGACCGTGACGCCCGTTTCCTGGAAATCGGAGTATCCTGCCGCCGCAATCTTGATACTGTAATGACCGGCGGCCAAGTTCGGAAATGAATACGCACCATCAGTATTTGTCGTCGTCGAGATTGCGATCTGCGTGTCAATGTTCTGAGCGGTGACCGTCGCTCCCGGAATGACGCCTCCTGTGCTATCGGTCACAGTACCCACAACGCTTCCCGTGACACCGCAGAATCCGATTGTGACGGAGAAGATAAACACGCAAAAGAAAAGTAGTAGTCGCCTCATCGCAAAACCTCCTGAGTTGAGTCACCGGGTACCAGTCTGCAACGGAGCTGCCTGAACGGCGGGGCGGTCAACCTGTAACACTTCTCCGCTGTGAATCGCGACATCCGAACGGTCAAGGTTTTCGGGAATGGCAGATTAGGCTCGTCTTCTGTCCATATTTTGGGGCAGCTGCGCTGCTTCGAGCGCCTACTTTTCCCGTACCAAAGATCTTAGGAGCGATCGTGTTTCAGTGGTGGGTCTCGCCGGACGGAACCGCTCGCTGGCTCACTAGCGGTGGGTTAAAACCGGCACTCGCTTGCGAAAAGAAAAGAGAATCCTCTCCATTTGTGAAGTGCAGGATTGCATAGGGTCCGTTTAAAGTCCAGTTCTTTTTGCACACAAAAGGCAACTTTTTTGCCAACTGGCCTTGTATCGGGAAGGACCCTCATGGTTTAGTCCTTCAACGCCACTCTTGGCGGAAACAACTGTTGGCCAAGAAAATAATCCAAAGGGAGCGAAGGATTGCCTTTGACAGATGACAGGGACATGGAAGATCCCAAGCCGATAGTAGAATTTGGCTTGCGGGCAACAGCCGATGTCGCCGCCTGGGAACGGGAATTCAAGGGAGATCCGGTCGATGCATCCTCAAGGCATGAACACGTTGATCTTCGATTACGACGGCGTAATCGCGGACACAGAACCGCTCCATTGGAAGACATGGGCGAAGATACTGGAGCCGCGCGGCATCCAATTCACCTGGGATCAGTACTGCATCTTCGGCCGCGGTATTCACGACGCTCAAATGATCGCCAAACTGAGTGTGCTATTCAACGACCCTTCACTGCCTTCCGAACTCGAAGAGTTGATCAAACGACACAATGAATTGGTGCGGGAGTTATGCATGAGCGCGCCACCCATCGGGAGTGGGACAGTGGAATTGTTGCACTCTTTGAAGAACTATCGGCTGGGACTGGTCACCGGATCTCCACGGTCAGAGGTAGAACCCGTTCTGTGCGCAGCCGGAGTGTTCGAGTGTTTCAATGCCATGGTGTTTCGCGATGACGTGGAACATCCTAAGCCGGCGCCCGATCCATATCTGTTGCTTGGTAGCCTGCTCGGCGTTAAGACCGGCCTCGCCTTCGAAGACTCTGAAGCCGGTATTGCAAGCGCTCAACACGCAGGGTTTATTGCCATTTTGGTCGATGCACCCGAACACCTCCCGCAGATTGTGCTGAACGCGATTCACGAACAACAGGAGTAGTGCGATTCGGGCAGTTGCGGTTCCGCGTAGGCGTTCCGAGTTGCTTTCTGGCATACTGCGGTCGTCGAGTTCGAGTGCGCGGTCATGGGTACTGTTGAAGGAACGAGGCCCACGCAACCGGTTCGCGGGTGGCGAACCGTGTCAGAGAAGCGGCGGATAGCTGAACTGACTTTCGAGCCGGGTGCGAGTGGGCAAAGCTTCGAAAGCGATAAAGGAAGCAAAGTGATCTATCACGCCTGTAGCGTAAGACGCAGTGCTAAATAGCCTGAGTTCAGAAGCAGAGCCTCCACTTCGCTCTGCGATCAGACCACCGCTTCGACCGTGTCCCGGCCCAGTTGCCGGAGCGCGGCGATCCGCTGATTGTCGTCGATCACCAGGCAACGGTCAGGCTGCTCACCCACGTGATTCCTCACTCCTTCGGAGTTAACTCTGCCGCCGCACGCCCCGCATAAGGATTCAAGTCAATCCCTGTCAACTGCACAGGAATTCCCCGTCTACTTGCCCAGCGTGCAATCTGCCGCAGTAGATCACCGCCGCCACTGCCCACATCGAGGATCTGGATCGGATCGCACAATCCATGCGACAATCTCTCCAGCCAACCCAGCGTCGGCCGATCGCCTAGCAGCCAGAAGAGCAGATCGATGCTTCTAATTCTCTGACACTGGTCAACGGGTAGTCGCACACGAACCTTGCATAAGTCGTTGTGCGATTACGTTGCGGTGCCACGTAGTCTCGTTTTCGGATGCGTACTAGCAGGATGCGCCAAGACAAGCGCCATAGAGAACCCTACAGAAGCGTTGGCATCGCGAAGCTCCGAGCGAATTCGGAGAATAAATGTTCTCTCAAGAACGGATCAATGACGGGCGGGAACGAACAGCCATTTGCCATAGTTGTTTTTTGCAACCAGACCGGTAGCTTGTACCAGACCTTGCCCACTCCAAGTTCCTTGTCATAGCTTCAAGTCGGCATTTCAAGCATAGTGAAGGTGGCGATTTGCGGGACATACTCGGTCTATCTGACGGGATGGATATTCGCCGTTGAGAGGGCGTTGTTCGACGCTGGTGGAAAACCGAGGCCGTGAGCTCAGGGATCTTCGGCAGGCGGCGCCGACCGTCTTCGGCGGACAGGGGATTACTTGGGGGCTTGAAACAGGATTCTGTAGCCGCGTTGGAAGGCTCGCAGGTGAGCGCGCACCGAAGTTCGCGCCTTGCTTGGATTGCGTTGCTTCAAAAACTCCAAGAGCGCGCGGTGCTGTTTATAGGCCAGTTCCCTCCCTGCTGGAAGTAGCAGGCTCTTGTCAATCAACTCCTGTAATCCCTCTCGAATGTGCTCCAGCCATTCGGTCAAAATTACGTTCTTGCTGCCGGTAGCAATTGCCATGTGGAACTTCAAATCAAGATCGCTGAATCGATCGCCGCCATCGTCGATCGAATCCGCCATTTCGTCCACGATCTCTTCCAGTACGCCGAAGTCTTCCTTCGTGGCTCTCTGGGCACATAGGCCCGCAATCTCCGCTTCAATCAGCAGGCGAGCTTCGCAAAAATCGTCGATGACCTTGTCGGTATTCAACACGCCCTTGGTTAGCGGCCGAGATCCATCTCTGTATCTTGAGCGTTGGTCGGCGACGTAGCTTCCGCCACCGGCGCGGATGCGAATCATGCCGATAAAGGACAGGGATTTCAATGCTTCCCGCAAAGTGGATCTTCCCACATTGAAGGCCTTGCAGAGGTCGGCCTCCGAAGGCAGTTTCTCGCCGGGATTCCAGCGCTTGGCCTCGAGTTCGGCCGCGAGTTGCAGGGCGATTTGTTCGCTGAGAGTGGCTCGGGACACCGGTTTCAAGCTCGCCGTTGAACTGTTCACGGTTCTCACTCCTTCAAGAGGGAAAAGCCAACCTATCTTCCGGCCGACTCCGTCCCCCCCAGGTTGTTTGTCAGAATAGCAGACAAGCTCATCCAGCGGACGCAATTATGGAACCCTTGCGGCCCAAATTCATGTGGTTTTCCGTACACGCTCCTTGAACTTGTCTGATAAGCTGATAATATGCTTGACATGCAAGATGACGTGTCGAAACAATAGTTGGGTGCTCCATTGAGGTTTGCTGCCGGGCTGCGAATGCAGGTCAAAACGGTCCGACAGTCAGCTGCCCGCGCCAAATGGGCCCCAGATGGCGGCGGTCGTTGGAAGAACCTTGAGGACGGAGTTCCGATCGGGACGTGGTCGAGCAGATGGTTGAGGCGCTGAGC
>Ga0181517_10000676_pt1 | contig 43982 bp, 36 predicted proteins | sample PEATcosm2014_Bin_31_FD_119748 | JGI IMG/M metagenome (GOLD analysis project Ga0181517, IMG submission 119748) | Peatland microbial communities from MTU Mesocosm Facility, Houghton, MI, USA - PEATcosm2014_Bin01_30_metaG | ecosystem: Environmental > Terrestrial > Soil > Wetlands > Peat | place... | reverse complement strand
TCAGCACCGCCTGCATGCAGATCGCCGGCGCGAGCGCGGCGATGCGCTCTGGGGTGTCGAGCATGACGCCTTTGGGCGCGACGCCGACGCCGTCCCAGACCGGCTCCGGCGCGTGGCACATGACGCAGCGCGTCTCAACCACGTCGACGACCGCCGGCGGCGCGCGCGGCAGGTCGAGGCCCGCGACAAGCGTCGGCGCGGGCGCCGGCGCGAGGCCGAGTTCAGGCCGCATGCCGGGCGACGACGCCATCGCGACCCAGAACGCCGCCCAGATCGCCACGGCCGCGGCCAGCCACGCCCACCATGGCGCCTTGGCGGCCTCTTCCTCGGCGTGCCAGCGGTTGTAGAAGTAGCGCACGAGCGCGCCGGCGACGACCACGCAGGTGACGATCGCCGGGATCGCGGCGCGATTGGCGAAGGTCACCGGATAGTGGTTGGACAGCATCATGAACAGAACCGGCAGCGTGATGTAATTGTTGTGGGTCGAACGCTGCTTGGAGGTCTTGCCCCAGCGCGGCTCGGGCGTGCGGCCGGCGATCAGCGCCGCCACCGACTTGCGCGTGTTGGGCATGATGACCAGGAAGACGTTGGCGGTCATCATCGTCGCCATCAGCGCGCCGGTGTGGATCAGCGCGCCGCGGCCGGAGAAGACGAGCGTGTAGGCGTAACTCGTCGCCACGACGTAACCGAAGCCGACCAGCGCCAGCAGCGCGTCGTTCTTGGCGAGCGGCGACTTGCACAGCAGGTCGTAGACGATCCAGCCGAGCGCCAGCGACGCGACGCCGATCGCCGCCGCCTGGATCGGGCTGAGCGGCGCCACCGCCGGATCGATCAGGAAGACGCTCGATCGGCCGTAATAGACCCAGCACAGCAGGCTGAAGCCGGAGATCCAGGTCCAATAGGACTGCCATTTGTGCCAGACGAGGTGATCGGGCGGCTCCGCCGGGGCGAGCGTGTATTTGCTCATCTCATAAAAGCCGCCGGCATGCACCTGCCACGAGACGCCGGCGACGCCCGTCTTCATGCCCGGCATCTTGCGCAGGCCGGCGTCGAGATGCATGAAGAAGAACGAGGCGCCGATCCAGGCGATGGCCGCCGTCACATGCAGCCAGCGCAGCAGAATCGAACCCCATTCCCAGACATAGGGACCCCACGCCGCCATCGTCTTCTCCGCGCTCGTTCCTCGGCGCGCGCCGCCGCGGAACTGCGCGCCGCCTGCGACCATAGCGGCGGCTCTTCGGCTTGCCCACGGAGAATCTCAGGAATATTTTTCGACTGGATTGGAAGATACGCGAACGAAATTGATCGACCGCGTCGAGGCTGGCCATGACGACCCCTTTCCATCGCGCCGCGCTCATCGTCGGGGCCGGACACGGTCTCAGCGCCACCCTCGCCCGCCGGCTGGCGCGCGAGGGGATGCTGGTCGCGCTCGCCGCGCGCAACGTCGACAAGATCGCCGACGTCGCTGAACAAACTGGCGCAGCGACGTACGCCTGCGACGCCACGGACGCCGCGGCGGTGCGGCGGCTGTTCTTGCAAGTCGAGTCCCGCATCGGCGTCCCCGACCTCGTCGTCTACAACGCGGGTTTTCGCGCCCGTGGCGCGCTCGACGAAATTGAGCCGGAAACGGCGCGCGAGGCGCTGACCGTCAACGCCTACGGCGCGTTCCTGGTGGCGCAGGAAGCGGCGCGGCGCATGATCAAGAGGGGCGACGGCGCGATCTTCTTCACCGGCGCGTCGGCGAGCGTCAAAGGTTATGCAAAGTCGTCGCCGTTCGCGATGGGCAAGTTCGCGCTGCGCGGGCTCGCCCAGAGCCTGGCGCGCGAACTCGCGCCGCATGGAGTCCATGTCGCCCATTTCGTCATCGACGGCGGAATCCGCGGCCCCGGCCGCATCGAGGACCCCGATCGACCGGATTCGCTGCTCGATCCCGAGGCGATCGCCGAGACCTATCTGCACGCCCTGCGCCAGCCGCGCAGCGCCTGGACATGGGAGTTCGAACTCAGGCCCTGGGTCGAATCGTTCTGAGGCGAGGGCGAGCGTTCCATCTCCCCGTTCGCGGCCAGGGGGCGTCGTCCGTCAGTCCCGAGACGCGATTTCGGCCGTCAGCTTGCGGATCATCGCTTCGCCGAAGTTGGCGAAATCGTCGATCGGCAGCACGAAGGCGCCGGGGCCGCCGATTACATTGTCGCGGTAATATTTCGCCAGGCCGCCGGGCGGATTGGTGTGCAGGGCGAGATAGCCGCCTTCGGCCGCGGCGCGGCGGTTGAAGATCGACAAACCGTTGATGACCACGCCCGACTTGACGGCGTCGTCGCGCGCCTGGGCGACGGCGCGGCCCTGGTTGCTGGTTCCGTCGCCGGAGACGTCGATCACCTTGCGGTCGGCTGTGATCCCGCCTTCGGCGAAGATCCCCATGGCGAAATCGAGCGCAGAGCCGATCGCCGTGCGACCGAGGAAGGCGCGCGGCGAAGCGGTGAGCGCGGCGACGAATTTCGCGGCGTCGGTCGAATTGCGCAACACTGTCCAGTCGACGACGATCGCCTGCTCGCCCTCGCCCGCCCATTCGACATAGGCGAGCGCAATCGCGCCGTGCGGACCCGCGTGAACGGCCTCCATCAGCTTGTCGCTGACGATCGCCGCCGCATAGCCGCGGCGCTGCAGGTCAAATTCCTCGTTGTCGATGCTGCGCGACACGTCGGCGGCGAGCACGATCGCCGCGTCGACCGCCTCGTCGCCGCGCGCGGTCGACGCTGCGGCGAAGATCAACGCAAGGATCGCCAAGCCAAGACCCGGACCCGCTCGACCAAGCCGCATCGGACGCTCCCGCTTGCGCCCCCACGAGGAAGCAGAGCGAGAGCCCGACGCAGCGTCAATGCAAGTTCGCGTGACAGCGATCGGCGCCCCTTCAAGCGGCGCCTCTCAAGGCTTCCGTTCGAATAGCTTCCAGCTCGAAAACTCGGTCCGGCCTTGCGCGGTCAGCGCATAGTTGGTCGCCAGCGCGACCCGAATCGCGTCGGTATAGGCGGCGGATTGGCAGACCGTTCGCCGATCGGGGTCCTCGAACACCAAATAGCGCGGCGTTGCGCTGAGATCGGCGACCAGCGCAGGAAGACCGGCGCCAGGAAAATCGCAGAGGATATGCGCCCAGTGAAAGACCGGCGTCGGCGGCCGCAAATCGGTGACGACGTTGGCGAAGGCCCCACCGTTGACGACCAGCAGCCGGTCGTCGCGCCGTGGCCCGGTCGCCTCGACGGCGGTCTTGATCTGGCGAAGCGACAGCTCATCGACCCGCGACAGTTTCTCGAGCTTCGCGACGCCGCGGCCGGCCATCGCCGCCCAGACGGCGACGACGCCGAGCACGGCCAACGCGACGGCGCGGCGCCCTGGCCCCTCAGCTCCGAAACGCGCGCTCACCGCTTCAGTCGCGATGAGCAGCGCCGGCGCGATGAGCGGCGTGACATAGGTGCTGCAGCCCGCGCGCTGCGCCGCCAGTCCGGCAACCTCGATTCCCAGCCAGACGGCGGTTGCGCGCCGAGCAAGCCGTCGCCCAGGTTCGACCGGCCGCGTCAACGCCGCCGCGGCGACGATCAGCACGACCGAGGCCGGGAAAAGGCAGTCCGCCCACGACCACAACGCTGCGCCAAGCGAAACATCCGCTCCGCGCCGCCAGGCGGCCACGACGACGTCGGCGATGAAGACGTCCGCAGCCCCGAGCCAAATATAGTAGAGAAAGAAACCCGCCGGGATAATCGGCGTCGCCGCGGCGAACGCCGAGAGGACTCCCAATCGGTCGCCTCTCGAGCCCGCCCTCGCCCAGAGCACATAGGCGACCGCCAGCGCGTCGATGGCGCAGGTCTGCTTGATCGCACAGGCGAGACCGATCGCCAGGCCCGCCGCTGCGGCGCGGCCGCGACCGGCCGGCTCGCCGAACGCCAACGCGAAGGCGACGAGCAGCGTCGCGTTGATCGTTTGGTAAATGACGTCGCCGCACACGACCATGAAGATCGGATAGAGCGCGACGCAAGCGATCGCCGCGGCGCGGTCGCGCCCCGCCGCGATCCGGTAGAGGGCCGTCCCCGCGACGCTCGAGGCGACAATCGCAACGACCTTCAGCGTCGAGAGCGTCGAGCCGAGCAGCGCCGTCGCGGCCGCGAGAAAGGCGAAACCAGCGGGTCCCTTTATGTCGTAGGCCGCGACGTAGGGCGGCAGCCCCTCCGTCCAAAGCTTGGCGACCTCGAGGAAGAAGGGGTCGTCGGCCTCCTGGCGGGCGAAGGTCGGCAGATTGACCAGAAGCGTCCAGACGGCGATCGCCGCGACGATTGCGAAAGGGCGCGCGAGGTCCGATAGGCCGCGCCAAGGGGCGCGCGGCGGAGCGGCGACCGGCGTCTGGTCCGGGCCGACGGCGTAGGAACTCATGGGCCGGCGTCCGATCTACGTGCGAACGTTCGCCTCGGATTACGCCCCGCCGCGGTTAAGATTGCCTAACCCGCGCCCGCGCCGGCGACACCGCCTGCGCTTCAGACGTCGAACTTGACGCCCTGCGCAAGCGGCAGGCTGCGGCCGTAGTTCACAGCGCTGGTCTGGCGGCGCATATACGCCTTCCACGCGTCGGAGCCGCTTTCGCGGCCGCCGCCGGTTTCCTTCTCGCCGCCGAACGCGCCGCCGATCTCCGCTCCCGAAGTCCCCATGTTGACGTTGGCGATGCCGCAGTCGGAGCCGACCTCGGACAGGAAGCGCTCGACCTCGCGGATGTCGGTGGCGAAGATCGACGACGAAAGCCCTTGCGGGACGCCGTTGTGCAGCGCCAGCGCCTCGTCGAAGTCGCGATATTTGAGCGCGTAGAGGATCGGCGCGAAGGTCTCCTCGATCACCGGGCCGACCTGCGCCGGCATCTCGACCAGCGCCGGCCGGGCGTAAAACGATTCGGCGCCGTTGACCTCGACGCGCTCGCCGCCGTGGACGATCCTGCCCGCCGCCTTGGCCTCGGCGAGCGCCTTCTGCATCGCCGCGAACGCGCCGCCGTCGATCAACGGCCCGACCAGCGCCGACGACGCGGTGGGGTCGCCGACGGAAATCTCGCGATAGACCTTGGCGAGCCTGGGAACCAAGGCGTCGTAAACGCTTTCGTGGACGATGAGGCGGCGCATCGACGTGCAACGCTGGCCGGCGGTGCCCATCGCGCCGAAGGCGACGGCGCGCAGCGTCAGGTCGAGGTCGGCCGACGGCGTGACGATCGACGCGTTGTTGCCGCCCAGCTCGAGGATGCCGCGGGCGAAGCGGCGCGCCAGCCGCTCGCCGACGATCCGGCCCATGCGGGTCGAGCCGGTCGCCGAAAGCACCGGCACGCGCTCGTCATCGACCAGCGCCCCGCCGCCGGCGCGGCCGCAGATCAGCACCGTCAGCAGGTCGTCGGGCGCGTCGGGGCCGAACTTGGCCGCCGCGCGACGGTACAGCGCCTCGACCGCCAGCGCCGACAGCGGCGCCTTCTCCGACGGTTTCCACGCCACCGCATCGCCGCAGACGAACGCGAGCGCCGCGTTCCACGACCACACGGCGACCGGGAAGTTGAACGCCGAAATGACGCCGACGACGCCGGCCGGCCGCCACGCTTCGGTGAGCTTGTGATCGGTGCGCTCGGACTGGATCGTCAGACCGTAGAGCTGCCGCGACAGGCCGACGGCGAAGTCGCAGATGTCGATCATCTCCTGCACTTCGCCGAGCCCCTCCGACTCGATCTTGCCGACCTCGATCGTCACCAACCGGCCGAGTTCGGTCTTGGCGGCGCGCAATTCCTCGCCAAGCAGCCGGACGAGTTCGCCGCGGCGCGGCGCGGGGACGCCGCGCCATTTGAGGAAGGCGGCGTGGGCGCGGCCGACCGCCGCCGTCGCGTCCGCCGCGGTCGCCTCGTCGAGCGTCGCCAGCGGCCGGCCGTCGATCGGCGAATGGACGACAAGGCTCGCGCCCCTGAGGCGCCGGGCGTCGACGCCGAGCGACTCGAGGATGCGGCGGGCTTCGCCGGCGAGCTTGGAATCGGGGACGGGAACGGTCATGGCGGTTCTCGACGGTTTTGCGCCGACGCGCGCGCCTAGACCCGAGCGTCGACGAAATGGGCGGCCTGAGCGCCGACTTCGTAGAAGGCTTCGGCCGCGTGGCGCAAGAGCGCCGCTTTCGGCTCGGTGACTGGCAGCGGCAAATCGGCCTCGCCGATCGCCCCCAGCGCCAGATCGGCGAGGCAGCGCCCGAACACCGTGCCGGGCGCGATGCCGCGGCCGTTGTAGCCGCTGAACGAGACGATGTTGCGCGCGAGGCGGTGGAAGCGCGGCAGATGGTCGGCCGTCATGCCGATCATGCCGTACCACTCGCCCTCGAATTCCACGCCGGCAAGGGGCGGAAACAGCTTGGCGAGCGCGCGGCGCGCCCAGGCGCGGTGGATCGGCAGGCCCGTCCCACGCAGCGCGCCGACGCTGCCGAAAACCAGTCGGCCCGCTTGGTCGAAGCGGAACGAGCTCATGATCTGGCGGGTGTCCCAGCAGCCTTGCCGCCCCGGCAGGATCGCGCGCCGGGTCGCCTCGTCGAGCGGGACGGTGGCGAAGTTGAAATAGGGCAGATGGGTCAGCTCAGCCCGCAATTCGGCCCAGGGCGCGACCGTATAGGCGTTGGTGGCGACGAGAACCCACTTCGCCCGCGCTGCGCCCTGCGGCGTACGCAGGATCCAGCGATCGCCGTCGGCGTGGCAGCCGAGGACAGGACTCGACGTGAAGACGCGCGCGCCCGCCGCGATCGCGGCGCCGGCAAGGCCGCGCGCGTAAGCGAGCGGCTGGATCGTCCCAGCGCGCTCGTCGAGCAGCGCGCCGGCGTAGGCGTTCGTCCCGATCTTCACCGCCGCCTCGGCCTTGTCGAGCAGGCGCACCGCGGCGCCGCGCGCGCGCCATTGCCGCTCGCGTTCCCCAAGCTCGGCGAGCCCGCGCCGGTTGACCGCGCAATGCAGCGTGCCGAAGGGCCCGATTTCGCAGGCGATTTTATGCCTGTCGACGAGTTGGAACACGACGCGGGGCGCGTCGCCGAGCAGAGCCAGCAGCCGCTGACCGTATGTGTCGCCCAGCGTCTTGGGCAGTTCGTCGGGCGTCACCCACATGCCGGCGTTGACCAGACCGACGTTGCGCCCCGAGCCGCCGAAGCCAATCTCGGCGCTGTCGACCACGACGACCGTCGCGCCGCTTTCGGCGGCGCGCAGCGCCGCGGAAAGGCCGGTGTAGCCCGCGCCGACGATGGCGATGTCGCAGTCGACGTCGACGACGAGCTTCGGCGCCGGCGGCGGCTCGGAGGCGGTCTTTTCCCACAGGCCGTGGCTCAGCGGATCGCCATTCATGACGCGCCCCCCTGTCGCTGCAGGCGCCGATCGGAACAGAACACGCGTGCGCCGGCCGTTGAGGCCATCGACCTTCCTCCTGTTTCAGAAGATTGCGCGCCGATCCCGCCAGGCGGACGCTCCGCCATACTAAGCTTGGCCAACTCGGCCAGGGAATAGCGTATCTGGCGCCGTGCGGCGATGGGACGCGGGCGCGAGGCGCGCCCGCTTCAATCGTCGGCGAGCCGCGCGTCGACGACCGCGCAGCGTTTCTCCTCCCGCACCGCCTCGACCGCGCGGGCGATTCCCGCCTCGACCTCCTCCGGCCGCTCGATCCGGATCGCCAGCGCGCCGCCCGCTGCGGCGGCGATGCCGGAATAGTCGGGCGAAGGGTTGAAGCTGAGGTCGAGATCGCCAGCGCGGCTGGCGTGACCGTCGGGATGAAGGGCGAGGGTCGAGAATCGCGGCGCCCGCCAACCGCCGTTGTTGTAGACGATCTGCAGGAACGGCGTCTGGTAGCGCCGCGCCATCCAGTGCACGGTCGAGGGCTGCGAGAACATGTAGGAGCCGTCGCCGGTCAGCGCGACGACCATTCGCTCCGGCTGGGCGAGCTTCATGCCGATCGCAGCGCCGCCGCTCCAGCCGAGCGAACTGCCGCCGCTGGCGAAGAACGAACCGGGCCGGCGCGGCGCGATGTGATTGGCGATCGCGGTGTAGTTGGTGATACCTTCGTTGAGGACGATCGCCTCGTCGTCGATCGCTCGCCGCACGCAGGCGGTCAGCCACTCGGCGCTGACGCGCGGCGCGCTCGGCGCCTCGCGACGCGCGAGCTCGGCGAGCCGATCGCGCCGCGCCGCGACATAGTGCGCGCGTCGTTCGTCAACTCGCGTCCCGTCGGCGATGCGGCCGAGCGCCTCGTGAATCTGCCGCAAGGCGAGCGCGCCGTCGGCGCGCGCGGAGCGGCGCGCCTTGAGATACCAGAGCGGAATCGACTCTTTGAGCGGATCGACGTCGACGTGGAACACTGCCGCTTGCGGCGACGGCGCATTGACCGCAGGGATCCACGGCACGTCGCTGTCGACGACCAGCACGACGTCAGCCTCGGCGAGCGCCGGATTCTGCGTCGGCTCGTTCCAATAGGCGCCGAGATACAGCTCGTCGTCGTGGGGATAGTTCATCACGCTCGGCGCCGATTCGACCACGCCGACGGCGAAGTCGCGGCAAAGCCGGCGCAGCGCGTCGACGGCGACGAGGTTGCGGCCGACATAGGAGGTGACGATCAGCGGCCGTCGCGCGCCGGCGATGGCGGCGGCGATCTCGCCGACAATCTCGTCGGGAGCCGGCGAAGGCGGCAACGGCCGCCACAGCGCCGTGTCCGTCGACGGCGGCGATGCCTCGCCCTCCATCGTCTCGCGCGCGGCGACGAGATAGACTGGCCCCTTCGGGTCGCTTTCGGCGATCTGCAGCGCGCGGTGAACGATTTGCGGCGCATTGCGGCTCGAACGGATCTCGTGGTCGTATTTCATGTATGGACGCAGGATGCCGCGTTGGTCGGCGACATCCTGCAGCCAATGAATGAATTCGTTGCGCCCGCCGCGGTGCTCGCCCTCCTGGGTCGCCGGCGACATGCCGGCGTAGATCAGAACCGGCGTGCGGCTGCGCATCACGTTGTGCACGGCGCCGCCGAGCGCCTGGGTGCCGCAATCGACGTGGACGACGACCGCCTGGGCGCGGCCAGTGAGCTGGGCGTAGCCCTGCGCCGCGCTCAGCGCCACCATCTCGTTCGGACAAGTGACGAAGGCGGGAACCGGACGACCCGCGGCGCGCGCCGCGGCGATCGCCTCGATCAGCGCCGGATGGTCGCTGCCGAAATTGGCGAAGACGTGAGCAACGCCAGCCTCCTGCAACGAATCGAGGAAGGCGGCGCTCGCGGTGTACATGCAGGGATCTCCGGCGTTCGCAACGGGCTCTACGCAGCTTCAGTCGATCTCGTTGGCGATCTTCCTCAAAAGGTCGAGGAACTCGTCCTTCTTGGCGCCGACAATCGCATCGAGCTTGGCGTCATGCTCGCCGGCGAAACGCCGCAAACGTTCGAGATGTTTCTCGCCCGCGGCGGTCAGGCAGAGCTCGACGCGCCGCCGGTCGTCGGCCGCGTTGCGGCGCTCGATCAGCCCGAGGCGCTGCAGATCCTGGATCAGCGGCGTGATCGACGACTTGTCGCGCGCGATCGTCTGCCCGAGCGCCACTTGGCTGATGCCGGGATTGCGCGCGATCACCATCAACGCCGCGAACCGTCCCGGCTTGATGCCGTGCTGGCCGGTCTCGCGCGCAAAGGCGCGAAACGAAGCGTCCTGCGCAACCCGCAGATGGAATCCGATGTAGCTCTCGAGGTTGCCGAGATCGACTGGGGCCGCCGCAGCGACCGATTTGGCGGCGCGGACCTTCGGTCCGCTCGATTTGGCTTTGTCAGTCATTCGCTTAGACGCCCTTCGCCCGTCGCGCGCCGCCCTTGCGCGCGCCTGCGGCCCGTCCTTTGTCATGCGCTCATTCCGCCGTCCACCATCAGCGTCGCGCCCGTGGTGAAGCTGCTCTGGTCGGAGGCGAGGAACAGCGCCGCCTTGGCGATCTCCTCCGCCTTCGCGTGGCGCCCGAGCGGGATCATGCCATTGAACATCTCGGTCGCGTCGCGGCCGATGATTCGGCTGACGTCGCCCTCGATCCTGGCCTGGAAGATATTGTCGACCGGACCGGGATGGAGTGTGTTGACGCGGATGCGGCGCGGCGCGAGCTCCTTAGCGAGACAGCGCATCAGGCCGATCTGGGCGTGCTTGGCGGTGATGTAAGCGTAGACGCCGGGGTCGCCGCGCACGCCGGCGACGCTCGAGGTGATGATGACGCTACCGCCGTCGTTCATGTGCGGCGTGGCGTGCTTGGCCATCAGCATCGCGCCTCTGACATGGACGGCGTAGACCGCGTCGAACACCTCCTCGGGATAGTCGGCGATCGGGGCGACGACGCCGAAATTGCCGGCGTTGCTGAACAGCACGTCGATCTTGCCCCAACGCGCCACTGTCGCGGCGACGCAGCGCTCGACATCGGCTGAGCGCGACACGTCGGCGGCGACGAAATCGACCGGCAGCCCGACGAGTTGGGCAAGCGCGCGTCCCCCCGCTTCGTCGTAAAGATCGACCAGCGTCACGCGCGCGCCTTCGGCGAGAAACAGCCGCGCCGCAGCGAGGCCGATGCTGCCGACGCCGCCGGTGACGAGGCACGTCTTGCCGCTGAGCTGACCCATTTGGCGATCCTCCCAACCGCACGCCCTGACCGGTGCACGAAATTGTTTGCCATCAAACTATCTCCCAGTTATGGTGGGGTCAAAGGAAAAGATTGGCCCGCGCGCCACAGGCGCGAAACGGACCAGCGAGGGGAGAAACGTGGGATGGGCGGAACGGCCGGCCGCGGCGCCGCAAGCGACGATCCGACGTCGCGATGAGCGCGTATTTCCAGATCCTGTGCGATTTCGTCTGGGTGGCGACGACGCTGGCGCTCGTCGCCTTCAGCCTCGGCCTGATTCTCGGCGAGCTGAAGATCGTCAACGTCGCCCAAGGCGACCTGATGATGGTCGGCGCCTATTCGATGTACGTGCTACGCGACCTGCCCTTCCCGTTGGCGCTGCTGCTGACCTTCGTCGTCGGCCTCGTCCTTGGGCTCGCGCTCGAACGCGGCGTGCTGCGCTGGGTCTACGACAAGGGCTTCATGACGACGCTGCTGGCGAGTTGGGGCGTCGGCATGGTGCTGGAGCAGGCCGCCGCAGCAATCTTCTCGGTCTCGCAGAAGGGGCTCGATCCGCCGCTCGCCGGCCAGATCGTCGTTGGCGCCTTCGCCTATCCGACCTACCGCATCGCCGTTTCCGTCGGCGTCGTCGTCCTGCTCGCCGCGCTGCTTGCGCTCGTCTACCGCACCTCGGTCGGACTCAGGCTGCGCGCCTCGATCGATAACGTCCAGATGGCGGCGCTGATGGGCGTGTCGCCGCAGCGCACCTTCGCGCTTGTCTTCGCCGTCGCCACGGCGCTGGCGGTGCTCGCCGGCGCGCTGGTCGCGCCGACGCTGGCGATCACCCCGACGATGGGGCTCTCCTATCTCGCGCCGTCGTTCTTCGCCGTGATGATCGCCAGACAGGGTTCGCTCGCCGGGCCGATCGCCGGCGCGATCGCGGTCGAGTTCGTCTTCACCGTTTTGCAGGCCTACCTCAACGTCACCTTGGCGGAGAGCATTCTGTTCGGCCTGCTCGCTCTGTTCATCGCCATCAAACCCCAGGGCGTGTCGTGGTCCTGGAAGAAAGCAGGGAAGGAAACGCAATGAGCAAGGATGGATTCGGCGCTTACGGCCCCCTCGTCTCTCGCCGCGGCTTCGCCCGTGGCGCGGCCAATCTTGCGCTCGGCGTCGCCGGCGCGAGCGCTCTCGGCGGCTTCGCCGGCCGCGCGCAGGCGGCGCCGTTCAAGGGCTCGCGGCCTTACAAGATCGGCTTCGTCGCGCCGCTCTCCGGCCCGGTCGCGCCCGAGGGTCTGGCGATGCAGCGCGGATTCGATCTCGGCGTCGAAGCGATCAACGCCGTCGGCGGCATCGCCGGCCAGCCAGTTGAGATCGTGCGCCAGGACGACCAGGCGGTCCCCGCAGTGGCCGGAACCGTGATCAAGAAATTCATTCAGCAGGACAACGTCGACATGATCGTCGGCACGATCACCTCCGACGAGGAGACCGTCGCCGGCCAGATCAGCGCCGCCTACAACGTGCCGGTGATGTTCCTCGAGGCTGGCTTCTGGATGCCGTTCTGCACGTCGAGCTGCGTGCTGCTCGGCGAGACCTCCTATTCGCTGCTGAGCGAACTCGTGCCGTTCATGGCGGAGAAATACGGTAAGAAGTTCGTGCTGATCGGCAGCGATTTCGAATTCCCGCATCAATATCTCGGCGTCGGCAAAGGCTTCATCGCCAAGGCCGGCGCCACGGTGACCGACGAGATCTACGCTCCGCTCGGCACCGCCGATTGGTCGAGCTCGATCGCCAAGATCAAGGCGGCGGCGCCCGACGTCATTCTCTCCGCCGTCGTCGGCGGCGACGCGATCGCCTTCGTCAAGCAAGCCAAGAGCTTCGGCCTGTTGCCGGGCGCGCATCTGACTGGCATCACCCTACAGCCGGAGTTCTATCCGCCGATGGGCGACGCCGTCGACGGGCTCTTTGTCGTCACCCGCTACAGCGAGGAGATCAAGACCGCCGGCAACGCCACCTTCGTCGCCGCCTACAAGAAGAAGTACGGCGAAGGGCCGATTCCACTGGTTGGCGTCACCGCCTCCTACGCGCTCAACTTCGCCAAGGCGGCGGTGGAGAAGGCGGGAACCTACGACCGCAAGGCCGTGTTCGAGGCGCTGCACGGCGCGCGGGCGACGACGCCGCTCTCCGACGCCCCGCTGACGCTCAACGCCAGCAACCTCTCGATCGATTATCCGATGTACATCTGTCAGATCCAGTCCGGCGGTCTGTTCAAGATCGTCAAGGAACTCGGCGTCGTGCCGGCCGGCCTGAAGTCGTGCTGATCCGGCTCGACCGATGATTTCGCCGGCGACGAACGAGCGCACTGGCGCCCACGCGGCGCGGCGGGAAGCGGCGGGGCCGTCGCGGCCTGGCCGACTGCTCGTCGCGGCGCTCGTCGTCGCTGCGGCGCTCGCGCCGTTTGTCCTCAACGAGTTCAAAGTCGGACTGATCGCGCTTAGCCTCGCCTATGGGCTGTTCGCGATCGGCCTCGATCTCGCCTGGGGGCGCGCCGGAATCATCTCGATCGGCCACGCCGTGTTCTTCGGCCTCGGCGTTTATGGCGTGGCGATCGCGCTGAACGGCGGCGGTTCGGCGCTGCTCGGCGCGGCGGCGGGCGTTGCGCTCGCCGCGACGCTGGGCGCGGCGCTCGCCGCCGCCGGTCTGCGCCGCGCCGCCAATCCGTCGACCATGGCGGTGCTGACGCTGGCAGTGACGCTGCTGGCCGAGAAGATCGCGCGCAGTTGGTGGTCGGTCACCGGCGGCAGCACCGGCATATTCGTCGCGCCGCTTGCCTCGACTGACGTCTATTACTGGTTTTGCCTCGCTGCGACCGTCGTCGTCGCCGGCGCGCTGTGGCTTTTCGCGCTGCGCCGGCCGTTCGGCGCGCGGCTCGTCGCCATCCGTCTCAACAGCCAGCGCGCCGAGCATCTCGGCGTGCCCGTCCACCGCGAGCGCGTCGTCGCTTTCGCGCTGAGCGCCGCGCTGTCGGCGCTCGCCGGCTGCGTCGCCGCGCCGCTGATGAGCAGCGTGTCGCCCGACCGGGTCGGCGTCGTCCTGTCGACCCAGGTGTTGGTATGGACGGCGATCGGCGGCAAGGCGACGATGCTTGGGCCGATCCTCGGCGCGGTCGCAGCGACCTACGGCCAGGACGCGCTCGCAACTCGGCTCGGAGACTCCTACTTGTTGCTGCTTGGCGTACTGTTCATCGGCTCGGTGCTGCTGTTCCCGGCGGGCGTAGCCGGTCCGTTCCACTCCGGCCCGCTCGTCGTCGACTCGGGCGCCAACGCGGGTCCCGCGCCGCGGCGACAGCCCGCCGCCGGCGACGCCCTGCTGTGCCAGGCAATCGTCAAGCGCTTTTCCGGCAACGTCGTGCTCGACGGCGTCGATCTCCGCGTCGGCGCCGGCGAGATCGTCTGCTTGATCGGCCCCAACGGGGCCGGCAAGAGCACGCTGCTCGGCATCCTCTCCGGCGCCGTCGCCGCCGACGCCGGCGCGGTCGCGCTTGCGGGCAGGCGGATCGAGGCCGAGCCGCCGCACGCTCGCGTCGCCGCAGGGCTGGCGCGCACCTTCCAGGTGCCGAGCCTGTTTCCCGGCCTCAGCGTCGGCGAACATCTGATCCTCGCGCGCCAGGAGGCCGGCGGGCGCGTCACGCTGCCGGAAGCCTACGCCCGCCTCGAGCGCGAGCAGCGCGAGCGCCGCGTCGAAGACCTTTCACTCAGCGATCGCCGTTCGCTCGAGATCGCGATGGCGCTGTGCTCCAGCCCGACGACGCTGCTGCTCGACGAGCCGGCGGCGGGCCTGGCGCGCGCCGAGGCCAATCGTCTCGCCGCGACGCTGCGCGCGCTGCGCGACGAACTTGGCTGCGCGATCGTCTGCGTTGAGCACGACATGGAAATCGTGCGCGATCTCGCCGACCGGATCGTCTGCCTGCACCGCGGCCGGATCATCAGCGAAGGCTCGATGGACGCCGTTTCGGCCGACCCGGAAGTTCGCCGCGCCTATCTCGGAATGGCCTGACCATGCTGCTTTCGGTGCGCAGTCTCGTCGGCGGCTACAAGGCGATCCGCATCGTCAACGGCGTCTCGTTCGACCTCGGAACGAGTGAAACGCTGGCGCTGCTCGGCCGCAACGGCGTCGGCAAGACGACGCTGCTGCGCACGCTCGCCGGCCTCGCCGACCGTTTCGCCGGAGACGTGTTGATCGACGGAATCCCGATCGCGCCGCGCGACCCGCGCCGGCTATCGCAGCTCGGCATCGCTTTCGTGCCCGACGACCGCGGCGTATTTCCGCGCCTCACCGTCGAAGAGAACATCGAGCTGGCGCGCCTCGTCGCCTATCGACCGAGCGCTTTCGATCCGTTCGCGCTGTTTCCCGACCTCGCGCGCCGCCGTCGTCAGCCGGCCGGCACGCTCTCCGGCGGCCAGCAGCAGCAGCTCGCGCTCGGCCGCGCGCTGGCGACGGGGCCGCGCCTGTTGATCGTCGACGAGCTGTCGCAGGGCCTGCAGCCGTCGATCGTCCACGACCTCGCCGAGGCGCTGACGACGGTGACGCGCGAGAGCGGCCTGGCGCTGATCCTGGTCGATCAGAACCCCGAGCTGGCGATGCGCATCTGCGGGCGCGTCATCGTCATGGAGCGCGGCGAAATCGCCGCCGAAGGCGCTTCGGCGACCCTCGACGCCGGCGTGCTCGACCTTCTGGTGGTGTGAGCCACGTCTCAGCGGCCCGCATTCGCCGCCAGCCCACGCGCGACGGCGGAAGGCGCGCGCGCTTGCGTCAACGCCCCGGCGAGCGCGGCGCACTGCAGCCGGATGTCGGGAATGGCGATGCATTCCCAGAATGCGGCGCGCGCGAGCGGGCCGATCGCCTTGATCCGCCGCGACGCCGCGCCATCGGCGCCGACGAGGCCGAGGTCAGGCGCGACGTCGAAGCCGATGCCGAGCGCGTCCGGCCGCGCCGCGCCGCGCGCAAGCAGCGCGCGCAGCAGCGGATTGGCGCTCTGCAACGGCTGCTCGCAGAGGCCGGTGCAGTCGATGATTCGCCCGAAGCGCCGCGTCTCCGCAGCGGCGGCGCCGCGGCGCAGGATCTCGACCTCGACGCCTGCGCCAACACGCCGCGCCGCGACGATGCGGCCGGCGACGATCGTAAGCTGGCCGGAGGCGACAAGCGCGCTGAGCGCCGTCTCGCTTTGGGGCGCCATGCGGTGGCGGTGGACATCCCAATAGCTGCGCGCGTGGCGCAGGAACCGGCGGCGCTGTTCGAGGCTCATCGCGCCCCACAGCCGCTGGGTGTGCGGTCTAAGCGCGTCGATCGCCGAGCGCCAGTCGGCGCCTTCGGCGGCGAAGCGCGCGGCAAGCCGGCGCAGCCAAGCGAGCGAGGCCGACAGTTCGGCGCCGAAGGGGATTTCATTGGCGTCGACGCTGCGCGGCGGCGCCGGTCGGTGCGCCGTCGACAACAGACCACGGCGCGACAGGACGACGATCGGCCCGCGTTGGCCGCGGCGTTCGAGCGACAGCGCCATGTCGACCATGGTCAGGCCCGAGCCGACGATGAGGATCGGCGCTTCAGGCGAGAGACCTTCGAGCGCGCCGGCGCTCCACGGCTGCTCGGCCGGGAGGTCGCCGAGAGTCGGCTTCGCGTCGTGGCCGGTGGCGAGGATCGCGACGTCCGCCGACAGCGTTTCACCGGTCGAGAACGTGAGCCGCACGTGATCGGCCTTTTCTTCGATGTCGAAACAAAGCGCGCGTACGCGCCGGACGCGTCCTTCGGACAGCGTCTGCCCGGCGAGGTCAGCGAGGTAGTCGCCGTAGAGGCCGCGCGAGATGAACGAGAACCGGTTCGCCGCGCCCGCGCCGCAGCGCGCGCTGAGCCACGCGGTGAGGTGGTTCGGCTCGTCGGCGAACGCGCTCATATTGGCGACGCGCACATTGAGGAGGTGCCGGGGATCGTCGGTGGCGTAGGCGAGCCCGCGGCCGAGCGTCTCGCTCGGCTCGATCACCACGACTTCGTCTTTCGCCGCGTCGAGCCGCCGCGCGAGTTGCGCCGCCATAAGGACCCCGGTTGCGCCGCCACCGACGATCGCGATTCGCATCGCCTTCTCCATAAATTCTACCATTATTATAGACTGTATGAAGGGTCGCGTTGTCAAGGCGACGACGCCAGCTCGCGGATTCACCGGCTACCGACGGGTCTACTGGCCCCCGCGACGTCCGCAGCCGCCGGCGCCTCGGGAATCGCCCGGAGTTGCTGCGAACACCCTCGTGGCGCAACACTCAGGCGTCAACCGACCCCACGAGGCGGCGATGGATTTCGAAAGCCCGGCGGCCCTGCGCGCGCGCGTACTCGCGCTGGAAGAAACGGTTCTGCTGCTCGCCGGGGTCATGGCGAGCTACCCGCAGACGCGACGCGATCTCGAGGTCCGGTTCGCCGAACTCGCCGCGCACGCCGAAGCGCGAGGCGCGTCTGCGGCAGGGAAGATGCTCTATGAGACGCTCGCCGAGCAGATGGCCCAGTTGCAATCGCTCGCCGGTCTGACCCGACACTGACGGCCGACGGAACTCTGGGCGACCGTAACAAATCCGCCGCGTCGTAGGGCTAGCAGGCGCGCTGTAGGCGTCGCGTCTGGCGTCGGGGTCCGTGAGGGTGCGCGAGACGCTGGCCGAAATCGGCGTCGCGCTGGCGCCCGCGCCGGCGGCTTGAGAGGAAACGCGATGTCTCAACATCCGCCGCAGGTCACGGTCAACGGCCGCGACTATCGCTGGCCGGCGGCGCCGACCGTCGTCATCTTCCTCGACGGCTCCGACCCGGCTACATCGAGACGGCGGTCGACGAAGGCCTCGCGCCCAATCTCGCCCGGCTGATGCGCGAGGGCGCGAACCTGACCGCGCTCAGCGTCGTCCCGAGCTTCGCCAACCCCAACAATCTGTCGATCGTCACCGGCGCGCCGCCGAGCGTCCACGGCATCGCCGGCAACTACTTCTTCGACCCGGCGACGAACGAGGAGGTGATGATGAACGACGCGCGCTTCCTGCGCGCCGACACAATCATCAAGGCCTTCGCCGACGCCGGCGCGCGCGTCGCGGTCGTCACCGCCAAGGACAAACTCAGGGCGCTGCTCGCCAAGCGGCTCGATTTCGCCTCGGAGCGCGCGGTCGCCTTCTCCGCTGAGAAGGCGGATGCGGCGACCCGCGCCGGCAACGGCCTCGACGTGCGCTCGCCTTCGTCGGCCAGCCGCTGCCGGCGGTCTATTCGGCGGCGCTGTCGGAATTCGCCTTCGCCGCCGGCGTCAAGCTGCTCGCGTCCTTCCGCCCGGACGTCATGTACCTGTCGACGACCGACTACGTTCAGCACAAGGCGGCGCCCGGCTCTGAGGCCGCCGACGCGTTCTACGCGATGGTCGACCGCTACGTCGGCGCGCTCGACGTGCTCTATCTCCAGGACGTCGTCGACAGGCTCGTCGACGTCGGCCTGGCGCGCGTCATCCTGCCGATCACCGACCCCTATGTCGCGCATCATGGCGCGCTCGGCTCCTTCGCCACGATCTATTTGCCCGCTGACGCCGACCGCGCGAAGATCGTCGCGGCGCTCGCCGCCGCGCCGGGCGTCGAGGCGGCGATGGAGCGCGAGGAGGCTTGCGCGCGCTTCGAGCTGCCGCCCGACCACGTCGGCGACGTCGTCGTCCTTTCCGGACGCCACAAGGTTCTCGGAACCACCGCGGCGCGCCACGACCTTTCGGGGCTCGCCGAACCGCTGCGTTCGCACGGCGGTCTGTGGGAGCAGCGCGTGCCGATGATCGTCAACCGCCGCCTCGCCGGCCCGACGCCCGAGCCGCTGCGCAATTTCGACGCTTTCGACGTCGCCCTCAACCGGGTCGTGCGATGAACGCGCCCGCCGCCCTCCCCTTCCGCCGCGAGGCGATGCGCATCGCGAGCAAGCTCGCCGAGGCCGGCGAGACGATCGACGTCGTCAATCCCCGCGCCGGCGCGGTCCGGCGGCGCGGCCCGAACGTGTGCGCGGCGCCTTCGCCAGGGCCAAGGCGTTCAGGCCGCGGCCGACCCGCTTCGGACGCCAGCGTATCCTGCAGACGACAGCGGAACTGCTGCGCGACCGCAAAGAGACGTTCGCGCGCCTCATCACCGCCGAGTCGGGCCTGTGCTGGAAGGATTCGCTCTACGTGGCGAACCGCGCCTACGACGTCTGGTCGTTCGCGGCCCGGCTCGACATCAAGGACGACGGCGAGATCTGTTCCTGCGCATCAGTCCGAACGGCGAGATGCGCAAAATCTACACGACGCGCACGCCGCACTGCGGTCAAGCGTATCCGGGTCGTCGACAGGGTCGCCAACCGTTTCGCGGACAAGGTCCCGCCGCGCGCGGCGGCGCTCAAATGCGGCGATCCGATGGACCCGGCGACCGACGTCGGCACGGTGATCAACCAGCGCTCGGCCAGGCTGTTCGAAGCGCGTGTGACCGACACGCTCGCCCATGGCGCCGAGCGGATCTACGGCGGCGAACGGCGCGGCGCGCTGTCTCCCCCGCCCGCCGTCGTCGACCGGGTTCCGTTCGAGCGCGAACTGGCGCGCGCGAGGCGACGTTCGGGCTGGTGACCCCGATCATCCGCTGCCCAGACGACATCGGCGAACTGAGCCGCATTTCGAACTCGGCGGCGTTTGGGTTGTCGTCGAGCGTCTGCGCCAACCGTCTCGACTGTGTCGGCCCTTTCGTCGCCGAGCTCGAGGTGGGACCGTCAACGTCTGGGAGGTCCCCGGCTATCGCGTCGAGAGGTCGCCGTTCGGCGACGTCAAGGATTCCGCCCTCGGCTGTAAGGAAGGCGTAGTCGAGGCGATGAAGAGCTTCACCAACGTCAAACCCTATTCGCTGCCGTGGTCGGCGTGACACGACGCGCGACCGCCCTTCGAACGAAGGCGACGTCAGCGCTGCGCGAGCCGCATGGCGCGCCGCCGCCCGATTTCTGACCGCGTGTGCGCGAGTCCTGTGCGCCGAACGGGGCGCTGCCGATCTTCGACGAGCTCACTGCGCCCCCTTGGCCGAATACATTCCAGTCGCGCGGAATTCGGTCGGACTGGCTCCGTACCGCTTGCGGAAGGCCTTGGCGAAGTAGTTGGGATCGTCGAAGCCGCAGTCGCGGGAGATCTGCTTGACCGCATCGTCGGAGCGGACCAGCAGGCTCGCGGCGCGTCGCATCCGGCAGGCGAAAATGTACTCGGCCGGCGACACGCCTTCGCAATGTCGGAACACGCGGCTGAAATGGGATCGGCTGACGCCCGCCACGTCGGCGAGCGTCGCGACGTCGAGTGGTTCATGGAGCCGCTGGCGAATGTGCTTGAGAACCAGTTCGATCGAACGCGGCCGCGCCGTGCGCGGTTCGCCATCGCCGCCGAGCACGTCGTCGTAAATCGCCATCGTCGCCGCATAGGCGATCGCCGAGGCTTCGCCCGCGCCTTTGGCCTTGCCATCGCGCAGATCAAGGCTCATGTGGGCGAGCCGAGCGACCGTCTCGGGCCGCAACCGAAACACAGGCCCAGCCGCCTCGAGAATCGCGCGATGCAGCCGCAGCGCTTCGCGCCCGGTCATCGCGATCCAGAAGAACTCCCAACTCTCGCCGTCTTCGACCCAATATTGATGGTCATGCGGAATCGTCACCAGCATCGTTTCGCCGACGCCGACGAAGCGTCGCTGGCGCTCGTACTGCAGGCGACCCGCGCCGGAAAGGGTGTGCTGAATGACGGAGAACGGGCTTTGGCCGCGCTGTCGTCCGTTCCAGCGATAGCTTGAATCGGCGGCGATCTCATAGCCGGCGCTGGTCGGCATCACGTGGAGGCGGTCGCGGCTTCGCGCCTGCGAAACAGCGTGCCGGCCCGGGCCGCGCGCGCGCATTTCGTCCAGCACAAAATTACCCGTCAAAGCACATCCATCCTCTTTCAGAACTGGATTCCGGGCACATAATGACGTGACTCTGGGCGGCGGTCTATGAGTGAAAAATCCTCCCCAGGCCTCCTGGCGTGGCCCAAAGCCGCGCCGGGAGGCTCTTTGGGAGCGATGTTCCCTCGACAGCATTGGCGGGAAAATGGCTTCATTCAAGATCGCGATCATTGGCGCCGGCAGTGTCGGATTCACCCGCAAGCTCGTCGCCGACGTGCTCTGCGTTCCCGAGCTGCGCGACGTCGAGATCGCGCTGACCGACATCGACGAACGCAATCTCGCGATGATTCAGCGCATTCTCGAGACCGTGGTCGAGGTCAACAATCTGCCGACTAAGATCACAGCGGCCGCCGATCGCCGTCGCGCTCTCGAGGGAGCGCGATACGTGATCAATTGCGTACGGATCGGCGGCCTCGAGGCTTTCTCCGACGACATTCGCATCCCGTTGCAATACGGCGTCGACCAGTGCGTCGGCGACACGATTTGCGCCGGCGGCATCCTTTACGGCCAGCGATCGATCCCAGCGATCCTCGATTTTTGCCGCGACATCCGCGATGTGGCGGAGACCGGAGCTCGACTTCTCAACTACGCCAACCCGATGGCGATGAACACCTGGGCGGCGATCGACCACGGCAGAGTGGAGACGATCGGCCTCTGTCACGGCGTTCAGCACGGATGGCGGCAGATCGCCGATGCGCTCGGAGCGAAACACCCCCACGAGGTCGAATACGTCTGCTGCGGCATCAATCACCAGACCTGGTACGTCGACGTGCGGTTGCGTGGGCGACCGGTCGATCGCGACGAACTGGTCGCCGCTTTCGAGCGACATCCGCGCTACTCGCAGCAGGAAAAGGTGCGCATCGACGTCCTGAAGCGCTTCGGGGTCTATTCGACCGAGAGCAACGGACATCTGTCAGAGTACCTGCCCTGGTATCGCAAGCGGCCCGAGGAGATCCGCCGCTGGATCGACATGTCGGAATGGATCCACGGTGAGAGCGGCGGCTACCTGAGGCATTGCATCGAATCGCGCGATTGGTTCGAGACCGAATATCCGGCCGAGTTGGAGGCGGCGAAAAAACCGCTCGACGCCTCGCTGCGCACTGACGAGCACGCCAGCCACATCATCGAGGCGCTGGAGACCGGGCGCGTCTATCGCGGCCACTTCAATGTCAGGAACAACGGCCTGATCGAGAACCTCGCCGCCGACGCGATCGTCGAGTCGCCCGGATTCGTCGATCGCTTCGGGCTCAATATGGTCGCCGGCCTGCGCCTGCCGCTCGCCTGCGCGGCCACCTGCACGTCCTCGATCAATGTTCAACGGATGGCGGTTGAGGCGGCGGCGACAGGCGACGCCGACCTGCTGAAGCTCGCGGTTCTGCATGATCCGCTGGTCGGCGCGGTCTGCACGCCCGACGAGGTCTGGCGGATGGTCGACGAGATGCTCGTCGCCCAGGCGAAGTGGCTGCCGCAATACGCGCCGGCGATCGAAGGGGCGCGCCAACGCCTCGCGTCGGCGCCAGTGCGCTCGAAAGAGCGCGAGGGGGCGGCGACGCGGCCGGTTCGCTCGGCGCAAGAACTCCGCGCGGCGCGGGCGAAGAAGCGCAATTCGAACGCCGCCGACGACGCCACGTCGGTCGAAGTGAGCTGATCGCCGAAAATGAGTGGCCTGAACAAAGGTTTAGGTCGTGTGACGTGAGGAGGGAATGTCCATGAAAGGGCTGAAGCGTACTTTCGCGGCGACGATCGCCGCGCTCTGCCTGATCGGCGCGGCGCATGCCGCGGAGCCGATCACCCTGCATTTCTGGGTCGCCTGGGACCCGCAGCAGGCGGACGGAATCGCCGCCAAGAAGGAGATCGCCGGCTACGAGCAGTCGCATCCGGGAATCACCATTGACGTTCAGAACATCACCTACGACGCGTTGCACAGCAAGCTGCTGACGGCGCTGGCGGGCGGCGACGCGCCCGATTTGAGCTGGGGTCTGCCGGAATGGCTGGGCGAACTGTCGCGCATGGGCGCGCTGCGAGACCTGACCGAGGACGCCAAGTCGTGGACCGATGAGAAGGCGATCTATCCAAACGTCATCGACGGCCTGTCGATCGACGGCCATCTGTTGGCGATGCCGCATTATCTCGGCATCCGCGCGTTGCTCGTTCACGAGGACATGCTGAAAGCCGCCGGCCTCCCCGCGCCGCCGAAGACGTGGGACGAACTCATCGCCGACGCGAAGACAATCAAGGCGAAGACCGGCAAGTACGGCTTCGGCATCGCTGGAACCGGCGTCCGTTCGCCTCAAGAGCTGATCATGTACCTCGCCCAGAACGGCGTCTCGCTCGCCGAGCGGCAGCCGGACGGCAAGTACAAGAACACCTGGCTCGACGACAAGGCCAAGCTGGCCAAGGCGACTGAGGTCTTCGCGTTCTACAAGAGCCTGATCAAGGACGGCGCGATCAATCCCGACGGCGCGAGCTGGGGCTGGGAGGAGGAGGACACCGACTTCAGCCTCGGCCAATATGCGATGGCGATTGACGGCGCCTGGATGGATTCGCGCGCAGCCCAGAACCCGGAAGCGATGAAGGACGTGGCGATCTCCGCCCCGCCCTACAAGGCGCAGCCGGCGACCTTCTTCGAGATCAATCCGTTCTACGTCTACAAGGCCGGCAAGCACCCGAAAGAGACTTGGGACTTCGTCACCTTCATGACCGGCAAGGAGTTCCAGGCCGCAGTCCATCCCAACAACTCGCCGCGCTCCGATGTCACGAGCGACAGCAAGTGGGGCAAGGACTTTACGGCCCTGGCGCCGACCGGGGTCGTCTTCCCGCCGGTCGCGCTCGGGGCCATCACGCGCGACATGATCGAGTCGATCGGCCGGACGCTGCTCAAGGACGAGGATTCCGAGGCGGCCGCGAAATGGCTGGCCGCCGCGATCAACAAGGACCTGAAGCAGTCCGGCGAGCTCAGTGGCGGTTAAGCCGCTCTTCTTCGTCGAATGGCGAAGCGGTAGTTTGAGCGCACGGCCGCCGCTGGGCGCCGCAGCGGCGGAGAGGTTTGGCGTGGTGGCGGGTCGCAGGCGCGGTCATACGAGTCGGCAGGCTCAGCTCCGACGTTTGGCCGCGTATTGCGTCACACCGGCCGCCGTCGTCATTCTCCTGCTGATCGCCTACCCGCTCGCCTCCGTCCTGTGGGAGGCGGTCCACAACGTCATTCTGACCAACCCGGCGGTCAGCGGCTTCGCCGGGTTCGACAATTTCGTCACCGTCTTCACCGACGAGCGGTTCTGGCCAGCGTTCTGGCGCACTGGCCTGTGGACCGCAGTCTCGGTCGCGGGCGAATATGCGCTCGGTCTCGGCTCGGCGGTCGCCCTCGCCCAGCCGAGTCGGGCGCGCGGCGTATCCCGCGCGATCGTCCTCATCCCGTGGGTTATCCCGATCGTCGTCGCGGGCCTCACCTGGACCTGGATGCTGACGCCCGACTATGGCATCGTCAATTTGTGGCTGGTGAATGTCGGTCTGCTGTCGAAGCCGTTCTACTGGCTTGGCAACCTCAACACCGCGCTGCTGACCGTTTCGGTGGTCAACATCTGGCGCAGCTTCCCCTTTTACACCATCTGCCTTCTCGCCGCGCTGATGGCGATCCCCAAGGAGCTCATCGAATCCGCGGCGATGGACGGCGCCGACTCGATTCGCCGCTTCATCTACATCACGCTGCCGGGCGTGAAGACCGTCTCGTTGACGCTGATCTTCATCCACGTCATCGCGACCGCCATCAATTTCGACTTCATCTGGGTCATGACTCAGGGTGGCCCGCTGAATTCCTCAGAGACGCTGCCGATTCTGATCTACCGCTTCGCGCTCGAGGATTTCGACGTCGGCGCGGCGAGCGCGCTGGCGACGATGACAATGGGCTTCATGCTCGCCGTGTTCTTCGTCTACTGGTACGCGACCCGTAATCCCTACGAGGAGACGCGCTGATGGTGATGAGCGGTCTCGAGCGGACGACGCGGGCCGTCGCGATCTACCTGGCGCTCGGCCTGTTCGTCGTCTTCTGCCTGTTTCCGTTCCTGTGGATGATCGACACGTCGCTGAAGCCGGTTGAGGAAGTGCGCAGCCTTCACCCAACGTTCTGGATCGTGCATCCGACCCTCGCCAATTTTCGCCGCGTGCTCGCCGATGACAATTTCCTGATCTATTTCCGCAACAGCGTGATTGTCGCCGGCGGCGCGACCATCCTGACGCTGATGGTGTCCGTCTTCTGCGGTTACGCGCTCAGTCGCTTCCCCCGACAACCGGTGACGCGGGCGATCGGCGGCGCGCTGCTGGTTTCGCAGATGATCCCGGGCGTGCTGATTCTTGCCCCGATCTACATCATCATGCGCCAGCTTGGCCTGTTGTCGACTTTCCAGGCGCTGGTGCTGGTCTACTGCGCATTCGCGACGCCGCTGTGCTGCTTCATGCTGAAGGGCTTCTTCGACACGATACCGATCGAGCTCGACGAGGCGGCGGAGCTCGACGGCTGCACGCGATTCGGCTTCGTCTATCGCATCCTCATTCCGCTGTCCGCCCCAGGCATTCTCGCCAACGCGATCTTCTGCTTCGTCACCGCCTGGAATGAGTTCCTGTTCGGCTACGTGTTGATCAACGACGAAGCGCGCCGCACGCTGACCCCTGGCATCATGGTGTTCAAGGGCCCGCATCTCACCGACTGGGGCGCGCTGATGGCCGCCTCGGTGCTTGCCGTCGTTCCGGTGGCGCTGTTCTTCGTCAATCTGCAGCGCTTCCTGATCGAGGGGCTCTCGGCCGGGGCGGTCAAAGGCTGACGTTTGGAGCCGACCCACGCTTGGCGCGCCGCGCCACGCAGCCGCCGCTCATGGCGCGGAAGTGGATTTCGTCTCTCTGAGCACAGGCCAGAACCGGCTAATTCCCTGCATCATCGGCATTTTTGGCGGCAGAGCGACGCAAAGGCGAACACGCGCGTCGTGACGAAGCGACCGCGTTGGCGTATGAACCGCGCACAAGATTCCCACCCAAGGAGATTGTTATGGACAATTTCATCTACCACAACCCGACGAAGATCCTGTTCGGCCACGGCATGGAGAACGAAGTCGGCGCCGAAGTCGCGCGCTATTCGCGCCGAATTCTGCTGCATTTCGGCGGCGGATCGATCAAAAAGTCCGGGCTGTACGATCGCGTCGTCGCCTCCTTGAAGCGCGGCGGCGTCGAATGGGTCGAGCTCGGCGGCGTCAAGCCCAACCCCCGACTCAGCCTCGTCCACGACGGCGTGAAGCTGTGTCGCGAGCACCAACTCGATTTTGTGCTCGCGGTCGGCGGCGGCAGCTCCATCGATTCGTCCAAGGCGATCGCCATGGGCGCCGCCAATGACGGCGAGGTGTGGGACTATTTCATCGGCAAGCGCGAGCTGACCCGCGCCCTGCCGGTCGGAACAGTCCTGACGATCCCCGCCGCCGGCAGCGAATCCTCGACCGCTTCGGTCGTGACCAACGAGGACGGCTGGATCAAGCGCGGCTTCAATTCCGAGCTCATCTATCCGAAGTTCTCGGTGCTCAATCCCGAGCTCGCCTTCACGCTGCCGGCGTTCCAGGTCGCCTGCGGCTCGGCCGACATCATGTCGCACCTGATGGAGCGCTATTTCACCAACTCGCGCAACGTCGCTTTCGTCGACCGCCTGCTCGAGGCGACGATGAAGACGGTCATCGCGCAGGCGCCCAAAGTCCTGGCGAAGCCGACCGACTACGACGCCTGGTCTGAACTGATGTGGGCCGGAACGATCGCCCACAACAACCTGCTCAACACCGGCCGCGTCGGCGACTGGGGGTCGCACGACATCGAGCACGAGATCTCCGGCATCTACGACGTCGCGCACGGCGCCGGGCTGGCGGTCGTCTTCCCCGCCTGGATGAAGCACGTCCTCGACCACGATCTCGATCGCTTCGTTCAGTGGTCGGTCAGGGTGTGGAACGTCGAACTCGACATCTTCGACAAAGAAGCGACGGCGCGGGCGGGAATCGCGCGGCTCGAAGCGTTCTTCCACAGCATCGGTCTCGGCACCACGCTCGCTTCGCTCAAGGTCGGAACCGACCGCATCGACGAGATGGCGAGGAAGGCGACCGACGGCGACACGCGACGCATTGGCAATTTCGTCAAGCTCGACTCCGCCCAGGTGGCGAAGGTCCTGAAGCTCGCCGCCTGAGGCGCCGCCCGCCTCTTCGCGTATCGAGGCCGAATCGACCGAGCTTCGCCCCCGCCCTCGGCGCCAGCCGCCGGCGGGAGCGAAGCGTTGACGCCGACGACGATTCGACTTCACCGCGTCGCGCTCTAGCGATCGCCGAACTTCTCCGCGACGAGACCGCGCCAGGCCTGCGCGGCGTCAGACAGATAGCCGTTACGCCGCCACGCCATCGACATGCTCCATTCGACGCCGGGCTCGTCGAGCAGGACATGACCGACGGCGGGATGGCGGCGCTGCGCGGCGATCATGCGCGGCAGGAACGCAACGCCCATGCCGGCGCCGACGAGTTCGATCATAAATTCGATCTGGCTGCTGAGGGCGCCGATCGTCGGCTCGAAGCCGGCGCGGCGGCTCGCGTCGAGAATGATGCGATGCAGGCTGAAGCCAGGCTCGAACATGATGAAGGGCGTGTCCTTCAGCTGCCGCAACGCGATCGAGGGCCGCGCCGCGAGCGGATGGTCGCGCGCGACCAGCGCGACCAGCGGCTCGCGCCGCACCGGCGTGCAATCGAATTCCGCCGCCGCCGGCAGCAATAGGCCGGCGAATTCGATCTCGCCGGCGCGCAGGCTTTCCTCGAGCTGGTCGCTGCCCTGTTCGACCAGCCGCACGTCGATGCCGGGATAGCGGTGGCGATAGATGGCGAAGAGCGGCGCGAATAGGGTGCTGCTGCCGACCGGCGGCAGGCCGAGCCGCAGGACGCCGCGCTTCAGACCGCGCATCTCTTCGATCTCGACGAGCAGATCGTCGCGGTCGGCGAGCAGCTTGACCCCGCGGCGGTAAACGACCTCGCCGATCGGCGTCAGGGCGGCGCGACGGCCCGTCCGGTCGAGCAAGGGCGCGCCGATTTCCTGTTCGAGTTGCTTCACCGCCTTGCTGACGGTCGACTGGGTGGCGAACACCGTCTCGGCGGCGCGCGAAAACCCGCCCTGACGGACGACTTCGACGAAGGCGCGCAGCGGCCGCAGTTCCATTGATATTCCATACATGACTTTGTAGTAGTCGATCAATTCATTTTGAGAATGCCTGACCGCAAATTAGCGTGAGTCGGCAAATCATTTGGAATGGACCATGTCCCGCGCCCACCGCGTCATTCAGCGCAGCGTCTGGCTACAGCTCGGCGTCGTGCTGGCCTGCTGGCTGGCTGGCGAAGCCGTGGCCCGGGCGCTCTACCTGCCGATTCCGGGCGCGATCCTCGGCCTCGCGATCATTCTCGTGCTGCTCGCCCGCCGTCGGCTCAGCGCCGTCAGCCTGCGCCGCGGGGCGGAATGGCTGCTCGCCGACATGCTGCTGTTCTTCGTCCCGGCGGTGCTCGCGGTGCTGAACCACCCCGAATTCCTCGGCTTGACCGGCCTCAAGATCCTGTTCGTCATCCTGGCCAGCACCGTCGCCGTGATGATCACGACTGCCCTTGTCGTCGACGGGGCCTACCGGTGGAGAGCCGCCCATGGCCTCGCTTCGCCAGATCCTCGTTGATCCCGTCGCACATCTGCTGTTCTGGTCGGTCGTCACGATTGGCCTTTATGGCGTCGCCAAGCGCCTCTACCGCAAATGGCCGCGCTGGTGGCTGACGCCGCTCGCCGTCGCGCCGATCCTCATCGCCGCCGTCATTCTCGGGTTGCGCGGCTCCTACCAGGACTATATCCACGGCGCGAAATGGCTGGTGCTGCTGCTCGGCCCGGCGACCGTCGCTTTCGGCATTCCGATCTACGAGCAGCGCGCGCTCATTCGCCGCCACTGGCCGGTGCTGCTCATCGGCATGGCGGCCGGCACGCTGGCGTCGCTCGCCTCGAGCTGGGGTCTGGCGACGCTGGTCGGTCTCGACGGGACGGTGCGGTTGAGCCTGCTGCCGCGCTCAATCAGCACGCCGTTCGCGATGGAAGTGTCCGGCGACATCGGCGGCGTTCCCGACCTGACTGCGGTTTTCGTCGTCGTGACCGGCGTCGTCGGCGCGGTCATCGGCGATCTCATCCTCGCGCGGCTGCCGATCGTCTCGTCGCTGGCGCGTGGCGCGCTGTTCGGCCTGGGCGCGCACGGCGCCGGCACGGCGCGCGCCCATCAGATCGGCGCAACGGAAGGCGCCGTGTCCGGCCTCGTCATGGTGCTGGTCGGCGTTCTCAATGTTCTCGCCGCGCCGCTCGTCGCTTACGCGCTCCGTTAGTACGGAGGCGACGACCGCCTATCCGCCAGTCAGGCTGATCGGGCGGGCGGAGGCGCGCGGCGATCTCGCTTCGCTCGAACCAAACGCGTGGCCCTTGGGCTTCCGCGCCACCGCCTCGCGGATGGCGGCCGCAACGTCGCGGTCGTCGTCGCTCGCATGAAGGATCTCGCCCAGATCTGCGGCGGCCTCATCGCCGAGGCAAAGATACATCCGTCCCGAACAGGTGATCCGCACGCGATTGCAGCTGTCGCAAAAGCTGTGCGTCATCGGCGTGATGAAGCCGACGCGTCCACCCGTCTCCTCGACCTGCCAGTAGCGCGCCGGGCCGCCGCTGCGGTATGGCGTCGGCAGCAGCGACAGATGGCGCGCCAAGTCGGCGCGCAGTTCGGCCAGCGGCATGAACCGCTGCGACCACTCGCCCTCGACGTCGCCCAGCGGCATAACCTCGATGAACGTAACGTCGTATCCTCGACCATGCGCCCAGCGGATCAAGGGAACCGCGCAATCCCCGGTGAGTCCCTTCTGCGCCACCGCGTTGATCTTGACTTTGAGCCCGGCGCGATCGGCGGCCTCAATGCCGGCTAGCACGTCGGAAAGCGCGCCGCGCCGCGAGATCGCCGCGAACGTCGCCGCGTCGAGCGTGTCCAACGAAACATTGATCCGCTTCACGCCGCAGGCGGCGATCTCGTCGGCGTGTCGCGCCAATTGCGAGCCGTTGGTCGTCAACGTCAGTTCGTCGAGCTCATGCGCGCGCAGACGCCGCGACAGCGACTGAACCAAATTCATTACGCCGCATCGCACCAGCGGCTCGCCGCCGGTCAGCCTGATCTTCTTCACCCCGAGGCCGACAAAGATCGAACACAGCCGATCCAGTTCCTCGAGCCTGAGCACCTCGGCGTGCGGCAGGAACGTCATCTTCTCGGCCATGCAATAGACGCAGCGGAAGTTGCAGCGATCGGTCACCGACAGCCGGACATAGGTGATCGCGCGGCCGAACGGATCGATGAGCCGCGTCGACGCCGAGGTCGTGTTCGTAGGGCGGTCAAGAAGCAGCATGGTCATAGATTTCCGCCTTCGCCAGCGCGAACGTCGCGATCGCCTGCGCGTCGTTGAGATCGAGGACCGGGACCGTCACCGCCGGCAGCGGCTCGTCGCTCGCCACAGCGACGATGTTCGAGCCCTCGCGCCACAACAGCGCGTGTCCTTCGCTCGGGCGGTAGACCTCGATCATCGGGTGACCATGGGTGTGGAATCCTTCGATCAGCACGAAATCGACCGGCGCCATGCGGCGCACGAGCTCTTCGAGGGGCGGCTCGGGCGCGTCGGCGATCTCGTGCATCAGCGCCCAGCGCGCGTCGGCGACGAGCATGACCTCCTTCGCGCCCGCTTCGCGGTGGCGGAAGGAATCCTTGCCGGGGTGATCGAGGTCGAAACCATGATGGGCGTGCTTGATCGTCGAGACGCTCAGGCCGCGACGCCGAAGCTCGGGCAGCAGCCGGACCATCAGGCTCGTCTTGCCCGACCCACTGCGGCCGACCAGTCCGAAGATCTTCATGCCCCGTCCTCCCGACGCGCCGTTTCGCGACGCGTCGCATTTTCACTGTGGAAACCGGGGAGGGACGAACCCCTCCCCGCCAGCAGCGCTCACTCGGCGCCCTTGGGCGCCGTGAACACGGAGACGGAAACCGCCGGCCCCGTATACTTCTCGACTTCGCCGACGATCGAGTGGCCGCAGTTGCCTTGGCCGAGCTTGGAGGTGGGAACGTCCATGCTCAGCACGTTGACGTCGCCGTAGCGCGACAGCGTTCCCGGCTTGCCGGGCTCGGCCGGATCGTACCAGCCGCCTTCGTTGACACGGATCACGCCGGGTCGGATCGAATCCGTCACCTTGGCGCCGGCGACAATCTGGCCGCGGTCGTTGAACACACGGACGAGATCGCCGTCCTTGATGCCGCGATCGGCGGCGTCTTTGGCGTTGATCAGGCAAGGCTCGGCGCCGTTGACCGTGTAGGTGTCGCGCAGCTTGGTGCCGCAGAGCTGCGAATGCAGCCGGCTCTTGGGATGGCTGGCGACGACGTGCAGTTTGTACTTGGTCGTCGGTCCGCCGAGGCGTTCGGTCGGCTCGTACCACATCGGATGCGGTCCGCAGTCATCGTAGCCCATCTTCTCGATGTTCTTCGAGTAGATCTCGAACTTGCCCGACGGCGTGCCGAGCGCCTCGAGCAGCGGGTCCTCCCGGAACTTCGCGTAGCGCACGAAGCTCTTGCCGCTGGTGACCGGGAACTCGACCACACCCGTTCCGTTCCAGAACGCGTCAAACTCGGGCATGTCGATCTTCTTGGCCTTAGCCTGAGTCAGCGCCGCGTCGTAGAACGACTTGATCCAGTCGATCTCGCTCTTGCCCTCGGTGAACTCCTTGCCCTTGCCGAGACGCTCGGAGATCGCGGCGAAGATGTCGTAGTCGGTGCGGCTTTCGAACACCGGATCGATCACCTTCTTCATCGCCAGGATCGCCATGCTGGAGTAATCGCCGACGCTGTCGATGTCGTTGCGCTCGTAGGTGGTCGTCGCCGGCAGGACGATGTCGGCGAAGCGCGCGGTCGGCGTCCACTGGAAGTCCTGGACGACGAACGTCTCGAGCTTCTTCCACGCCGCAACCATGCGGTTGCGGTCCTGGTGGTGGACGAACGGATTGCCGCCGACCCAATAGGCCATCTTGACGTCGGGATACTTGGCCTTGACCCCGTTGAAGTCGAACTCCTTGCCGGGATTGAGCAGCATCTCGGCGACGCGCGCCACAGGAATCGAAGCCGCGCCATTTTCCGTCATCCACGCGGCGCCGGCCTTGGCCTTGCCGCCGTCGGTGATGCCGGTCAGCACGGGCGCGTCGGCGGACGGCGCGCCGCCGCTGGCGTAGTGATACGAGAAGCCGAAACCGCCGCCCGGCAGACCGATCTGTCCGAGCATGGCGGCCAGCGTCACCAGCATCCAGTGGCGCTGCTCGCCGTATTGCTGGCGTTGCAGCGACCAGCCGGCGGCCAGCATTGTCCGATTCTTGGCGAAACGGCGCGCCAAGTCCTTGATCGCGTCAGCCGGAACGTCGCAGATCGCCGAAGCCCATTCAGCGCTCTTCGGCGTCTTGTCGTCGTCGCCCATCAGATACGGCAGGAACTTGTCGAACCCGGAGGCGTAGGTCTTGAGGAACTTCTCGTCGTGGAGCTTCTCGGCGACCAGCGTGTGGGCGACGCCAAGCATCAGCGCGACGTCGGTCTGCGGCCGCGGCGCGATCCACTCGGCGCCGAAGAACTCGGCGGTGTCGGTCTTGACCGGATCGATGCAGATGACTTTTGTGCCCTTGGCCTTGAGCGCCTTCAGGCCTTCGTAGCCGCCGTGGTCGGCGACCGCCCAGCTGATCTGGTTGGTGACGACCGGGTCGCAGCCCCAGAACACCATCAGCTCGGTCTTGTCGACCACCACCGGCCACACCGTTTGCTGCTCGTAGACTTCGAGCGAGCCGACGACATGCGGCATGATGATCTGCGCCGCGCCGGTCGAGTAGTCGCCCGACGCGTTCACGAAATTGCCCTTCAGGTTCATCATCCGACGCAACAGGCTCTGGCAGTTGTGCAGGCGTCCGGGGCTCTTCCAGCCATAGGAGCCGGCGAAGGTCGCCGCAGGGCCATAGGTCTTCTCGACCCGCTGCAACTCCTTGACGACCAGGTCGAGCGCCTGGTCCCAGGTGACGCGCACGAAGTCGCCGCTGCCGCGGCTGTCGACGTCGGCGCCGGGCCCCTTCTCGAGGAAGGCGCGGCGGACCATCGGATACTTGATGCGGGTCGGCGAATAGATCGAATCGAGGACGCCGGCGAGCTGATGGCTCGGCGCCGGGTCCTTCTCCCACGGCTTCATCGAAACGATCCGTCCGCCCTCGACCTTGGCGCGGAACGCGCCCCAATGCGAGCCCGTCAGCACTTCGCCGTCCGGGGTCGCCGCGCGCGCGCCCGTCGCCAACAGCGACGGCGCCGCGACGCCCAGCGCGCCGAGCGCCACGCCGTAACTCAGAAACGCGCGCCTCGACATCTCGGCGCGTAACTCGTCTCCCTTTAGCATTGACATAGTGCCTCTCCCTCAGTGTTTGGTTGCGTTCAGAATTTCGGCGTTGGCGGGCTGACGCGTCGCCAGTCCGACAACGGCCGTTAGAATGGCGGCGGCGCCCGCCCAGAACCCGTTGGCGTCCGCCGCGACACAGTCGGCCGCAAAGGCGGGAACCCAGCCGCGCAGGCGCGCGATGATCGCTTCAGCGTCCGGTTCGCCTTCCGCCAACAACCGCGCCGCCGTGGCGAGTTCGACGGCGATGTGATCGGGCGCCTCGTGGGCGGAGGCGGCCACCGACAAGTCGTGGGCGGCGAGAATCGCTTCCATCGCAGCGGCGGGCGCGCCGAACAGGCGTCCGCCGTCGGCATGAACCGACTCGTAGGGCGAGACCGTCCTCGGTCCGCCAATGCCTTCGAACAGGATGCCGTAAGCCGAGCCGACTTGCGCGGCGACAAGCGCGTCCTCTGCGTTTGCTTCGAGGACGCAACGCATGCGCTCGACCGCGTCGGCGCAACCGGACAGCAAAGCGACGCCGTCCAGCCAGGCCGCGGCCGACCCGCGACGATACGAGGCGATGGAGTCGCGGTCCGGCGGCGCGGCGAAGACCGCTGAGAGCCAGTTGAACAGCGCGGCGAGATCGCCCGCATCGAGGCCTTCGAAGGCGGCCGGACGCGGCAAGTCATTCATGTTTGCCTCCCATATCCTGGGCGTGCATCTGCACGTACTTCTGCAGGAAGCGGTATTGCTCGTCGTCGAGCGAGACGTTGCGCTTCATCGCGTTGAGATTGCCGATCCACTGATTGGCGAGATAATTGCCGGTCGGCGGCAGCGTGTGGCAGAGCCCGCAGCTCGCGTTGTACAATTCGCCGCCATAGTCCCAGAGCTTGTCGAGGTTGGGAGTGAGACTCGAATTGGCGATCCAGGCCGTGAGGCTGGACTGCATCCACTTCTGGTCGGTGTCGGGGTCGGTCACCTGCGTCCCTTGGACGACCTTTTCGAGCGCGTCGGGGCCCAAAGCGGCGGCGAAGATCCGCTTGCCCTGCGCGGCGTAGAACACCCGCTCGGCGCCTTCCTGTTGCCAGCCTGAAAACTTGACCTTGAGCCACGCCCCGTCGCTTTCGACGACTTCGACCGGCGTCGCGGCGACGAGTTTGCCGTCGCTCGTATCGGACTCGTCCTTCGGCTTCTCGAGCCAGAGCGGCTTCGTGGTCATGGTGTAGAGCGTCGCGCCAACCGCCGGGCTCAGCGACTTCGAGGCGTCTTCCAGATCGGCGAAAATCGCCTTGTAGCCGGAGCTCATGTCCGGCAACTTATGGGCGATGCCCTTGTGGCAATCGATGCAGGTTTGGCCTTCGTCCAGGCCCTTCTTCATCCGTTTCGCGTCGTCGGCGTTCTTCTGGTGCTCGAAGTCCATCGCCGCGTTGGAGTGGCAGTTGCGGCACTCGCGGCTGTCGGTCTCCTTCATCGTCTTCCAGACGTCCTTGGCGAGCGAAGCGCGCTGCGCCTGAAACTTCTCCGGCGTGTCGATCGTGCCGATGAGCTTGTGCCACAGCTCGTTGGACGCCTGGACCTTGCGGATGATCTTGCGCGTCCAGTCCTTCGGCACATGACAGTCGGAGCAGACCGCGCGCACGCCGGCGGGATTCTTGAAGTGGATCGTCGTCTTGTATTCCTGGTAAACGTTGTCGCGCATCTCATGGCAGGAGATGCAGAAGCCGAGCTCGTTGGTGGCTTCCATTGCGGTGTTGAAGGCGCCCCAGAAGATGACGCCGGCCAACGCGCCAGCCAGCGCGACGCCCGCCATCGCCCAGGTGCTCTTGCGAAACGCCAGTCTCTTCCACACGCCGCAGCCTCCCGTCCGTCCTTGCCGCTTATGTCCCGGCGACGTGAATGGCGTTGGCGATGTCGGTGAACGGCGTGTATGAAGTTGTAAACGGATGTAAACGGCTGACGGCCGCCGCTTGACCGCCCTCGCCTCTCCGGCTTTCAAGGCCGCCATGAGCGCCAACCACCACATGCTCGTCGTCGAGGACGACCCGGTCGGCCGTCAGACGCTGGCGGCCTACCTGCGCAAGGAGGGCCATCGAGTCTCCGAGGCGGCGAACGGCGACGACATGCGCCGCCTGTTCGCGCGCGGCGACGTCGACGTCGTGCTGCTCGACATCAATCTCCCTGGCGAGGATGGGTTATCGTTGCTGCGCGAATTGCGCCGGCAGTCCGAGGTCGGCGTCATCATGGTCACGGCTCGCCACGATTCCGTCGATCGCATCGTTGCGCTCGAGCTTGGCGCCGACGACTATGTGACCAAGCCCTACAACATGCGCGAGCTGCTGCCGCGGGCGAAGAACCTGGCCCGGCGCGTCGCCGCCGCCCGCCTGCGTTCGCCCGACGAGCCGAAAAAGACCTTCGGCGGCTGGACGCTCGACATCCCGCATTGGACGCTGACCTCTCCCGCCGGCGAAGAGCTGCGCCTGACGCGCGCCGAATTCGAGCTGCTGGCGACGCTGGTCGTCAACCGCGGCCGCGTCTGCACGCGCGACGGCCTGATCGATCACGTCAGCCGACGCGGCCATGACCCACTCGACCGCACGATCGACGTGCTGATCGGCCGGCTCAGGCGCAAGATCGAGGACGATCCCGCCAAGCCGCGCCGCATCATCACCGTCCACGGCGTCGGTTATATGTTCGCCGGCTGACGCTCGCGGATCCGGGCGAACGACCGCTCGAGCGAAGCGAGACCCTCGCGGCAGGCGGCGGCGAGTTCGGCCGCCGTCGAGGCCACGTCTAGCGACTCGCTCTGCGCGCGCGTTTCAAGCGTGTCGGCGAGCTGCGAAAGGCGGGCGAGACCGACGTGCATCGCCGAGCTTTTCAGCCGATGTGCGATCGCTGCGAGGGCGCGGCGGTCGCCCGCCAGCGCCAGACGCCCGATCTCCGCCGGCGCGCCGGCGACGCTGGCCTCGAACGCCGCGACGATGCGCGCCGTCTGCTCGAACCCGAGCTGATCGACATGTTCGGCGAGCGCCGACTCGTCGAGCGCCACGTTCGCAGCGACCGCTGGGCGCAGCGCCGGCGCCGTCGGCGGCTCGACTGGCCGCCGCGCCATTCGTCGCAGAGCGGCCGGCGAGGCGACGCGCCGCAACGCGGCCTGCAAACGTTCGAGCTTGAACGGCTTGCCGACGAATTCGTCGACCCCGGCCGCCACGCAAGCCTCGATGTCGCTCGCCAGCACATGAGCCGACTGGACGATGATCGGCGTGCGAGCCTTCTTGGCGTCGGTCGAGGCGCGCATGCGGCGCACCACTTCGAGGCCGTCGAAATCGGGCAGCCGAAGGTCCATCAGCACGGCGTCGAAAACGCCGGACTCGAACAACGCCAGCGCCTCCCCCCCGGTCGAGGCGATGACCGCTTTGTGGCCGGCGCGGGCGAGCAACCCCGAGGCGACCATGGCGTTGACCTCGTTATCCTCGACGACCAGCAGATCGAGCGCGACCGATGCGCGCTTGCGCCGCGCTGCGGCGCGATCGGGCGCGGTCGCCGCAGCGGCGGCGCTGGGCTCGAGCGGCGTCGTGAACCAGAAGCGACTGCCCTCGCCGAGGCGGCTGTCGACGCCGATCTCGCCGCCGAGCCGGTCGACGAGACGACGACAGATCGCCAGCCCGAGGCCGCTGCCGCCGAACTTGCGGCTGACCGTCACGTCGGATTGCGTAAACGGGTCGAAGATCGCCTCCAGCCGGTCGGGAGCGACGCCCATGCCGGTGTCGCTCACCTCGAAGCGCAGCATCCGCCGGCCGTTCGACCCCGCCGCCTCGCTAACCGCCAGCGTCACCGCGCCACGGTCGCTGAACTTGACGGCGTTGCCGACCAGGTTGAGCAGAATCTGCCGCAGTTTGCCGGGATCGCCGACGATCGTCCCGACCTGCGGCGTCTGGACCAGCAGCCGCAGCTCAGGCTTGCGGTCGACGAGCGGCAACATCAGGCCGAACACGTCTTCCAGCACTGTGGCGAGTTCGAACTCGGTGTGCTCGAGATCGAGGACCCCGGCCTGAATCTTGGAATAGTCGAGGATGTCGGAAACGACCGACGACAGCAGCTCGCCGGACCTCGCGATCGCTTCGACATACTTGCTTTGCTGGGGGTCGAGGCGGCCGCCAGTCAGAAGCTCGGCGAGTCCGAGGATGCCGTGGATCGGCGTACGAATTTCGTGGCTCATCGTCGCCAGGAACGCCGACTTGGCGCGATCGGCCCGTTCCGCCTCCTCGCGCGCGCGGCGATGCTCGCTGACGTCGTTGAGGATCACCACCGCGCCGAGATATTTCTCGCTGACGTCGAGCATGCGTTGGGTCTTGATGTCGAACCAGCGCGGGCCGGCGTTGGTGGTCAGCAGCCGCTCGCCGGCCGGCTCGCGTCCGTCGATGACGGCGCCGCCGAGGATCTCGTCGATCGGCAGCCGCGCGCCGCCGTAATAGCTCGCGCCTGGGGCCGCCGCGCCGGCGAATAAGGTCAAGGCGGCGTGGTTGGCGTTCTCGACCTCGCCGCTCTCGTCGATCAGAATCACCGGATCCCTAAGGCTTTCGAAGATCGTCAGATACTTGTTCTTCTCGTTGGTGATCCGCTGGTTTTGCAGCCGCAGTTGCTCGAACTGCTCGTCGGCGGGACGCCCCGACCATTCGTCGCAGAAGCCGACTTCCATGCGGTCGAAGAAGCTGTCGACGATGGCGTGACTTTCCTGTCGATCCTCCTCGCGTGAGTCGGGGCCGGTGACGAGCTCGACATACGTCTGGCGGTAGCTCTTCATCAGGCCGAGGAACAGGCCAAGCGTGACCCCGCGCGATCGATGACGCTTGGCGGCTTCGATGCCGAAGAGTGCGATCGGATCGCGAGCGTAGTCGGCCTCAGCCGCCACCGCTCCGAACCGCCGACCCTCGTCCAGCGCCGCGATCAATGGGGCGGACAGGCCGCGAATGGAGGCGAGCCACGCCTGCTCGAGCGTCGAGGTGAACGGCGTGTAGCCGCGCTCCTTGGCGTGTTGGATGATCCGCGCCGTGAGCCAATTCTCGCCGCCAGCGATCAGGCTGCGCAATCGACGGAGCTCGGGCATGCGTTTCCTCGGATCTTCGGCGACGTCGACCGTCATTCCTGCCGCCCGTCCCTCGACGTCGGTCCCGCCAAGGCGCGAGCGCTCGTAGACTAGCGGATCGCACTGGCCAGGCTTTGATCTCGCCCAGAATCGGGCGCAGGCCGCGGCGACCGCCTTTCGAGCGAGGAAACGCGCCGGCGCGATCTCTCCCGGGAGCGCCGTTCGATCCTCTCAGGTCCTCTTCGCCTGAATGATCGCTGTTCTACATCAGAGGGTTGAGACCGCACGCGGCGGCGCTCGCCCCAGAATCAGAGCAACGAAGGCAGGATGTCGCGGGCGGTCGATCGCCTAGCCAGTGAAGGCGGCTCTTCGGGGCCGACCCGGCTTTCCTCAGTGGCGCTCGGCCGCGACGCCGTCCTCAGTGGCGAAGCGCAACGCGAGCCTGCGCGCGGCGCGAATGGCGTCGGTCCGGTTCTGGCCGCTGTCGCCGCTATCGGGAATTCCGACCCGGACCTGCATGACCTCGTTCGCATCGTCGAAGCAGACGACGACGGTCGTGAATAACGGACCGCGCCCGCGCGACTGCGCAAAACGGCCTGAGACCTCCGTATGCGTTGGCATCGTCAGCCCTCGTCCAGGCGTCATCGGAACTGCGGCGCGCGTTGACCTTTGCAAGTCGATAGGCGCGACGCCGCTCGGCGATCGGCTTCTCTCGGCGCCGCCAACGTTCAACCGCTCGCAACCTCTATATCGACGCCATGTGGCGAGAATTTGAACCCTGCGGCCAATCTGAACGTTTTGGCGGTTCGCGCCGTCACAGCTTGGGTCCGACCACCCCGCCCTTGTGGCGTGACGAAGCGGACCGCACCCGGCGCTGGCGGCGCTGAGCCTTCATTCGTCGAAGTTCGCCCAATCGGAACGCGCCCGTTCTCAGCGCCAGCCGAGGTCGGGCGCGACATGTTTCAAGATCGACTCGATGACATGCGCATTGTAGTCGACGCCGAGTTGGTTCGGCACGGTCAGCAGCAACGTGTCGGCTTCCGCGATCGCTTCGTCGTTTTTCAATTCCTTGACGAGGACGTCCGGTTCGGCGGCGTAGCTGCGGCCGAAAATCGCACGGGTCGTCTCGTCGATATAGCCGATCGAATCCTCGGCTTGATTGCCGCGGCCGAAATAGGCGCGATCGCGTTCGTCGACGAGGGCGAAAACGCTGCGGCTCACCGAAACGCGCGGCTCACGCTTGTGCCCGGCAACCTTCCAGGCCTCACGGAACGCCCGAATCTGTTTGGCTTGCTGGACATGGAACGGCAGCCCGCCTTCGTCGTTCTTGAGCGTCGAACTCTGCAGGTTCATGCCCTTCCCGGCCGCCCAGACCGCGGTCGCGTCGGACCCGGCGCCCCACCAGACGCGGTCGCGCAGCCCGTCAGCGTGCGGCTCGACGCGCAGCAGGCCGGGCGGGTTGGGGAACATCGGTCGCGGATTGGGCTGAGCGAAGCCTTCGCCTTTGAGCACGTCGAGAAAGACCTCGGCATGGCGGCGCGCCATGTCGGCGTCGCTCTCGCCTTCGCTCGGCTGGTGACCGAAATAGCGCCATCCGTCGACGACCTGCTCGGGCGAGCCACGACTGATTCCCAATTGAAGACGGCCGCGCGCGATGAGATCGGCCGCGCCCGCGTCTTCCGCCATGTACAGCGGATTTTCGTAGCGCATGTCGATGACGGCGGTGCCGATCTCGATCCGGCTCGTCTTCGCGCCGACGGCGGCGAGCAAAGGGAACGGCGAGCCGAGTTGCCGGGCGAAGTGATGGACGCGGAAATAGGCGCCGTCCGCGCCCAATTCCTCCGCGGCGACGGCGAGGTCGATCGATTGCAGCAGCGCGTCGGACGCCGTTCGGGTCTCCGAGCGCGGCGAGGGCGTCCAATGCCCGAACGAGAGAAACCCAATCGCCTTCATCGCCGCCTGACGCTTCGTCGAGGCGCCCGCGCGCCGAAAAGCCGATCGCCAATGCAAGCGCGGCAATCTGGCCCACCAACCCGGCGCTCTCGTTCACTGACCGTTGGGACAGGCCAGCACTTTGCCAACCCCTGGCGCGCCCTCGGCCAGCGCCCGGACCATATTGTGCGTCGCCCCCAAGGCCGACGCAATAGGCGACGAATTCCCTCCGCGTCGATTTATCGCGCCGAATCAACTTGCTGGACACGGGTGTTGAGTCGGACCATGATTGCGGCCGGTCCCTGCCGGCGGCCGACGCGAGCGTCCCGCATTTTGGGCGTGCGTGGTTGTTTGTATCGCCGCGCGGGGGGCAAATCGGCAAAGCGCGAGATCGATGTTGTCGTCCCGCTCGGCCGCGGGGCGCTCTCGGGGCCCGTCCGTCTTCAGGCCGGAACTTTGGCCGGCCGCTGGTCGAGAGTGGAAAGGGAAGGCGGAATGGCGCGGCTCGGACTGGAAACGCATCTGGTCGACGGCGACGTCTATAAGCGAACGCTCGCCCGGTTCTGCGACGCCGGGGTCGTCATGCCGACGTTCGGCGAATTGAAGGACCCCTCGACCATCCCGCCGGCGATCGCCGAGCGCCTCGCCGCTGTCGACCCCGATGCGCCCCATCCGCTCAATCTCTTTCGCGTCCACTGGTTCAACGATGCGTCGCGCCGCGGTCGCGCGGCGACGCCCGCTGCGATCGAATTGCCTACGGAGCTGACGGGCTCGCCGGCGCACATCGTGCTCGCGCTTGGCGATCGCTTCCCGATGATCCGCGCCCACAAGGTGCTCGCCGCCTATGGTTGCTTGGCGCCGCGCGTCGTCACCGGCCAGTTCGACCCGACGCGCCACCGCGCGATCTGGCCTTCGACCGGCAACTACTGTCGCGGCGGCGTCGCCATCTCGCGCATTCTCGATAGTCGCGGCGTCGCGGTGCTGCCGGAGAACATGAGCCAGGAACGTTTCGATTGGCTCGATCGCTGGGTCGGCGACCCCTCCGACATCGTCCGCACGCCCGGCTCGGAGAGCAACGTCAAGGAGATCTACGACGCTTGCGCTGCGCTGGAGCGCGATCCGACCAATATCGTCTTCAATCAGTTCTGCGAGTACGGCAACTACCTTGTGCATCGTCTGTGCACCGGCGCCGCGTTGGAGCGGGTCTACCGCGCGGTCGCGGCAGGCCGACCGCGCGCCCGGCTCGCCGCCTTCGTCTCGGCCACCGGCTCGGCGGGCACGATCGCCGCGGGCGACCACCTCAAAGCGGCGCTCGGCGCGAAGATCGCGGCGGTCGAGGCGGTCGAGTGCCCAACCCTGCTCTACAACGGCTATGGCGAGCACAACATCCAGGGTATCGGCGACAAGCACGTGCCGCTGATCCACAACGTCATGAACACCGACGTCGTCATCGGGGTCAGCGATCGCGCGACCGACACGCTGTTGACGCTGTTCAACACCGACGAGGGCCGCCGCTACCTCGTCGAGCGGCGCGGCGTCGATCCCGCTTTGGTCGCGGCGCTCGACAACTTCGGCCTCTCCAGCATTTGCAATATCGTCGCCGCGGTCAAACTCGCCAAGTATTTCGACCTCGGGCCCGACGACGTCGTGATCACCGTCGCCACCGACGGCGCAGAGATGTACGGCAGCGAAGTGCGCAGGGCGATCGTGCGCCACTTCGGCAACCGCTTCGACGCGGTCAGCGCCGGCGAGACCTGGGGCCGGTCGCTCGCCGCGGCGGGCGTCGACCATGTGCTGGAGCTCAGCCACGTCGACCGCAGGCGCATTTTCAACCTCGGCTATTTCACCTGGGTCGAACAACAGGGCGTGTCGCTCGCGGATTTCCAGGCGCGTTCGCGTCAGGCGTTCTGGGACGGTCTGCTTGATCTCGCGCCGGCGTGGGACGCGCTGATCGCGAAATTCAACGCGGAGAGCGGCGTCGCCGCCAAGCTGTCGTGACTTTCGCAAACACGCCGCCGTTGTTCGTCTGCCACGGCTGCGGCGCCGCAGTCGATCCGGCGCGCGCCCTTCCGTTTGCCTGTCCCAACGCCGGCGCGCCTGGCGATGACGTCGACCATGTGCTGGTCGCCCCGATCGAGGCGCGGGACCGCCTCAAGGGCGACGAAGACAATTCGTTCCTGCGCTATCGACGCTGGCTGACGCCTTACCGGCTGGCGCGCGCGGTCGGCCTTTCCGACGCCGCCTGGGTCGACTTGGTCGGACAACTCGACCTGCGACTTCAATCGGTCGACGGGCGCGGTTTCCGCGTCACGCCGATGGTGCGCCAGCCGGCGCTCGCCGCGGCGCTCGGCCTCGTCGGCGACTTGTGGATCAAGGACGAGACCGGGAACGTCTCCGGGTCGCACAAGGGTCGCCACCTGGTGGGCGTGGCGCTCTACCTGAGCGTCCTGGAGCTCTCCGGCCTCGCCCTCGGCGAGAACTTGCGCAGACGTCGCCTGGCGATCGCCTCGTGCGGCAATGCGGCGCTCGCCGCGGCGGTGATCGCGCGCGCCGCCGAGTGGCCGCTCGACGTCTTCATCCCCGTCGACGCCGAGCCGAGCGTCGTCCGACGGCTCGGCGAACTTGGGGCCACAATCGTCGTGTGCGAGCGGCGAGAAGGCGACGTCGGCGACCCCTGCGTGCGCGCCGCGCGCGCTGCGGCGGCGGGCGGCGCCATTCCATTCAGCGTTCAGGGGCCCGACAACGGGCTTGCCGTGGAAGGCGCGCGCACGCTCGCCTTCGAGATGGCCGAAACGCTCGCCGCCGAGGGCGCCGAGGTCGAAGCGTTGTACGTCCAGGTCGGCGGCGGCGCTTTCGCCAGCGCGCTGGCGCAGGGGTTCGCCATGGCCGCCGCGGCCGGGTTCGCGCGCCGCGCCCCGCGGCTGATCGCCGTGCAGACCGCTGGTTGCGCCCCGCTGGCGCGCGCCTGGCGGCGCCTCGACGGCGGCGATCTCAAGCAAGCGGCCCAGCGCCGATCGCGCTTCATGTGGCCGTGGGAGAGTGCGCCGACGAGCCTCGCCCACGGCATCCTCGACGACGAGACCTACGATTGGTGGGAGGTCGTCAAGGCGATGCGCGAAAGCGGCGGCGAGGCGATCGTCGCCGACGAGATCGCGATCGCCCGGGCGCTGAGCCTGGCGCGCGCGCATACCGCCATCCCCGTCTCGGCGACTGGCGCGGCCGGACTCGCCGGCGCCTTGGTTTCGCGGCCCGTCGGCCGATCGGCCGCGGCGGTGTTTTCCGGAGTCGAGCGGAGCGAGAGCGCCTGAAGGCCGGTCCGCCAAAGAAGCGGCTTGATCGGCGTCAAGGCTTGCCGCCGCGTTTGCGCCGATCGATTAGCGCGCGGCGTTTGTCGTTCCCGTTCAAGGCCCTGCGGAAGCTCCCATGGTCCAGCTCGCTCCCGTTCCGTTTGAAGTCCTGGTCGGCCGAATGCTCAGCGAACTGGAGCGGAAGCGATCGGCGTTCGATCTGCCCGCGCAACGCTTCGTCAAAGCCCATCCGGGGCGCGATCTCTCCATCGCCGTTCACCACCGCCGCGCCGCGACGCCGTTCGGACCGGCCGCCGGTCCGCACACCCAGATGGCGCAGAACATCGCGTTGGCTTGGCTGGCGGGCGGCCGGACGATCGAGTGCAAGACCGTCCAGGTCAAAGACGACATCGACGTGCCGCGGCCGTGCATCGACATGGAGACGGTCGGCTACAACGTCGAATGGTCGCAGGAGTTGACGGTCGGACAATCGCTCGAGGAATACGTCAAGGGCGCGATGCTGATCGAGATGCTGAAGGCCTCGGGCGTCGGCGCGGGCTTGAGCGAGACGGTGTTCGACATGAGCGTCGG